>Ga0209749_1000600_pt1 | contig 45345 bp, 46 predicted proteins | sample EPASupsiteSAE347_FD_187267 | JGI IMG/M metagenome (GOLD analysis project Ga0209749, IMG submission 187267) | Bioremediated contaminated groundwater from EPA Superfund site, New Mexico - Sample SAE3-47 (SPAdes) (version 2) | ecosystem: Environmental > Aquatic > Deep subsurface > Groundwater >...
AGATTGAGGACAATAAAGGGACTCTTTATGATGCAGATGCGGTGGATGCGTGCTTGAGATTATTCCGGGAGAAGGGCTATCAATTGGACTTACGGTAAGATTGGAGAGAAAAGGCGAGCAATGGCAGTCAGCCATTTTTAGTGGATGTAAAACTCTGGTTGCATTCCTGGAAGAGAGCATACGGTGACCTTTGCGGCTGTGTGCTGTTTCAATCGTTATGATTGAAGTACTTCCTATCGAGGAAACAATAACGAAATCATAGAAGATGGTCCGTGATTTGAAATTAGCCACTGCTCATCCTATGTTGATTCAATAATGACTTCTTTGTTTTTCTATCGACAAGCAGTGAATAAGGATACTCGTTTACTATTTTGTACCTTTTTTCATTGACATTCGAGATCGTCTTATCCTACGTTTCTCTATAGGAAGGTGTTGCTTCCTGATTAGCTTCAAGCAAGTTACAACCCGAAAATGCATTCTTGCGGGTGTGTTGCTCTTGTCAGAGAGAAGACACCCCGGAATCGTGATAAGCGATGCGGACCGCTAAAGCTTGCATGATTTCAGCTCCTTGACGTCTGTGATATCTGTGCGAATGTGGAGAAATATATAGTGTCTTAGGGGAATATATGCCTTCATCAACAGAAAGCATCGAAAGAGAATATCAGTACCGCTCGCATTTTCTCCGTCGTGATGTACGTTCTTTCAGTGTCTTCTGCGTTATTATCATCATCTTGTTTCTGCTGCTGATTTACGCCGACCGCGAGCTCTGGAAAGAGACTTCGGTCTTTTATGGATTGCTTGCTTTCCGGTTGTCCGTCGTGGCTTTGGCCGCTGTCGTTGTCATCCGCAGTTGGACAACCGTGGAACCCGACGTTTTTGATCGCTGGGCATTCGCATTGGGCGTCTATATTGCCCTGACCAACATCCCCGTGATCCTCTCCCGACCGGCGGCCTATCTTAATCATATCAATCTCGAACTGATTGCGATTACTGTCCTTTATGTAATGCTTCCGGACAGGTTCTGGTATCGTGTCCTGCCACCCTTCATCCTCAGCGTCGGTAGTTTGATTCTCTTTTTTACCGTCAAGGCGCCCATCGGGATCGTCGGCGGCCTCTCCATCGTGCTGGCTTATATGATAATTAATACGCTTGGAATTATAGTTTCCAGTGCCTTTTACCGTTACCGCCGCAAGTCTTTTTTTGCCGCTGAGGAGATTGCATCGGCCTATCGCCGGGTCCAGGATTCGGAACAGCAGTATCGTCTGCTGGTGCAAAACAGCCACGGTATTATCTACACAATAGACGCCCGTGGTTTTTTCAGTTTTGTTTCTCCCAGTTGGACCAGACTGCTGGGACATAAACCATCGGAAGTAGTCGGTCGTGATTACAAAGATTTTGTCCATTCCGACGATATTCCCGCCTGCGAAGCCTTTCTGCGGAAGACGGTGGAGACCGGCAAGATCCAACCGGGGGCAGGATACCGTGTTTTACATGCCGATGGGTCTTACCGCTGGCATTTTTCAAATATTGTCCCCTTTTATGACGAACGGCGGGAAATCATTTCTTTTGTCGGCAACGCCATTGATATTACCGAGCAGGTTTATCACGAGTCCGAACTTGAGCAGGCGCGCCGGGAAGCCGAAGCGGCCAACCGGGCCAAATCGGAATTTCTGGCGCTGGTGAGCCACGAGATCCGCACCCCTTTGAATGCCATCGTGGGGTTCAGTTCCCTGGCCGACAAAACCACCGATCCAGCCAATTTCACTCATTATATGAATATTATTAAACAATCGTCGCAGTTGCTGATGGAGTTGGTCAACGACATCCTGGATATGGGCACCATCGAGGCCGGACGGTTGAGCCTTGACGTTTCACCCCTCAATCTGCATGAGCTGGTCCGGTCTCTTGGACAACAGTTTCAGATCCAGGCCGATCAGAAACGTCTTGGCTTCCGGATCGATCTGTACGCAGACACACCGGTCTGGGTCGCCGGCGATCCGGTGCGATTGCGCCAGATATTTACCAACCTGCTGGGGAACGCCGTCAAGTTTACGGAAGCAGGTGAAGTGGTCTGCACCATTGCCCCGGCGGATGCCTCCGGCAATAACGGTTCCACGACGTTACGCTTTGAAGTGCGGGATACCGGCATCGGCATCCCGGAAGACAAGCAGGCGTTGATTTTTGAACCTTTCCGGCAGCTCGATCCTGGCATCGCTCGCCGGTACGGAGGAAGCGGGCTCGGTCTGGCCATCGTCCAGCGCCTGACCGCCAAGATGGGAGGGAAAATCTCGGTCGCGAGCAAAGAGGGAGGAGGCAGCACTTTTGTTGTCGAATTGCCCCTTCCCGCTGTCCCGCCGCCGCCCGGAAGATCGGAGCAGGGGATGGAGATATTGAAAGCCCCCCTGTCGGTACTCGTGGTGGAAGACAACCGGGCCAATCGACGGCTGCTAGAAGATACCCTGACGTCATGGGGTCATCAGGTCGCAACGGCTGGAGACGGCAAAAAGGCGCTGGAGATCCTGGCCGACCGGTCGTACGACCTGGTGCTGATGGACCTGCGTATGCATGGTATGGACGGCATCGAAACAACCCGCCACATCCGGGAACTCGAAGAAAAGGAAGGGAGAGTGCGGACGCCGGTCATCGCCGTTACCGCCGATACAGGCGCCGGCGTCGGCGAGGCATGCCGGGCGGCCGGAATCGACGCCGTTCTTTCCAAGCCTGCCCCGATGAATGCTCTTGCTGCCCTGATTAACGAGCACATCGGGACGCTCCCGCTCGTAGGGCCGGCTGAAACCGGCGACGATGTATTCCCGCTCTTGACGGATCAGACCTTAGAGGATATGAAACATGAGCCGGAGCGACTTGTTGCCTTTGCCGCGCTTATCCGGGAGGATATCGCGGCAGAGCTCCAAAGTCTCAGGATGGCGCTGGACGCCGGTGACCGGACATCTGTGGCGCTGATTGCCCATACCCTCAAAGGACTTTGCAGTCATCTGCGCGATCGGCGTCCAATGGAACTGGCCATGCGCTTGCAGGCCGAAGCAGAAGCGCAGTCATCCTACTTGCCGGGGCTAAGGATAACCGCCGACCGGATGCGGGATGTTTATGAAAGCATGATCGCCGCAGCACAACCAAAGGGGATGTTATGAACAGCGAGTTGCGGATACTGGTTGTCGATGACAAACAGAGCTTTCGCTTCCTGGCGACGGGATACTTGTCCGGCGCCGGTTATACTGTCGGCGAAGCAGGAAGCGCCGATGCGGCCTTGGCAGAATTGTCCCGGATACCCTATGACCTGGTTCTTTCCGACCTGGTGATGCCGGAAATTGACGGAGTCGAATTGCTGCGCCGGGTTCATTGCCAATGGCCGGAGCTTCCCTTCATTCTGGCGACCGCCCACGGCAGTGTGGAGAGCGCTGTCGCGGCCATGAAAGTGGGCGCCGACGACTACCTGCTCAAACCGCTCAATCGCGACGAGTTGCTGTTGGTCGTTGCCCGGCTGCTGGAAAACAAGAGGATCCGGGCCGACCACGCACGGATGTTCCAGGCCCAACGGGAACGTTACAGCTTTCAACATATCCGCAGTCTGGCGCCGGCTATGGGGATCGTTCTGAAGGCGGCTGAGCAGGTAGCAGCCTCACCCCGCACCACCGTAGCCATTTACGGCGAAAGCGGCGCCGGCAAGGAAGTGCTTGCCCGGGCCATTCACATGACCTCCGGCCGTGACATGACCACCTTCGTACCGGTAAACTGTGCCGCCATTCCGGAAACCCTTCTGGAAAGCGAGTTGTTCGGCCACGTGAAGGGCGCCTTCACCGGCGCCGACCGGGAACGGGAAGGAAAATGCGCCCGCGCCCGCACCGGCACCCTGTTTCTCGACGAGATCGGCGACATGCCGCCAGCGCTCCAGGCCAAGCTTTTACGCCTTCTGGAAGAACGGGTATATGAAAAGGTCGGCGCCGATACGACGCTGGCAGCCGATTTCCGCGTCATTATCGCGACCCACCACAACCTCGAGGAACGATGCCGGCAGGGAGCTTTCCGCCTGGATCTGTTTCACCGCCTCAACATCTTTCCCCTGACGATCCCGCCACTGCGGGAACGGCGGGAGGACATCCCCCAACTGGCCGATCATTTCCTGGGCGTCTTCCGTAACCACCTGGGAACCCGCCTGCCAGGACTCTCCCATGCGGCGCTGGTCAGACTCTGCGCCTATGACTGGCCCGGCAATGTCCGGGAACTGCGCAACCGTCTTGAATACGCTGCCATCGTCACCGACGGGGAACTGATTCAGCCGGAACATCTGGGCATGGGTTTCGATACCCCGGTCCAGATAGCGGCTGGCGATCGCATAGCGATCAACTTCGACTTCGCTGCCGATGAATTTTCTTATGACGCCGTTAACGCACGCCTCGTTTCCTGGGCCATGGAACGCTGCGGCAACAACAAGTCCGCCGCCGCCCGCCTGCTGAAGACAACCCGCAAGATATTCTACTGAGCCTCCCGGACCGCCATCGATGAGACATTAACAACCCCAGCCCAAGAGACGGCGGCCGTCCTACCACCTTTTATGTCCCCTTCAGGACAACCTGTCCGGCATGGGACATCCTATCAAGCGCATCTTGACCATTAAATCTCGTTATTACTACTCATTTTTGTTTGGCATGGTGCATGCTCTTTTATATGAAGAGCAGGGGCCGATCCAATAATAGTGTCCGGATCGGGACAACGGCGGTTATGGGTGGAATAAAGAAATGCATACAAGGGAGGAGTGAACAAATGAAAAAGCTTGTTATTGTTTTAATGTGTTTGACGGTTTTATCAATCGTAGCGGCGCCGGCCTTTGCGGCCAAACAGGCTTCAAAGGCAATTCAGTTAAGCAAGTCAAATCCCAATATGACCAATGTTATGCAGGCTGTCGCTCTTGAGACCTATGAGACCGTCCTCAATAAATACAAGGTAGCCTATTACTTCTGGTACGATACATTCGCGGATGGGGAAATCCCGGCGGCCAATGTCAACCAGGCCAAAACTAAACTGGATCTGGCGAAAAAGCAAATCGATCTCGGTACGAAAAAAGCTGACATGGCGGCGTTCAATAAAGCCAAAAAGCTGATGGCGGACGCTGATAAATTACTGAGTGTCCACAAAAAGAGCCCTGAACAATTCCCTTATAAAACCGACATGCCTCTTGTAAAGCAGGATGCGAGCAAGGTCCATAAGGCAAAAGCAGCCGACTATACCGTCCTGGAACGCTACGGCGTTAAAATGAATGACGTCGGGCCTTCAATCTGGGGCTATGCCGATGACGGCGAATTCTATCTGATCACGACATTTTACAACTACCATGCCCGGGGAAAGATCATCAAACCGGTGGTGGTTGAAATCATGAGCACAAAGGATCCTACTAAGAGATACGTATATCTGTTGAATGCGGAAACAAAAGTCACGCAGAAAGACGGCTCGGTTGAGTACAACTGTGTGGACGGACAGAAAAGTTTTCGCACGTTGATTACCGATGACCCGGTCGGAGGCGGCACCACCTGCTTTTCCGAAGGTAAGTTTCCCGCCGTTGCCGGCAAAGCGCCGGCAATAAGTTTTTCGGTGACGACTACCCCGGCTTTTTCATACTGGTACAATCAGAACCAGGGCGCCGCGATGATGTATCCCGACATCGTACTGGCAGGCTTTGAACAGCCCGGCCCGGCGTCAGGAACCATCACTGTTGATGGTAAAACCGCGACGTTTAACAAGACCGCGGGCGCAGTGACCGAAGTCTGCATGATCAGCGGCGCTCCCGGCAAGAAATACGATGAATATCGAACGAATATGACCAAATACGGCAATGAATGGTATATCGCCGTTCACTCCGACCAGGTGGACGCCATGTTCATCAGCTACGGTAAATTCCGCGATGCCGGCATTTATTACAAGGGACGATACATCATTCCCACGGAATACAGGCTGATTCCAGGCATTGCCAACCAGACGATCACCTTGATTGCAAAAACAAAAGAGTATGGCGACCTGGTCATGAATTTCGTGATCAAGCTTCATGACCCTGTTTATACCGAACGTGTTGCGACAGTGGACGGGACATTCAACGGTGAGACGCTTACCAACGGCGGCGCCTGGTTCGAGCACGTCTTCAAGGGCGCGCCGGACGGAATCGCCGCCGTGCAGGAGTACCCCCAAATTGTTGATCCGATGTAAGCGAATAGGGATTGTGGTTTGCAGGAACGACCGTAAATGGGTGCCTTCATTATCTATGCCCAGAGTGAGCGGAAATATTCAGTCCTGCTAACGATGGAGAATATTCCGAGAGAAGGGTAATAATGGTCAATATATTCATGGTTATTATGGCGGCGGTTCTGGTTTGCTTGTTTTCTTTGCCGGTGTTTGCCGCTGATGAACCGTCCAGGCAGTTTCATCCGGCCGCAAAAGTGGCTGAACAGATCAACAACGGGCAGGATATAACCAGACCGGTTACGCGGGTTGACGTGCGCTATCAATTTGTGAACGTCCCGGGCAGTTACCAGCAGAATATCTTTACGCTGAGAAGCGACGGTGCAATCAAGTTTTCCGAAAAATGGGAGCTTGCTCTGAGGGGAGATGTCCCGATGGTTTACGGCAATGTAATTGCCGTCGACAATTTGAATTCTCAATACCAATTCGCCCTGGGCGACATAGTAACCCAGGTTGTACCCGTTTATGTCATCAATGAACGGGTCGGCCTGGGTTTCGGCGTCCAGTTGGTGTGGCCGACCGCCTCCAACAAGCAGTCGGGAACTGGGAAATATGTCGCCTTACCCCTGGCCGGAGTACGTGTTTCCCTTCCCGAGATTAGCAACGGCAGTTTCTTTCTGCCCTATGCCAGGTATGAGGTCAGCTACGCCGGCGATGCCCAAAGAAACGACATCAGCAAGTTGCAGTTTGCCCCGTGCCTGAATATCATGCTTCCGGAAAAGATGTTTCTGGTACTATGGTCAAGTCCGGAAATAGCATATGATTTTAAGCAGTCAGCATGGACGGTGCCGATGAATTTCATGATCGGCAAGATGTTCACCAAAAGTATCGTTGGTTCCCTTGAATTTTTCATCCCCATGTTTGAGGCCAGTGATTATACAAAACCTTATAATTTCAAGACAGAAGCAAGGATAGGCTTCTTTTTCTAATGGAGAACAGAATTTTTATCGAATTGGGACTCGGACTGCTGGTTTTCAGCACCGTCAATCAGTTCTACAAGATCCGGTTGCGGCGTAATTTAAATCGCCGGTAGATGTTTTTGTATTTACGACAAATCATCAGTTTCATCTTGGGAGGAGACAATGTCTCAAGATTCCGTTGAAAGGCTGTTGGGCCGTCTTATAACCGACGCGGGCTTCCGCGCTGAGGCTGCCGTTTCATTGGAAAATATTTGCCGCCGGGAAGGCTACGATCTGACAGCGGGGGAGCTGCGCATGTTGGAGCGGCTCGCTGTTGAAGCCTTTGAAGGGGTGGCCCTCCAACTCGATCCCGGTCTGCGCCGGGCCCGGTCGGGCACTATGAAAGGAAGACGTGATTGTGATTGTCGGTGGTTGTGATCTTGGTTCTACGACAGGCAACCCTTTCCGGAAGGTCGTCCAGATGTCCCGTTCAGGACAACCTGTCCGGTATGGTACAACCCGTCAAAACCATTTTTACCATTAATTCCCGATATCACTACTATTTTTTGTTTGGCACGTTACATGCGCATCTACCCTGTTGAACAGGGGCCGATCCAACAATAGTGTCCGGATCGGGACAACTGCCTTTGGGAGGAATAGCATGATTACTGGTGGAATAGACTTAGGTTCGACTACCGGCAAGGCGGCAATTATCAAAGACGGAAAAATTATTATCGGCGAGATCGTGAATTGTACAACCAAACCGGAGGAGACTGCGAAACTGGCGATGGATGCTGCGCTGAAAAACGCGGGATTAAGCTCGGTAAAGGATTTGAATTATATCATCAGTACCGGTTACGGACGCTACAAGGTGGAATTTGCTAACGAGGACATCTCGGAAATCACCTGTCATGCCAAAGGCGCATTTTTTGTTGACCCGACGGTGCGCACGGTCATTGATATCGGCGGCCAGGATTGCAAGGCGACGGCGTTAGGCCCCAAGGGAATGCCGGTAGCATTTGAGATGAATGAACGCTGTTCCGCCGGCACCGGAAGGTTCTTTTCGGTTATGGCGGGCGCATTGGGCATCGGCTTTGACGGTATCGGATCGGCGAAGAATATCAGCAAAACTCCGGCGTCAATCAGCAACCAGTGCAGCGTGTTTGCTGAGTCCGAAGTTATTTCGCTGATTAATAACGAAGTACCGTTACCGGATATCATTACCGGTATAAACATTTCCATTGCCGGACGGGTAAGTACGCTGGCGCGGCGTGTTGGTGTCAACGACAAAGTGGTGGTTACCGGCGGCTCTTATAGTAATGAAGGATTACGCCTCGCGCTTTCCAGCGCTTTGGGCGCAACAATCGTAGTATTGCCGGTTAATCCGCAATTTATGGGCGCAATCGGCGCGGCGGTAGTGGCCGCGGAAAAAGCCGCAAAAGCAGCGGCCCAACCTGCAGCACAATGAGCTTCGCAACCTGTGGTTTAAGATTTTGTTCAATGATAGAAGTGGTGCATGATGGTCTATGACGCTTATTTTCCACTGCTGGCAGATTTCGTCAAACGGCAGAAAGCTGACGGCGTATCCTGCCGGGAGTTCTTTGAAATTGACGACCGCCGGAAGTTGCCGGTTAGCATCGGTGACGGAGCCAATGCGGGCGTTATTTTACGGGGCGATACTTATGCGGAACTAGGTAACCCCGAAGCCGGTTCGGCCGCGATAACACTATTCACGGATAACCTCAGCCTGATTGATAATGGCAGGATTACACTGCTCGGGCCGGATGTTATTGAGGCCGCGGGCGCCAGTCTGGCGTTTGGCCAAATCATTTTGATTGGCGGCCGGGCGCTGCAGCCGTCCGATCACGACCGGATTTTAGCCGCCGGTATCGTCAGTGATTATATCGAGGGCTATATGGTGCGCAGCATGTCTGGCTGTGTCTGGAGCCGTGTGAGCAAGGATGCCGCCGTCAAGGGTTTTTGCTTCGCGACGCTCGGTCAGGCGTTGATGACGCTGTACCGGCAGAATTGCCCGGATATCGAAATAATGGAGATTGTTTTCGTTACCGCCAGCGCTGCCATGGTACGGGAGCTAAGCGGCATCGCCATACAAATTCAGAAAATCACCCGGGAAATGGTCAAGGAAAACTGGGCAATCAAAGGCTATGATATCGACTGCACTGCCGATTGTTCCAGCTGCGACGACAAAAGCGTGTGCGATGACATTCGCGAAGTGCTAAAAATGAAACTAAACAGTAGCGAAGCGTCAGTATAATATTCTAAATAATTTCAAACAACGGCAGATATTACAGTCTGTGGCAAGGCGGCGTCGGCGCAGGCGGTGCAATAAAACATAGGAGGGCTTATGAAATCAGGGTTAGATTCTAAAACCTTTAACAAGCTGTCGGTTATTGCCAACGGCATTATGAATCCGTCCGTCCGTGACTGGAAATCCAAGGGCGGCGCTGTCGTCGCCTATATGTGTTCGTTTGTACCCGAAGAGCTGTTTGTCGCCGCCGGAATGGTCGGTTTTCGGATCCGCGGCAACGGCAGCAAGGATGCCGAACGCGCCAGTGAATATTTTACTTCCTGTACCTGCAGTTTTGTGCGGCACTGCTTCAACCAGATTTTGTTAGGTGAATACGATTTTCTCGACGGTGCAGTAATCGGCACCGGCTGCGACACTAACCGGATGATTTTTGACAACTGGAACCACAGTCCGACAAAGCGGCCGTTCTCTTATCAACTAATCTATCCGCATACCGCCAGCGCCGAGAGCGCTGCCTACTTCCGCTATCAGTTGGCGGACATGAAAATGGCGATAGAAAAACATTTTGCTGCTCAGATTACAGATGAGAAGCTGCGGGACGCAATTTCGCTGTGCAACGAAACCCGCACCCTCCAGCAGCAACTGTACGCAATGCGCTATACGGACAATCCACCGATTACCGGCAGTGAGACGGTAGCCGTTATCGTCGCCGGTTCGTCGATGCCCAAGGCGGAATACAACGCCGATTTGAAAACGCTGCTCCTTGAACTGCGCAACGCTCCGGTTAAGAACAATAAATACCTGGCACGACTGATGATGGTCGGCAGTGGCCATGATAACCCGTCGTTATGTGAGATCGCCGAAGACTTGGGCGCCATTGTCGTCAGCGATTTTACCTGTTTTGGCGGAAAAGTAATTTTTGGCCAGGTCGCGACGAACGGCTCCGATCCACTGCAAGCGCTTGCTGACTATCAGCTACTGGTTCGGCCGTTTTGCCCGAAGGTCCTCGGCTCCCATCCCTATATCAAAAAAGCGGTGTTTGACATGCTGGCAGCCAGCCGGGCGGACGGCATTGTCGGCCAAAGTTTTTCTTGCTGTGACACGTGGGGCGGAGAACTGTACACACTCGCCGCTGAGCTGAGAGACGCCGGGATGCCCTACCTGAAACTGGAACGTGAATATGTGCCGGATTCCAAAGGACAACTGCAGACCCGGTTACAGGCGCTCATTGAAACTATAACAGGAGGTTGATATGGTAGATATCATGATCAACACAAGCACGATAGAGCTTACAGATGATGAGATAATTGCACAATTGAGAGAAGAAGCCGGTAAAGCCAGCCTCGGGCTTACTCTTGACGCACAAAATGCATTGAAGAAAAATGGACTGCCGATAATCATGGCGAGTAGTGATTTTTTGCTGGAAATACCCGTTGCCATGGACTGCTCGTTTTCTAATCTGACCGTAACCGGCTCACTTGGGACTGCCATGCCGAATGCGGCGGAGCTGATTGATAGCGCTGCCGGGATTGATTTGGAAAGCCGGATGTGCACGGCAATTAAGGTGGCCGCCTATTATCTGGAATCCGGGCAATTGATTGTCCCAGATATGGTTATCACCTCTAATGCCTGCTGTGATGCGATAGATACGCTCGGCATGTTGATGCGCAATTACAAGCCATGGTCAAATGTCCCGAAGTTTATTCTGGATGCGCCGAACAGCGAAGACGAAGCGGGCTTTGTTTATTTTGGCCAACAGTTGCGGCAAGCAGTCACTTTCATTGAAGGTGTGCTGGGTAAGAAAATGGACTGGGAGCGTCTTAGAAAAGTCTGTTTGGAAACAAACAAACAGAACCAGTTGCTCATCGAGCTTCGGGAACTAAAGAAAGCGATTCCCTGCCCGGTTGATCCGGATTTGATTCATCAGGGCATCACGCTGTCAAAATGGCTGTCTCCGGCTTCTCCTCAGGTCACGGATTGGCTGGAACGGTTGCTTGGTGTTGCCGAGCGGCAGGTAAAGGCCAAAAATGGAATTAGCGGGGTGCAAGAAAAGATCCGCTATTTATGGCAGGACGTAAACGGAACGTGGGCAGGCAGTACTGTTATTGCCCGGTTGCAGAAGGAACTGGGAGCGGTCTGCCTTATGGACTACGTATCCTTTGCGCCGTGGTCACTAACTGATCTGTCCAGTGAAGAAAGTATGTTCACTTCCTTTGCCAAACATGCGCTGCTGGAGCCCGGAATGAACCGGCAATCGCTGCACTCTACCGCTTTATTTTGCGATGATATTCTGCGGTGTGTTGTCGACTTCAAATGTGACGCCGTAATTCTGCCGGCGCATATCGGGCACCGCGATGTCAACTGCCGTCTGGAAATAGTCAGAGACATGTGCCACAAAAAAGGGATTCCTTACCTGATTCTGGGTTTTGATGCCTGGGACAAACGCTACATGCCTCCTGAGGTAGTGTTTGACAGGATAAAGACATTTTTTGAGACCACAGGGCTTCTTTAGGAACCCTGCCTTTATACGTATATAGCGAAAGGAGAAGGGGCAAGAGATTGTAAGCACTATGTAATACTCATCTCCACCTCTTGCGGGCTCGTCATGAAAATGAAAATCAAGATCTGCGAGGAATGGGACATGGAAGTTAAGGAAATACGGAGGCCGGTGATTGCCGTTTGCGGCAAGGGCGGCGTAGGGAAGACCGTTTTTTCGGCGCTGCTGGCGAAGGTGATGCTTGAGAGAGGGCTCAAGCCGCTGCTTTTGGTGGATGCTGATCCGGTCGGAGGACTTATCTCGGCGATTGGGGAAAAGGCGGTCAATACGCTTGCGGGTGTGCGCGACCATTTTATCGAGGAGGTGCGCATAGGAGGCAAAGCCGTGGCGGAGGACCTGGCGAACCAACTGGACGCTTTCATTTTCAATGCCTTGGTCGAACGTGAGGGTTTCGCCCTCCTCGCGATGGGACACAATACGGGGAAAGGATGCTTCTGCCCGGCAAACAAGCTTTTGAAGAACGCCATCGATGTGCTGATTCCCGGCTTTGCGGGTGTGCTCATTGACGCCGAAGCCGGAATCGAGCAGATCAACCGCGATGTGACGGGGCGGGTGACGCGGGTGATCACCGTCGTGGACGGTTCCCAAAGAAGCATGGCGACGCTGCGCATGATCACGGAGAGGTTCGGCGACCTGAACGTAGCGTCGGTAGTCAACCGTGCGACGGAAGGCACCGATCTGAACTTCCCCAACGGAATGAGGCCCCTCGGCTACATTCCTGAAGATGATGAACTCATGAGGTTCGACCGCGAGGGAAAGTCGCTGTGGCTGTTGCCTGAGAACAATAAAGCCGCGGCGGCAGTGCGCGCCATCAGCGGATCGATTTTAAAGGACTGAAGGAGCATGACATGTTTGAAGTCTTTATAACGACCCTGCCCCTTTCTTTGGCCGCTGCCATCAGCGTGTCATCGATTCTGGTGTTCTTCACGATCATGGTAGCGAAGGAAAAGCAGATTGAAAACGGGCTCGCCTTCATCGTCGGTGGCATTATCAGCTATGCGATCATCACGATCCTGGTCTTGCTTTCCTTCGGCCAGGCAGCGCCGGCCGGGGCGCCAAAGCATGTTGAAATTCATGCAATCGCGGATTTTGTCCTTGCCGGTCTGTGCGTTTTGCTTGTCATTAAAGCTTTCTTCAAAAAAGATGATGCTGAAAAGAAAAAGGAAGCCAAAATACCGGGCGGCGCATTTGCCTACCTGGGCATTGGCGCTCTGATGCGGGCGGGCAGCGCCAACACGCTTCCCCCGTTCATCGCCGCCGTCAAAGATGTGTCGGGAGCCCATCTGTCCGTCGAATCGACTGTTGTTTTATGCACACTGATCATTCTTACATCCATGTTCCCAATGGTCATCCCCTGGCTACTGTTCCTGTTCAACAAAGAAAAGGCGGTTGCCCTGATCAATCCGGTCAGCCGTTTCCTGGAAAAGAACAAAAAAAAGATCAGCAATACCGTGCTCGTCGTCATCGCGGTCTATCTGGTGATGCACGGTTTCAAGCATTTGGGGATAATGTAGAGCTATGAAGGGTGGGTTTCTTTTTCTATATCAAATAGCGTTCCCGAGGTGAATCTCGGCAAACAAAAAGGTGGAGGGTTTTATATGAAAAAGTTAGTTCCTGTTTTAGCGGCAATTGTTTTTCTGCTGACGGGTCTGTTGCACGCCGCCGACGTTTCAAAGGATGCGGTCATGGCCAAGGCCAAGACCGTGCAAAACAAAATCGATATCGTGAATTCACAGTGGTACGACATGTATGTCGACGGAAAGGTGCCAGGCGCAGCTGATGCCGCCGTGCTGATCAAAAACGCCAAGCAGGCTCTGACGGCTGGTGATTACGCCATGGCGGATTCGCTTTTCAGCCAGGCCGAAGCGAAACTGAGCGTTTACGAAAAGGCCGCCCTCCCGCCGGGATGGATGGTACCCAAACCACTTTCATATGATCCATCGATTATGGGCAACATCCACAAGGCCGGCATCGAAGAACTCAAGAAGGTTGATCTGTACGGAGCTCCCCGTTATAACACCTGGTTCCAGTTCAGCGGCAAAGGCGACGACGGCAACCTCTACGGCATTTATGCATGCGTCAACCATCACGGCACCGGGAAGGTCCAGAAGCGCGTCATGTTCGCCATCAGCAGCAACGCCTGGAAGGACAAACCGAACATGCTCGAAGTCCTCGACCTCATGGTGGTCCCCGACCGGAAGGAAACAAAGGACAGCCTCGTCTGGACGGCTAAAGACGGCGACAAGCGTTTCAAATGGACCATCAAGAAGGATTTCACGACCGTCCAATATCAGGACAAGGACAGGGTGGTAAACATCACCTTAAAAACTGATTACTCCTTCTGGTATAACCGCGGTATGCAACCGGTGGAACTGCTTCCGGGCGGTCTGACGACGGGATTCGAGCAGCCCGGCAAGGCGACGGGAGCCATTAAAATCAATAACAAATCCGTCAAGATCTCAGGGCACGGCGAATTTGAAAACTACTTTGTCAAAGGTGCGGGATACCGTGAGGTGCTGCTCAAATACGGCAACGAATGGTGGGTTGTATTCACGGCCGATCAGTTAAGCGGAATATTTTTTACCGGAATCGCCTATCGTGATGCAGGACTTTATATAAACGGTAAGTATGTGATTCCGAGCGAATTCACAATCACCCCGATCGAGGCGAAGAAATCATACACGATTAAGGCCAAGACCAGCGAAGGCGATCTGGTGCTCAATTTCAACTTCTGGGGTAGCAACCCGCTGCTTTATGAATACTGGGGCACCGTCGACGGGACGCTTGCCGGCAAAACTCTCACCAACGGTTATGCGTGGATTGAGCATGTGCCAAGTGGGGGCGTGGACGCCACGCAGCCGACTTCGAGAAAGTAAAACGTGCCCATAATGCCGATTTGAAAAGAATATCCCCGTACAAAAGCAGCTTGTTGGCAGCTGTAAGAAAGACCGGGGACGGGATCGAATCGAACTGATTGATGGATGCTGGAGGTTTCCATGAAGAAAATATATTGTATCGTCCTATGCGTGTTCGTTGTTTCGCTGTTGATTGTCCGGGTAGTCCCTGCCGCACAGAATGAAGCTCCGGTCAAACAGGTTGCTGGAAAAATCGCCCTCAACCCTGACGACTATCCCGCAATCGGTGTTGAAGAACTTGGACAACTGCGCTGGGTCCTCAAACTCGCCGATAAGCCGATCGAGGATTTTTCCGATATGAAGTCGCTGGATCAGGTCGGTGTTACGGCAAGCAGATACACCCTGGCCTTCAGCGTTTATTTCCTGGCAACCGAGCAGTACCACAAACTGCCTGCCTGGGATGGCGCCATCAAGCCCGGTATCGATCGCCTCATACGGAAGATGTTTCAAAGGCCGGTCTGGGAATACTGGTCTCACGACAGCGCCGGGGTAACAAAATTCGAGCCCCTGATGAACCAGCCCTATGCGCCGTTTTCGGATCCCATCGCATACCGCAACATCATGTATTCCGGCCACGTGAGTCAGATGATCAATCTGTATCAGATGCTTTACAATGAAAGGAAATGGGGTGCCCCCGGTTCAATCGTTTTGAAGTGGGACAACAACACGAAGTTCATTTACGACAACAAAAGCCTCCAGGACGCCATGTTCATGCAATTGATCAAGAACCCCGTTCCGGCGATTGAATGCGAACCGAATGCTGTGTTCCCTGCCTGCAACACTCACCCGCTTCTGGGCTGGAAGCTCTACGACCAGATGTACAACACCCGCTATTATAGCGCCACTATGCCTTTGTTCATGGACTGGTTTAAAAAGAACTTTGTAGATCACAAGACAAGCGAAATCGGGGCATTCTATCTGATGAAACAGGGTTGGGTGTTCTCGGCCGGCAATCCCCGTTACGGGAACAAGATGGATCCGGTGATCCAGAAGATGATCAAGGAAGGCGTTACTTTCGGGTCTTCAGGCAACGAAGGCTGGATCATGTCGGGCATGCATGTCTTTGATCCGACTTACGTGGAGACACTCTACCCCGCTTTCAAGAAGCTCCATGTAAAGGAGAATGCCGACGGTACGGTAACGCTGCAGAAGGATGTTTTGACCCCGTATTCATATTACGGTTTTTTCAGCATCCTGGCCGCGGAACTGGGAGACGAAAAACTGCTCCGCGGTCTGCTGAAAACGGTTGATCAGCACTTCGATCCTGTTTGGGATAAAGACGGCGCCTTCCACTATCCCTATAAAGTCATCGCCGGGGGGCCGAACCTGGCCGCAGCAGACGATGCTAAAACAGCAAAACCCTCCGCCATCAAACCTCCCCTCAATATTGGCGATGCGGTGCCGCAGATGAAAACATGGCCCCAGCATTCCGACCTTTCCGATCGCTTGTTTGCAATGGCGCGGGCACTGCCAAAGAACGGGCTTTTGAAGATGTACAACAACCCCTTCGATCAGACCCATTTCAACGAGCCGGGCATAACCAGCGTTGATCTGAGTGGTACACCTCTCAAAAGGGCCCTATATGACCGCGCCAGGCAGGCGCTGATTGTTTCCACAATGCCAGCGAAATCAGGAGGAACAGGCGGTTTCAAGATCATCCGGCTCGATCCGGCCAAAAACTACGAGCTTTTCCTGGACGGAAAGTACCGACAGGAGATAAGCGGTGTCAAGGAATATGCCGTTATCTGGAACGGCGCAAAGGCGCATGACCTGATCCTGAAGCAGAAATAGAAAAGATTATTTATCTTTTCGCTTAATAAGTTCATCCATTATCCTCCTCCCCCACGAAGGGGAGGAATGAAAATTCACTACGTCCACTATAGCTGCTGTTGCACTGGAACATAGACGACATTGAAATGCAGGTTTATGAGGTTCCTATTATGTCGACTGAATTCAACATCCTGATGATCAGTGCCGCCTCGCTGGGATTTCTCCATACACTGCTTGGTCCTGATCATTATCTCCCATTTATTGTCATGGGCAAGGCACGGCGTTGGTCATTATGGAAAACTGGCTGGATAACCATCGCCTGCGGCATCGGGCATATCGGCAGTTCCGTATTGCTGGGTCTGGTCGGAATAGCACTGGGCCTCTCTGTCAGAAAGCTGGAATTGTTTGAGTCGGTACGCGGTGATATCGCAGCTTGGGCATTGATCGCTTTTGGCCTGATCTACTTCGTCTGGGGCATGAACCGGGCCTGGCAGATAAAGTCGCACGAGCACGACCATGCCCACGCCGACGGCGTTGTTCATATTCACGAGCACAGCCATACCCATGAGCATCTGCATGTTCATGATATGCAAGGAAAGACGAATATTACTCCCTGGATCCTCTTTACAATTTTTGTTTTTGGCCCTTGCGAACCCCTGATACCTTTACTGATGTATCCGGCAGCCAGAGAAAGCATCCCCTGTGTGATCGGGGTAACGGCAACTTTCGGGATTACTACGATTGCTACCATGCTGGTCATTGTAATGGCTTCTGCCTGGGGACTTCAAATTATGCCCATAAAAAAAGTGGAAAAATATTCACATGCCCTGGCCGGCGGGACGATCTGTCTTTGCGGATTGGCGATACAGTTCCTGGGATTGTAAATCCGGTCACCCATACTGTAACAAATCTATACCTCTCTCCAAATATTGGACATGACAATGATGTACATTTTACGCTGTTAAGGTTTAAGATGATAACTTCAAATGGAAAGCATTGGGCATCGACGACCGAAGTTTCTAACGCTTCGTAGGTGCTATACGTAACAAAATGTTGATTGCAACTTAAGCTTCACAGGTTCATCATCTATTCGTATTTCCTATTGAATTAAAGGAAAGGAGATAGAGATGAATCAGATGATCGCAGAGAATTGCAGTATCGTTTCACCTAAGGAAACCCTATCTGAGTTTGGAGGCGATGCTCAGCAGGCAGCGTTTAATCCGTTAATCGGCGTTAATCGGCGGCGGAGTTAATCGGGGGACACAACACTTATGTCCGGTCGGGCAAGGTCGTGTAATCCTGCGGCGAAGCCATTTCTCAAACCAGGTCTCGAGGAACAAAGTGTTGTGTCCCCCGATAAGCCGATAAGATTCGTCTTGACAATCGCCCTGAATTGTCGCATAAAGGAATCGTTAATTCCTAATTGAGGCGCAAAATGGAATTTGTCAGGCGATTTTTCGACCCACCCCAGGGGAGCTTTCTTATCTTCGGACCCCGAGGGACGGGGAAGTCAACGTTTATCCGGCAACATTTTCAGGATGCCTGGTACCTCGATCTCCTCGATCCCGAAAATGCCCGCTCTTTTGCCGCCAGACCAGAGCGGCTGTCGGAGGTGGCCTACACCCCGGGAAACAGCAAGCAGATTATCATCGATGAGATCCAAAGGGCGCCGGAGCTGCTTTCCGTCGTTCATCGCCTGATTGAGGATAAGCAGGGTTTTCAATTTATTCTCACCGGGTCGAGCGCCCGGAAACTCAAGAGATCGGGGGTGAACCTCCTGGCGGGGCGGGCGGTGCTTACGTCTATGCATCCTTTTCTGGCCGCAGAGCTCGGCGGTTCCTTCGTGCTGGAAAAGGCGCTGACCGAGGGCCTCCTGCCGATTGTATGGGGGGCAACCAACCCTGCCGAAACCCTCCGTTCCTATGCCGCCCTCTATCTGAGGGAAGAGGTGCAAATGGAAGGGCTGGTGAGAAATATCGGCAATTTTTCCCGCTTCCTCGAGGCGATCAGCTTTTCTCACGCTGCGGTCCTGAATCTCGCCAATATCGCCCGGGATTGCTCAGTAGAGCGGAAGGTTGTGGAGGGCTATGTGGGTATCCTGGAGGATATTCTCCTTGCTTTCCGCCTGCCTGTGTTTACCCGCCGGGCGAAACGGGCGCTGGCGGCCCATCCGAAGTTTTACTTTTTCGATGCCGGCGCCTTCCGTTCCCTGCGGCCCCGGGGGCCACTGGACAACCCCGATGAAATTGAAGGACAGGCACTGGAAGGCCTTGTCGCCCAGCATCTACGGGCATGGGCGGCCTATGGCTATGACCGGGCGCCCTGGGATATCTATTACTGGCGGACCCGCTCCGGAGTCGAGGTTGATTTTGTGGTCTATGGTCCGGGCGGCATCTGGGGTTTGGAGGTGAAAAATAACCGCTCCGTTCGACCTGCCGACCTGCGAGGATTGAAATCCTTCCGGGACGAGTATCCGGAAAGCCGCCTTGTTCTTCTCTACCGGGGGAATGAACGGTTCCTCCGGGACGGTATAATGTGCCTGCCCTGCACGGATTTTCTTTCCCGCCTCCACCCCGGTGAGTCGCTGGAAACGGCATGCCAGTGAAAACACCGGAGCTAATCAGGGGACACAACGCTTATTATGTTGGAATAAAGTGTTATGTCCCCCGATAAAAAAGGAGAAACGATGCCTTATCTATCTATTGAACAGTTCCGCTGCGGCGATAATCTGGCTTATTTACTTTATGGGAAGAAGGAGGCCGTGGCCATAGACGGCGTGGCCTGGGAGGAAATCCTCCGCTTTCTTGACGAGCACGGACTTTCCCTGACCTATGTCACGAACACCCACAGCCACTTCGATCATGTGGGGGGCAATGAGCCGCTCCTCCGCCATAGCCGGGCAAGGTATCTGGATCATGACGAATTTCCTGACGGCGGAACCATCGAGATCGAGGGAGAAGCGATCAGGGTTTACCGGACGCCGGGGCACACAGAAGATTCCGTATGTTTCCATGTCGGCGGCGCGTTGATCACCGACGGCGCGCAGACCGCCGCTGCCCCGCAAAGCGGTTATATGAAAATCCCCCCTAACCCCCCTTTGACAAAGGGGGGATGGGGGGATTTTCAAACTTCGTCGCCCCTACCCTCGGGTATGGATGTTAGTGGCGCCGTGCTCACCGGCGGCGTCCTGATCACCGGCGACACCCTGTTCAACGGTACGGTTGGGAACTGCTTTTCCGGCGATCAAAGGGCCTTCTTCCGGTCCATCAAGCGCTTGTTGGCCCTGCCGGGAGACACCCTGATTTATGCCGGGCATGATTATGTCCGTGATTCCGTGGCTATGGCCGAACAACTGGAACCGGACAACCGGGATATCGAACGATTCCGGCAGGCCTACGACCCCGGCCATGTCTACTCGACCCTTGCCGAAGAATTAAAGGTCAATCCCTACCTCCGTTTTAACGCCCCGGCGATTATCGCCCTCCTCAGGGAGAATGAACTTCCCCATGCCACCGAGGAAGAACGGTGGCTGTCCTTAATGTCCATCGAGTAAAAAAGGGTTTCAGCGGAGAACCAGGCGGTACGATTTGATTTTTAAGACGGGATGGTAGGAATGCTTTGATTCGGCTAAAGCGGGAAGGCCCATGTCGCTTTCCTTGTTGATATACATGTAGTCGGAAAAGAGGTGTTTGGCGCATTCATTATCGAGGTACTGGTAGAGGCCGCGAATATGGGGCAGGGCCTTTTCGAAGTTCATAACACCCATGTCCGGACGGAGATGGGAGGAGATGCAGAAGGCGCAGATTTCACCGTCGATGCGTACGTAAAAGCCCTGCATGTCAAGCTCTTCACAATGATGCAGGGCATTGATGACGGCTTCCTTTTCGCAGGCCAGATTCGAGTCCTGATTGATATCACAGTTCCTTATTTCACACCACTTTTCAAGACATTCCAGGCATTCCGCAACCACAGCGGCGGTGATCGGCCCGGTCACCACCCGGTTCCGCTGGAGATAATCCCGGGAAAACTGGTGGAGGAGATTGCGTTTTTTGGCGTAACGATTGCCCTTGAGGCTGCGTAAATCTTCGGTCAGATAAACGTAGTCGTCATATTCCGGCTGTGCGGAGATAATAAAATACTGTCCGATCTTTTCCCGCCCCATCTGTTCCAGATAATCCCCCGGGACCGATCCATATTGACGGTGGCCGGTTTGTGCGGCAAGGGCGGCAAGCTCCTCCGGCGGGGGCAGACCTGCCGGTCCGACCGGCAGGAGCAGATGGTTTTCTTCCGGCCGGCAGACCGATTCATTGGCGATGATTATGTAATCATTTTCGATGGCATAGAATGTCTGGAAGACATGATTGCTCCAGACGATCAGGGAAGGCAGGGAATAGGTGCAAAGACCGTAGGGCTGGCAGGAGAAATAAGGCTTCAGCAGTGGGTAGTCTTCAAGACCTATCTTTTTCATCTGAAAGTGTGACATCATCTCCTTGAGTTTATTCATTAATATTTCCCCTCCCCTTCAAGGGGAGGGTTAGAGCCTGCCCCGTACTTGATACGGGGGTGGGGATGGGTCTGCGAATCATTTTCATCACCCTTTGTGACGGCAAGCCATAATGATGGTTTCATCATGAGTCGCCAATGATCTTGTCAAAATTCATCATCAGGAGCATGGCCGTGGCGGCCGGCATCTCTCTAAACCCTATCTTACTGTAAAAGGGATGGGATTGCCTGCCGGCGATGAGGCCGATCCATTGCAAGCCGTCGGCCCGCAACTTCTTGAGGATCTCCCGCACGATGCCTGTTCCGACGCCCTCTCCCCGGAATTCGGGAAGGACGGTCACATCCTGAATGTAGGCGTCGCTTATCCCGTCACTGATCGCCCGGCCCATGCCGATGATTTCATCACCATCGCAGGCAAGGACGAAACAGTGACTGCCCGTGACAATCCGGCGAATCAGTTCAGGGTTTTCGTGGGCCTGCCCGGTCCACCAGCCGGCGGTATCATAGAGATGAATGATGCCCGGTATCTGTTCATCTTCAGGTTCACCGATGAAAAAGTAGGCTACGTTCATGAATCGTTGTTATGCAATAACTCGTCATTAATCTCCCACAAGGTCAGCGCCAGGGAAGCAATTACCGGGCCGATGACAAAACCCGAAATTCCGAAGAAGGAAAGACCGCCAAGGGTGGAAAGAAAGATGAGGAGGGTGTGCATCCGAATAGCATGCCCTACCAGCAAGGGCCGTAAAAAAGTGTCTACCTGACTGATGAAGGTGAGACCGCAGGCAAGAATGATCACGCCTTCCCACACATAACCCAGGATGATCATGACTACCCCCACGGGTCCCCAGACAATGGCACAGCCGACGGCGGGAATAATAGAGGCGAAAACCATGAGAACCCCCCAGGTAAGGGCCCCTTTGACGCCGGTAAGGAAGAAGACGCAACTGCCAAGTATCCCCTTGATTCCTCCGATAATCAACGTCACCTTCATGGTTGCCAGGGTCATGGCGGCAAATCTTTCCAGCAGCAGCCCCTCTTTTGCGGCGCCGAGGGGAAAGAGCTTCATGATCATCTGCACGAATTTTTTTCCATCCCTAAGAAAGAAAAAGAGAGTATAGAGCATAATCGCGAAGTTAACGAGGAACATGATCATGTTTTGCGTCAGATTCTTGAGGCTGTCAAAGATGAAGCTCGTCGCCTGCTTCACCGCATCGGTGAGATTTTCACTGATAAAAGCCATATCTATATGAAAATAACGCAGGTAGGGGTCAGCGGCAATTTTCTTGGTCAGGTTATCGATTTGGCTTTCGATGTAAGCGTCGTCCATGTTCAGGTAAGCATAAAGATGCATAGATTCATTGAGCAAAAGGCTGCCGATAATACCGGCGGGGAGGATAATGACCATCATGATCGAAGCAAGCGTCGCCATTGCGGTCAGGTTGGGAGACTTGATTTTTTCCCCCAGTCGCGTTTGGAGGGGTTTGAAGACAATGGCAAGCACCGCCGCCCAGAATATTGGGTAAAAGAAGGGCTTCAGGAGATAGAGAAAGAGGAGGGTGGCCAGTCCGAGGAGAACATAAAAGGCGATATGTCGTGACTTTTCAGAATTCATGGATACTCATCTACACAAATCTTGGCGGTTTCGCAACCATCTCTTTAGATTTTCATCTTCATAATCAATATAATCCTTATAATTTGCGGTAAATTTTGGTAGAAAGAACCATGTTAGAAAATGTGAAGGCAGAAACGACCATATCAATGTGGGCAGAAAAACGCCGTATTCTCGTAACCTGTTCGAAGGGGACCACCCCTTATTTGAAGCAGGAGATCCTTGCCCTGGGGCTGCCGGTCCACGAAGAGTCGGAAGCGGCGGTAGAGACGGAGGGCACTATGGAGGAGGCGATGCTCCTCAACCTTTCGCTGCGAACAGGGCAGCGGGTTCTCCTCCTCCTCCACGAGGGGCAGGCAAAGACGCCGGGAGACATCTATGACGGGACCATCAACCTGCCCTGGGAGGATATCCTCCATGTGGACGGTTATGTCTGCATAACCTCTTCGGTAGATACACCGGAGATCCGCGACCCCCGCTACGCCAATGTCAAGGTCAAGGACGCCATTGTGGATCGCCTCCGGAACCTGTTCCGGCGGCGCCCCGATTCGGGGTCAGACCGGACCGGCGCTGTTGTTCATATCTACTGGAAGGATGATCATTACCGGATCTTTGCCGATACTTCCGGGGAGCCCCTTTCCCGGCGGGGTTACCGGAAGATTCCCCTCACGGCGCCCATGCAGGAGACCCTGGCGGCGGCGGTGATCATGGCCACGGGCTGGACGGGAGAAGGGCCTTTTATCAACCCCATGTGCGGCAGCGGCACCCTGGCCATCGAGGCGGCCCTGATTGCCCGGCGGCGGGCGCCGGGGATCTTGAGAGACAATTTCGGCTTTCTCCACCTGAAAGGATTCGATGACGACCTGTGGCAGCAAGTGCGCCTGAAGGTCCGTAAAGGGGAACGGAAGGAAATTCCCGGACGGATAATTGCCACGGATATCTCCCTCGAGGCGGTACGGGCAGCCGGGGTCAACGCCGGCAGGGCAAAGATGGGCCGCTATATCCAATTTCGCCAGTGTCCTTTCGAAGACACACCAATACCGGAGGAAAAGGGTCTGGTGGTCATGAATCCCCCTTACGGCCAGCGATTAGGGGAAGAAGCTGATCTGATCGGATTGTATGGCGGGATCGGTGATTTTTTCAAAGAGAGATGCGGGGGGTATCGAGGCTATATCTTTACGGCCAATCCGGATTTAACCAAGAAGGTGGGGCTTCGTACTTCCCGGCGGCTGATTTTATACAACGGTGAGCTGGAAAGCCGCCTGCTGGAATACGAGATCTACGAAGGCAGCAGAAAACAGCGGCCCACGGAAGAAAAGCGGCAGGACGGAGATGGCGAACAGCTGCGGGCAATCGATTCCGATCCAGGGGCTGATCAGGCGGCCGGGCGGGGATATGCAAAGATAACCAGCGTAACGGGGGACAGATTTAAATCCGCCCCCCCTGCCCTCATTAAGACAAGAAATAACAAAATAAAAAAAAGCCCGGAAACCCTCAGTAATAAGCGTTTCGGCGAAACGAGGGGGGAGGGGAATCGGGAGCCCGGAAAGGCTCCATCCCGACGGATCACTCAGCCGGAGAGACCTTTGAAAAAAACTTCTTTTCGTGATTCCGGGCTTGACAAGCCTGTCCCGGCAGGTCGTAAGCAGGAGGAATCCGGTAATGACTTAAAAATACTGGATTCCGGCCTTCCCCGGAATGACGATAGTGGGACGGAAATGGAATTATTCAAAAGTCTCAATGAGATGCCGGGCCAGGGGGAGGACATTATCAGCGCTGATGCGCATCCGGATTGGGAAGCTGTCCAGGTGCGCCGGACCCCGGTGCGGCGGCGTGTCATCCCCAGGAAATGAACTGTATATGGACCTGAAATTAATCCATCCCATCGGCGTTTTTGATTCCGGAATCGGCGGCCTTACTGTGGTCCGCGCCCTCATGGAGCGCCTGCCCTTCGAAAACATTATCTACTTCGGGGATACCGCCCGGGTTCCCTACGGCGTCAAGTCCGTAGAAACCATTACTCAATACGCAACCGAAATTACGGACTATCTCCTTAAGCAGCGGGTCAAGCTGCTCATCATTGCCTGCAACACTATCGCCTCCGTTGCCTATGAACCAATCCAGGAGCGTTCTCCCGTTCCCGTCCTCGGCGTTATCGAGGCCGGCGCCCTCTGTGCCGTGGCAGCGACAAAAACGAAGCAGGTCGCCGTCATCGGCACCCCCACGACCATCAACAGCAACGCCTATGGGCGGACAATCCACCAAAATGATCCGTCTATCCGTGTCTTTTCCCAGGCCTGCCCTCTTTTTGTACCCCTGGTGGAAGAGGGCTGGCTGGATCATCCCGTCACCCGTATGACAGCCCAGGAATATCTCAAACCGGTCCTGGCGGAACATGTGGACACCCTGGTTTTGGGCTGCACCCATTACCCCCTCCTCAAACCCCTCCTGCAGGATATTGTCGGCCCGTCTATACGTCTCGTCGATTCCGCCGAGGCGATGGCGGAGATTACGGCCAAGCTGCTGCAAAGAAAAGGTCTCGCCAACCCCTTGCGGATTCCCCCGGAGTATCATTTCTGCGTTTCCGATGTTCCCTTCCGTTTTCAAACCATTGCCGAGCGATTCATGGGCAGGAGCCTCGGCAGTGTCGAAGTGGTTAAATTAGCCCTCTAAAAGCCAATAATTTTCCCTTGACATAATGGTTTCCGTTAGTATATTCGTAATCAGCTATATTAACTGTCGCTGTCGTGACAGAGCTTATTCTTGGACAATTGTGACATTGGCTTCTCGATGGTCGAGATGTTGAGATCATCATGAACCTTTTATCTTCCATCCACCAATGAGGATGTATGCTATGAGATATGATGCGTAGGTAATATTGCCGGTTGAGAATACATTATTAAAGAGTTCGAGGGTAGAACCTTCCGTTAAGAACTCCAGGGATTATTCTGGCAACCCTTTGGGAGACAAAAAAGATGGATATTTTGACATATATCATTAAGCTGCTTCAGGGCGGCGCGGGAAATCTGGCTGCCTATCTGGCTGCTCATGTGTTGCTGTGTCTGGTGCCGGCATTCTTTATCGCCGGGGCCATGACGGCTCTAATCCCAAAAGAGACCATCACCAGGTTTCTGGGGCGCAATACGCCCAAAACCATGTCCTACCCGGCGGCTGCCCTCGCCGGTTCAGTGCTGGCCGTTTGTTCCTGTACTATTGTGCCTCTTTTTGCCGGTATTTACAAGAAAGGGGCCGGCATCGGACCGGCCATTACCTTTCTGTTCTTTGCCCCGGCGGCAAACATCCTGGCCTTGGTCTATACGGGGCACATTCTCGGCGCTGATCTGGCCCTGGCCCGTTTGGTCCTGTCCCTGGCCTTTGGCATCGGAATCGGTATGATCATGGCCCTTATCTTCCATAAGGATGATGCCGCCCATGATGAGGAAACGGACTTGCTCTTTATGGATCAAGCTAAGCTGCGGAGAGGGGTGCTGATGTTTCTGTTCGTTCTGGTGACCCTGCTGCTGTCGGGAACTCTTAAACTGGATGTTTTGACCACCACCTATGGGCAGATTACCATCCCCCTCCAGGGAGCGGATGCATTCCAGGCATGGCTATATCAGTTGATTCCCTTCGATGCCGCCAAAGGAGAAGAAGGCGTCTCCACCCAAGGGGCCATTCTGATCGGACTTCTTATCCTCATTGGCTTCACGGCCTGGAAGGGGCTGAGCGATGTCCTCGAAGGGTTCAACACCTGGACATGGCCGGCTCTGACCTTGATCGTCCTGACGCTCCTGACGGCGGCCCTCGGGATAGTCCCCCGTGCCGGTGGATTGACGTTTCTGTTTACGGGCAAGTTTTTCGGTGTGGCCCTGAATTTGTTCGCCCTGGTATATCTGGGGCGTCGATTTTTGCAGGATAACGAGATCAATGAGTGGCTATGGGAATCCTGGCGGTTCGTTCAGCAGATCTTTCCTCTCCTCGTTGTCGGTGTCTTTGCCGTAGGCATTCTACGCCAGCTCATTCAGCCGGAATGGATCCGGTTTTTGGCGGGCGCAAATACTATTGCCGGTAACCTGGCAGGCGTAGTTTTCGGTGTGTTCATGTATTTCCCGACCCTTGTCGAGGTGCCCATTGCGAATATGTTCCTGGGGCTGGGGATGCATCGGGGGCCTCTCCTGGCCTATCTAATGGCTGATCCCGAGCTGAGTCTCCAAAGCATCCTGATTACGTCGGCCATTATCGGCAGGACCAAAACCTGGACCTATGTGGCCTGGGTGGCCCTCTTCAGCACTCTGGCCGGTTTGATATACGGCGCCTGGATCGACGGCGCGAGTCTGGGGCGAATCAGCCTTTATCTTTCGGTATTCCTCGGTGTTCTCGCAGCCGTTCTCTACTTCGTAGGTCGCCGTAACGATAGGCCAGTATTAACAAGGACGGCTGCCAAGTAGCTGAGCATTAAGTGTTTCATTCGAATTTGGAAAAATATCTGCTCCACGGAGCTGGGTATTTTGAGGGTCGCTCATGACGAAAGAAAATATTATCCAACTCAGGATCAATAATAACCTGGTAGGGATTGCCGGCCTTGAGGGAATTATGGAGGCCATGGCGAAGGATTTTTCAGCGTGTTCGGATGAGGAAATTAAGAGGGAAATCCTGTTGCGGGCGGCGAAGCATAATTACATACCCCGCCGTGCCGAGGATGCCTATGGTATCGCCTTGATCCGGGAGTTCAGGAGATTTATTGGGCAGGAGGTGGAAGAAGAGCCTCCTGACCGTTTGCAGATTGTTGTTCTGGGGCCGGGATGTGCCCGTTGTTTCCAGTTGGAGCGGAACGTTCGGGAATCCCTGGCGGAATTGCAGCTTCCCGGGGAATTAATCCATGTGGATGATCTCCGGGCGATCGCCCGCTATGGAGTCATGGGAACGCCGGCCCTGATCATCAACGGCAAGGTTGTCTCCGTAGGAACGACGCCGCAGCGGCAGCAGATTAAAGAATGGCTGCGGGCGGCGGAAAACAGTATGGCGCATAAATGATAAGAGGAGGAAATACATATGGATATCAAAGTTTTAGGCCCTGGCTGCGCAAGGTGTGCAGCGGTTGAGAAACTAGTCAAACAAGTCCTGGAAGAGCTGAAGCTTGATGCAACTATGGAAAAGATCACCGATGTAAAAAAGTTTGCCACTTATGGAGTCTTTATGACCCCGGCCCTGATTATTGACGATCAGGTCAAATGTTCGGGAAAGATTCCGACGAAAAACGAAATTATTTCCTGGTTGAAGAAGTAACAAAGAATATAGGGGTTGCATCCATGAAAGATTTCATCAAGGTCATGAAGGCCCTGTCCGACCAGAACCGTGTGAAGTTGTTAAAAATTCTGCAAACACGGGTGCTGTGCGTCTGTGAGATCCAGGCGCTGTTGAGCATTGCCCAGCCCACCGTTTCCAAGCATCTGAAGGTTCTTGAAGAAGCCGGCCTGGTAACATTCACGAAAGACGGACTATGGGTCAATTACCAGTTGGCTGACGGCAGCAAGAGCCCTTATGCTGCGGCGGCGTTAGGAAATCTCCGCCACTGGCTGGGCGATGATCCCGAGATCCGGGCCCTGGTGGAAAGAACCCCTGATATTTCCCGTGAGGAAATCTGCCGGAAACCATGAAGAACACCGAGTCGCTGAACAGAATAGCTGTGATTAAGGAATTAAAGAATATAGTGAAAAGAAAACTGAATTACCTGCTGTTGACCATTTTGGTTTTAATCGCCGCAACCACCGGTGTGTCCGGCAAGGTGGCTTTATGAGTCCTACGATCATTATGGTAATCGGTTTGGGCGTTCTCGCTGTTGCCTCGGGGATGCTGGGTTTGGGCGTCGCCTTTGCCGCCGTTCCCTTTCTGGCTTTTTTTCTTCCCGATCTCGTCCACCAAGTCCAGCCTCTGAGCCTGCTCCTGAACGGCATTACGGCCCTCTTTGCCGTTTTCGGTTTCGCCCAGAGCGGCTACGTGGACTGGCGGAAGGCTATTATTCTGGCTGTTGTCACCACCCTGTCCGCCCCCTTCGGCGCCTGGCTGGTACTATATACGCCTGTCATGATCGTCTGGATCGCCTACCTCCTCTCGGTGATCTACCTTGCTTACCGACTCTTCCGGCCCGTCCGGGTCAGGCCGGGGGAAGAGAACTTCGCGCTGGTTTTGATCCTTGCCGTTCCCATCTCCATCTTGAGCGGCCTCCTGGGAGTCGGTCCGGGATTTCTGCTCATGCCGACCCTTATCCTTGTCGGGTTCGATCCCAAAAAGGCGGCGGGAATCAACGCCTTTGCCGTAACTCCCCCTTCCTTCTCTGCCCTGATCCCTCATATTTCTACGGCGCGCTTCGATCTCCAACTCACTGTCTTCCTTCTACTTGTCGGGGCAGCCGGGTCATTCCTCGGGGCCAGGCTGACCAGCCTCTATGTCCCCAGCGGCCGGATCAAGCAGGGCTTCGGTGTCCTCATCGTCGTTATGACGACATACAAGATTTATACCCTCTTGGGATAGTTATAAAAGGGGCAACAAAAAACCAATAAAACAAAGGAGGAGGCTTTTATGAAGATCATATCTTTGGGCTTTATCGGCGGCGGCCGGATAACCGGTATTATTCTGGAGGGACTGGAACGCATTTGAAGATTTTTATTAATATATCCGGGTCATGGGGCTTGATATGAAAGCCCCGGCGGGATGCCCGATTCGCAAGGAACGGCGGTCTGGCAGAGACCGCACCCGTAGCTGCTGAAACCATAGTGGTGCAGGGCATAAGCCGCGGTTACTTCGAATAGATAATTCTTGCAGGCTTCTTTGTTATGCCCTTGTTCGGTGATTGCGCCGGCCGGGCAACGGGATATGCACTTCTTACATTTACCGTTGGCAAAGAATAAGCAATAAGCGCGATGATGGCGGTATTTTCTCTGTGTTCGGGGGAGGGAAAGATCTACTATTATAGAGCCGCAGCGCATCGCCTTTCCCTTTTCCGTAATCAATCCGTCGCATAAGCCAAAAGTGCCCAATCCGGAAACAAAGGCGGCATGGCGCTCGGACCAGTTGGATGCGAAGCCGTATTTCTTCGATGTTTGCCATCCCCAGGATTGGTGCAGTGCGGGTGCTACGGCACAATGCCCCATTGCACTCAAACTGTCGATGAGATGACGGGCCAGGTTGATGTTTGTTACCTCTCCATAATTCCGGGAACGGGACCAACGCTCTGAAGAATATTTTCGCTGCCGCCGTTGATCTCCCTTGGTGGCTAAGGTCTGAGGAAGGATCCAACTGATGACGGTGAGCTTTTCGGGAGGGACAGTCGCTTTGGGAAAGGCAAGAGAAAATATTTCCGGGGGAGTCCAGTAAAAAGAACCGATGTCTGATTTTATTTTACCATACAAGGCATCGCCACCGCTGGAGAAGCCGATCAGGGGATCTTCCCAGGCCTTCTCGGCGGCTTTATTCTGCAGGGAATTATTAGAAGTTCCCAGAAAACCGTTGATCAGAGAAATGATCTCGACACTTGTCAGCGGCATATTCACACCTGCTCTATCTTTCTTGGCAATCTTTATAAAAAACAAATGGTTTCTATTTTACTCGCTCTGCTGATTTCATTACAAAACTATTTACCCAAATGCAAGCCAAGAGGCCATGATCGATAAGCGTCACAACAAACATTTGTCTTTTTCCTTAAAATAGTTTAGCTTTACCTGCGAAATTGCAATACCGCCAGTGACGAACCAGGGGCAGACAGACTAACAACTCATCTTAAAGAATGCGGACGAATTGATAATGGAGGAGCTTAACGCAGGATAGGCGAAACATGATTGGTATTGTTGATTACAAGGCGGGGAACCTGACCAGCGTGGCCCGGGCGCTCCACTATCTGGGCGTGCCCTGTGAGGTCACGGACGATCCGGAGATGCTGGATGCCTGCGACCGGATTATCTTTCCCGGCGTAGGGGCCGCCGGGGAGGCGATGATCAATCTACGTAACAAGGGAATGGACCGGCGGCTCCGGGAATGGGTGGCCTCCGGCAAGCCAACGCTGGGCATCTGCCTGGGAACACAGGTGATTTTCGACCGCAGTGAAGAAAATGACGCCGCCTGCCTGGGCATCGTTCCGGGGTCCGTCCGACGGTTTCCCGAAAACATGAAAGATCAGGAAGGCCGCTTCCTCAAGATCCCCCACATGGGATGGAATCAGGTCGCATTTTCCCGGCCTCACCCTGTATTTACAGGCCTGCCGGCAGAGGCCGAGTTCTATTTTGTCCATTCCTATTACCCTAACCCCACTGATTCAGGTTATGCCCTGGCGTGGACTGATTACGGCCTGCGTTTCTGCGCGGTCATTGCCCGCCGGAACCTGGTGGCCGTTCAGTTTCACCCCGAAAAAAGCGGTATCCCGGGCTTGCAGATTCTGGCCAATTTCTGTCGCTGGGGAGGTCAGGATGCTCAGTAAACGGATAATTCCCTGCCTGGATGTCCGGGACGGCAAGCTGACAAAAGGAATTAAATTTAAAGGCAATATCGACATCGGCGATCCCGTGGAAGCAGCCCGGGAATACTACGAACAGGGTGCCGATGAAATTGTTTTCTATGACATCACCGCCTCGTCGGACGCTCGCAACATCATACTCGACGTGGTCCGCCGGGTGGCGGAGACGATCTTCATTCCCTTTTCCGTCGGCGGCGGGATTCGCAGCGTCGAGGACATGCGGGCCGTCATTCTGGCGGGGGCGGAAAAAATCAGTATCAATTCCGAAGCTGTAAAAAATCCCGATCTCATTGACGAAGGGGCGAAGGCCTTCGGAAATCAGTGCGTGGTTCTCGGCATGGACGTCAAGAAAGTCGCGATCCGCCCGGAGATCCCTTCAGGATACGAGATAGTCATTCACGGCGGCAGGATCTTCACGGGCCGTGATGCCCTGCAGTGGGCCAAAGAGGGTGAAGTCAGGGGGGCGGGGGAGATCTGTCTAAATTCCATCGATGCCGACGGCACCCAGGAGGGCTACGAGGTAGATCTGACCAGGATGATTTCATCACAGGTCAGGATTCCCGTAATTGCCTCCGGCGGGGCCGGCAATCCGGAACACCTGCTCGATGTCCTGACCGAGGGCCTGGCCGACGCAGCCCTCATCGCCTCCATCGTCCATTACCGGACCCATACGATCCAGGACTTGAAGAGCTATTTGAACGGAAATGGCGTAAAAGTGCGGACGCAATGGTGAAGTGTCGATCAGGCAACCCCATCCCCCTCCTAACCTCCCCCTTGAAGGGGGAGGCAATAATTGGCTCCTGTCTCATTCAAGGGGAGCCACAAACGGGCGAAAATCGCCGTGCTCCGTTTGGAGAAATGAACCACCCCACCTCAAGTAGCGGGGAATTTGACACGGAGAGACTATATGCGTTCCCTCCCCTTCAGGGGGAGGGCAAGGGTGGGGGTGGGGGTGGGGTTAACAATTGCTCACGTCGAATTCATAAAACTTTCAGCACCTTTATCGTAATCTTCCTCGCCATCGTATCTTTTCTTTGCTTTCTCCCCGCCACCCTGGTTGCCGCTGAACTCCGCACCATGACCTTTCTGCCCCAGTGGCTCCCCCAGGCCCAGTTTGCAGGCTATTACGTCGCTTATGAAAAGGGATTCTATCGCAATCATGGAATTGATCTGAAGATCCTCAAGGGCGGTCCGGATTTTCCCGCCGCCGAGATGCTTGGTAAAGGCCGAACAGACTTTACCACCATGTTCCTTTCTGAAGCGATACAGCAGCGGGACAAAAGGATTCGCCTGGTCAATATCGGCCAGCTCATGCAGCGTTCCGGGTTCATCCTCGTCGCGAAAAAAGGGAGCGGCATATCCAAGCCATTGGACTTACAAAATAAGAAGGTAAGCATGTGGCCGAATTTCCAGATTCAGCCCCGGGCTTTTTTCCGTAAATACGGCATCGAGGTCAAACCGGTCGTTCAGGGGGCTACGGTAAATCTGTTTCTGAGAGGCGGCGTCGATGCCGCTTCCGCCATGTGGTACAACGAGTATCACACCATCATCAACGCCGGCATCAATGAGGATGAGCTGACCACCTTCTTTTTTGACCGGTATGGTCTCAATTTTCCCGAAGACGGCATTTATGTCCGCAAAGAAACATATGAGCGCGAACGGGAGCTCTGCTGCAAGTTTGTCCAGGCTTCCCTTGCCGGATGGAGGTACGCTTTTGAAAATCCCGATGAAGCCACGGATATCGTTATGAAATATATAAATGAATCCCATGCCGGCGGCAACCGGGTCCATCAGCGCTGGATGCTCGCCAGAATTAAGGATCTCATGCAGCCGACGGACTCAAAAATCCCCTTCGGCGCCCTCAACCCCAAGGATTACGACACGGTTGCCGGAGAATTGAATAAAGGCGGTCTCATCCGGACAATCCTCCCCTTCGGTGAATTCTATGCCCCTTGCCTTGAATAACATTAAAGGAGCCGGAAAGGGAGGTCTGGCCTTCCGGATGTCCCTCTTCATCCTGACCAGTGCGGCCTGTATCTTTGTCGCGGCCTTTGGTTACAGCTATTTCTATTCCCGAAATCAGATTCTTGCCGATGTGGAAAAGAATGCCGAGATCATCACCATCGCCACGGTGAGCAAGATAGAGATTGTTCTCAACGGCGTGGAAAAGGTTCCTTCCTACCTCGCCCGCTCTCTGGAGAGTTCACAGCCGGCGCTGCCGGAACTCCAGAAACAGATCATCGACCTGCTGCAAACAAACCCTGAGATCTTCGGTTCCGCCGTTGCCTATGAGCCCTATGCCTTCGACGCAAAATCAATTTATTCCGCCCCTTATATATGCCGGGGTCAATACGGAGGCCTTGTCCCCTCGTTTTTAGGAAACGACGAATATCAATACTTTTTCCTTGATTGGTATCAGATTCCCAAGGAGCTTGGCAAGCCCGTCTGGAGCGAGCCCTACTTCGACGAAGGGGCGGGAAATATAATGATGTCCACCTATTCCGTCCCGTTCTATACGTTTAAAGATGGGAAGCGGGTCTTTACCGGTATCGTCACCGCCGATATTTCCCTGGAATGGCTGATGGAGACGATTAAAAAAATCTCCTCCCATCAATCCGGTTTTTCATTTCTTATCTCCCGCAACGGCGTTTTTGTTTCCCACCCAAATAAGGAATACATCATGCGGGAAAGCATCTTCAGCATTGCGGAAGCCAATAATGATCCTGCCCTCAGAGAGATCGGCCGGGACATGATCCGGGGGGGGAAAGGGTTTGTGATATTGAAGAACCACTTCGCCGGTCAGAAGGCCTGGATGTACTTTGCCCCATTACCATCTCTGGGGTGGTCGATCGGGGTGGTATTCCCGGAAGACAAGCTCTTTGCAAGCATCGGCAAGCTGGGCGCCATCATTCTCGCCATCGGCGGCGCCGGGTTCCTGGCCCTCCTGGTCGTCATCATCGTTATTTCCGGAACCATCACCAAGCCCCTCCGCGTCCTCGCCGACAAGGCGGGAGAAATCGCCCGGGGCAATCTGGAAGTGGAGGTCCCCACCGTCAGGTCCCATGACGAAGTGGCGGCCCTTTCAAACTCCTTCCACAATATGAAAGTCGCCCTGAAGGAGTATATCAGCAACCTTGCCGAAACCACCGCCGCCAAGGAACGGATCGAGAGCGAGTTGAAGATTGCCCATACGATCCAGATGAGCTTCCTTCCCAAGCGCTTTCCACCCTTCCCGGAAAAGGAGGAATTTGAAATCTTCGCCGCCCTGGAACCGGCAAAGGAAGTGGGGGGAGATCTCTATGACTTCTTCCTGATTGACGAGGAACATGTATTCTTTTCCATCGGCGACGTCTCGGGCAAAGGGGTGCCGGCAGCCCTGTTCATGGCTGTCACCAAAACCCTGATGAAAGGCATTGCCAGCCAGGCGGTTTTCCCTTCCATGGCTCTGGAAACGGTTAATCAGGAACTCTGCAAGGATAACGACTCCTCCATGTTCGTCACCGTATTTTGCGGTATTCTGAACTTCAAGACCGGGGAACTCCTTTTCGCAAATGCCGGCCATAATCTCCCGGTCCTGATTTCCGCAAGCGGCGATATTCGGTGGCTCGAGTCACCACCGGGCTTTCTCCTGGGAATAATGGAAGAGGCTCAATTTGAAACCTCCCGGCTGATCCTGACTCCCGGCGATACCCTGTTCCTCTATACCGACGGTGTGACAGAGGCTATGAATCCACGGCAGGAGTTCTTTTCCGACCCAATCCTGATTTCAACCATCGCCGGATGCCCGGACCAGCAGACTCCGGAGGCAATCATTGACTGCGTCCTCAAAGCGGTTAAAGAGTTTGCCGGTGAAGAGCCCCAGTCAGACGACATCACCATGCTCGCTCTCCATTATCGGGGACAGGGAGCGAAGCGGAAAAGCTTATGAGTGAGCAAATAATGGCGCCCTCGTATAAAATGTTGTGCTTCCTTCTTCTTAAAGGGGAGACTCTGTGCCCTTTAGCTCCCTCCCCTTCAAGGGGAGGGCCAGGGTGGGGATGGGGTCAAGGCAGCATTTTCATCCCCTTTTGTAACAGTAAGCCATAATGATGATTCTCTATGCACGCCCTTTTTATCGACAAGATATGCGACCTGCGAATTGAAAGGCTCCCCCTGAAGCCGGGTCATGCACCTGATCCCGTGGTTACGGCCGATGAGATAGTTCTGAAGGTAGGGGCCTGCGGTGTCTGTCACACCGAACTTGATGAAATCGAAGGCCGCACGGCGCCGTCGTTTTTTCCGGTGATTCCAGGTCATCAGGTCGTGGGACGGGTAGTCGAGAGAGGAGACGGGGCAACCCGGCTCCAGATCGGCGACCGTGTCGGCGTAGGCTGGATCTTTTCCGCCTGCGGAACTTGCCATTGGTGCCGCACGGATCGGGAGAATCTGTGTGAGCAATTCCGCGCCACCGGCCGGGATGCTCACGGCGGCTACGCGGAATTTATCAAGGTTCGGGAGGCTTTCGCCATTCCCATCCCGGCGGAGCTTTCAGACAGCGAGGCGGCCCCCTTACTGTGCGCCGGGGCCATCGGCTACCGGTCCCTGCGGCTGGCAGGTATTCAGGACGGCCAAACCCTGGGACTGACCGGCTTCGGAGCTTCGGCACACCTTGTATTGAAAATGGTCCGTCACCAGTATCCGGCGTCGGATATATTTGTCTTTGCCCGGAGCGAACAGGAACGACTATTTGCCCGGGAACTGGGCGCCGCTTGGTCGGGGGACACGGAGGAGACCCCGCCGGAGCTGCTCGATGCCATCATTGATACCACCCCCGTTTGGCGGCCCATTATCGCCGCCCTGAAAAACCTCAAAAGCGGCGGTCGGCTGGTCATCAACGCCATCCGGAAGGAAGAGATGGACAAGGGCAGTCTCCTGGGGTTGGATTACCCCCATCACCTGTGGCTGGAAAAGGAAATCAAGAGTGTGGCCAACGTAACCCGCCGGGATATTCGGGAATGCCTTGATCTTGCCGCCCGCATCCCCATCAAACCGGAATACCGGGAATATGGCCTGGAAGACGCGAATCAGGCCTTGCTGGAACTCAAGGAACGCAAGATCCGGGGCGCCAAGGTCCTCAGGATATAAATCATGAAAACAGATCTATTCTACTACACGGGCACCGGCAATTCGCTCTGGACAGCGAGGATGCTGGCAAAAGAGATGAGCGACGCCGAGATCATCCCGATATCGATCCCTGCCGGAGATCCGATCGTAAGCGGGGCCGAGGCGATCGGGATAATCTTTCCCGTCCATATCTGGGGGCTGCCGCGCCGGGTCATTGCCTTTGTGGATGCGCTGGAGAAAAGTGGGTCCCGATACTATTTTGCCGTGGCCGTAAATGCGGGACAGGTAGCCGCCACGTTGATTCAACTGAAGAAACGGATGCAGGCCCGCGGATTATCCCTTTTCGCCGGATTCGAGCTGGTAATGCCCTCCAATTACATCCCCTGGGGTGGCCCCGGACCGGAGGAGATGCAAATCCAGAGGATCGAGATGGCGAAAAACAAGATCGGCAGGATTGCCGCCGCCGTGGCGGCAAGAGAGGAGGGAACGATCGAGAAGGGCCCCTTGTGGCAGAACGTTTTATTTACCGGACTCAACCGACTCTCCTTTCCCCACGTCCCAACGATGGATAAAAGTTTATGGGTCGACGGAAGATGCAACGGCTGTGGTATCTGCAAGAAGATCTGCCCGGCCGGCAACATCGATCTTCCGGGAGACAGACCCGCCTGGTTGCACCATTGCGAACAGTGCCTCGCCTGCATCCAGTGGTGCCCGCAAGAGGCGATACAGTTCGGCAAGAGGACTCCCCGCTACAAGCGTTACCACCATCCGGAGATAACCTTGCGGGATATGCTCACTTTGACGCAGACGCGATAATCGATGAAAGCCTGCCCCGCACGCCGCAATGACTCATCCGGATCAAGGGGGGTGCTCACAAAGGTCAAAGCGATTTCGGTTCATTCGACCGGGAACTGGAACCTATTCTCCCACCGGCGGTCCATTTATACTGGAGGGGGTAGCCACGATGCGGAAAGCTGCCTTGGCAGCGTACAGGTCGTCTGCGACTATCAATATGAAATGCGGACACCCGTTTATTTCACTGCTGTTGCGAGCAGTTTTTCGATAGCGGGAATGTCTGCGCCGGCGACGATTTGGCCGTCAATGATGAAGAAAGGTGTTCCTTCGATGCCGAGTCGCACCCCCTGCTCCCGGTGGATCTTCGTCAGGTTTGTCACCTCGGCGCTGTCACAGGGCTTCAGGGGTTTATTGTCGAACCGGCCGTTGAAGGCCTCCTTATATGCTCCGACACGATCCGCAGCGCAGAGGATATACTGGACCGTATCTGCAGAGGTCTTGGAGAGGGGATAGAAAAAGATGTAACGCGTCATATCCCCTTTTTCGGCCAGGGAGTGGAATGCCTTGCGGCAGTACGAACAGTTGGGATCGGTAAACTCTATCACTTTATGCCGGCCGGTTCCGATCTTCAAAGCCTTGTCGAGGGGAAGGGTCTTTACCCTTTCCAGGAGTATTTCATCTCTTCGCTGCTGGGTAATGTTTTTCCCCTGTTTGCTGATGATATCACCGGCAACAAGACACTCCGCCTCGGGGGCGTAATATATAATCCCCCCATCCGTGACCACTTCATAGATTCCCTTGATGGGGGACTGTTGAAGACGTTCAACCTTCATCCGGGGAAAATTATTCTTCAGGGATGCTTCCGGGGCTAAATCGGCGGCCCACGCTGCCGCACCACCGAAATAAAGGGCTGCAATCATGATGAATACGCAGAAAGTCATCCTTACCGTCACCCCTGCGGAAGCCGGGGTCCAGAAGATCTTGTAAATACTGGATCCCGGCTTCCGCAGGAATGACAAAAACGGCAATTTTCGACTTTTTGCGAATGTGTCAATCATCGCAATCATCACTTTATTTGACATTATACTCCTTCTGCTATTTATCGACGGGCCGACTCACGGCATTGCCTTTATTGATCAGGGAAAGAACGTTTTTATTATTTTCCCGATGGTACTCGACCCGGTCCATAAGCTGTTTGACAAAATAAATACCCAGCCCGCCAATATGACGTTCATCAATACTCAGTGAAATATCGGGATCGTCGGATGACAAGATATTGAAGGGGATTCCTGAATCTACGATCCTGATGGTTAAGGTCCCTTCCGGAGCGGAGTGGCAGGATATTTCCACCTCTCCCGGTTCACCGGGGTAAGCATAATTGAAGATGTTTACCAGCACCTCCTCCACGCAAAGTTCGATTTCACTTAACCGCCTGGAATCGAACCCCATCTTTCTGGTAAAAGATGAGACAAATGTTATTGATTTCTGAAGAGATTTCAGGTGGGCGGGGACTAGGATTCTTTGTAAAGTATCATCCATACAAAAGCGATCAAAACTGTTTCAGGGCGTCTTCCTCAGTATCGTAAATGGTAAAGATCGAACCGAAGCCGGAAATTTTGAAAACATCCTTTACCGGTCCCTGGAGCCCGGAAAAAATCATCTTGCCCTCTTTGGTCTTCAGAACCTTGGCAATGGCCAGGATGCTGCGGAGGCCCGCGCTGCTGATATATTCCAACTGGTTCATCTTGATGAGAAAGTTTTTTTCCCCGGCGCCAATCGACTCTGAAAGATTTTTTTCAAAATCCGGGGCGGTGACGGCATCAATTCTGCCGCTGACGGAAATAACCAGCACATCCTTTTCTTTTTTCTTATTGATTTCCATAAGCGCTCCTCAATCTCAGGATTTGATTAAAATTTGGCGAGATTACTGGCACATTTTCTGAACAATGTCAAAGGCATTTTCTTTTGAGGAATTGCTCTTGACGAGACCCCTGGATTGTCATACATTTTGATTATAATAGAAATGAATGGGGAGGCTTTACAAGGTGGACACAAAAAGGCACGAATTAAACATCCAGTTGGCCCAGATGCTCAAAGGCGGCGTCATCATGGACGTGACCAATGTCGAGCAGGCAAAGATCGCCGAAGATGCCGGCGCGGTTGCCGTCATGGCCCTGGAGCGGGTACCGGCAGACATCAGGGCCCAGGGCGGGGTGGCGCGCATGTCCGATCCGACGATGATCGCGGAAATCAAAAGAGCTGTTTCCGTTCCGGTTATGGCCAAGGCGAGGATCGGACATTTTGTCGAGGCCCAGGTCCTCGAGGCCATGAAGATCGATTATATTGATGAGAGCGAAGTCCTTACCCCCGCCGACGAAGAATGCCACATCGACAAAACAAGATTTGTTATTCCCTTCGTCTGCGGCGCCAGAAACCTGGGGGAAGCCCTGCGCCGCATTGCCGAGGGGGCGGCAATGATCCGCACGAAGGGCGAAGCCGGGACAGGCAACGTTGTCGAGGCTGTTCGTCATATGCGCACCATGAACCGGGAAATCCGTCAACTCCTCGGCATGCCCATCGAAGAGGTGACCGGTTTCGCCAAGGTTAATGGCATACCTTATGAGCAGGCACTGAAGGTGAGGGAGCTTGGCCGTCTGCCCGTGGTGAATTTCGCCGCCGGGGGCATTGCCACGCCGGCTGACGCCGCCTTGATGATGCAGCTTGGTTGTGACGGTGTTTTCGTCGGCTCCGGAATTTTCAAATCCGCCGATCCGGCGAGACGGGCCCGGGCTATCGTCAAGGCCACCGCCTATTTCCGTGATCCCCTGAAGATTCTGGAGGCATCCATGGATCTCGGCGAAGCAATGCCGGGACTGGAAATCGGCGCCATTCCCGAGAATCAGTTGCTGGCCGGACGGGGCTGGTAATGATCTCAACGGCGTCGCAATCATGATCGGCGTCCTCGATTTGCAGGGAGATGTCGTCGAGCATCTCGATCATTTGGAACGTCTGGGGGTATCCACACGGCGGGTCAAGGAGCCCTCACACCTTCATGACCTCAAGGGACTGATCATTCCGGGAGGCGAGAGCACCTGTATGGCTCGTCTCCTGAGAATATTCGGCATCGATGCGGCCATTATGGAGGCCTGTAACCGGGGCGTGAAGATCTGGGGAACCTGCGCCGGTGCTATTCTCCTGGCCACGCGGATTGTGGGAGAAAAACCTTGTCTGGGGCTGATCGATATGGAGATCGAGCGCAACAGTTTCGGGAGCCAGCTCGATAGCTTTGCCGTCACGGATTCGATTCCCAGGGTGTCCGGTGAGCCGGTTCCCCTGACCTTCATCCGGGCCCCCAAAATAAGAAGCGTGGGGCCAGGCGTAGAGATCCTGCTTCAGATAGACGACTACATTGCCGCCGCCGAAACAGCGGGCATTCTCGTAACGGTCTTCCATCCGGAATTAACGAATAATCTCGCTTTCCACCGTTACTTTTCCAAAAAATGTGGCCTGACAACAGTGGGAGGCCGATCCCTTGACGACCCCACCTGGACTCCCACCAGTTGGACCCGATATAGCCGCATCAGCACGGAATGAGCATTATTGGATCAAAAGAATTCTTTGTTTTGTTTTGTAAGCTTTTACACCTTCCCGCTGTTGTTCATAAAAAGCCTGCAGTCGGTTTAGATAGACCAGAAGGGCCTTTTTCCACCCCTGCCGGGAAGCGGTCTCCACCGCCCCAGTCAGCAGCTCCTCGTTTTCATATCCGTACTGAACCAGGAGACCCATCATAACCAGCCGGGAAAGGGGATCTTCGATCTTCCGGGCATCCGCCGCCAGACTGTCCTTTCGTGCGGCCAGGATATCGTCGACGGTGCGGGCATATTGGGGAGGCAACAGACTGCGGTCGGTATGAGAGAAGTCTCCTTTCAGGAAGGCGCAAAAGGTTGCGTTTGCGGGATCCGGTTCCACGGACTGGATTTTCAAAAAGTCGTCGTCCTGAAAGGATTCTAAAAGGGCAACCTGCACGGCATACCGGTTCAGATATAACTTGGCTAAAAGATTGAGATCCCCGCTTTTCTTTGTCTCTTCTACGGCACGCTGGAAGTGCAGATCGGCAATCCCCGTCTTTCCTTCCAGGTAGGCTTTCTTGAAATCCTCAATCTGGTTGAAGCTGGCATACGTCCAGTCCGGAATGGACTGAGAGCCGCCACAACCCAAAAGAAGAACCATGAGCAGCGTGACCGGAAGAAGACCCCTAATCGGCAACCTATTCTCATTCATTTGAAAATACACCTCAAAACTAATGAATTCATTGATCAATATATATTTCCTCCCCTTCAAGGGGAGGGTTAGAGCCTGCCCCGTACTTGATACGGGGGTGGGGATGGGTTTATATTTATATGCCTGATTTTCATTCCTAACTTTGGCTGCTACCCATCGTTTCGCCTTCACGGCAATTTGATCTTTGGTTCCGATTTAAAAGGCATTTTCTTGTCCAGCTCGTTAATCAACCGGTTGATGGAATTCACGGTCGAATCAACCTCGCTCCTGAGGAGCTTTAAATCCTTCGTCGCATCTGCAGTATTCGAACTGATTTTCGTAACATTGTCAAGGGTATTGCCGATCTTGCCGAGACTGGTCACCAGTTCCCTCAGAATCTTGATAACCAGGGGAATAATCCCGTCCTTGCCATAGAGCTCCTCATCCGTCTTTTTCAGCAGCTGTCCCACCTGATCGGTAATGTTTCTGGCGTTCTGCAGGGATGCATGAATGGCCTGGACGCTTTTTTCATCCCCTATGGCCATCTCCAGGATGGATTTCTTGGTGGAGAGAGATCCCGTTAATTCCTGGGAATGTTTGAGAATCTTGCTCATGTCACCCTTCGGGTCAGCAAGGGTGCCTGTCAACCTCTCGATATGCTCCGTAATCATTCCTACCCGGTCCAGGATGGGCTGTACTTTTCTGATCGCGTCATTGATATCATTCACTTCCGTCAACACCGCAATGGACTTGGAAGACAGCAAGGAACTGCTAAGGTTTGTAGTAGTAACCGTGAATTTAGGCATACCGACCAGGGGCTTTTCGAGGACAAATTTACTGTCGGAGCGGATCCACTTGGCGTGTTGGGTGGGCACTCTGATCTTCATCATGACCATCCCGGTATCGCTGAGTTCCAGTTCCGAGATCTTGCCGATCTTGAACCCGGAAAAATACAGCGGCATACCCACGGATAAACCGTCTCCCGTCCGGGAGGAAAGAACATAAGTATTCTCCGGCTGAAAAATGCCTTTTTTATAGGCCATATAGCCAAGGCCGGCCATGATAAGCAGCACCGTCAGGATAATGAAAAATCCCACTTTCCATTCCGTTTTAAGCGCCATCGATCATTCCTCCTGTGTATCGCTTTTCATTCCAGAGATAGTCAAAGATATGGCATTCTCGAAACAGTTCATCCACCGATGCAAGGACATCACGGATAAAGCGGGTGTCATCAAGATCGGGCATGATCTTGAAGGGTCTGTCGATAATCAGGTTAGCATTTTCAACCATTACTGCCCTCAATACCATGACGCAAAACCGCTGTTCCTCCTCCAGTACAGGATTTCTCTTCCCAGAGATGCCTTCCAGCTGTAGCTTCTTTAAGAGCATTTCGGCAATATCTTCCGCCTCGCGAACCGGGAGGCGTCCATGATACTGCTTGATCAGGGCGATGTTGCTCAGTACGCTGAGATTGGATATCAGGGGCGCCTCCAGAGAGACCAGACCCAGGCGGTGTTTTTCCTGGGCCATGATGGCAGAAAGTTCCCGGTCCAGGAGTTCTTCGCTGCTGTACAGCCTCAGATTAATTTTGCGATCAATGACGTGACGATTAATGAGACCACCTCGATAACCATAATAGCAATAAAAACGTTGACCATGCCATGGAGAACGGAAACGGGAATGCTGGTCAGCTCGTCCGTGGCGCGCATGCCGTAACGGATCGGGATCATGATAATAAAAAATCCCATAGTCGCGCATTTAATCAGCATCACGATGGTGTCGGAAAAGTTTGCCGAGGCCAGGAGAAGCGTCACATAGTCGTTCATCCTCATGTTGAATAAAAGGGCCGAAAAGATCAGACCGCTAATTAGAACGATAATGGAAAACAGCCAACTAAGCAGCACAATCGAAAGGATGCCGCTGATAATACGCGGCAGGAAGAGATAATTGATCACATCGATCCGAAAGACATGCAGGGTGTTTAGTTCTTTATTGACCTTCATGACGGCGATTTCCGCGTTGACGGCCGAGCTTGAACGCAGGGCGATAAGGAGAACCGTGATGAAGGGGGCAATTTCCGTAACGACAAAACCCTGGAGCAGCTGGCCAAAATAGTCAAAGAGACCCAACTGGATTAGATACTGGCCAATGATACCGATAACAATTGCCCCAAAACCAATTGCTACGACCAAAACAAGCGGCAGGATCTGAACGGACGTGAAATAGATCTGATTGATCAGGACCATGCGGACCGCGCTATTATAGGCGCGGACATCAAACATGCGGGTCAGGATCTTGACGGCGAAAGCGAGGTTGTCCTGGAAAGAACGGACGGCATGCAGTCCTGATCTGCCAATTTGTTCGATTACTTCCGTCATAGCTGTTTCCAGTTGCGACGGCATCGTAAAAAGTCCGGATGCGGCGCTGCTCGGCATCCTTCGCCCCTACAGCATACGTCAAGTATGCCTCATTCCTCAGGATTGACGCGCCTTGCCTGCGGATTTTTTACGATGCCATCGATCATAATCAGTTGCCTTTGTAAGGGTTCATCATTTGTTATTGTGAACCGCAAGGCAAAACCCACCCACATTTTTGTGTAGTATACCATGTTTGCGGAACAAGCCTCAAGGATGATTATTTGGTAAGGACCAGAAGAAAAAAAGGGCCGGGTACCTTTTGAATGATCATGTCGCGGAATCCGGCCCTACCGGCAATAATCTTTAATTCCATTGCGGTATAGCTCTTGCCGAAGACGACATTTCTCAGAATCCAACGCATCGGAGAACCCCATATATACCATGCCCGATATTTTTCTGAGAACGCAAGCAGCGCTTCGGGAGAGGCGGACCGATCGGCTTCGGAGATGAAGGCTTGTCCCCGGGAACGGAGGACTCGCTTGATCTCAGATAACCCCCGGGCAGGATCGGGCCAGTGTTTAATGGAGTTGACGCTAACAACCCTGTCGAATGACGCCTCCGGAAAGGGAAGGGCCATGGCGTTTCCCTGCTGGAAGGAGCAATTAAGAACCTGCTCCCTCTTTTTCAACCGATTCGCGGCCCGCACCTGCATCAGGGCATAATCGATCCCGACCACGAAGGCATCCGGATTCGCTTTGGCCAGACAAAGACTCACGACTCCCTCCCCCGCGCCAACATCGAGAATCCGTACCGGGGCATTCCTGCCCGCAAGCCTGATTACCGCATCAAAATAGTCTGCCGCGGCCTTGAAGATCAGGCGGTTGTATACCGGACCCTGGAATAGATCCCATGCCAATGCGGAGTCATGAATCCGCTTCAGGAGACCCTTATTACCGAATGCGATGGCTACCCCCTTTATCCGAGAAACTATGAATCCTTTGAAAAATGACCCTTCCCCCGGTCATTCAGGAATGACCGGGGAAGGATCAATTGTCTCACTATCTCCGGTTCTCTTCTTACTTTACTAACTCCCATGACTCTGCGGGCCACAACGAAGCATGAGAATATCAGGAGTAGGGTGGAACAAGCGAAGCGCATCCACCAAAACCATGAATATTATCGGTGGAACCGCTTCGCTTGTTCCACCCTACATTTCTGCATTCTCATATAAATCATGTCGCAACGGGCATTCGTGACTAAAATCATAAACAATATTCATGGAGATATCTATGTCGTTTTATTTCACCCTGTCAAGGGTCTTTTGTCCATATTTTCCTTCTTCCCTTCTTGACGGCGCAGGTAAATATACCTATAATTTGAGTAATAAACGTCTCAGGAGAAACCCATGAAGATATGTAGATGTGTAAGCGTCTATTAAACCACACCTAACTTAGGCGAGGGCCTCGATTTTCTTCCGATCCACATATTGGGGCAGAAGATTTCTGTAATCTTCATCGCTTTGCGCCAGAGGCAACTCCTCGAAGAGGAAC
>Ga0209749_1000602_pt1 | contig 45217 bp, 33 predicted proteins | sample EPASupsiteSAE347_FD_187267 | JGI IMG/M metagenome (GOLD analysis project Ga0209749, IMG submission 187267) | Bioremediated contaminated groundwater from EPA Superfund site, New Mexico - Sample SAE3-47 (SPAdes) (version 2) | ecosystem: Environmental > Aquatic > Deep subsurface > Groundwater >...
TAGGAACTGACTGCTTCTTGCCAATCATGAACGAACGACTATTTTCTCTCACAGGCCGGCGACGATGGCTGTTGTCTCGTGCCACCGCGGATTTTTTCTTCCTGCAAAATCGCTCCTATCCGCGCTCGTCCGCTCTCGAATGGGTAGGTAACCGCTATCGATTGACGCAATTGGAGCGACAATTGCTTCATCGTGGCGTGTTCAGCCAGGCAGAGGCACTTCGGCGCCATGCACGGCAATGCAAGGGATCCGACTGGCAGAAGGAATGGCTTGTCGTCGACGGACACAATGTGCAGATCACCGTGGAAAGCGCCATCCTGGGGCGTCCCATTCTCAAGGCCAATGATGGAGCCCTGCGCGATCTCGCCGGACTCTCAGCTAACTTCCGGTTGACGGAAGCCAGTGAAATGGCTCTGGATGCCGTCTTCGAATTTCTGGAAGCTCATCGTCCGCGAAAGCTTCTTTTTCTTTTCGATGCCCCCATGAGTCATAGCGGTCTCCTGGCGGATAAATATCGACGTAGGATGAAATCCCTCGGTCTTCCCGGGGAATCCAGAACGGCTCCCGTGCCCGAAAAAGAAATGCCCTACAGTGAATGTGTCGTTGCCGGCAGTGACCAGGCTGTTCTGGAAGAATCCTCCCGATGGCTCGACCTGGCCCAACTGGTCATCGATGCGGGCAATATGCTTCAACTTACCGCGGACTTTTCCCCGGTCGTCTTGTCGAGCCACACCGATCCATTCTTTCCGGGCGAGCTCGATCTTTTCTGAAGCATTGCCGTGCCGGACTGCCCCACTCTTTACCCTCAGCGCGAGAAACCTCATGCCGCTTGTCAAAATGGATAAGCTGTGTTAGCAAAGGAAGCTTTCAGGTCATCCGTATAGAAATCAAGGCCTTTCGGGAGAGTCCGGTGAATTGGGAGCTCCCGCGGGGTTGCGGCTTTTTTTTGGGATCAAAGAAGAAAGGATTTTTTCATCATGGCAGAAGTCGCCCCTTTTCGCGGGCTGCGCTACAACCGGAAGAAAGTGCCCAACCTGGCCGAGGTGGTGATCCCACCCTACGACGTGATTTCTCCTGAAGAACAGGAACGTTTTCATCAGACCAGCCCCTACAACATGATCAATCTGGAACTGGGAAAAGCCACGCCGGCGGATACCGAAAAGGATAATCCCCATACACGGGCCGGGAGATACATGGATGAATGGCAGGAGAGAAAAATCCTTATCCGCGACGAGCAGCCTGCAATTTACTACTATGAAATGGATTATTCTCTGAGTCCGAAGGATCTGCAAACGAGATACGGCTTTCTTTGCGCCTTGCGGTTGGAGGACTTCAGCTCAGGCGGCGTCCGTCCTCATGAGAAGACTTTTTCGAGAGTGAAGCAGGAACGGCTCGGCTTGATGCATGAATGCCATGCCAATTTGAGCCCGGTTTTCGCCCTCTATTCGGATCCCGAGCAGGAAGTGGATCATGCCCTGAGAAGCGGGAGAGAGGCCGAGCCAATTATCCGGATCGAGGACAATCAGGGGTTGAAGCATCGCCTGTGGCGAGTGCGGGATCTCGATGTGCTCCAGCGCGTGAGAGAGCTCATGCGCGACAAGGTCATCTACATTGCGGACGGTCATCACCGCTATGAAACGGCTCTCACGTACCGAAACGAGCAGCGTAGCCGCTTCGAGAGCGCCGGTCCGCGTGCCTCCTTCGAATACATCATGATGTATCTATCCAATTTGAACCAGGGAGGACTCACGATTCTCCCGACACATCGACTGCTTCGCCATTTGAAGGCATGGAATCCCGAGTCGTTTATTGCCGGCGCGAAGGAGTTTTTTGACATCTCGCGCTATGAAGCCGGCGAAGAGGGAGAGTGGAAATGGCGTACAGACCTCGAGGCCGGTAAGGAGCAAAAGGATATAGTAATCGGTTTTGCATCCCGGGGAGCCGATGAGCTTTGTCTCCTGAAAGCCAGGAGGGACGCAGTGGGACGATTTCTGGCCGACATGAAGCTCCCGCGGCCTCTGCAGCGTTTGGACGTGGAAGTGCTCGATCAGGTGATCCTGAAGCGCCTTATGGGACTTGAAAAGGATTTTCTGGCCAACGAAAAGAACATTCACTTCAGACATGACCTGCTGCATGGCCTTTCCGAGCTGCGCACGGGAGGCTTCGACGCCGGTTTTTTCATAAATCCCACACGCATCGAGCAGGTTCAAGAGGTAGCGAGCACCGGTTTGATCATGCCTCATAAATCCACATACTTTTATCCTAAAGTGGGGAGCGGCATGGTAATTCATTCCTTGGCGCATGACGAGGAAGCCCTCTGGTAAAGGGAGTGCGTTTTGTTCACTTCCGATGCACTATTCGACGGAAAACTGATTATCCGTCAGGAAAAAGGAGGGTACCGCTTTTCCCTGGACGCGGTGCTGCTGGCAGAGCTCACCAGGGTGAAGCCCTGCGATCGGGTGGTGGATCTTGGAACCGGCTGTGGAGTAATCCTCCTGATCCTGGCGTTTCGAAAATTGGGTAAGGATCTCGTAGGCCTGGAGATTCAACCCGAGCTGGCGACCCTGGCTAAAAAGAACGTGGATGAAAACGCTTTTGCAGACCGAATCCGAATCGATGAAATGGACTTTCGAAATGTTCCGGATCATCTTCCGGCGGAGAGCTTCCAACTTGTGGTGAGCAATCCTCCTTACCGAAAATTGAATACCGGCCGAATCAATCCTCACGGGCAACGGGCCGTGGCGAGGCATGAGGTCACGGCATCGGTTGCGGATGTCTTTGAAGCCGGAAAGCACCTCCTTCCCCATGGAGGGCGCCTTGCAATCATTTACCCGGCAACCCGTCTTGACACACTCATGATAACAGCCCATCGGCATGGCTTTAGTCCCAAAGAATTGACGCTCATTCATTCGGATACATCCGGCTCCGCACGCCTGGTGCATATGGAATGCCGCAAGGGAGGCGGGGAGGAGCTTCGAATCGCACCGCCCCTTTTCATCTATCGGGAAGATGGAACGTACACAGAAGCCATGCAGGCGATGTACCGGGATCAGGGAGCGCAGGAGCAGGAAAATGGTCGTCGTTAGGACAACGGATCGAATCAATCCTCTGCGGACTGGTTTCAGGATTTAGGTTTTGAGCTTTCATCCCTTATTCTACCGGGAAGACATGGGAGTAGCAGAAATGGATTTAGGACTAAAAGGGAAAGTGGCTTTTGTCGCTGGAGGAAGCCAGGGGCTGGGGAAGGCTGTTGCGATGGAAATGAGTCGCGAAGGGGCACGGATAGCAATTGGCGCCCTGGACGATTCTGAGCTACCTAAAGCCGTTGAGGAGATCCGGACGGCGACCGGTGGCGAGATCATCGGTATTCCCGCCAACGTAGCCGATGCAGAGCAGGCGAGGAGCTTTGTCCGCAATGGGATCGATCATTTCGGAACGGTGGATATTTTGGTGAATAATGCGGGTGGCCCTCCTTCGAAAACCTTTCTCGAAATCGATGATGAGCTCTGGCTTGCCGGCGTGCGGCTGAATCTCATGAGCACAATCATCATGACACGAGAGGCAATCCCGACAATGATGGAAAAACGATGGGGCAGGATTATCAATATGACCTCGATCTCGGTCAAGCAGCCCATCGACGGCCTGATCCTTTCCAATACGGTGCGCTCCGGGGTGATCGGCATGGCCAAGACGCTTTCCAATGAATTGGCTACTTACAATATTACCGTAAACAACGTCTGCCCCGGCTATACCATGACCGAGCGGGTGCGCAGCCTCGCCGTCGTCACAGCCGAAAAGGAAGGCACGACTCCCGAAGCGGTAATCAAGCGCTGGGAGTCTTCAGTCCCCATGGGACGGCTGGGAACTCCGGAAGAATTTGCGGCCCTGGTCACATTTCTGGCTTCGGAGCGGGCGGGTTATATCACGGGAGCATCCATACAGATTGATGGAGGATATTACAAAGGCGTCATGTAGCTTTACTGCTTTCCCTTGACCACACAATCACAGTGGACGCTCTTGTTCTCACCGCGGAGACGCAGAGGGCGCGGAGAGAGCGCGGAGGAATTTTATAAGGATCTTATCGACTCTCTGCGTTCTCTCTGCGCCCTCTGCGTCTCCGCGGTGAAAAAAGCTCGGATTGTGCCCGTTTAAAGTATAACACCTCATCATTCCCGCATGGTTTCGGCAGGAATGACGACCTGAGGCCAAGGCGGATATTTTGGCTGCCTGCCCCCTAAAATCCTGCACGCTTCAGAAGGCTTTCCCAACGCTCATCCGTCCGGCGCTGGAATGCGACGACTTGTTCCGCCGACATCTTTTTGAAACGGCTCTGGAGTCTCAAGTAATCTTCCACTGGATGCTTCCGGCCGCTCCGTGCCATGCTAAGACTTTTTCCGGTGAGCCTCAGCACTCCACCTTCGATTTCAAAAAGAGCCACCACGCCGGCTTCTACGGCCAACCGCCCTATTTTGACGGTATCTCTCGTGGGATATCCCCATCCGGGGGGACAGGGGATGGCAAGGTAGATAAAACGGGTGCCCCTGATTCCCTTGGCTTTGATGAACTTGTTGTATAGGTCTCCCGGATAGGAAGAACAGGTGGTGGCTAGATAGGCTGGATGATGGGCTTCCATGATCTGAAGGAAGTCCTTCTTGGGCTGCTCCTTGGGAATGACGGGAGTGGTCGTGGTGAGGGCTCCGGCGGGCGTTGCGCTGGATCGCTGGACGCCGGTGTTCATGTAAGCCTCGTTGTCGTAACAAACATAAATAAAATCCGTTTCCCGCTCGGCTGCTCCGCTCAGGGCCTGAATTCCCATGTCGAAGGTGCCCCCGTCTCCCGCCATGGCCAGCACCGTGTAGCCCTCACGTCCCGTGGCCTTCAACCCGGCCACGAGCCCCGAAGCCGAAGCGGCTGTGCTTGCAAAGGTATTGTTGACAGCGTTCACGGCAATTGGAGTCTTGGGATAGATACCATGCAAAACGGTAAGGCATGAAGCTGGAAGGGTGACAATCGTCCTGGAGCCCAGGGCCTTGAGAATATACCGGTACGCAATGGGAAGCCCGCAACCTGCGCAGGTGCGGGTACCGGGCATGATGTATTCCTGTTCAGGGAGATCCAAAATAGCAGTTGACATGACCTTTACTTCTTTCCTTTTCCACAATTGAACTTAGCCTCTCCGATCATTCCTCGCTCTTCGTCCCCACTCCTCACCCTTTGCTCCTGATTAGACCCCACAGCCCAACCATCGAGACCGTTGCTGGCGTGTTCCTCGCTGCACGGCCTGAACCGTTTCCTGAGCAGCTTCCAGAAGATCTGAAGGCTTGACGTCTTTGCCACCCAGTCCGACGATGTAATTGAAAATGACCGGCCGATGGCCGTTTCTGCTGAAAAGAGCGGCTTTGAGCTCTGTAGCGAGGGCGCCCTCATAGCCGTAGCTGATGGCCTTTTCCACGACGGCAATACCTTGTGCACTCTCGACTGCCTGAGCAAGATCTTCGGGCGGAAATGGCCGAAAGACGCGAACGCCGATCACTCCGGCTTTGATCCCCTGCTCACGAAGCAGATCCACCGTCTCACAGGCTTCGCTGGCCAGAGATCCCATGGTCACGAAAAGAAAGCTCGCATCCTCGGTTCGATACCGGTAGAGAGAATCCTCGTAAGAACGTCCAAAGGATTCCCCATAGAGTCTGCCTGCTTCGGCCATGACCGATAGTGCCGAAGCGAGGCTTTCCTGCAGTCGCCGCCGAAATCCCATGTAACTGGGACACGGCGTCCCATCGGGGCCGGGCACGGGATCGCCCATGACGACCGGGTTGATGTTGACCGGATTTTCAGGATCAATGGTGTAAGGAAGCTGGAGAGGGGGCAGAAAGGCATCCACTTCTTCCTGGGATGGGATATTCACGGGCATAACGGTGTGGGAGAGTCTGAAGCCATCAAAACAGACCATGACGGGAATGAGCAACTGCTCCGCCACCTTATAAGCAAGGATGACCTGATCCAGGATTTCCTGATTGTTCATGCAATAAAGCTGCATCCATCCGGTGTCTCTCTGAGAAATGGAGTCCTGCATGTCGTTGAGGATGGTCCAGGGTGCGCCAACGCCCCGGTTGGTCACGGGCATGACGATGGGAAGGCGAGCGCCGGCGGCCCAATGGAGCTGCTCGTGCATATAGGCCAGACCATTGGCTGCGGTTGCCGTAAAGACCCTGGCTCCCACGAGGGACGCAGAAATGCATACCCCCATCGCCGAGTGCTCACTTTCCACGCGGACCAATTCCGCCTTCAATTCCCCTCGCTCGACATACTCCGAAAGCACTTCCGGGATCTTCGATTGAGGAGTAATGGGATAGGCTGCAATAACCTGCACGCGACACAACTTAGCCGCCAGCGCCGCCGCTTGATTTCCGGTCAAGATGAGTGTCTGTCCCACGGCGATAACTTCCTTTCTTGCATATTCATATATTGAACCGGGGTAATGATGGGGATGGGGGAAAGGACGAGGGTAAGACCTACAAGGTAGTAAATCCGTGGTACGGTTGCGAGAGGGCGTGCTCATCATAGCTTTGAACACACGATAAAGCCGGCTCTCGCAACCTGATGGGCATCTATTTTCTTTTGGTGCCTGCGCCTCGTTTGGAAGCCTTGATGGGATTGACCTTGGCCGTGCTTTGAGCTTGCCCTGCCGCCTTGGCGTGAGTGGCGAAATTGCAGGTGCTCGTCTTCCACTTGATGGAAGGGTTGGGGTAACTGGAGCAATACTTTCCAGACGGGATATCCAGGATGCGCTGACATCCTTCACATTGTTCGACGACCGGATGGCAAGAGCCTCCATTAAAACCGCAGCCGGTCTTGGTCATAAAGGCACATTCCGCTCCCGCCTTTACCGTAGCACAAATCATGACAAATACCTCCACATCTGTTATTCTATTATCCTCCTCCTGGAGAAATCGTAGCGAATCATAACCAGGATTTTGACCGTGTCAAGCACTTTTGACTCGTTTTTTGTGGAATCTCATACTACACTTCAAGCGATGCTGGAAATGCCCGGCAATGCATCAAAACCAAAATCGTCCTGACAGGGTGTGGCGATGGGAGGATGCCTTGCGGGCTGATAGGTGTTTTGCCTCCGGGCGGAGTGGCCTGTATCTGAAAGAGGTGCAATTTGGCGGTTAAGCAGAAAATCGGAGAACTGCTCGTTCAGGAAGGCTTGATCAGTCCTGAACAGCTCACTCGAGCTCTTGAAGAGCATCAACACAGTGGGGAGCGTATCGGGGCCGCGTTGATCAAGCTTGGATCAATCAGTGAAAGCACGCTGGTCGAGTTTCTGTCCAGGCAGTTCCATGTTCCGTCGGTAAATCTTTCGAAGCTGGCCATACCAAAAGATATCTCTGCATTGATCCCGATGGACATCGAGCAGAAATACCAGGCTGTACCCTTCGGTGTGATGGGCAATACGCTGAACGTTGCCATGTCCGATCCGGGAAATCTTTTCATGATCGATGATCTTCGTTTTCTGACACGCAAAAACATCCAGGTCCATGTCGCGCCCGAGAGCAGCATCAAGAAGCTGATCTCCCAGAATGTTGCCGGACAGGATGACAACCTCGACGACATGATGGGAATACTCAAAGAAGAAATAGACGTGGACGTAGTGGAAGCCGCCGAAGACGTGGACCTTTCCTTTCTGGAAGACGCCGCGGAACAAGCTCCCGTGGTGAAACTGGTGAACCTCATTCTTATGGACGCCATCCGCAAACAGGCAAGCGATATTCACATCGAGCCCTACGAAAAAAGCATGCGGGTGCGCTTCCGCATCGATGGCGTGCTTTATGAGATCATGCGCCCCCCCATACAGATGAAAAACGCCATCACTTCCCGCCTGAAAATCATGAGCCGCCTGGATATCGCCGAGCGGCGGCTGCCTCAGGACGGACGTATCAAGCTCAAGGCCAAAGGCCGGGAAATGGATTTTCGAGTTTCGGTGCTTCCCACGCTTTTCGGGGAAAAGATCGTCCTGCGACTCCTCGACAAAAGCAATCTCCAACTGGATATGACCAAGCTCGGTTTTGAAGAAAGCCAGTACAAATCATTTCGTGAGGCCATCTATCTTCCCTATGGGATGGTTCTCGTTACCGGTCCCACGGGAAGTGGAAAGACAACGACGCTCTACAGTGCTCTTTCCGAATTGAACAAGGTGAGCCATAATATCTCAACGGCTGAAGACCCCGTGGAATTCAACCTGCACGGCATCAACCAGGTTCATATCCATGAAGCCATCGGCCTGAATTTTGCCGCGGCACTTAGATCTTTTCTGCGTCAGGATCCGGACATCATCATGGTCGGTGAAGTCCGGGACTTCGAGACCGCGGAAGTGGCCATCAAGGCTGCCTTGACCGGTCACTTGGTGCTGAGCACGCTTCATACCAATGACGCCCCGAGTACCATCAGCCGGCTCCTCAACATGGGGGTGGAATCGTTCCTGGTGTCTTCCGCCGTCAACCTGGTGCTTGCTCAAAGGCTGGCGCGGAAAGTCTGTAACGAATGCCGGGTTGAAGAGGCTGTTCCTCCCGAGGCTCTTTTCGACCTGGGAGTTCGTGAAGATGAAATGGGTACTTTCGCATGTTTCCGGGGAAAGGGCTGTGCCGGGTGCAACAATACGGGTTATCGCGGCCGTATCGCTCTGTATGAAGTGATGCCCATGTACGAGCAGATTCGGGAATTGGTCCTCCTGGGAGCCTCTTCGTCGGAAGTCAAGAAGGAGTCCATCCGCTTGGGGATGCTCACTTTGAGACGTAGCGGAATCAATAAGTTGAAACTGGGAGTAACATCCATTGAAGAAGTCATCCGCTGTTCCGTCAAAGACTGATACGGATGATGAAACATCGATCAGGAGCGAAAAGCTATGCCTGTCTATCTTTGGAAGGGAACCAACCGGAGCGGGAAGACACAAAAAGGGGAGATAGAGGCCGACAACGTGACGATCGGTCGCCAGATGGTGGTCCGCAAAGGCATCAACATCAAGAGCTTCAAGCAGAAGCCCAAGGACGTTGGAGACTACCTCCCTTTTCTTAAACCTGGTGTCAAAGACAAAGACCTGATGATTTTTGTTCGTCAGTTTGCCACCATGATCGACGCGGGGCTGCCTCTGGTCCAATGCCTCGAGATCCTTCAGGACCAGCAGCCCAATCCAACGTTCAAAGCAATACTCAAACAGGTCAAGAAGGACGTGGAAGAAGGCGGAACGTTGTCTGACGGTCTCAAAAAACATCCGAAGGTGTTTGACGCTCTTTTTGTAAATCTGGTTGCCGCGGGAGAAATGGGCGGTATTCTGGATGTAATCCTGAACCGTCTGGCTGCCTATATTGAAAAGCTGTCCGCTTTGAAAAAGAAGGTCAAAGGCGCCATGACCTATCCCGGCATCGTCATCACCATTGCCATTGTGGTGGTAGCGGTGATTCTCATCTACGTAATTCCTGTTTTTGCAGGCCTCTTCACCAGCGCCGGAGCCCCCCTCCCTTCCCTGACACTTTACGTTATGGCCATAAGTGAATTCACGCAGCATTACTTCCACTGGATAGTTCTTGGTTTTGGAGGGCTGGTTTATCTGTTCAAGCGTTTTCGGAATACGGCCAAAGGAAGAGATCTGACGGATCGGCTTTTTCTGCGGGCTCCCGTCATCGGAGAGCTTATTCGCAAAGTTGCCGTAGCACGTTTCACCCGCACTTTAGGTACGATGCTATCGAGCGGCGTTCCGATCCTGGATGGGCTCGATATCGTGGCCTCCACCGCAGGCAATACCGTCATCGAACAGGCCATCCGCAAAGCACGTGAAGCAATATCCGAAGGACGCCCCGTAGCCGAACCGTTGCAGGAAACCGAAGTCTTTCCCGGTATGGTCGTCCAGATGATCGCTGTGGGAGAAGCAACCGGAGCTTTGGATACCATGCTCGCAAAGATTGCCGACTTCTATGATGAAGAGGTCGATACAACCGTCGATGCTCTCACCTCGTTGATGGAGCCCATGTTGATCGTTTTTCTCGGGACAACGGTTGGAACGCTGCTGGTTGCCATGTATCTGCCCATCTTCCAGATTGCCGATGTCGTTTCTCGAGGCTCATGAACATGTCCTCCAGGCTTGAATCATCAGTCGAGGATGGCATTCTGACCGATTTTCCGCTCAAACGGAGGCTGCAGGGCCTCCTTCTTTTCAGACTCCTTCTGGCCATTTTCTTTCTGATTCTCACACTCGCAGTGCAAGGCCATCGCGAGGAAAGCCTTTTCACCTCGCATCTGCTGCCCCTTTATTTTTTTTCGGTCATCCTGTTCCTCTTTACCATTGTCGCGGCATTGAGCCTCAAGAGAATACGCCAACCGGAGAAGTTCGGCTATGTACAGCTCTTCTTTGACGTGGGGGCCGTTACGATGCTGATCTACCTCTCCGGGGGAGTGGAGAGTCTCTTTTCGTTCCTTTACATGCCCGTCATTATCAGCGCTGCTTTACTCCTGTACCGTCGAGCCAGTCTGTTGATCGCCTCGACGTGCAGTCTTGCCTATGGATTGCTGCTCGATCTGCAATACTTCGGGTGGGTTTCGCCCCTGCAGATTGTCGGCGAAATCTCCTATCTGCGGGATAGCGGGACGTATTTTCACAGCATTTTGATGAATACGGCCGGTTTCTATCTGGTTGCCTATCTGAGCGGATACCTGGCGGAAGAGCTTCAAAAATCAACTCGGCAGGTGCGCAAACACAAGAGCGATTTCCATCAACTGGAAATGCTCCATCAGAACATTGTGCAAAGCATGAGTAGTGGTCTCATCACGGTCGGGCCCACCGAGTATATTCTTTCCTACAACCGTGTTGCCCAGGAAATCCTGTGCCTTCCTCCCGAGCAGTTGCAGGGACAGGCTTTCCGCAGGATCTTTCCCTCCCTTGAGCCACATACCTGGCCGGGTAAACCGGCTCAGACCTTTATAGGCACTCCTTCTACTCTCGAACGTATGGAAGTGGTCTACAGGCGTCCTTCGGATGAGGAGCTCTGCCTTGGATACACTGTTTCGGTGCTACAGAACGCAATGGGAGAAACCGCCGGCTGGGTTTTCATCTTTCAGGACCTGACGCATTTAAAAGCCATGGAAGAGCATGTACGGCGAATGGAGCGCCTTGCGTTCGCCGGAAAGATGGCTGCCGAGATCGCCCATGAAATCAAAAATCCTCTGGCTGCCATGAGCGGAGCCGTCCAAATGCTCAAAGGAGAAATGAGCGAGGGATCTCTCCAATCCAGGCTCCTGAATATTGTCTATCGTGAAATCCATCGCATCAACGAACTGGTCACTGATTTTCTGTGGCTTGCCAAAGGAGCACGCAAGCCTGAAAACAAAGAAGAAATATCCGTGTGTGACATCATTCAGGACATCCTCACGCTGCTCAGAGCACGAGAAAAGATCACGTCCCGTCATCAAGTGCAGACCGTTTTCGAAGCAACCCCCAGTTTCACAATGGATCCTCATCACTTTCGTCAGATTCTCTGGAACCTCCTCGTGAACGCTCTGGATGCAATGCCCGAAAATGGAGAGATTTTCATTCAGACTTGCCTGGCGAAGCATAAGCACTTGGATCCTCAAGAATTTGCCATTGTCATTCGCGATACCGGCTCAGGGATTGCCGAAGAAATCCGCGACCGGGTATTTGATCCTTTCTTCACTACCAAAAAGACCGGAACGGGACTGGGACTCAGTATTGTCTACCAGTTGGTCGAGAATGCCGGCGGACGCATCGAAGTCACCCATCATGGTCAGGCCGGCACCACTTTTTCACTCTTTTTCCCCTTGACTTCTTCTTTCCCACTTGCCAACTAATCCAATAGTGATTATAAGCACTCACTGAAGGCGAGTGCTAATAGATGCTTCGGGTGCTGCTTTTTTGTGCCCCCGCGGCTACCCAAGGGAGCGTCTCGTTCTCTTTTTTTCCGGGAATGGATCGGTAGCTCCCGTTAACCAACACAGAAACGATGGAAAGGAGTCTAGCAATGAAACTCAAACCGCTCAATGATCGTGTAGTAGTAAAACGCCTGGAAGAAGAACAGAAAACAGCAGGGGGGATCATCATCCCCGATACGGCCAAGGAAAAGCCAATCCAGGGCGAGGTAGTGGCGGTCGGAAATGGTAAGGTCATGGAAGACGGCAGCAAAAGACCCCTGGATGTTAAAGAGGGAGACCGGGTTCTTTTCGGTAAATACTCCGGCACGGAAATCAAGCTGGAAGGGGAAGAGCTCCTGATCATGCGTGAAGATGATATCCTCGCCGTCGTCGAGGGCTAATGACTATTCCGAAGCAAATCCACAATCAAAAGAATACAGGGAGGAAAGCCTCATGGCGAAACAATTGATTTATAATGTAAAAGCTCGAGAAGCACTGCTCAATGGTGTCAACACGCTGGCGGACGCCGTAAAAGTGACCCTCGGCCCCAAGGGGCGTAACGTGGTCATCGAGAAAAGCTTCGGCGGCCCCACCGTTACGAAAGACGGCGTGACGGTAGCCAAGGAAATCGAACTGGAAGACAAGTTCGAAAACATGGGCGCTCAGATGGTCAAGGAAGTTGCCAGCAAGACCAGTGACGTTGCAGGCGACGGCACCACCACGGCAACCATTCTGGCTCAATCCATCTACTATGAAGGCTCGAAGCTGGTAGCCGCCGGCTCCAACCCCATGGCTCTCAAGCGCGGCATCGAGAAGACCGTTCAGGTCGTCGTGGATGAGCTCAAGAAGATCAGCAAGCCCACCAAGGATCAGAAAGAAATTGCCCAGGTCGGCACCATCTCCGCCAACAACGACGCCACCATCGGTAATATCATTGCCGAAGCCATGAACAAGGTCGGCAAGGAAGGCGTCATCACGGTCGAAGAAGCCAAAGCCATGGAAACCACTCTGGAAGTGGTGGAAGGCATGCAGTTCGATCGCGGCTACATCTCTCCTTATTTCGTAACCGATCCCGAGAAGATGGAAGTGCTCCTGAACGAGCCGCTGATTCTGATCAACGAGAAAAAAATCAGCAACATGAAGGACCTTCTCCCCGTTTTGGAGCAGATCGCCAAGATGGGACGTCCGCTCCTCATTCTTGCTGAAGACATAGAAGGCGAGGCACTTGCCACCCTGGTGGTCAACAAGCTGCGCGGCACCCTGCAGGTTTGCGCCGTCAAGGCTCCCGGTTTCGGTGATCGCCGCAAAGCCATGTTGGAAGACATCGCCGTCCTGACGGGCGGCCAGGTGATCAGCGAAGAAAAAGGCATCAAGCTCGAGGCCGTCAGCCTGCATGACCTTGGAAGAGCCAAGACGATCCGTATCGACAAGGATAACACCACCATCGTGGACGGCGCCGGAGACCGCAAGACTCTGGAAGGCCGTGTACGGCAGATTCGCACCCAGATTGAAGATACCACGAGCGACTACGACCGGGAAAAGCTCCAGGAGCGCCTGGCCAAGCTGGTGGGCGGCGTTGCGGTCATTAGCGTGGGAGCGGCCACCGAAACGGAAATGAAGGAAAAGAAAGCCCGCGTGGAAGACGCTTTGAACGCAACCCGTGCAGCTGTGGAAGAAGGCATCGTCCCCGGCGGCGGAGTGGCTTACCTGCGCTGCATCGCGGCCCTGCAAAGCCTGGACCTGGAAGGCGACGAGAGGCTTGGACTCAACATCGTCAAACGCGCTCTCGAAGAACCGGCTCGTCAGATCGCTTTCAATGCCGGCGAAGAGGGCTCCGTGATCGTTCAGAGAGTCAAGACGGGTGAGGGTGCCTTCGGTTTCAATGCAGAAACGGGTGTATTCGAAGACCTGATCGATGCCGGTGTCATAGATCCGACCAAGGTAACCCGCACCGCTCTCATGAACGCAGCCAGTGTTTCCGCTCTCATGCTCACCACCGAGTGCATGATTGCGGAAATCCCCAAGGAGAAGGACTCCGGTCCTCCAATGGGCGGCATGCCTCCCGGAGGCGGCATGTACTAGCAGTCGAGGGCTCCGATGATGCGCGCTGAGGCGTGGATATCAAAGCGTTCGCGACGCAAGGTGCATTAATCAGTCCTTCGAAACGCCTTGAAGCCCTTCGGTCCCTCTTGTGGGGGATCGCGGGGCTTTTTTGTTGGAAGCGAAGAGTGGACAGTGCAGAGTGAACAGAAACCGTTGTTCACTCTGCACTTCTTTAAGCGCTTGACTTGCCATGGTGATGTGTTACATAAATTTTTTCTCCTGCCCGAGCAGAAGAGGTGCGCGAAGTGAAGTCTCTTCAATGACTTGTGGCGGTATCCCGAGCAATGCTCTGCTTTCCACGAAGAGGAAACAAGATATGGACTACAAAAATACCCTAAACCTGCCTCAGACCGCTTTCCCCATGAAGGCCAATCTCTCCAAACGCGAGCCCGAGATTCTCGCCAAATGGGATGAAATGCGGCTCTACGATCTGCTGAGAGAGCAGGCCCAAGGCCGTCCCACTTACATTCTTCACGACGGCCCTCCTTACGCCAACGGACACATTCATCTCGGTACGGCGCTCAACAAGATTTTGAAGGACATGATCATCAAGAGCCGCCGCATGAGCGGCTTCGATGCCGGCTATGTTCCGGGTTGGGACTGTCATGGGCTTCCCATCGAGCATCAGGTAGACAAGGAGCTGGGAAAACAGAAGCACTCCATGACCCTGGTACAGATTCGCCGGCAATGCCGCCGATATGCCGAGCGTTTCATCGATATTCAAAGAGAAGAGTTCAAGCGCCTGGGGGTCCTGGGAGAGTGGGAGAACCCCTATCTAACTATGACCTACGATTATGAGGCCACCATCGCCCGCGAACTGGGGCGCTTCTTTGCCGAGGGAGGTGTAGTTCGCAGCAAGAAGCCCATTTATTGGTGCGCCAGTTGCCGGACGGCTCTGGCGGAAGCGGAAGTGGAATATCATGATCACACTTCGCCCTCTATCTATGTAAAGTTTCCTTTCAAGGCGGAAAGTCAGGCTCACTTTCCCGAATTGTCGGGAAAGCCGGTTTATGTGCTCATCTGGACCACCACTCCGTGGACACTTCCAGCAAACCTGGCCATAAGCCTCCATCCCGATTTTACCTACGTTGCCGTCGCCGTGAAGGGCGAAATCTGGATTTTGGCCGAGGGTCTCCTGGAAAGCTGTATGCAAAGCTTCGGAATCGAGGATTACAGTATCGTCCGAACCTTCACCGCTCTGGAGCTCAAAGGGCTAACCTGTCTGCATCCTTTCCTTGACCGCGAGTCAGTGATCGTTCTCGGAGCCCATGTCACCCTGGAAGCTGGAACGGGCTGCGTCCACACAGCCCCCGGTCACGGCCGTGAGACTACGATATGGCCCTGGAATACGGGCTCGACGTCTATTCTCCCGTCGATGACGACGGCCGTTTCACTCAGGATGTTCCGTTTTTCGCCGGGCAGTTCGTGTTCGACGCCAACACGGCCGTGAACGCCAAACTGAAAGAATTGGGGAGATTGATCCATGAAAAGAAGATCACCCACAGTTATCCCCATTGCTGGCGCTGCAAAAAACCGGTCATCTTTCGGGCAACGGAGCAGTGGTTCATTTCCATGGAGAAGAATGATCTCCGCAAGAAAGCACTGGAGTGGATCGACCGGGTAGAATGGATTCCCAACTGGGGGCGGGAGCGCATCTACAACATGATCGCCAATCGCCCCGACTGGTGCATTTCCCGCCAGCGCTCCTGGGGAGTTCCCATCACGGTCTTCACTTGCACCGAGTGCGGAAAGCTCCTTGCAACCCCTGAAACGTTCGATCATGTTGTGGCCCTTTTCGAAAAGGAAGGGGCTGATTGCTGGTTCGACCGCTCAGCCGATGAGCTTCTTCCGCCGGAAACGGTCTGCTCCGGGTGCGGTGGGAAAGACTTCCGCAAGGAGATGGACATCCTGGACGTGTGGTTCGATTCAGGTGTTTCCCATGCCTCAGTGCTGGAAAAACGCCCCCGTATGCGTGCTCCCGCTGATCTCTATCTGGAAGGAAGCGACCAACACCGTGGGTGGTTCCATTCATCGCTTCTGGCTGCGGTGGGGACTAGGAACATGGCTCCTTACAAGGCTGTGCTCACTCATGGATTCGTCGTGGACGGACAGGGTCACAAAATGTCAAAATCCCTGGGAAACGTCATCGCCCCGGAAGAAATCATCCGTCAGTATGGCGCCGAAGTCCTGCGCCTTTGGGTTTCGGCGGAAGATTACAGGGACGACATCCGCATCTCACCCGATATCCTGAAGCGCCTGAGCGAGGCCTACCGGCGCATCCGTAATACATGCCGGTTTCTCCTGGGTAATCTTTCCGACTTTGATCCGGACAAGGATACAGTACCCTATGAAGAGATGGATGAGCTGGACCGGTTTGCTCTCATTCAGCTTCAAGATCTCATCCAAAAAGTGCGCGGCGCTTTCGAGCGCTTCGAATTCCACCGGGTGTATCACGCTCTCCACAATTATTGTGTGGTGGACCTGAGCTCGTTCTATCTGGATATCCTGAAAGACCGCCTCTATACTTCCGCCGCGGAGAGCAAAGCGAGACGGTCCGCTCAAACCGCCCTGCACACTATCCTGACCTCGCTATTGAAGCTCATGGCGCCCGTCCTCTCCTTTACCGCCGAAGAAGCCTGGTGGCATCTCCCGCACCGACCGAGTGAGACAGTGCACACAGAAGGATTTCCCGAGGTAAATGCCACGTTCCAGGATGAAGCTCTCAACCAGCGATGGCAAGCCATACTGGCTATCAGAAGTGATGTAACCCGGGTTCTCGAAGGTGCACGTCAGGCCAAAACCATCGGCCACGCCTTGGATGCCCGCGTGCAACTGGTGCTTCCCCCTCAATTTCAGGACATGCTGGCCGGTCAGGAAGACCTCCTCCGCTCTGTTTTCATCGTGTCTCAGGTAGCTTTCGTAGCGCCTGAGGAATTGATGAATCCTGTTGAGGGTATCGAAGTCCCCGAGCTCAAGGTGCAAGTCGAGCCTGCTTCGGGTGAGAAATGTGAGCGCTGCTGGGTGCGCACGGAGACTGTAGGAACATTTCCAGACCATCCCGCGCTCTGCGACCGCTGCCATGGTGTGGTGAAAGTTTAATCAACGAAGAAAGCGGGTCTTAGGCTATGGGTGTTCTTTTTTCCATCATCGGAATTGTGGTTTTTCTGGATCAACTGACCAAGTTCCTTATCCTCAGCTATTTCCCTATCCATGCCGCAAAAGAGATTATCCCGGGCCTGTTCAACCTGGTGCATGCTCGAAACACCGGAGCGGCGTTCAGCATACTGGCGGAAGCCAACTCCTCCGGCCGCCAGGCTTTCTTCATCGCCGTGACCCTTTTCGTACTGGGGTTTCTGCTGTTTGGCTACCGGAAACTGAGACGGGATGACACCTGGACGAGGGTCTCGTACTCACTCATATCGGGAGGAGCTGTCGGAAACTTGATCGATCGGCTACGCTTCGGGGAGGTGGTCGATTTTCTGGACTTCTATCTGGGAACACACCACTGGCCCGCTTTCAACGTTGCGGACAGCGCCATAACAACGGGGGCGCTCATGCTGCTTCTTTCTCTTATTAGAGGCAAATGACGCGCAGGCATGACCGCAAGTGAGATAATGAACGACAAAGGACGCTGATTGGACGCTGTTCTTCTCTTTTGACCTCTTTTTCATTGGCCTCTTCAGCGAAAAATCAGCGCGTATCAGCGTTTATCAGCGTCCTTCCCGCTATATTTTTCCTTTCTTCAGACGTACGACCGTGTTTTGCGGGATGTACTGCTTCTGTTTTCGATCCCAGAAATTCTGTTGGATGACGACGCGGTCGTTAAAGATTTCGCTGACCGTGCCGTTGTTGTCTCCCGCCGGCGTTCCGACACTCACAATATAGCCCCTGCCGGCACCATCTTCGATCACGGCCCTGCGCCCCTGAGCCCCCCAAACAATAGCTTTCAGACCTTTTTCGATTTCTCCCAGGCTCATTTTCTGCAGGGGAGTGAATAACTTGACCGTTTCCGGCGGCGCCCCGCTATCATCCGCACTCGCCGCATTACCTTTTCGAGCCGCAGCCGCAACCGCAGCCGGAGTCCCTAATTTCACGAAGGGAACAAAAGGGTCGACCACATGGCTCAGGCTGTAATTGAAGTTCTCTCTTAGAAGGTCCTCGCGAGCTTTGTCTATGGAAACACGCGGAACAGGAGGAGGCGGACACAGCACCGCCTCTTCGACAGGTGAACCATCGGGAGGATTGGCCGGCATCGCTACAGCAGGCTGGTTGACTGAAACAGCCCCCTCCGCCGGAGGGGATTCTCCAGGCACGGCAGCCCAGGCCGTGCTCAGCCAAACCATGCCCGCCACATACCAGCAGAGCACCATAAGAAAAGGTGCAAGCCCCATCCGCCACCGACTGTAAGCTTTCATTCCACGACTCCTCTTTGCCTGATCTGTTGTATTGAAAGGCCTGCCCAAAAGTCCCTTCAATACTTTCGCATTTCCATGGAAAAATCGCAAGAGGAGAAGAATGGAACGAGAACGACATGAGGATGGGCAGGGCTTTGGCTATTTGCCACCACTTCCTAAGGATGTTGGAAGGGGAGAGAGCCCCCCTTCCAACAAGCAGGAGATTCTAAGGCACCATACCAGACTGCAGGATTGTGCCGCCCGCTCCAACTGCGACATAGAAATTCCCGCTGGTCGAGTTTGTACCGTAATTCATCCCGAAAAGATCTTTCGTGGTTCCCGACTTTCTAAAAGTCCAATCTTTTCCATCCGGTGAAGTCAGAATCTTGCCACCAGTCCCTACAGCGCAGAAGGTGCTGTTTCCGCCATAAGTTATCCCGGTAAAATCGAACGTCCCAGTATAGTTGAATAAAGGACTTTGTTTCCAGCTCAGACCGAAATCACTCGACATTACAATTTTCACACTTGCACCTACTGCGGCAAAGATACCGTTCCCAAAAGCAACTCCGTTATATCCCTGTTTTGTTGCGGTTGGAATGAACGGCGCATATCTAATCGTCCAGTAGAAGGTTTCAGTGGGGATCCCAGGGGGGCTGATGACGCTCGTTGAAGTCAGGATGGTACGCGGAAAATCACCCACCATAACAAAAGTCCCATTTCCATTGGTCACGCCCCTGGCATCGAAGACATTCTCAATGAGGTAGGGGATCCAACTGACACCGTCATTCGATGTCAGGAAAATACCATCAATACCTGCTGCAATAAATTTAGCCGTGCCGGTAAGATAGTGTATTGTATAAAGATTACTTGGACTGGGAGGCACCCAAGCTGATGTAGGAAAGTTCTTGGTCCAGGTAATACCGTTGTCTGAGCTATAAGCTATAGCTTTGCCGCCGGAATCACCGACCGCAACAAACAAGTTGTTGCCGTAGGTTACTGCGTTGAATGAGCTTATCGTTGACGTTGGAGAGACATCTATCGAGGTCTTTACATCCCATACAACTCCGTTTCCCGAAGTCAGAATGGAACCGATCTCACCTACAGCGACAAACTTGTCCTTTCCATAAGTTATTCCCTTGAGAATTTTGTATGTTCCTGAAGATCTGATGGTCGATTTAACATATGGAGTGGCGGAGCTGAGAATTGTCGAGTAGGCACCTACCACAACAACATTGCTGCCTTCGACGGTGAGGCCAAAAAGGGAATAAGGAATACAGGATGCCTGTGTCATCCACACGGAACCATCCACCTTGTTCGAGGTAAGAACCTTGCCGCCAGCCCCCGCCACAACGAATGTTTTATAGGCTCCGACATAGGTGACTGCGGTGAGCCCATTGGTAGTTCCCGAGGTTCTCTTCGTCCATGTTACACGATCAGAAGACGTCAAGATCGTTCCGCTATCGCCCACCACAATGAAGATATTGCCGCCGAAGGCTACACCGTAAAGGCAGAGACCATTATTGGAAGGTGTAATATTATCCCAGGATATGCCGTCCATGGAACTCAGGATTATGCCTCCCTGCCCCACTGCAAGGAAGACTCCGTTGCCATAGGTCACTCCATAAAGAACATTGGAAGTGCCTGAAGTACTCGGCGTCCATGTCACACCGGTGGGTGATGTCAAAATCGCACCCTGTTCACCCACGGCAACAAACTTACCGGCGCCGTAGGTTACGGCAAAAAGGGCACCGGTAATACCCGAAGTCCTCGCTGTCCATGTCGTTCCGGTGGATGAAGTACGTATGTTGCCCTTCGAGCCCACCGTAACAAACTTACTGGCACCGTAAGTTATCCCAAAAAAGGAATTCTGCGTCCCCGAAGCCCTATCAACCCACGTGGACATATCCGTAGAAGTCAAGATCCTGCCGCTCCAACCCACGGCGGCATAAGTGTTGTTGCCATACGCTACACCATAAAGAAAATTGGAAATAAATGCAGACCTTTCGACCCATGACTTACCATCCGGTGAGGTCAGCAGCCGGGTATCGTTGCCTACTGCTACAAAAACACCCTTAAAGAACGCTACGCCATTGAGGGAGAGACCTGGAACGGCGGTAATGCTGGGTGTTAGGGCTCCATTGACTGCTGCAACCCACTTTAGCCAATTATCGGTGTCGGTGGAGGTAACTGAGGTACCGACAGCAGAGACACCCACGAAAGTACCATTACCGAAGGCCATCCCGTTTATAATATCCGCGCCTGCCACGGCTTTTGGAGCAGTCCAGTTAGTGCCGCCATCCGTGGACAGCAGAATATTTCTTGCGGTGGCAGGGGAAGGTGTATTCCCCACCGCGACAAACGCATGTACTTGACCGGTAGCGGTACTGAACTCGCCATAGGTAACCCCGGTAAAATAGCTGCCAGTAAGAGGCGGCGCCCAGCACGAACTCCACGTGGCACCATCATCGGAGTTTAAGATGATCGCAAGGCCGGTGCTTGCCTTCTCTCCCACGGCAACGAATACCCCATCGCCAAAAGCGATACCCCTTAAGAAAGCATTGGTTGGTGAAACTTCATAAGTCCATGTAACCCCATCCGGTGAGGTAAGAATTTTGCCATTATAACCGACTGCAACAAACTGTGGAATTGAAACACTCTTCGCCAATCCGTATGCAACTCCTCGAAGGTCATCAAAAGGATTGGTGGACCCTGGGTTCCGCACAGTCCAGGTAGTGCCGTTCGTCGATGTCAGAATTGTACCCTTGTCGCCCACCGCTACCCAGGTGCCATTGCCGGAAACCATCCCGCGAATGGAATTGGTCGTTCCCGATACCCTTTCAACCCAATTGTACCCATCCGTTGAGGTGATTATCTTTCCGCCCGCACCAAATACAACACAGGTATTCCCATCGGCCGCGACCCCATAAAGATGGTTGCCGAGCTGCGGCAAAGGATTCCTCGAACGCCAAACATCCAATGGATTAGCAGCAGCATGCGCAACCCGTGGAATGAAGCTGAAGAGCGCCACCAATAATAACAAAATGATTTGTGTTGCTTTTCGAAGACTCATGGTCCTTCCTCCTCGACTCTTGGTTTACTCCAACCCGTCTGACGAGACATAAAGGCAAACCCCCTCGGCACCTGTCCTCGATAGAGGCGAGAGAAGGCCATGCACACTCTTCGCCTCCTCTCGTCCTGTCGTTTACAAGGAACCCAAGGAAAGCCCCACGGGGCTTTCTCGCTTGCCATGCCTCTACAACAGATCTAACTTATCGACCGTTATTTTAACCTCTGGCTATCCTATGATAAACAAACGAGGTTGTCAAACCTATCGCCTCAATGTGTGTAAAATAAGCTAGTTGGAGGTTCTTAAAGTCTCATTATAAACCAGGTCCAAATGAGATTTGTTTGCAGAGGCGCATTGCCAATTCAGTTCGTCTCTAGATATAGGCAAAATGCCAATTCCACCATGAACAAACACTGATCCATGGCAACCAGCTAGACTGTTTATCAAGCAAATCCCTGACACGCTAATGCCACAAATTCAGGAATCATATTGACACTACGTGGGTGATTAGGATGATTCTTCAGCTCAGCAGAAAACTACGCTTGCGTAAATATTACTAGTCCTACCATATTTTGTATGTACCTTTGATAAATCAACAATTGGAGATGGAATGTCAAGATTAACCGAAGGAATTCTTAAGAACGCACACCATATCGGTATCCATTCATGTCAATCCGTGCCCATCCCAAGCCAAATTACAGAGCTTTCAAGGAATTACTAGTGCGATCATCTGTAGTTTTGTAAAGGCTCGGTCAAATCCCAAGCATTACTAGTGCAGCACTATTATGAAGGTTTTCTTGATGCGGCTTCATCTGCAATCGGGACTTGCCTCATCGGATGATCAGCAAGGGATTCCGCAGCTCCCTCCTGATCAGAAATCATTTTTTCCAAAATCGCTTTCTTCGGATAGGCAGGATATAGGCGCAAGCCTTCCCGAAATGCTTCCGCCGCATTCCCTTCCCGCGGAGCATCGTTAAGAAAAAAACCCAATTGAATCCAGGCCCTTGCATAATCGGAGCGTTCCACAATAGCCTCACGCACACGACTCACAGCCGCCTTTACATCACCTCCGGCATAGTCCTGCCACGCCAGAAGCAGCAGAGCATCCACCGAATGAGGCTCAATCCGAAGGGCTCTCTCCAACATCGCTCGGCCCATTTCCCTGCACCAGGCTAAGTCTGAAAGGTGCGGAATCTTGCTTAACAGGTAGGCCGATGCAACCAACGCATTATGTCGCGAGAAAGGCTTCAGAAGATACTTCTTCTCGAAGTCCCAGTCACTTGAAGATTTCTCATTCCTGCTTCGTATTTCTTCAAGCGAGGCCAACATCTCTTTCGCCGCCGCATCCTCCGGATTTTGCACAGCATTCTTCAGGAGCTCCTCAGCCTTGTCGGACTCCCCCCACTTCAAGAAAGCCCGCGCCAGCCATGCGTCCACACTAAGTGATCCAGGATCCGGACTGCCGTCCCGATCAATATCGATGGAGGTATCTCGAGCTACTTCGAGCATTACACGCAAATCGTCTGCAGCCAGATCCCTGCTTTCCTTTGAAAAGGGCAGCCGTCGCATCCACGTCAGCGCTGCATCCACGTTATCATACGCTTGATCCATATGGCCCGCGCGACAATTGGACAGCGCCATTAGCAGCATCAGACGGGGATAGTGTCCCTCGTCGGCTACCTTGGGCTTGTTATTTAGATAGAACTCCCCCCGTTGAGCGGCTTCCTCGGCTTTATTCATGAGCAAAAGGCTCGTCACCACGTTCGTTGCGGCCGCCAAGTGTTGCTCATAGTAGTCTTTTCCCAATGCAATGGCCTTCTCGCTCTCTTCGAGGCTCTCCTTGTAATACCCTCCCCTAAGCAAAGCCAAGCCATAATTGCACCGGGCGCGAGGATTGAGGGGCGCTTTTTGGACTGCGTCACCGTATACACTCAATAAACTGCTCCAGACTTCATTTCTGGAAAAAGTCAGGAGGGACGACACTGAACAGAAAATCATAAAGACAGACCAAGCCAGAGCAACCCTTTGCCTGAGGTCGAGGCTACTGTTGATCTTAGAGAAAATCTCGACACACAAAGCGACCGAAAAAAGAGCGAGCCCGACTGAAGGCAGATAAAGTCGATGTTCAAAAACAAGCTCCACCGGTATGATAGTGGATTCAATGATAAGGTTCACAAAATACCAAAGAAGTCCGTAAGTAATGAGAGGATATCTGCGCCTGAAAAACCAGACAAGAACAAACACAACTCCCAAGGCAACAAGAGATAAAAAGGTTGTGGGTGGGTCGAGCAGAGACGTGGACAACACCACATCGTGTTCAAGTGAAAGCCTCGACGGAGCAGGCCAGAAGAACAGAGATAGATACCCTAAGACCACGCGCCCCTCGGTCAAAAGCCGTTCAAGCAAAGTGAAATGCCGATAGCTGTATATCTTGGACATCTCCGCAATCAGTGTAGTTAATTTGAAGCTTATAACAGTCAGGAGAACCAAAGCGCCAATCGCTGTTAAAATTGGCCTTCTGCGGAGAATTTCCGCTAGCCGCAGCAGGAGTGCTCCTCTAAAAAACCATACCTCCGTCAGAGCGATCATGACAGGAAGCATTAAGGCATTCTCTTTGGATAGAAAGGCACATAGCCCGCTCAAGCCGGTAAAGAGGAACAGCATCGAGACGCACCATCCCTTCCGACCGTCTTTCATCAGGAGCCGGGCAGCCACGTAGCAGGCCATGCTCGCCACATAGAAAAGAGCCTGAAGACTGGCCATCCGCTGGACTATATAGGTAACGGCGCTGGACTGGACAGGATTGAGAGCCCACAGAGCAGCCCCCCCAACGGCCATAAGAGAGCCTGGAATAACCAAAGGCAACTCTTTATCACCGGCGTGAGCCTTCCATAACAAGGCCATCAGCGCAATGACCACAAAAAATGTCACTCCATGAATGAGCAGATTGGTCACATGAAACGCGAGCGGTTTTCCTTCTCCAACATGAAGATCCATGGCCAGGGAGATCATGGGTAACCACCGGCATATCCCGAATTTTGTCTTACTCAGGGACCAGATGGTATCCCAGGACCAATTTTGAACATGCACATCTGGGTCCATGACGAAAGAATGAAAATCGTCCAGGATAAAAGGAGATTCCAGAGTATTCGAATATGCCGCAACAAACAGAAAAGAAACAATAAAAATCGAAAGCAGCAAGATTCTTCGTTTCATGGGACCAACCTGCGATTCAACCTAAGATAAGAATACGGCGGACCGCATCCTTATCTTAGGACATCACTCGCTCATCGAGAGAATTTGGATTATTTGATTCCGAGCTCGTTAGGCAGATCACCAGAATACTGCCACAGGAGACCTCTCGAACCCTGAGGAAAAGCCGTCAAGACAATGGTTCTTCCAGCGCCAGCCGTTTTCTCAAGCTTTATCAAGGCCTGGCACGTAGTTGCCGTGTTACCGTCCGTCAGCAATACCAAACTGGCGGAAGCGGCACCAATGGTCCAAGCAGATGAGACAAAACAAGAGGTATCTCCGTCTCTTTCGTGCCTGTCTACCAGTGTGCCCAAAGAGGCTCCTGCAGCGGTGGTCATGGCAGTCAGGAAGACAGGATCATCCTGGAGGCTGTAGGCACTGGTGATGGAGTTAAGAGTAGAGCGAATTCCAGGTACCACAAGTTGCGTAACACGAGCCTTGGCCACATACCTTTGATAGTAAGGAACAGCCGTAGCGGCCAGAATGCCGATGATGGCCACGACGATCATAAGCTCCACAAGCGTAAAACCTTTACTTTCTCTCATTTTCATAAACATGTCTAACTCCTCTCCGTTCGTGTTCATTTAGCTGATTTGGCCAACTATTACGTATTACAATGGCTACACGGATATACGTAATGCTTTCCCCTCCTTTCCTGGATAGTTTTTATGAGTCGGCGCTTTTGACAATTCACAGCTCATACCGAAAAAGATCATGTATTTCCATAAGCAATCGCCATGCCAACCGTCTACAGGCCCGTCATGCTCACACCATCCCATGAGCACAACATGCTCATGCTCCATTCCAGACGACAGAACAGCATCTAAGCCTTTGGGAATTGCTGTCTGATGACAAAATTTGTCAACTCCAAAGACAAAAAAAGTCCCTCCTCCCGACCGATATCCGCTGACCCCATGGAAAGAGACTACCTGAGCAAGTCAGAACGCGCAATCGTATGAGATTCTGCTAACCGCGTGGACTTTTGCGGGAGTAGAACTTGATAAGTAGCTGTTCCGTCAGACAATCGGGGACCTTGATTGGGCATGAACAACCTCTTTCCCAGGCAACTGCAAACATTTCATTTACAATTAGAAGCCGAAGGGGAGTGGCTGCAAGCATGCTGTAGGCATAGCCTATGAACGGCTTAGTCAGCCATTGGTAGAACTTTCCGCGTCGGTCGCAGAGCGGGTGACTGCTATGCCATTTCGCCTGCTCGATCAGTAACTCCTGAAGCCACACTTCCGATGAGAACTCGCCTTGATCTAGAACACGATGGAGATGGGTGATGCTCATCTCATTGACATGGATGGTCATTTCCTTTTGGGATCGCGGATTTTCAGGCAGCCACGGCAGGAATAGACGAACGATTCGCCGGTAGGTGATTTCATAAAGCCATCTATTCGGAAGAGTGTGGATAATGAGCGCCCCGTCGGATTTTAACAGTCTATGGCAAACAGCAAACAATTCAAGCAACTCCCAATCATACAAATGCTCAACTAGATCGAGCATGAATATCCGGTCGAAGGGAGCTTCGAATGTGAGCGTCTTGACATCCTCACAGATGAAGTGCATGCGCTCCCGTTCTTCAGGTAAATGCGTTGCCTTGGCTCTTTCAGCGAGCCCAATCGCCTCTTTGCTGTAGTCCACTCCAACCGCGTTCACACCCTCGCGGGCACAGTGAAGAACAACTTCCCCCCGGCCACAGCCAATGTCCAATATGCGCATTCCCGGTTGAAGACTCGCTATGCCCAGCGCATGTCGAATTCTCGGTCTGAGGTTACGGCCCTGTGCACGAAGGAACTCTTCGGGCGTATCCCATCCCCAGGTCTCACGAATCCATACTTCGTCATATTGCCTGGAGTCTACTGTGTTATGCTGCCGTTTCTGACGATCCACGCTTCCCATCCACGAAAATAGTTGACCCTTACTCCGCAGCCACAGGAAACAGACATATCTTCTCCGTACTGTGCTGCAGGCTTCTTCACACGATATTGTTCATTCCCTATTGTTTTGCCTCTGCCTCGACAAGTTTGCTTCGATGCAACATGGGCACAAAAAGCATAAGCCCACATGCGATAGCGTACTGTATCGCTCTCAACAGAATGTATACAGTTAAAACATCAGACTTTGTGACACCAACCAACGAGAACCAATAGACAGCAGACCACTCGACAGTACCGACGCCTCCAGCCGAAATTGGAATATAGCCTATCAAAGTTGACAATACAGGAATAATCGCAATGAACGGCCAGGGAACGCTGGTCCCGAAGCTCAAAAATGCAAGCTCATAAGATGCAGCCATCACAAGCCATTTTATCAGAGTAATGGAAAAATTCGCAATTGGGAGATACCACTTTTCGAAAAGAATCTCCGCTGTATTCCAGAAAGGCTGAATGGCAGACATAAGGAGCTTAGCCGTCCGTGTGCTTGAAAGCCTCATCCAAAAGACGAAGCTGACACCGGAAGCCGCAAGAATACATAGGAGTAAGAGAAACAGTCCCACCTGTTTAGGCATATCAAAGGCCAGCAAGTACACTCCATAAGAGCTAACAACGCAAAACCAGCCAAGCGTAATAACTTTATCAATCAAGTATGCAACCCCGGTTTTATGCAGGGGTACTCCTATTCGCCGTAGAAATACCGTTAAACTTGCATCACCTAGTTGTCCAGGAGCAATCAAGCCAATTGAAAAGCTATGAAGAAAAGCCACCATGAATCCCAAAAAAGGTATGGGATACAAGCTTCTCAAAAGTACCCATATATTAAAACCTCCGAGTACGAAGAGGCTAAAAAGACAGAAAGCTGTTGCTATCCCTAGCAACGGATCAAGCCTCTTTAGTGTACTGAGCAGTTCATGCCAGCCTATATGGAGGAATAGCATATAGATCAAAATAGCAGATACTATTACACGAAACAACTTCCATAACCGATAGTAATTAAAACCAGGTATCGTCAATAGTTAGATACTCTTACATAGTCTATCTATGGGTATCATTAAATAAAACATACTCACAAAGACGTCAGATTCTATGGTTTATTTCCACTAATAACAAACCATGGAGCCACAACAGGATACAGAACAGGCAATTTCATACCGACTATCTTTATCAATGCCAAGTTACATCGAGCCATAAAATTCACATGATGTCCTTCAAGAGCAATGAAGCCAATCTTGATATTTTTAAATCCAAGCTCTTTCATTCTCCTCTTCATCCATAAAGGCGATATACAGTGATCACCCGTCTTGTAAAAATAACGCCGCAAGGGATCCGTCATGCAAATTAACCGATGAGGATGAAACATGTTGGGTTCAAAGGCAAACAGGCTGCCGCCCGCACTAAGACATCGGTAGGATTCGGCCAGCGTCCTGGAAATGTCGGGAAAGTGATGGAATGCAGCAGCAACGAGTATGGAATTGAACACCTTATCATGAAAAGGTAGTTGTGCGGCATCACCCTGGCAACAGGTTGCAGACGACCATTGAAGAGCGGACAAGCAGATATCTACGCCAACCAGAGAGGATACAGAAGTGATTCCCTGGACACGCTCTCCAAAGGAGCAAGATCCGCACCCTAGTTCTAGTATCCTGGAATTGGGGCGAATCTCGGGCAAGAAATCCCTCAGTGTCAGGAAATCATTATCGGAAATGGAGTCATATTTCTCCCCATATTCTTCAAAATAGTTTTCATTGTAAAATAACCTCATAAATTCCATCCATCATTTAAGGATTGCTACCGGCATTCACTAGGTTTTACGACACCAAGCTATATGCTCAAGAGACGACATAGAGACCAAAGCATCATGGACTAATCCAACGCGCACTATTTGTTCCCAAAATGACCAACTCTAAGAGAATAGCTCTTTTGATGCCAATATACTTGCAAGAGATGCATCAATTTGACTGGAAAGCCAATCGATTTTCAATGAAAGCGGCCTAGATATTTCGTTAAAAAAAGCGGCTAATTCCTGTTCATATCCTTTCTTGCGAAACAGCGGATTCAATGTAACTCTCGGAAATCGAAGTCCTCTAACAAGCTTCAGATACTTAAAGTCTTCCCATATTGCTGACTTACCTTCCGAGTGGACTTCACATCGCTCCCGCCCGATTCGCGGAGCACCATTCGAGCTATAAAGCACATCAGCTATAGAACCATCCTCGAAGTTGATCAGTATGGCTACATTATCCTCAGGAATCAGGCCTGTACCTCTTCCTCCAGTGGCCCTGACATCTATATTCCTAACTGGAGAATCAATCAACCAGCGGCAGAAATCTATGTAATGGCATGCCTCGCCAAGAATAACTCCTCCGCCATCCGTTGGATGGTGAAGCCAGTGCTCAGGAGGGCGATAACCTACATTGCCCCTGAACTCCACAATCATCGGCTGACAGCGGTCTGTAAAAAAGTCCTTCAGCTTGATCGCAAGGGGTGAAAACCTACGGTTGAATCCTACCATAAGCACTTTTCCCGAAAGTGCCTGGGCTTCACAAACCCCCCTCAAACTATTTTCATTCAATGCCAAAGGCTTTTCGACGAAAACATGCTTTCCAGCCCTCAGTGCCCGTTCCGCAAACGCTGCGTGTGTGCCGTGCCGGGTGAGGATGAAAACGCAATCGATATCGGCAGATTCGAGAATTTCGTGGGCTTGGGCGGTGCAGACCGGAATATGGTACTTCTTCGCTATGGCAGCGGCCTTAACACCGGTAGAAGAGGCAATAGCCCGTAGATCCAGATCTCGGTGTTGAGCAAGCAAAGGAATCATGATGTTGGTTGCAAAACTGCCTGCTCCGATAATACCTACTCGTATTGGATGAGGTTCAGGGGGTGCTGATAGTGGTGGCTGTGTAGTGCTTCCAAGCACTGAAACGGATGATGGGGGAGCAGCGGAAGGTAGTTGAATCTGACCGGCATCGTGATATCTAATCACGACACCAATAACAGACTGATCGGATCTGCTGACCATATCGAAAGCGTGCAAAGCCTGATCGATTGGAAACGCGTGGGTAATGAGAGAGCTCAGATCCATTCTCCCATCGGCCACTAAGCTTAAAAAACACTGCATATTCCGATTTTCAGTCCATCTCACATACCCAATTGGGTAGTCGTAACCATCCATCTCGTAGGTAGGGTCCCCCGTGCCTGGACCGTATGCGTATGATGTGGAAAGCTCCAATTCCTTAAACAGATATGTTTCCCTGGGAGCTTCCATGACGGTTCGGCCAACCACAACAACACGCCCTTTATAGCGAGCTATCTCTCCAGCAAGAACGACCGGATCATTTGAAGGAACTGCAGCAGCAATGATGACGCAATCAGCCCCATAGCCTCCACTGAATTTCAGAATCCTTTCATGGAGATTATCGGCACTGCGTAGTGCTGCCGTACAAAGTCCGATCCTGTTAACCCATTCGATCCTTTGCGAATTAATGTCTATTCCAAAGACCCGACACCCGGAGGCCTTGAGTATCTGGACCGTGAGAAGGCCGACAAGCCCCAATCCGATAACGACTACGTTATCACCAAGCCGAGAACCGCATATGCGAACCCCCTGCATGGCGATGGAGCCAAGCGTGGTGAAAGCCGCGTGATCGAAGGAAACGCCCTCGGGGATAGAAGCACACAGGTTGCGGGGGACCACAACATACTCCGCATGGTAGGCCATACCTGCCCCGGCGCAGGCTACCGGCGCTCCAGGCTCAAGATCTGCCACACCGTCGCCAACCTCCTCAACGATACCGGCACAAGAGTACCCGAGCGGAATTGGAAGATCAAGCGTGCGATTGACAGCATTGAGCGTTGCAATAACGCCTTCCGTACGCAAAGCCTGAAGGACCTTCTTCACTTGCTCCGGCCGAGCCCGAGCTTTGCCGATAAGGCTCATCTTTCCGAGCTTTACGGTACTGCCCTCCGTGCCGGTACTGATTGCAGAGGCGTTGTTTCGGACCAATACACACCCCGCCCTCAGAGCGGGCTTTGGTATTTCCGCAATTTCGATTGCTCCGGTCTTAAAATTCTGCAAAATCTGCTTCACTTAATTCCCTATCCGCCAACGCAGCATGAAAGCTACGGTCTACTTTTGGAGGTAAATCACCAGATGCCAGCCCAAGACTTTACTCAGCAAGTCATAGACCGGTTTGGGCGTAAGCTGGTATACCTTTCCCCATCCTGCTCCGTAAACGTATTCGGTACAGATCCTAGCATGCTTGAATTCGGAGCACATCCCGAGAACTTCGGATTTCGAAAAACGTTGCGTCACCGGTGCATCTGCTGTTCCCTTTCCCTTCTCTTGCCTGGCATTTTCAAATCCTTTGCCCGTCACTCCATGAATGAAGTTATTGATAGAATGGCGATGGTAGAGCATCAATACCGCACGTCCGCCGGGCTCCAGCACACGGTGTATCTCCCGAATGGCCCTACCGGTATCCGGAGTGTGATGTAGAACGCCAAAAGAGTATGCAGCGCCAAACCTGCCTGATGGAAAAGGAAGCTCTTCCGCATTTCCCAGCGCAAAATCGCCGCGCATGCCGTAGAGGGAAAAAAGCTGTTTTGCGAGCTCCAAGTGTGCGGAAGCCAAGTCGATTCCTATAACTCGGAACCCTTCCCTGGCAAAAACAAACGCATCCGTGCCCATTCCACAGCCAACCTCAAGCAGTTTTCCGCTCGGTGAAGGCTTGAGGAATGCGATCATACTCGGAAAATAGTAGATGAATCTCCGCCGCGCCGCCAGGATTATGTCGAAATAATCTTTGCTGCCACGTGAGATCGAGGGATGGTCCCTTAGAAAGATCTCATTGTTCAATTGAGCAGACCAGAAATCGGCAATTTCCTGAAAGAGTCCGCGATTAGGTTTGTGATCAACATGAGAGATCATAGGGGTCTTCCCTTCTCGGCAACGATGTAAATTCCTGCCCCCAACTTCTTCGGGCGGGCCAGAGCACCAAGCCAGGAGAGAGCATTCAGAAAAGGAAACGCCAAGGCGTACAGCTTCCTATTTTCCATTCTGGCTTTTGTGATCATATAGCTCAAGTTGTTGGCAAGCGTCTCGCAAAAACCGTACGTGTAGCCCATTTCTAAAATGGAAAAGTGAGCGGCTACAACTCTTTCTCGGATACCTTCCATCGTGTAGCCGGTCCTGACGTGCGTTTCAACATAGAAGTTCAAGCTCTTCTTCCAGACGGGATAGCGTCTGTAGAGAGCAGGAACATGCAATATCAGTACCCCTTCCGGACCCATGATGCGATGGATCGCCCGGAGTGCAGCGAAATCATCCTCGATGTGCTCAAGAATGTCCACGCACAGCACAAGATCGAACCGGTTCGCTTCCGGCAGAGTAACAAGGTCTCCCACTTGAAAGTGAACATTTCCCACATCCACCGAGCTTCGAATCTGTTCAGCGGCTTCTACCGCATCTTCCAGGATATCGATTCCAAGGACATTGGCTTTTGGGAAACGTCTGGCCAACTCGAAGGCAAACACTCCCGGCCCCGAACCGGCATCAAGGATCTCACGATAGCAACGGTCCCGGGGAATGAGCGAAAACACGTTGCGTGCACGAATCCTCAGCCCTACTATAGGTACTCCCAGAAGCCGGATGTAAAGTCTTTCCAGCGCGGAGTAGTGGGGATGGTATGCTAGTTCCCGACCAAGAAACATATCTCTCCAACGATCAGTCTGCCCGGCATTATTCGAGCAAACGGTGTGCCATGAGCAAATCGCTCAGGGCTTTGCTCATCCATGCGTTACACCAGCGCATCAAAGTAAATCGCCTCGTGAGGTAGCGCCCCTTCTGATAGTAGAAGAAGCCGCCCTCTTCATCGAACATATTATCGATGGCCCACCGGGCAATTGTATCTGCAAGCTCCAGGTAGTCCCTTTTCCAGCAGGCAGCCTTTGAAAAGCTGATGATTCCCTGAGCCGAGCCGTGGATATCGAGGGGATAGATCGAGTTGTTCATATGCTTCGGTGCGCCGTCCGGCAAGAAGAGCTCACGAGCATAGTACGCAAGCCCGTTCTCATAGACATCCCTGAAAGAATCATCTCCGGAGTAGACCTCGTAATCGCGCAGAGCATCCACGACACCTCCAGTATGATAGTTATCGTGAACGATATAGGAATTCTCAGCCGGATAGGTATAATACCAGGCAAAGTAATCCGTTCTGCGCCCTGCTACAAAGGCAATCATGCGCCTGGCTTCACGCTGTAACACGGGATCGTTGCGCAGACTGGCTACTTTTGCAACCTGAGTACCCGCGGAGGCAGTGATATTCAGAACGATAGACTTGACGGGAAACGGTACGTAACCAATGCAGAGCTCATTCCGCGTATCATGCAAGTGAGGCAGATCATGGCACAGAAATCGAGCAGCCATCTCCGCAACATAAAGGTATTCTTCGTCACCAAGAATCTCAAACGCTTTGACAAAGGCTTCACCGCAAAAAACGGTTACGATAGCGTTCGGACTGTATCTTGGAGCGAAAAAAAGCGTGCTCTGCCAGTCAAAATTATACCCCCAGCCCAGACCATGAGCTCCCTTTACAGCGTTTTTGTACAACCAATCCAGGCAGTAGACTGCCCGTTCACGCATTTCGTACGACCCCGTTCGCCTGTACTCGCTCAGATACCCCATCGAAAAAAGGGCCATACCTTTAGGGTTGATCGACTTTGGAACTCCAAGGAGCGGTCGAGGATTGCAGGGACTGCGCATAATGGCTTGGATGAAAACAAGGCGCAGCCACTTGGAATTCAGGGAAAGCTTTTCCAAAAAAGGACTGTTCAGGGCATCGAATTTATTGTAGCCCGAGTAGCCTTCTCTCTCCGCATACCGGAAAACCTGGTGGAGAACCTGTTCAATTCTGCTTTCTTGCATCATGACCTGCAAAATCAGTCAAAGGTTTTCGGCAAAATCCCTGCTCTTCAATAAAGAGATCGTACCACTGGTGAAAGCCCAGCATAACCCAAATCATGAAATAGTGCCAGCGCAGCCTTGGATGAGGGTGGTGCTTCAATACCTTTTCGATAAAGCCGAAATTAAAAAAACCCAGCTCATCTACCGCTTGCTTTGTGAGCCGATCTTGAACGGCCTTCTTGAGATCCTTCTGAAACTGGTAGTAGGGGTTGAAAGAAAATCCCCATTTCTTCTTCTTTAAAATGGGTTCGGGCAGGTATGAAGCAACTGCCTTGCGGAAAAGGTACTTTGTTTCCGCCCCTCGCATTTTGAGCCTGGCCGGAATGGAGAAAGCCAGCCGTACAAGATCGAGGTCCAGGAACGGCACGCGTGACTCAATACCGTGGGCCATGGATACTCTATCCTCCGATAGGAGAAAATCATCGATCATTTTGGTGTTCAGTTCCAGCCACAGGGAATCTGCCAGGATATCGGAGTGCAGTCCTTGAGTGAAGTAAGCTTCAAAATGACGAATGGCCGGCTGACGATCCATCGAGAGCATTGTATCGCCGTAGAGAAGGCGCCCGGCATCCGTATCATGGTCCCAGACATTGCGCAGTATTGCATAGAAGCGCTCCGGAGCTCCGGCGGCACATATAAGCTGCAGGCCGCGTCGATATTCATCCCACCTCATGTTCAGGTGCTTTCCACATCCATAGATCCACCGCGACAACGGCTCGAGTACTCCTGACTGAACTGCTTTGGGAACCAACCGATGCGCCTGTTGTGAGCTAGTCAGATAGAGGTTGTTTATGTACCCTGCAAAGAGCTCGTCCCCGCCCAACCCATTCAGAACGACTTTTACATGCCCTGCCGCATGCTTTGCAATGTAGTAGCCTTGCAGCATGTTCACCTGAGGTTCTTCGACATGCCAGAGAACTTCTTCCATCAACTGCAAGGGTTCGGGATTGATCGACAATGGAAAGTGGCTCGTGTGGAAATGGTCGGCTACGAGTCGAGCATCTTCCAGTTCGTCGGTCGGCTCGTTGAAGCCAAGGGAGAATGTGCGGATATCGGGAACGGAAAGTGCCTTCATCATGGCAACTATGGTACTTGAATCCATTCCTCCCGAAAGGTATACCCCCAGGGGGACATCTGACATAAGCTGCCTGCTTACGGCAGTTTTCATGCCGTTGACGATTCTTTCACACCATTCGGCCTCGCTGAGGCCTTCCTCTATTTGCGGATGAAAATCGAAGTATTTCTTCTTTCTTATCCCTTCCTTTTCCGCCACCAGCAGATGCCCTGGCTCCAGGCGAAAGATGTCCGAAAAGAGAGTGGAAGTGCCGGGGACGTATCGTACATTCATAAAATCGTGCAAAGCCTGGCGGTTGACACGAGGCTCGAGGTCCGGCAGCACCAGAAGGGATTTGATTTCAGAAGCAAAGGCTATTCGCTGATCGTTTATATGAAGGTGGAGAGGTTTCACGCCGAAAGGGTCACGACAAAGCAACAGCCTGCGGTTGCCGGCATCCCAGAGGGCAAAAGCAAAAATACCGTTTAGATATTTTGGAAAATCGATTCCCCACCGGTCGTAGGCCGCAAGCAGGACCTCAGTATCGCTTTGAGTCCGGAAGGGGTAAGCATCTAGTTGTCTACGCAATTCCCGGTAGTTATAGATTTCCCCGTTGAAGACGACCTGAAGGCGACCGTCCGGCGAGGCCATGGGCTGGGCACCGGTCTGCAGGTCGATTATGGCCAGTCGGCGATGTGCCAGATCAATGCCGTCTGCCCTGAAGAAACCGTACCCATCAGGACCCCGATGAGCCATAATGGAACACATATCCTCGATAGGAGCTCTCTCATCGGTTGGGCTGGCGGAACCGTGGCCCGAGAAGTGGAAAATCCCCGCTATACCACACATCAGCTCACCTTATGAGTTCTTACAAAGGAAGGACGAAAACACAACGCGTTCAAAGATTCCGGATACTCTTCCACCAATCGAACCAGCCAGCCGGTCACATCGATTTTATCGCCAAGTAAACGCTCCCGCTTTTCACGCCAGACCTCGCGAAGGTTCTCTATGGAAAGCAGTTCGCGCATCTTTGTGAGTGCTTTCTCCTGTTGCAGATGGCTGAAGGTGTAGATCATGTCATAGACTCTTTCCTGTTCCGAGGTGTAGCCCCGCGGGCTGGTCGAAACAAAAATGGCGGGAGTTCCCAGGATGGCTGCCTCGGAAGCCATCGTGGCGCTTTCTCCAATACAAAGGAGCGCATAGGCGAGCACGTGGTGCATATACTCGGGCGGTATCGGAAACCGATACTCCTGCAGCTCAGGAGGAAGCCGTCCTTCACTGGTAATGAAAACACGCCCGTGCCGAGAGAGCTCGCGAACCATCTCCACCTTGACCGAGCGCGCAAATCCTGATTCGCCCACATCATGGACAGCTCCCCATGAGACAAACCTCACTACGAAAAACGGCTCTCCTTCGGTTATCCCCAGACGATCGAGTATGGAAGGATCAGGGGAAAAACGGTCAGGATGTAAATAGGCCAGTTCATGATATCCTGGATAGAGAAAGTGCCTGGATGGAGGCACGCACCCCTCGTAGCAGGTAGGCGTTACCACGGCGGTTGTGAAGGGGAATGTGAGCGCATTGGAAAGGACAGCCATTTCGGTATCGGTAAAGGTTATAGAAGGAATGTTTCGCATGGCTCCGACATGACTGATAAAAAGGCCACTAATCTGGAGCATGATGTCCGGCCTTATTCTCTCCACTACCCCCAAAAGACGAGTCTCATGAACAAAAAGCTCACAAAGAAGGTCTAACTTTCCTTTGCCTGCCCGGCTCAAACATCTATTCGCCAACTGGTAAGCGCGCAACAGAGCGAGAGTGATATCCTTGTCACGTGAGACCAGATGGACGGAGTGATTGTGGCTTTGCCATATTCCTATGGCATTCCTGAAAAAGTGAACATGCGCAGGATGTGAAATATCTATCAGAATCCGCATCGGAGCATCTCTTCTCGAATCCCCAAGCCCAAGCTAACATATATCCGCCAGGAATGACCGTTACTTGATCTTCAGATCCTTGTTGCATTCCATATCGAACCACATGCCGAAAAACAGAGACTGCAGCCCGGAAATAAAAAGAAAGGCTGAAAAGAGCGCGCTCGTCGGCATAACGGGACCATGAAAAATTCTGTGATAAACTAAATAAATACCTGTAAGTGATCCAACTGGAAAAAGCGTAAAGCCCAACAAGTAGAAAAATACCAGTGGATGGAAGTCTCGGATTACATATTTTTCCTTGATACGCCACCAGAAGCATTTAAGCAACAGCCAGGACATTCGCGGGATAACTTTGTGCAGCCGTATGCCTGAGCACTCTCCAATGTTGTACACAGGCCGAACCGGCACATCCTTGACACGCTGGTCGTGGATATTGAGCATGACGAGGAGGTGGTTGGGATAGCCATAGCGGGGATAGAGCGTATCTAGAGGCAAAATACACAGTGTATCTGCCGAAATAGCGGTATAGCCCGTCTGAGAATCCGCAACATGCCAATAGCCCGATGCAATCTTTGTAAGAAGCGAAAGGAAGGCGTTGCCCAGGTAACGGTATTTGGGAATCAACTGCCATGCTTCGCCGGTAAAGAGGCGGTTGCCCTTGACATAGTCGGCCTTGCCCTGTATCACCGGCAATACAACCCTTTCCAGCTCCTCGGGGTCCATCTGAGCGTCCCCCGCCATGACCGCAACGACATCGATTTTCTCTTCGACAGCCCGCTTGTAGCCGGTTACGATGGCCGCTCCAACGCCTTGATTGCAGTCGTGCCGAATTAGCTCCAATCGCCCGCCGTAACGCGTCACATAGGAGCGGACCTGTTCACATGTTCCATCCTTGCTGCAGTCATCCACGACGTACATGCGATCCACAAATTCCGGCATTGTCTCGATCACCCGTCCGATGAGCTTTTCCTCATGGAACGCCGGGATGACAACTCCGATACGTTTTCCCTCTAACATAGGCCTTCTCGATTCCACTGGATTGTTGCTACCGAAGAGCATTATAGCAAAAACAACGCCATTTTCTTAACATGCGGTTGTGACCGAGTCCATACCACTCGGGCAAATACAAGCGAATCCAGATGTTTTTCAAGAGCCAGACTCCTGAGAAGATCGCTCCTTTTGCCTCTCAAAGACCACCCACAAGCCGAGCTCGAACTCAAGAGCGCTGATGAGCACAGTTTCATCCCAGTTGAAAACATCCGGTGCCCCGTACACGCCGTCCTTCAACATGAATCTCTGCGCCAGTTCATCGACTGGATCGATAAGTATGTATTCCATAACAGCGAAAGACTCGTAAAGCCGCCTTTTTTCCCTCATGTCTTTCAACCTGGTGGAAGGAGACAGGATTTCAATAATCAGATCCGGTGCCCCCTGAATGTTGGCGGCTGTGATCTTTGTCCTGTCGCATACCACAAATACGTCGGGCTGGACGACATTGTATTCGTCAAACACGACGTCCGTCGGAGCAACGAAAAGCATGCAGCCCTTCTTCTCAGCGTGATCTCCTAAGACTCTATCGAGTTTGCTTACAATTCTCTGGTGTTTGACATTTGGTGCGGGTGTCATGTCATAAGCAACGCCGTCTATGATCTCCCACCGTTCATCGTCCGGCCATGTTGCATAATCCTTGTAACCGAACTTCTGATTACTACGCTCGGAAAGTGGCATGGAGGCACTCCTTTCCCGCAGAGATCCACTTCTTCCCCATTCTACACCTTGGACGATGTGTCTTGCCCGTTGCAGTCAATCTCTCAAGCGAAATTCATGCCATACGAGTGTAGCATGAGTAACGTATCCAAGTCGATTCCGCATTGGGAAGAACTTCAACTATCTTTCGCGACCTCGAAGACCTCCCAGAGCGGAATCTCCACAGCGTCAAGCGAGTGCAAAATTAGTACCTGTTGTGGCCCGAAGATTTTAGCCAAACTTCTGATCACCACGTTCGGAAAGTGGCATAGGAGGTACTCCTTTCTTGCAGAGATCCGATAATTCACTGATCCATGCCTTGGGCGAAGCGTCTCGCTCGTTACAGTCCGTCTCCCACTCCAGATTCATGCTCTGCGAGTGTAGCATGAGCAACGCATCCAAGTCGAGCCATGCGGCTGTTCCTTTCTCTCTGGAACGGGCATGATTCCTTCTTGAATTCCACACGGCATATTGAAAAAGTTTAGGAAATATGCAAAGTAAAACCATCCGGCCCAACGGATTTGTCTTGCGGATTTGCTCCGAACCATGAGGGTCTTACTTCCAATGAAGATACTCTACGCGTCCGATACCCATGTCCACCCGGCTCATCTGGACCGGCTTCTCAAGGCTGCGGCAGAGCTCCGGCCGGGCGCAGTGGTCATTGGCGGCGATATCAATCCCGACTGGAAGGGATCGATCCGAGCATCCATCGAACCTCACCGGCAGTGGGTACAGAGGAAGCTGCTCCCGCGTCTCGGAAGATTCCGTGAGGAATATCCGGGCATCCCCGTACTGCTGGACCTCGGAAACGATGACCTTGCAGCGGCACGGCCTCTGCTGGAAGAACGAGAGGGGACGGACCTTTTTCTGCTGCATATGCGGGTGGTGAAGCTTGATGAAAAATTGGCCGCCGCCGGTTACATGAAGGTCAATCCGACTCCCTTTCGCATCAAAGACCATGAAAAGCCGGACTGCAGGGATCGAGACGGGCTCTTTGATCCCGGCGTGGTGCGTGCGGGCTCCGTTACGGCGTCAGGTGTCGAGGCTCCCCATGTTTTAAGCCTGGCGGACGGTACTATTGAAGACGACTTGAATGCCCTCTCAGAGGTTTTGGAGAGCGACGAATGGAAAGGCTTCGCTTTTCTGTTCGTGAGCCATGATCCTCCAAAAGATACGGCGTTGGATCGTACCGGCGCAGGTATCAATGTGGGGAGCCTTGCCGTAAGACGATTTATTGAAGGATGGAGCGCGCGGGGTCGGCTCGTTGCGGCTTTGCACGGTCATATCCATGAGTCGCCCTGGAAATCCGGCAGGGCATGGCAGTACATAGGAGAGGTGCCGTGCTTTAATGTAGGTCAACAGCCGCACGCCCTCAGGGCGCTCATTCTGGATACGGAAGCCGTTCCGGAATCGGCAAGGCTGGTTCTGGTCGGGGCTTCAGGAGAAGTGTTGGTTGCGGAAAAGGAGGAGTGGGTTTGAGGCAAGTGTTTTTCACCGTTTTTCCTTAATAATTCCGGATTTCATTTTTTCCAAATCCCTGACTATCTCATACGAGGCAGGGGAAGATCTCGTGGGGAGGTATGCACATGATACGATGGAAAATGAACCTTCTTTTGGTCACCGGTCTGATTTTTCTAGTGGTCGCCACCACATGGTCGGGCCTTCGGATGATGAGCGTTCAGGTGAAAAACGGGCAGCTTCGCAATGCGCCCTCGTTCCTGGGGGCCCTGGTGGCTCAGGTTGCCTATGGGGATCAGGTGGAAGTGCTACAGCAGCAGGAAGACTGGCTCGAAGTCAAGATTTCGGGCAACCGCAAAGGCTGGATACACCAGTCAGCCGTTACGGCAACGCGGGTTGTGCTCAGTGGCGGCGGCCAGAAAGCATCGTCCGCGGCTGCGTCCAAGGAAGAGCTTGCTTTGGCGGGTAAGGGATTCAATGCCGATGTCGAGGCAAAATTCAAAGCGGGCCATAGAGATATTGATTTCACCTGGGTGAACAGGATGGAAGCCATCAGGATTTCACGCCAGGAAATGATCAGCTTTCTTAAGAGTGGTGGTGTTCAATCGAAAGAAGGAGATTTGAGATGAAACAATCCCGCTTCATCCGGGTTTCTCGTGGATTTATCGTCCTCGCGGGTCTTGCCGTCCTCCTCGTGAGCTCCTGCGAGACCATGAAGCCGGTCATGGATGTAACCACGGCCATGGGTGTTGCCACAGGCACGATCACCCAGGGGCAGGCGGAATCCATCAAACGAACGACCACCGCTGTCGGGAAGACATTACAGGATATCACTCCCGAGCAGGAATATTACATAGGGCGTACCGTGGCGGCGACGGTGCTCCATCAGTATCGTCCCTACGACAATGAGGGAGCCAACCGGTATCTCAATATGGTGGGGCAGACGCTGGCTCAGGCTTCGGACAAACCGGAAACCTTCGGGGGCTATCATTTCCTGATTGTCGATTCCCAGGAGATCAACGCCTTTGCGGCGCCGGGAGGGCTCATCCTGGTTACACGGGGCATGCTGAGATGCAGCAAGAGCGAAGACGCCCTGGCGGCTGTACTGGCTCATGAGATCGGCCATGTACAGGGACAGCACGGCATTAAGGCGATCAAGAAAAGCCGGTTGACTTCCGCGCTGACCATCCTGGCCACGGAGAGTGTAAAGAATCTTGGCAGTCAGGAGCTAGCACAGGTAACCGAAGCCTTCGAGGGCTCCATCAGCGATATCACCTCGACTTTGATGAATACGGGCTATTCACGAGAGCTCGAGCGCGAGGCCGATCAATCCGCCGTAAAAATACTCAGACGAGTAGGGTATGATCCCCGGGCCCTGATCAGTATGCTGACTCTGATGGACCAGCGACTGCAGCGCGGAGGACCGGGTTTTGCCAAAACACACCCTGATCCCAGGGACCGTATCCGTGACATCGAGAGTATGGTGAAGGGACTCCCCGCACCGGTTGCTGCTCCCCCGGCCCGGCAGGTGCGTTTCGAACGCTCCATCGGTGCGGTGTAATTGCATCGTTGTCACGTGAAGAAAGAATGAGACGAGGCACGAGGGAGCCGGGAGACGGCAGGAACAGGCGATGAAAGGAAAGAAATTCCGGGAGGGCATCGGCATCGGAGCGGTTGCAGCGGCAATCTCCCTTGTTTTGTGGATGACGGGGGCCCTGGATCGGTGGGAATTCAACACCTGGGCGTGGCGGGTGGAGTTTTTTGCCAAGCCCGGCATTGCCACAGACAAAATCAAGCTTATCCTTCTCGACCAGGCCAGCCTTACGTGGGGCGAAAAGGAAAACGGATGGTCCTGGCCCTGGCCACGTGAGGTCTATGGCCCGATCATCGACTACTGCAAGCGCAGTGGAGCCAGAGCGGTGATCTTCGACGTGCTGTTTACCGAGTCTTCCGTTTACGGTGTTCAGGACGACCATGCTCTTGGCGCAGCCATCGAGCGGGGTCCTCCTTTTGTCGGGGCCGTTTCTCTGGGGACATCCTCCGCCGAAGCCACGGCATGGCCGACCGATATTCCACGACGGTCACCCGTGTTCATGGCAAACATGGAAGATTGGCTCGCAACACCCGCAGGTAAGAAAAGCATCGTGCCTTTCGCTGCATTTCCCATTCCTGAAGTAGGTGCTAACGCCACGGTCCTGGCCAACGTGATCGATGAACCGGACATCGATGGAATATTCCGCCGAGTGTCTCCTTTTCGCGTCTTTGACGGTCGGATAGTCCCTTCCATGGGGCTCGCGGGCTTCGTAGTCGGTCAGAAAGCCTCACATCCTGCGGTGGAAGGTCAAGAGGGACTGGTTCAGGAAATGCGCTTCAAGAACGGGTATCTTCTTGTTGGAGGCAAGGCAGTGCCTCTGGACAAGGCCGGAAAGATGACTCTGCGTTTCCGCGGCCCATCAGGCACCTACGAGAGCGCAAGCGCAGCCGAAGTCATCCAGTCCGAATTGCGCTTTCGGGAGGGTAAGGAGCCTACTCTCAAGAACCCGGATTTTTTCAAGAATTCCTATGTTTTTTTTGGGTTCAGCGCTCCCGGACTTCTCGATCTGAGACCGACCCCCATCAGCAAGGTCTTTGCAGGTGTAGAGATCCACGCCACAATGCTCGACAACCTTTTATCGAACGACTCCATGCATGACACGTCAGTGGCGGCAGTGGTTCTCACCACCCTACTTCTTTCCTTCGGCAGCGGGTTGCTGGTGACGTCGAGCAGGACAGTCCGGCATAGTCTGGTTGCTTTTGCCGTATTTCTACCCCTTCCCGTCGTCATCGGCTTGCTCTCTTATGCTCTGGGATTCTGGTGGCCTATTGTCGTCCACGGAAATGCCGTCACTCTTTCTCTCGTGGGAGGCCTGGTTCTCAACTACGCAACGGAAGGACGGCAAAAGGCCTTCATCAAGAAGGCCTTCAGATACTACCTCAGTCCAGCCGTTATCGAGAGGATTCTCGAAGACCCTTCCAAGCTGCAGCTCGGGGGCGAGCGCCGTGAATTGACTATTTTCTTTTCCGACCTCGAGAGCTTCTCTTCAATTTCGGAGCGCCTGGACCCTCATAGCCTGACCAGTCTTCTGAACGACTATCTCTCCGACATGACCGACATCATCCTGGAAGAAGGTGGAACCCTCGATAAATACGAAGGAGACGCCATCATTGCCTTTTGGAACGCTCCGTTGACACAAGAGGATCATGCCTTGAGAGCCTGCCGCACAGCCATCCGATGCCAGCGCAAGCTTCAAGAGCGGCAAGAGGAATTTGCCCGGCGTGCCGGTAGACCACTGCGCATGCGCATAGGGATGAACACGGGGGAGGTCGTTGTGGGGAATATGGGCTCACACACCCGCTTCGATTACACTGTTCTCGGTGACGCTGCCAACCTGGCCGCTCGTCTGGAAGGCGCCAACAAGGCCTTCAACACCTACACCATGGTATCCGAAGCAACATGGCAACAGACGTCAGGACAAATCGTCGGACGTGAAATGGGCCTCCTCACCGTGGTGGGTCGCAAGACCCCGGTCCGGGTCTTTGAATTGATCGGCTTTCCCGGAGAAACCGACACCCCGGAGACTGAAGCTTTCCACCGGGGCCTTTCCTGCTGCTATGCCGGTGAATGGACGGAGGCGCTCGCTATCCTCGAGGGACTATCCAAGGACCCGGTAGCGAAAGTCTATGCGCAACGTTGTCGAACGCTCATCGGAACCCCCGGAGCTTCCTGGGATGGGATATGGAATCTACAGGAGAAGTAATCCTTACCGGACGTGGCGCAGGTGCAGCACGGGGACCCGTTGACGAACGTCCAGCCGGATGATAGAGTCCCACCAGTTCCGGTACAGCGAGGAATATCTGACATTTGATGATGGTTTTAACGAAATCGCCTCCCTCGACGTCGGAGTGCCGTCTGGAAGGAAGGTCCAATACATGATGAAAAAAGCCTGTTTGCTCGTAACCTGTATTCTCTTGTGCTGTGCAAGCGGCGCGCATGCCCAGAGGCCGATCACCAAATCTCAGATGCACAAAGCCCCCTCACCCAATGCGGCACTGAGCGCAAGCCTCAAGAATTACGCTAAAATCGTCGCCGGCCAGGGGTTGACGTCCAGCACTCCGAGTCAGTATTCATCATACCTCCAGCCCGGGATTCCAAGCTCCCTATCCAATGCTGCCGCCAATTTACCAAAGATCTCATCACCGAACACTTATCAGACGATCCTCAACATATATATGTCAGGTGCGATACCTGATGCGCCTTTTCTCTCCACCGGCGCGGCAGTGTCGAGCCAACCAGGGTCCGGTTCGGCACCGATGGCTCCTCCCATGGGATATGCCGGCTATCCCGTGTCGTCGGCCGTTCCTTCTCCAGGGCAGCCAACCATTCCCCCTATGGGTGGACCATCCATCTCCCCCATGGGAACGTCCATTTCCCCCATGGCGTCGACTATATCTCCCATGGGACCACTGCCCATGTATCCCATGGGAGGACCGGCCATTGCAAAGGGATTTACACCGGGCTCCGGTACTTCAAGCCAGCTTGTGTCCCTTGCCAGTTCTCCGGCGCCACTCACGGGTCAATCCTTCCCCCCCAAGAGCCCCGGTTCCATAGGATCTGCCTTTAACGTCAATAATCCATCTCTCCCTGGCGGCAGCCAAAGCTATGCACACGCCACCGATTTCAATCCCTATGCCACCGTCAACTCCTCCGCTTCCAGTATTGGCCAACACACGGCTTTGCCAGGCTCCACTTCGGATATGAGCCAAATATCGAACACCTACCAGGGGATATCGCTCAGCGGAGATACTTCCGCCAATCTCAATTTCACCGGTCCGCAGTCTCCGACCGGTCGGTATAACCTGTATCCGTCAGGCGCCTTTCAGAACCTCAATCCCTATGACAATATGAATTACGGCCCCTGATGATTGATATACTTTGAACGGTCATAATCTACGTTTTTGTGTTCACCGCAGAGACGCCGAAGACGCAGAGAAGACACGGAGGGTCGTTAGAATTCCCGTGAATCTGCCCCACAGCGGAACAGCAGCTTTGCTGACTCGTCACGGCGGGAGCCACCTTCGGGAAATTGCCTGAAAAAGGAGAGTGTAGTCAGTAACGGAGCCCCTCCCCCGGGCGTATTAGAAATATCGCCGGGGGAGAAGTATGGATGAAAGGGATTTAAATCACCTGAGTCGTCGGATGTCGCAACTACCAGCCTCTCTTGCGTCCGCCGCCGCCGCCGCCACCGCCGCCGCCGTAGCCACCGCCGCCACCGCCGCCGCCGCTGCTGCGTCCGCCGCCGCCACCGCCACTACGTCCGCCGCCACCGCCACCCCGGCCGCCGCC
>Ga0209749_1000603_pt1 | contig 45135 bp, 25 predicted proteins | sample EPASupsiteSAE347_FD_187267 | JGI IMG/M metagenome (GOLD analysis project Ga0209749, IMG submission 187267) | Bioremediated contaminated groundwater from EPA Superfund site, New Mexico - Sample SAE3-47 (SPAdes) (version 2) | ecosystem: Environmental > Aquatic > Deep subsurface > Groundwater >...
AACCGCAAGAAGCCTTTACCAGGGCTATGTGGGGAGATCGGCCACTCTATAAACATCAGGAAGAAGCCATTAGAAAAGTTTTCGGGGGGAAAAATATCCTCGTCTCGACCAGCACCGGAAGCGGCAAAACTGAAACATTTCTTTATCCCATTTTGTTACATTTGTACAGAGAATATTTGGCCGGTTCTCTTTGTCCCGGAACTCGGGCAATGATCTTGTACCCAATGAATGCGCTTGCCAATGATCAGTGTGAAAGATTGGGAGAAATTTGTTCGCGGCTCGAAAAAGAACAGTCTCCCTTTCGTTTCACGTTCGGCCAATTTACTGGTGAAACTCCTGAGAACCCTGGTGATTCCTATCGAAAAGGGAAAGATAAGGAAGCAAATCGATTGTGCGGGGAGTTGGTATTCCGCGACGAAATGCGTCGAACACCCCCGAACATTTTACTGACCAATTATTCCATGCTTGAATACCTCCTTTTAAGACCTGATGACAGCCCCCTTTTTGATAACGGTAATGCCCGTTGGTGGTCCTTTATCGTCCTTGATGAAGCTCATCAATACAGGGGCGCAAAGGGAATTGAGATCGCCATGCTTCTTCGCCGCCTCAAACAGCGATTGATTTCGGGTGGAAGAAATGGTCCTTTTACGTGCATTGCAACAAGTGCGACCCTGGCAAATGGGACTAAGGAAGCTCCAGCAGCGGCGGCCTTCGCTCAAAATCTTTTTGGAGAACCATTTTTTGGGGAAAATATAATTTTTGGCGAGACCATTCCGGTTCTTGAGGAAGGCTTGAGAAGCTTTTCTCTCGATGATTACCAAAAACTGATAAATCTTATGTCTTCTCAAAATTATTCGAACTCTCAAAGCGATTTTCTCAATTGGTTCAATTTATCGATCCCGGCTTTAACCAATTCAGTTGAAGAGTTGATCGGAATAGCGTTGCTGACTGATAAAAGAAGCAATGAACTGAGAAGAGCGATTACCACCCTCCCGCAAGAAGCAAATGCCCTTTCAAAACAAATATTTATAAACCTCCCCGAAGCCCAACAGTTGCCCGCTCTCAACCTATTAGTCCAACTTCTTTCCAAAGCCAAATGGCCGGGAACTAAAGAATTCATAATTTCTCTTCGGTTTCATTTTTTCCTTCGCGCTTTGGAAGGGACTTTTGTTACGTATTTTCCCAAGAAAGGAGTTTTCCTGGACCGGAAACAGGTCGAGGGCGGCAAGCCCTGTTTTGAAATTGCTCTTTGCCGCGAATGTGGCCAGCATTACTTTCTGGGTCCCAAGAACTTCGAACCTGGAATGGTCCTTTCAGAGCCTGTTCGGGATCCGGGACTTAGTTCTTTTGGTGTAACCTATTTAAGGCCATTGGATGGAACGTATTCTGAACCGGAAGAAGATGATGATGAGGTTCAAGAAAAACATCAAGCATTATTTCTTTGCACGGAATGCGGTCTTTTGGGAAACCCTGAGCCAAACTGTGGGCACCCCAAAAAATTTCGTCTGCCGGTTATTTTAGAATCATCCGTCGAAAAAGATGATCGATCAGATCAAATAAAAAAGTGTGGGGCTTGCGGATATTCCGCTTCAGGCCGCGATCCAGTTCGAGAAGTCGTTCATGGGGCGGACGGACCACATGCGGTTATTTCAACAGCTCTTTTTCAGAATCTTCCGGCGGATCGAAGAAAAATATTGGCATTTGCGGACAGTCGTCAGGAAGCGGCTTTTTTCGCGTGGTATCTGGATGACTCCTACAAAGCTCTATTGCGACGCAATCTCCTTTATAAAGTTTTTGAAAGGCTGGGAGGAGACGGAGAGAAATTGTCGCTAAAGGATTTAGCCACGGGTCTTCGAAGTTTTCTTGGGGAGGGAAAATATTGTTCAGCTGTCGCCAGCGATTTGGAGAATGAAATAGACGCCTGGACCAGGGTTTATCAGGAGTTTTTAACTGATGAGAGGAGAATTTCTCTTGAAGGAGTCGGCTTGATAACTTGGGAAATCAGCCTTCCACCTTGGTTTAAAATCCCTGAATTATTTCTGAAACCGCCGCTTTCTTTTTCCCTTGAGGAGAGCGTGCAACTCATTTCCCTTTTATTAGATTTCATTCGAACCAGAAAAGCGATTGAATTGAAAACCCCACCTAAAATAAGCCTTAATCCAGAGGATCTTGGCTTAAAAGGAAGATTGACAGGGTTTTGTCTCGGAAAACCCGGGAATACTTCCAGGGGGAAGAAGTATGCTGTCCGAAGCTGGGATGGGCCAAGAAGCAATCACGTTAATTTCCTTAAAAAAATTCTTAAGCAAAAGGGTATACCGGAAAAAGACCAATTACCTCTTGCTCTTGAATCTCTGAGAGCTATTTGGGAAGCTATTTCCGAAGCCAACAAAATCGCCAGAAATAATGATGAGAAAATTTTATTGGCTCGAAATGATGAGAGGGTTTTGAATCCTTTTTGGTACCGTGTGCGGAAGGTTACCCCCGCTGAACTTTTTGTTTGTACTATCTGCGGAAGGCTGCAGATTAATTCCATGCTTGGGGTATGCAAACATGCCCTTTGTAAGGGCGAGTTAAAAGCAGCCGCCCGGGAAAATATTTCCAAAAATCACTACCGGATTCTCTATGAATCGGAACTTCCCGGTTCTTTAAGAGTTGAAGAACATTCTGCACAGCTTACCAGCAATGTAGCCAGGGAATTTCAAAGGGATTTCAAAGATGGGAAAATCCATGTTTTGAGTTGTTCAACCACTTTTGAGTTGGGAGTTGATTTGGGAAACCTTGATACGGTTCTCCTGCGAAATGTTCCTCCCGAATCTTTTAATTACGTCCAGCGTGTCGGCCGTTCAGGAAGAAGGCGCGGTTTTCCTGGCTTGGCCCTGACATTCTGTAAACGTGGATCCCATGATCTCTACCATTTTTCTGATCCATTGCGAATCATTTATGGCAAGGTCCATGCGCCCTCTTTGAAAATAACGAATGATAAAATTGCCATCCGCCACATGACTGCGGTTTGTTTGTCGGAATTCTTCAGAGAATTTCCCCACCTTTTTAAAAGCGTCGAACATTTTATTGGCTCTTTCGAACAACCTCAAGGTGTTATTAAGTTCAGGAAATGGTTGGCGGAAAAAGCGATATTCCTTGTCTCCAATTTAAAAAATATTATCCCATCGGAATTGGTGGAAAGGGTTGGATTAACCAACGGTAATTGGAGAGATTTAATTTCTGGGACGCTTTCCAAGCTGGCTGAGGCCGAAAATGAGATTGTGAGTGATTTAAAAATTCTTTCGGATCTGGAAAAGAAAAGTATTGAAGAAAAAGATTACAAAATCGCTGATTGGGCCAAATACCGCCGAAAAACAATTTTAGAAGAACAGGTATTGGTTTTTCTTTCCAGGAAAACAATTATTCCCAAGTATGGTTTTCCCGTTGATGTGGTTGAGCTTGATACTCAAGCCATTAAAGGCAAATTCGGGGGAAATCCAGTCTCACTGACGCGCGATCTAACTTTGGCGATTGCCGAATTCGCCCCAACCAACAAAATTGTTGCAAACAAAAAGCTTTGGACTTCCTTTGGGCTCAAAAAAGTGGCAGAACGTGAATGGAGACGGCAGTTTTATAAGTCATGTTTGAAACATTCGGTTTTCATTCAATGGGAAAAAGGTGAGCCGGAACCTGAGTTGCCTTGCGGTGATCACTCTCCTTCATTCGAATATATCATCCCACAATATGGTTTTTTGGCTAGTCGAAATGGGCCGGAGGAGTTGATTTCCAAGCCTCAAAAAGTTTTTTCCACCCGGCCTTTTTTTGTTGAAAATCCGGAAATAGAACCAGAAATCATTAAATTTCCATCAACCAACCCGGTTTTACTTTTAAAGAAAGCGACTCGCGGAAAATTGGTCGTCTTATGTGAAGGTCGTCGCAGAGAAGGTTTCTACATTTGCGAGTCGTGTGGTGCCGGTTTCAAAAAACCGGAAAAGAAACATTTGAATCATTTCGGAAAGTCTTGTTGGGGAAAATTGGGTCAAGTTTCCCTTGGGCATGAGTTTATAACCGATGTCGTCCAATTTGAATTTAACAGAAAGATTCCTGGGGTTTCAAATCTCCAAGGGTTCGCATATTCTTTGGCAAGTGTCTTGATTGAAGCCACAGCAGAGGTTCTGGAAATTCCCTCGAATGATATAAATTCTGTCGTAGTCTATTCTTCGACTTCACAAGTTTCCCCTATCGTATTGTATGATAATGTCCCTGGCGGAGCCGGTTTGGTTGCCCGATTGGAAGAAGAAAATGTTTTGCGGGAATGTCTTGAAATCGCCCGAACAAGGGTTTCAGGGGCTTGTGGCTGCGATGAAAACTCTAGTTGTTATGGCTGTTTACGGAGTTACCGAAATCAATTTATTCATGAAAACCTTAAGCGTGGTCCAGTCAGAGATTATCTAACCATGATTCTGGATGGGTGGAAATAAGTTTTTCCAGGAAATGCGAATTCCCTTGAGGAGGAATATTCCCGATGAAATTCCCAAATAAACGGGCAAATTTTCGAAGACAAGGAAAAATACCAAACTGGGAATTGTGTCGGCAGCATAAAGAACCCAAAGCGATTCCGCCACTTCAATAATCTGGAGGAAATAATGAATTGGGATGTAAAAGAGGCAAAGATAACCGGAGATCTCGAGTTTGAAGTTTGCTTTGAAGACGGCACCTCAGGTAAGGTAAAATTTTTTCCATCACATCTTTTCGGGGTTTTTGAAAAGCTCAAGAATCCTGATTTTTTTCGTAAACTTTCAATAACCGATGGTTTTGTAAGTTGGCCGAACGAGATCGATTTAGCGTCTGATGCAATGTATTTCAACATTAAACAAAACGGCGAATGGATTTTAAAGTGAGGTAATCAAAAGCCCACTCGATTTTGAAATGCCTGGTGGAGAGAAGAAATGAAAAGCAGGGTTCAATTTTTCAAAAAAGTAGTGTAAACCTCAAATAAAACGCGATCAGGACAGAAATGATATTTTTCCGTAGTATGTCCAAATCTTCTGGACATACTACGGAAAAATTGGGTATAATTCATCATGGTTACGATTACCGACCTCAGGGAAAAGATCTCTTTTGAGGTCTTTGACTATCAGCAATTGATTTCCTGTCTGGCTGGATATGCCAAGCCACGTGATCGAATTACCGCATTGCTTGCCTCAGGCAACCTGATTCGAATACGAAAAGGGCTTTATGTGTTCGGGGAAAAATATCGACGACGTCCCATCAACCGCGCATTACTCTCAAATCTCATTTATGGTCCATCGTATGTCAGCCTTGATTATGCTTTAAGCATATATGGCTTGATTCCCGAACGTGTAGATAATGTCACAGCGGTGACAACTGGCCAGACAAAGAGATTTGCCACTCCTTTCGGAGTTTTTTCCTATCAACCTCTTTCGCTATCTCGCTATGGGTCAGGAATCTCAATAAAGGTGGAGGAGGGAACGGGGATTCTCATTGCGACACACGAGAAGGCCCTTATCGATAAGGTTTGGGCAGACAAGCGGTTTCACCCAAAACGCCCGAAAGATTTTGAAACATTTCTGTTCGAGGATCTGCGAGTTGATGAAAATGCCTTCTTCAGCCTGAGCATAAAACAACTTCGCAGCATTGCCGCAACATTTTGTTCTCGCAAGATAGACCTTTTGTTGCAGTTCAGGGCCAGGAAGAAAATAGCCGGAGGTGGCACGCATGAATAAAGCCATCGAGCAAATGCTTTCCCCTTATAATTGTCAAACCCGTGATGACCATATCAGCGCGCTTCGGGAAATCCTTCAACAGATCGCTCTTCTGGGTCTTTGGCGTAGCAAATTTTTCGAACATGCCGCATTCTATGGTGGTACCGCACTGCGGGTTCTCTATCAGCTTGACCGATATTCCGAAGACCTCGATTTCTCGCTTCTCAAGCCTGACGAACAGTTCTCTTTAGAACCTTACCGGGCGGCCCTCGAACGAGAGATCAGCAGTTTCGGTTTCGAGATTACTTTTGAGACTCGTGAATCAAAATCCCGCTCAGCTATTGCTTCAGCTTTTTTGAAAGCAAATACGCTGAAGCAGCTGATAGTCATCAGATCCGGCTCAGAGTTGTTCCGTAAAACATCCCCCGATGAAGTCCTCAGAATTAAACTGGAAGTAGACACAGACCCACCCGGCGGCTTTTCTACCGAAACCCGCGTTGTTCTGCAGCCCCTTCCTTTTGCCGTTCGCTTATACTGCCTTCCAGATCTCTTTGCCGGAAAAATTCATGCCGTGTTGTGTCGCAAGTGGAAAAACCGTGTCAAAGGGCGCGACTGGTTCGACCTCGTATGGTATCTCGGTCGGCGCACGCCCGTACATCTCAGACATTTGGAATCACGTCTTCGATATTCCGGTGATTGGGCAGAATCCGCACCCATGACCCGTTCCGATCTGCTTGAGCGTCTTCGCGCGGCCGTCAGAAAACTCGACGTGCGCCATGCCCGCCAGGAGGTTGATCGTTTTGTTCGGGAAAAAATCCGGTTAGAATTGTGGTCTCAGGACTTTTTCCTGGAAATTATCGATCAGATTCAGACAGAGTAACTTTGGTTTTAAAAAAAAAGTTTCGCAATCGGTTCGGCAGTTTTCCGGGTTTCTTTCCTTTTTTAAAAATAACTCAACACTATTGTATTTCGAATCGTTTTATTAATCAAAGTCGCGCAATTGAAATGCACGAGTATCGAGAACGGAGTCAAATCAAAACAGCGGAGGTGGAAAAGAAATAAGTTTTTTTCCAGTTCAAAGTTGACTACCCTCGGCTTACAGAAAGCCGTAAAAATAATATCAAACTCGATAAGAAAATTAGGAGAAAAAAATGAAAGTCATCAAAAATATGTTTTTAGCAATGGTTCTCGTGGCCATGGCTGCAACGGCGACTTATGCTCAATGCGGCAACGAATTACCGTCTTTTCAATTCCAGACCCGGATTCGTGTCCTGGATATGTATCTGCATCGCACCTGCGGGACCAACGGCACCGCGATCCTTCTTCCCCAAGTTCGCAACGTAGTTGCCGAGATTGTTAACATTGTAACTCCTTCCGAACCCGAAAACGGAACCCCGAAATGCCCGCCTCCTCCCGAAATGATGGAAGCCCTGAAATATCTCCAAATGAACAACAAACAGATCGACCTATTCGTGGAACTTAATCCCAAACAAAATGAAGATCTGTATAATCTCTCCAGAATTCCCGGTTATCAAGGCAATTTGGTTCTCAATGCGATGATCAAAGTCGAGAAAAGAGTGAACCCGACACTTCTTCCCACCGACAAACCCACCTACCACTACCTAGCCTTCATTACGGATTTTGCTCCTCTCGATAAATAAACTTAACGATAACTGATTCACTTGCAGGCCCGAGAATATTCCTCGGGCCTGTTTTTTGTATATTCCGGCATTATTTCAAACGAACCCGAAGCGTGTTTACGGGAACAGCGGAAGAGTTGCCCCAAGTGATGCGTGCCAGTGTGGGAACCGACTGCTTCGTGGTGTCACATTTTATTCGTATTTTGCCGTTTTTCAATTCGGCGGATGCTATTTCCTTGCCGCTCAAAACCATAAAATTATCTCCTATCGAAGCCGTGGTCAAATCAAACAAGATTTCTTTGCCGTGCGTTCTTATCCCGGTAATTTCGCAGGATGAATAACAAAGCGTCAAATCCGTGGTGATAGGATGGAACAGCGGGATAATCATGCCTGACCGGTTTTTCATTTTTACGGGAATCGAGATTTTTTCGTCGTTGAAAACGAAGGAGACGGTCGAGTTCATGACGTCGTCGTGGAAATTCCCAAGGAAGAGAAAGCCGTAGTCATCGGATCTTCGCAATAAGGGAATGATATCATTGTTATCGTTTTCAAAAACTTTGACTGCATTCAGCTTTTTCATGATTTGATTAAAAAGCGTGGGGAAATACGCGAACCTGTCGCTGAAATGGAAGCCGATGAGGCAAATTTTTCCGGAACCGACTTTTCTGATGAAACCGCAGGGATGTCCTTCGAATTCCGCGATAATCTCGTCGGTTTTCAATAGGTTCAAATAAGTCGTTACGGGTTGATTCTCGATAAATGCTTCCCGGCCGAGAATGCGGGCGGTTCGGGCATGGGGAATGATTTCGGTTTCCAGGCCGAGAAGTTGCTCAAGTTTGTTGCAAGACTTAAACTCCTTGTTTTGAAGCCGCGTATCACCGAAGAACACGAGGGTTCCGCCTTTTTGGACATAATCAAACAACTTTTTCTGAACGGTTTCTTCAAGAAAGACAAAAGATGAAAAGACAAGCGTGGAGTCGCGTTGCAATGTGTTTTGGCACAGATCGATGATTTTGGGTTGAAAACCGGATAACCATGCAAGCCTGGCTGATCCGTCAAAGAAATAACGGGTTCGCTTCTGAAACAGCTCGTCGGCAAGAGTGCCGTCGAGAAATTCGGTCCGGAAATGCGGTTCATAGAAACCGACGGATATGTCGGAAACAGGATGTGTTATCGACAGACTTTGCCCAAACTGCTTTAAGAAAGAACCGAATTTCTCAAGACTTTCGAAATGGGGTCTTCTGGTTCCATCAGATCCGATGGGGGCTTGCCACTCATGATATTCGCCGAACTGTCCCATTCCCGGCTCGTTTTTCCCGCCGGAAAACATATAGCAGTTCAAGCCGTTCAGCCCGCTCATCAGTGAAGTTTTCAGGTTCAATTCGACATCCGCCGGATAAAGCCTTGGTTTGTCGGATAAAATTCCGGTTTGAAGTTCAGCGCAAACCGTGGGCAGATTGGGATCCGTAATTGACCGGACAATTTGCGTAGTAATTAGAATGTCGTGGAAATTTTCGTAGTCAAGTCTTCTCATCTGATACGCGCCGCCGAAGACGAGGTTGTCAACATGCTTGTGGAATAATCCGAACTTCAGGGTCGTAGTGGGCGAATAGATACCCCGGCCGCGCACGTCGTAATCATAGAATTGAGGAATATTGGCCAGAAGGAGAGTTTTTACTCCGCGTTTTCGGGCAAATTCCGAGATTGTCTTATAATAATGGGCGTAATAAGAGCGATAATAATCGCCCCAAGCCATCAAGCAGGCAAAATTTTCGGCCGACAGTTTGTTTTCAGGTTGCGGGATTATGTCGAAATCGAGGAAATTTGATTCCCAGGCTACATTCAGGGAATGAATGGAATCATATTTTTCACTTAGGAATCTTTGAAACGCTTCATTTGAATATTCGTTGCGATCGGGAATTTTCCCGAGCCAGTTGACCATTCCGATTTCATTACAAAGCTGAAAAAGAAGAATGTGTCCATCCGGAATTTGGTCTTGTACAAATAGTGGAAGAACTCTTTCATACCATTTTTCAACCATTTTCAGAAAAACCGGGCTGTTATAGGCGGGAGAAAATTGATGATGAATAGTTTTTCCATCGTGAGAAGTAAGGAACGCTTCGGGATAATTTTTAAGAAGCCAGGCCGGAAGCCCTTCGTTCATCATCTCGCCGTTGGAAACCGGACCAACCCTTGGAATAAAAAACAAACCGGCTTTTTTAACCAGATCGGAAAAGAGCGCGACATTCCTTTGCGGATGCGTTGCGCCCGTGAAATCGAATTTTCCTTCTTCATATTCATGCCACATCCAAGGCACATAAGATGCGACGGTATTCAACCCGGCTTTTTTTGCCTCATCCAATCGTGCTTCCCATTGATCGGGGCTGATCCGAAAATAATGGATTTCTCCCGAATAAATATAAACGGGTTTTCCGTTGACAAGGAAGGCGTTGTTGTCGTACAAGTCTTTTTCTTTCATGGTATTTCCTCAAACCGCTTCTTCGATTCTTACATCGTAGGTGTCGGATTTTCCGTCTTTGGCGCGCGTCGCATGAATCGTATAGTACTTTCCTTTGTACAAGCGTTTCATGGTGTAGCCGGGCCAGTCGGCAGGCAAATTCGGCTTGGCGATAAGTTTTCCATTCTCGACTCTGACACCGAGAAGGCGTTCCACGATGATTTTGTAAAACCACCCGGCCGAGCCTGAATACCATGTCCAGGCTCCCTGGCCTTCCTGCGGAGATTCGGGGCCTTCAATGTTGCCGGGGGTGGCATACGGCTCGCCTTTGTATCGATCGGGGTTTCGATTGGAAAGCAGCGGCGGCGCCAATCTTTGGAAAGTGTCGTAGACCTTTTCCGAATTTCCGGCGATGGATTGTGCCAGCATTGCCCAGGTAGCGGCGTGCGTATAGACCCCGCCGTTTTCCCTTATTCCCGGCGAATAGCGTGTCAGATAACCTACGGTTTTGTCGACTTGCGTGAAAGCAGGCGTAAACAGCAGGATGCCGTAGTCCTTGTAAAGCCATTTTTCGGTTACGGCGAGAAGTTTACGGGCTTCTTCGCCTTCCACGATTCCGGTAATTACCGCCCAGGTTTGGGCGTTCAAGAAAATTTTTCCTTCGCGACAGGATTTGGATCCAAGTATTTTGCCGTCATCGGTCGTTGCCCGGAAGAACCAGTCTCCGTCCCAACTGTTTTCCAAAATGGATTTCTTTAAGCGCGATGCCTCGGTTTCATAAATCTTTGCCTGATCAATGGCGCGGCAAGCGGAGGCATGACGTGTCGTACCCCTGCAAACAATCGTCGCGAAATCACGTAGAATTCCGTATAAAAAGTGAGACAGCCAGACGGATTCACCTTTCCACTTCGGACCGACCGCATTCAAACCGTCATTCCAGTCGCCTTCGCCGATCAAAGCGAGGCCGCGAGGGCTTCGCCGTTCCAATACTTTGTTGACGGCTTTTTCGCAATGCTCAAAGAGCGTACCTTGGCCTTTGTCAAGATACGGAACAACAGCATCAAGAATTCCGGGATCGTCGGTTTCCTTCAAATATTCAATGGTCAGGTAGGGGAGCCAAAGAAGATCGTCGGAAATGTCCGATAGACGCCCTTCCTCGGAAATGGGATGCCACCAGTGTTGAACCGTCCCATCGGAATTTTGGTGTCGGGCATGAAGAAGAATCTGGTCCCTGGTTTTGGCCGGATCCAGCGTAAGGAAAATCAAGCTGTCCTGCAGTTGATCCCGAAAACCTAGAGCGCCTCCGCATTGATAGAAAGCCGTTCGTCCGAAAAGTCGGCAAGAAATGGTTTGATATTTCAACCAGTAGTTTACGAGAACGTTTACGGCCGGGTCGGGAGTTTCAACGGTTAATCGCTCACAAAGCTCCATCCAGTATGATTTGGTTTCAGCAAGTAGAGGCACAGCATGCTGTGCCCTGACCGCGGTAACATATTTGTGCAGAGACACGGCATGTCCTGTCTCCACATTTTTCTCGACCGCTCCGAGGCAAAAATCAATTGAAGTCGATTCCCCGGGTTTCAGACAAATCTCGAATTGCATTGAGGCGACCTGATCGAAGCCGGTTCCGGTTCTATTTGAAAATTTATCGGTCTTCCAGGCGTTTGCATCATTCCAATCGTTATATTGCCCGAAAAACTCCTCTTTGGAACAGGTTAGGGAGGTCGGCGCCCGATCGGCGATGAAAAAGCACGTGTAGGGCCAATCTTTGTTCCATCCAGGCTCGGCGGGAATATTGGCGGTCCAAAGCGTGCTGTCGGCGATAATAGCGGCATCAGAATCGGAATAGCGGGTTCTGATGAACAGTTTGTGGAATTCTCTGTGCCAATCGGGGAAAGCCCCAAGCAAGTATTCAAAATAGGTCATGAGAGACAGTTTTCTCGGACGATCGGTTTCATTTTTAACGGAAATGTTCCAAAATTCGGATGAAAAATCCGGGGGAACGAAAAGTGTCCATTCGGAGGAAATGCCGTTCAGTCGGGTGGAAAAGGTTGTAAATCCCATTCCGTGATTGCATCGATATTCATCGAAAGCGGGTTTCAGCGGTTGAGGGGTCAGCGACCAGACTTTTCCGTCATCCAGGTCTTTAATGAAAATGAATTTTCCATTGCGGTCTTCGATAATATCCTGGTTCCAGCGGGTGATTCTGTTGAGCATGGAATGGCCGAGCCAGGAATAGCCGCCTCCGGCTTGAGAAACGGTCAAACCCCAGGTTCCGTTGGAGATGACGTTGATCCAGGGTCTTGGCGTTCGCCAATCGGTGATTACGTAGGAAGCTCCGTTATCGGCGAAATATCCGTACCGACCTTCGAGTAGGGGCCCTGCGCGTCGTGCCTCCGCGGTCTTTTTCTTTTCCATGAGTTTCATTCCTTTCTGGTGCCGACTGCGATGTGCTTCATATGAGGTCATGTTGTTTCGAATCATTCAGGATATAACACAAAAGTCCAAAATTTGGAAAACAAGTCGGCGTAAACGCAACAAATCAATCATCTATTTATAAGAAACCGCTTGAAAAGCGGTGTCGGAAAGATGTAAATTACGTCTTCTATGGATTCACTTTTATCAATCTTCGCGGGCTTGGGCCTATTTTTTGTCGGAATAAAGCTTCTCACGCAGAACCTTAAGCAAGTTTCGGGAAGTCGAATCAAGACACTGATAGATCGAGGCAACAAAACGGCTTTAAGTTCGGCCTTCTTCGGAGCGATCTGCGGATTTCTCACGCAAAGCGCTCGGGCGCTTTATCTTATCACCGCCAGTTTTGTTTCCGCTGAAATACTTACCGTCAGACAAGGCTTGCCGATATTATTCTGGGGAAACACGGGAAGAGCATTATTTGCGATGGCGGTCATTCTTCCTTTAAACAGAATAACCATGTTTCTCTTAGGTTTCTCAGGGATTTGCTATGCTTACGATTATTTTCGAAAATATCGTTCCGTTGTGGGGGCGATATTTGGAACCGCTCTTTTTTTGTTTGGTCTTGATCTGGTTAAAACCGGGACCTCAGGCTTTTTACAGTTTCCCTGGTTTCAAGCCTGTTTGGAACAACTGCGGGGTCAGAATCTGGCTTCTTTTGTTATCGGCATGCTGGCGACGTTTCTATGCCAATCGCATGTCGGAATTACCTTGCTTGCAATAACGATGACTCAATCCGGAATTTTCGATCAGTATCAAATTATCATGCTTCTATACGGCACCCATGCAGGTTCTAGCCTGACCAGCTATTTTCTTTCCCGACAATTTGATGGAATTTCCCGACAGATTGTCATGTCGCAAGTGTTGTTCAATGTTTTAGGATCCGTTTTTTTCGTTCTGTTGTTTTATATCGAATTATGGTTCGGAATTCCTCTTGTTAAAGCGTTGATTGAATGGTTGTCTGCTGATTTAGGCAAACAAGCCGCTTACTTGACGGTCATTTTTACTATTCCGATTGCACTGACGCTGACTGTTTTTTGCGACTCCTTTCTGCGGTTGCTTGAACGGAACTGGCCTCCCTCGGCGGCGGAAACGCTCGGCAAATTAAGGTATATCAATTCGCACATTCTCGAACAACCTGAAATGGCCGGGTTCTTGATCGAGAAGGAAATTATGCGGGTCGCGGAAGGATTAAAATCGCATATCGAGGAAATTTGTCCCGATCAAAAAACAACGGACAGGGTTGATCTAAAAACCCGGCATTTTTCACATCAGGCGGTTCTTGAAAAAACCAGGGCGTTTATCGCCGACGCCTTGAGAGGGAACGTGAGTTCCGATACTTCGGAACGCTTGATGAGTTTGCAGAATCGGGCCGGTCTTTTGGGCGCCGTCGAAAGCGAGTTGTACAATTTATGCGTCGCCTTTCAACAACGGAATCTATCTTGTCCCGCCGAATTGGTGGCAATGCGTATCTTGGAGGCGACGGAAACGGCGATATTAACTTTGGTCGCGGTTATGGGGTCGAAAAACGGATACGAATTGGAGCTTTTGTTCCAGGTTTCTTCTGAAAAAGGAAGTTATATGGAAGAAATTCGGAAAAATTATGTTGCCATAGAAGAAAAAGTGTCCGTGAATGAACGATTGTTCATACTTGATTTAAGCACTATTTTGGAGCGAATCATGGCGCCTATCGCGCGTCTTGCCAGCGCTTTCGTCGGCCTTTTTCCGAATTTGAAACCCAAAGCCGGGGAATGAAAATCACCCAGATCATCAGGGCATTTTTCATGTTTGTTATTCTTTTCCGGCGCCGGCCGCGATGCCCTTCATATAATGTTTCTGTGCGGTTAGAAACACGAAGATAACCGGGACCACGACCAGTACCGACCCGGCCATGAGAAGCCCCCAGTCGGTATTGTACTGACCGTTCAGATTCGCCAGAGCCACCGGAAGAGTATAATTGCTCTCTTTCAGCATAATAATCAACGGCCAGAGGAATTCGTTCCAGGCTCCGATGAAGGTAAAAACCGCCAGAGTCGCGATAACCGGCCTGGAAAGCGGAAGAATAATTTTCCAAAATACCCCGATTTCGGAGCAGCCGTCCATTCGCGCAGCCTCAAGAATCTCCTCGGGAATTTCCATCATGAATTGCCGGAGAAGAAAGATTCCGAAAACGCTTACGGAACCGGGAATGATCAATCCGGCAAACGAGTTCAACAGACCCGCTGATTTCAGAATTAGAAAAACCGGCATCATCGTCACCTGCCCGGGTACCATCATTGTCATCATCAGAAGGGCGAATAACCGTTCCCGACGCGGGAATTGAAGTTTGGCGAAAGCATAGGCGGCCATCGAGTTTAAAATGACCGAAAGTACGGTCAACACGAGGGAAAAAATGACGCTGTTCCAAAGATTGACGAAAAGGTTTACCGCGCCGAAAAGATTTCGGTAATGCTCAAGAGTCGGACTACCGGGAATCAGGCTAAGGGTTCCGGAAAGAATCTCCTCCGAGGGTTTAAACGAAGTTGAAAGCATCCAAACGAACGGGAATAAAGTCAGTATGAGTGAGACGAGAAGAAAAAGGTGAAATCCGATCGTTTGTAAACAAGTGCGGCGTGTTGCGGCTCCGGGATGTGAATTCGCCGTCATACGCTTCCCTCAAGCTTTTTTTGAATTCGACCTTGAATGATGGACATCGCGAGAATTATCACGAAAAGAGCATAAGCAATCGACGAAGCGTAACCGAGATTATAGAACTTGAAAGCGTGTTGATACATGTACAGAACCACGGATATGGTTGAATTCAAAGGTCCGCCCCCCGTCATGATATAGGGTTCCGCGAAAAATTGCAGGTATCCGATGGTCGTCATGACCGCGACGAAAAAAGAGGTTTTTCGAAGCATCGGAAGAGTGATATGCCAGAATTGTTGAGGGGAATTTGCCCCGTCGATTTCCGCGGCTTCGTACAAGCTTTCAGGAATAGCTTGCAGAGCGGCTATGTAGATGATCATGTTGTATCCGAATCCTTTCCAAACGGCCATGAAAATCAGGCATGGAAGGGCAAGCCAGGTGTCCGAAAGCCAGTTCAACGGCAAAAGTCCGATTCCTTTCAGAATTTGGTTGAATACACCGAACTCCGGATTATAAAGCCATCTCCAGATTACGGCGACCGCGACCATCGTCGTTATGACGGGAATAAAAAAACCTATACGAAATAGAGCTTTACATTTGACGATCTTTCGGTTCAGAAGAATGGCTGAAGCGAGGGAAAGCATGATATTGAGGGGAACTCCCAATAGTGAAAACACCAAAGTGTTTTTTAAAGAAACCCAGAAAATAGGATCGGCCCAAAGTCTACGGTAATTGTCGAATCCGATGAAGTTTACCTTTCCCGGATCGCTCAATCCGTACAAGTTCCAGTTGGTAAGGCTGGCGAACAACGACGCGACGATCGGAATAAAGAGAAAAACGAGAAGGATGATAATGCCGGGGGCAAGGAAGAATAATACCATTCGATTGGGCGAACGGCGGGATATATTTCCGTCACCCGCACCGGCCCGAAAGAATACGATCAGAAAGATCAAAGGAAGAAGAATCGCTCCCGCTACGGTAATGATTTTCGCGGTTTTTCCCATTGACTCGGGTTGTCCTTGGATGAGCCGCGCGATATTTCGGTTGGCGTTTTCGGCGGCTTCCTTGGCCGGCATCTTTCCGAATAATGCGGCTTCCATTGCACCTGAAAGCACGTCGGCAATCTGTTCCCATTCGGGAACTCCCGGCGGAGCTTTCGCGTCTTCCAGTTGTTCCCTGAATGCTCGCAGGTGGGGATTTTGAGTAAGTCGTGAGTCTTCCCATGCCGAGCGATTCGCCGGAAGATTTTTTGAGAGCTCATACCAGTCGGCCTGAATATTCGGTCTTGATAGAAATTCAATGAATTTCCATGCAGACTCGCGATTCGGCGAACCTTTAAACATAACCAGGTTGCACCCGCCGAGAAAGGATGTAAATCGTTTCTCCATCGGCATTCTTGCGGTAGTCCATTTCCCTTCGAGAGCAGGTTTGTTTCTTGTAATTTCGGAGATCATCCATGGTCCTGAAATAAACATCGGAAAATAGCCCGATTCGAATGCCGCCAGAAGATCCATGTCTTTTCCCGCCGCTACGGGCGACAGTTTTTCCTCAAAGAATCGCTTGAGGTAATCAAGGGTTTTCATGAACTCGGGAATTGAAATAACAGTTTCTCGGCTTGCCTGGGGAAGGATTTCACCGCCGGCTTGCCAGAAAAACATTAGAAAAATCTGCCAGTCGTTGAGCGGAAGAGAAAAGGCGTATCCGGGCTGGTTTGCCTGTTTTTTCGCTTGTACTATTGCGCTGCACATCTTGTACAAATCCGTCCAGGTATTCGCGAACTTGCTGAAACCTGCCGATTGAGCGATGTCGGAACGATAATAAAACACGCGCGTATCGACATACCATGGGATACCGTATAAAACGTCGCTTTGTTTGGCGGTCTTTATGGACTCGGGAAAAAAATCGGCTTCTGAAAGACCGTTTTTAGGATTCAGACGTGAATTCAATGGTTCAAGAGCATTCATGGCTTCAAACTCGGGCATCCATGTCGTACCCATTTGGCAAATGTCGGGTGCGAGGTTTCCGACGACCGCCGTCACCATCTTTTCATGGGCTCCGGTCCAAGGGATGGCTTGTACCAGAATTTTGATTTCCGGGTTTTCCTTTTCGAATTTGTCCGCAAGGATGCGGATCAGTTTTCCCTCGGCTCCCATCGCCCAAAATTGCAGGGTTACGGGATTTTGCTGAGGCGCGGGATTCTGTGCCCCTACGGGGGTTAAATGCCCGGACAGGATATTGAATAATATCAGAAAAAAGAGGCAGATACCCGAAAAAGCATGCCATCCGGGCGTATTTCGGATATCTACGCCATCCTTGGACGATATGAGGCGCATTGATCGCCTGTTTCCGCGGAAAACAGTGAAAAAATCAGTTTTCATATTTCTCTTCAAACTTCAAGGCTCCGAGGTGAATTCCCGGTTCAAGGAAAAACCAGTTGAATTTCGCGTCGGATCGGCCGGTCAGATCGAGATTGTGTGCGGCGAGCGAAAACCCGGATTCGGAAGCATTCAAATTAAAATCCTTTTTTGGGATTCCCATAACGATTTCATACGTAGGGGCGCGGTATGCCTTGCCCCTAGCGAATTGAAAAAGAATTTTATTCGGTTGAATCTGATGAAAGAACTCTCTTACGCGAAGAGATTTAAGATCGGCGGTTGGGGAAATGATTATTTGATAATCATTTTTTCCGGCCCACACAAGCCCGTTTGATTCGGAATCAAGAAAAATCTCAATGCAATCATCCTGATACATTTTCTCGGGAGGCGATTGAATAACCAATTCAGAATCGTGGACGCTGATTTTCAAGAACAGATAATCGCGGTTGTGCAGAAAGAATGCTTCGCATTGATATCTTTTTTGATGGTTGGCGCCGAATTGGAGATAAGATCGATCAAGGCGTATTCCGGGACCGGCTTTTTTCCAAAGAGAGCTTGTCCGGTGGGTTGTGCCTGCACAGGATGTGCCAATACCCGCCGAGCGCCCGGATGGCGCGCTTTCAGATGGTGTGCCGCATAGATCGGGAAATGAGATCGAATCGGGAATTTTCTTGACATGCATAACCGGCTTTTCATGAGGAAGATAACATTTATATTCAAACCTGGGTAGGGTGGGGGAAAGGCGTGTTGTGTTCCTGCTCTTCGCGCGTAATTCTGACGTTAGTATAGCGGAAGTGCCGAGCACGTCGACGAATCCGGCTTTCATCATTCCCCGCTTCACTTCAGGAATACGCATGAATGTTTTCCAAACGAATTTTGATCGGAGATTCTCAATCATCAGCAAGATTGGTCCCTGGTTTATCGCATAGGCATCCCGCGCAAAGAAATCTCGGTTTATATTAAGTGAATCCGAAAATCCGTATTTACCCCACATTTGCTTGTTGTACTCATGAAAAAAATATTTTAAAACCCTTATCGAGAACTCGGGCGTGAAGACAATCGATGCACCGGCAGCGGTAGGTGCGACCGTTCCGTCGTTCTGAGCCGGTCCCGGCGGGCTTCCGTATGCGCAGTACCCGTCGGGGCCGATAGCGGCGGTTAAACCCCAGCAATCATCATCAAAAGTTTTGAATGACCGGCGTGAGTCGAGACAATACTGCCTGTTGATCAGAGTCGCTTGTAGCGAGTTTTCAAAATAATCGGCGAAGCCGTCGTATTTATCGCGAAAATCGACCCATATATGCGAATATTGATGCGTAAACAAAGAAGGACAATAGATGCATTCCCTTCCGCCGTATTTTCCAACGATACGCTTGAGATTTTTCCATGAAGTTCGGTCAATCCCGTTTGTCGTTGATCCCATGGCGAGAATATACATCAGAAGGGATTCGGCATATTGCGTCCAATAATTCGAAAGAAATCCTTCCTCAGGTTTCCAACCCATGCAGAGAAATTCAGTGCCGTTTTTCATCCATCGCCAGTCGACACGGTTGAAAATATTCCTGGAAAGTCGCGCAATTTGCGGATCTTCATAGTATTTGCCGGCGAACAACACTCCGGCCAGCAGAAGCGCGGTATCAACCGATGATATCTCGCAGTTTGCAAAGCGTTTTCCCGTGTTCATATCGAGGAAATGGTAAAAGAAACCATTTTTCTGCTCGGCTTTCTCCGCGAAAAATTCCAATGTGGCGAGAGTTCTACTCTTTGCCTCGTTTTTGGCGATCCAGCCTCTTTCCGCGCCAACCGCCAAGGCGGTTAGGCCGAACCCGACCCCGGCAATCGAACCCGGGATTTTTTGGAAATCCGGGGCGGAAAAATTGTCCGCGCGATCGAGTACGATACCATTTTTAGGATTCACGCATTCGACGAAATATTTGAAGGTCTCTCTTTGTATTTGGTCCAGGAATTTATCGTCGGAAGGCGATGGCGAAAATGTGGAAAAAGCCGTCACAGGCGCTAAAAGTAAGCAAAGAAAAGCAACCAGCAGGTTGCGTGGAAAAAAAATATCAGAGGCGGATTTCATAAATCCTCATCTTGCCGTTATATTAATTGAGACAGTTAAGGATATACCATAAAATGTACGATAAAGGAAAAAAATGGATAGAGCCTCAGGGCAAACGCACTAAAAATGCAAAGCCCTCTTGTAATCACTGTAGGGCGGGTTAGCGAAGCGTATCGCGCCGACTCCGCTCATAAGATCACCTGTTATCCGCGCTTATTTGCAACTGTTCCTCAAAATTAATTTCTTTGTCCGACCATTTCACGCAGTTCCGTGAAAAGCCGAGAACCTGCAATCCTCGCTTTACATCCTGGTCTTGCATGAACAGTCGCCACAACAATCCGGTTCGGTAATTTTCAATCATAATGACAATTGGTCCCTGATCGATAGCCAGATAGGATTTCGCAATCCAGTTTCGTTGCGGACAAAGAGCATCGAAAAAGCCGAAATCGCCCAAAAGGCTATTTCCTTGGGAATAGAAATTCCGGAGCGCCTGCATCGATTGATCGGGAGTATATGGCAGCGAGGAAACAGCTGCCGTCGGCGCAATTACACCCTTGTCATTGGTCGGAGAGTGTGCGGCATATCCGTCAGGATTATCGCTGGCCGTAATTCCCCAGCATTTATCAGAATAACCCTTGTAATTTTTGGGATTTTGTACACAATATAAATGATTGATCATTGAATGATTCCGGTTTTGTGCCCAGTAATCGGCATACCGATCTTTCAGTCCGCGGGGGTCAAGCCCGAGAAAGGAGTAGTGCGCTAAAAAGAGCGGCCCGCCGTAGTCTTCTCCCAAGAACAACTTGTACTGGCCGAAATAAGTTTTGCCGTTTATAAAATGATTTCCCCCGGCCCAGCCTTGGTGATACATTTCAGGAGAAATTCCGTGGGTTCGCGAAGATGCCGCCAGTATATAGGTAATCAGACCTTCATTGTATCCACGAATCGGCAAGTTCATCTTCCAGCCGTAGTTTGGCGACCAGTGCCAGTATAGAACTTTTTCGCCGTGTGTGAACCAATCCCATTCGATTTCATCCCAAAGGCGGGAAATTTTGCCGCGCAACGAAGACTCGGACTCGGAAGACCGGTTGAAATACGCTTTCAGAGTCAGTAGGCCCTGCATGAGAAACGAGGTCTCGACCAAATCCGCGCCGTCATCGTATGTGCTGAACGGAATTACTTTTCCGGTGGCGCCGTTAAGCCAGTGCGGCCAGGCTCCGTGAAATCGATCGGCATGGGTGAGAAAATCCACCACCTCGTGACTGCGTTTCAGCAATTCTTCGCGTTTCAGCCACCCACGCTCGGCTCCAACGATCCAGACCATTGCTCCGAACCCGGTTCCGCCCGTGGTGACCATTTCCGGAGTCGTGTTTCGTTCCGGTATCATTCCCGAAACGGGGTGAGCAAATTCCCAAAAAAAAGCGAACGTTTTCTTCTGAACCAGGTCAAGGAGCTCCTGATCCTGGGATGACAGTCGAGGTTCGGCGGACAGCAATGCTGCGCAAAAAACCAAGAAGATTAGAAAAATTTCGAATCTGCTAAGCCTTTTCATTCTAATCCTACGTTTCCATGCTGAACTTGTCGGCGATAAAAATATACCACAAACTTGCGGTCGGATACACCCAAAAAGCATTCCATTCATCGAATAAGGCGTGTTTTGATTCAATGGTGTTCGTTTTTTTTCATCCTGCCTCAATATCGATTTCGGTAAGCGGATGATGGTGATTCGTAGGATGTGATGGGTAGCGAAGTCGGATTATGTTTTGTTTCATGCGCGACGATCGGATCGGCATCCGAATTGATTCAGGAGGTTGACGAAAAAATGCCCAGGTTAATGAAAGGTTGTATAATTAATGAGGTTTTGATAACTTGCCTCGGATGCGGAATCAGGGGCAAGACGTTTCTCGGGAGGTTGGGATATGCCGGCAAGGGATGAGCGGTTCCCCAGAAGCTCGGCGGATTACGGCGCCGGCGCCTAATCCGTCCTATACGAAAACAACCGAGTTCTGTATCCGGACATGAGCAGTTTTTTCCCTCGCATCATTGAGTTTTTCAATGAATATGCCAAAAATATTCGCTAGGATTTCACCGACAAACCCAGGTCAGTTCTCACCACGAACAACCTTTTTTTCCAATTGAAGGACGCAAATCGGTTTTTGATTTTTTTGACATCCCCGGGGTGTCTGTTTATACTGATCGGCGAAAATGTAAATTTCTATTCATCGATCGGGGCCTGATTGCATGAAACGTTTCTTTCTTTCGCTTCTGATCTTTTTTTGCTGCGGTCATCTCGATGCTTCCGATGCGAACACCGCGGTTCCAAGCTTGCCGAAGCTCCACTATCGCATCTGGCAAGGATTTAAAAAAAATGATATGGATTTCGAGACATTTAGAAAAGAGCTTGCAACGCAGTTTATTCCCGCAACCGTAAAAACACCCGGAAATTACGGACTTAAAGCCTATCTGGTGGCGTTGCTTCCGAAAACCGATCGCACAGATCTTCCCGATGAAATAGCTCTTGTTGTGTACAACTCCGAGCTTAATTATCACAAAATGAATGCTGCTCCTGATGGACAAGCCTATCAGATGAAGCACTGGAATCTATTCACTCCGAAAATTTCCTTCAGTTTGGTTCCCCAGCCTTATCTCGGCTCTGTTCCGTCGAACGACGCGCGTGGTGTTGCTTACGATGTGTTCGGCAAACCGGTCGATTGGCGCAACGGCCATACGATTTTCAGTTTTGGAGTTCGGAAAAAAAATATCACTCCTCAGTTGTTTTTGACAAGGCTCAATCAGAACATCGGATACATCCGCACCGCGTATTCCGACAAAGGCCTTAGAGGTTATCTGATATTGTTGACAAAAGATTATGAGATTGCTTTCATGAATTGGGATAACGAAGAAACCATGCACCGACTCACCGAATCCGTTTTAGGAAAAGTGATCGCAAGAGATGCCGACGACATTCTCGATAATTCCATGTCGGTTCCGGCCAAAAATTTCGACGGTTGGATAGAACGAGGGGAATGCCAGAACGTGAGGTATCCGAAATTACGTTCACGAAAATGAAATGTTGGAAGATGCTTCCCGAATATCGGAATTTTTTCGGTTGAGCCGTAATTTACATTCTTAGAGCCTGTAAGGAACTAACCATTACAAATGAAAATTATCTTGTCATGTATTACGCAGGCAGTTTCAGGGCTATGGTCAGAATGGGTTTAGCCCATTCCGGAGCGCATCTGAGGTCGCAGAACCTGACTGCATGACCGTGCTCTACGTCGAGAATGAGCTGTGGCTGCGGGCGCTTTCCATCGCGTGGATTACCTTCTGCGCTATTATCGAAAACCAGAAGTTTAGTGACCCTCGGTAGGAGACGAATCAGGTTGAGCGGACTTTTAATGTAACGTTCTCGGATTTTAGCCTCGGGAATGGGATGGCCTCCTGCAGCGACTCTTGCTTTTACCCGGGCGATGCAAAGGTCAAGACTACTCAAGCCAACATACCATACCCACACTTCGATACCAGCGGAGATCGCTTTCTCAAGTAAACCTGTAATGGTTTCACCACCCAGGGTCGTCTCGAATGCGTAGTTAAGGTGTTCCGAGATTGCTCGTTCCAGCAACTGTTTCCCTTCTTGCCAAGCGGCAATGTTGGCATCAATTGCTGAGATTTCCGGGCTAGCTTCAATTATTTTCCGGGCGGCTTCGTCAGGGTTGAAGTAGTTAGCACCGTTTTCTCGAAACATAGCGCCGCCGACGGTACTTTTACCCGCCCCATTCACGCCAGCTAAAACGGAGATTCTAGGATTCCGGGTCAATTTCAATACGCCTGCGCATGGCTGAAACGGCAGCTCGCCCTAGTTGTGTTGGCGACGCATCGAAGGCAGCCTTTATGCCGGCACGGGCTTCCGGTGTCTGCATGCTGGAAAGAAGCTCATCAAATTCTGCTCTCAGAGAATTCAACTGATGTTTACCCCTCTCGGCGAGGGCCATGAATTCATCGTAAGAGATCATCACAGCCTTTGGCGTGTCGTGTTTGGTGATAACAACCGCTCGGCCTGCAGTAACCATTTCCAACATCTGTCCAAACTCGTTCTTGGCATCGGTTGCGGTGAAGGAGGAGCTCTCGATAGGCTTCCCATTGACGAGTAACGGTGCGCAATTGTGAGAAACATCTTTCCGATTCATGTTGCACCTCTCTTAATATCTATTTTAGCCATTTTGGCTATTTTTGTCAAGCAGAAAGCTTTATCTAGGGTGTCACCGAGATGGCTGCGTAAATATACGCTAAGGTTTCTGGAAATTTCTGTTTCAAAAATTCATCTTTCCCCTCTTGGAATACCATTTAATTAAAGGTTTGCGCAAGTTTTGCAAACTTCAAAATTATCGTAAAAGTATCATAACATTTTAGCGGTTTGCGAAATTTCAGGTCTAAATTGGCTTCTGATCAATGTTTTGCCAAGAGCCTCAACGGTTTTGTCCAATTGCATTAGACATTTATTGTATTCACTCTTTTCAAAAAGAGCTTCCGCAATAAGGTAGGTCTTTTTCGCAGAAGAAGTTTCGACCCCGAATAAAACTCCTCCAAATAAAAAAACGAAAAATAAAAAAAAGCTGACCGTGGTCTTTTTCATAATGGCTCCCTCCCAAGAGTAGAAAGAGAATATCAATGTTAAATGATTTCGTAAAAGATGCTATTTGATTTAATGTCTTTTTTCAAAATAAATCTTGCATTTCAACGGAGTATCTACAATCGGCTCTCGGTAATGATTTCATGTAATTGCCCCGGCAACGAACATGAATTCGGTTTATTTCTTTCATTTTTGCGAAAAGAAATTCACTTTCTTTTCGTATTTGTTCACTCTATAATAAACTCAAATTAAATTCGGAGGGAAAAATTGAAATCAAAATACTTATCAGGAATGGTGCTCGTTCTCGGATTTATCTTATCGTTACCTGTATATGCCACGGTCATTACGCTTTCCAACGGCGATGTTCTTACCGTCGAGCAGTTTCGGTATGAAGGTGACGCGGCAAAATTTACGACGGGAACGGAGAGCCGTGAATTGCCCAGGGGTGAAATTCGTGACGTAAGTTTTATGGGTGAAAAGCGCGGAACCGACGAACTGGCGACCGACAGCGCCGATCTTGCCGGATATCTCGAACATGCGAAACAAATCATGGCGAAATATCCGGACAGCTCATCCGTGTTGGTTCTCGATGAGGGTGAAGATCGTCACAAAGCCGACGGTACGAATGTAAACTGGTATCGCGGCATTAGTTACCTGGCAAAAGAAGAATCGCTTTCGGCGGCTGAAGTCGCTATTTGGTATGATCCGAACCGCGAGAGAGTGAAGATTCTCCATGCTCGAAGCCTAAGCCCCGACGGAACCGTGGCCAACCTTTCTACCGACCAGATAAAGGTTTCCAAAGCTAGTTCCGGCGATGAGTTTTATAACGAATACCAGCAAATCAGTTTTACCATTCCCAACGTCAACGTCGGCAGTCTGATCGATTATGCCTACGAAACCGAAGAGTTTAATCCGTTCGATAAAAATCTTTATCAGAGCCACTTTTTCTTCCAGGGCAACAACCCCGTCGGTACATCGATTCTGCGTGTGAAGCTGCCGAAAGGCATGCCGCTGTATTATGTGACGCCGCACTGTCCGCCTGAAACGGCGAAGCCGGAAACCAAAGATGAGAAAGATGAAACCGTCTATACCTGGACTTTTAAAGATATGCCTCCGGTTATTGACGAGCCTTTGATGCCGCCGGCCCGCGATGTCGTTCCTTCAGTCGCTTTCTGTCTGCAAAAAGACTGGAGCTATCTTTTCAATCGCCTCAAGCCGATGTTTCAAAAAAGATTCAATCTATCGGATGCCGTCAAGAAAAAAGTTGACGAGATCACGATGGGGGCCAAAACTCTCGATGAAAAAATCGCCCGCTTGTACCTGTTTTGCCAAAAAGAGATACGCTATATTTCTATAAAAGGAAATATAGCCAGCGGTCAAACAGGACATCCCGCCGAAGAAACGCTGAAAAATCGTTACGGCGACTGCACCGATAAGGGAATGCTTCTCGCGACGATGCTCAAACATATTGGTGTTGAGGCTTATCCGGTTGGAATTCTTACCAACAACTCCGGGAAATCGATCCGGGAAATTCCGATTTTCGATGCCAACCATTGCATAACCGAAGTCCATCTGGATGGAAAGATATTTTATCTCGACTCGACGGCTTCGGATTATCGCTATCCCTATTTCCGATGGGATGATCATGAAACAACCGCTGATAATACGATGCTGGAAAAGATAAATCCGGTGCCTTTGCCGCCTCCGGAAGATAATGCGGTTAAGGCGACGAGAAAAATGATTCTGTCACCGGACGGCACTACGCGCGTAGAATTCGTATCGGAACAAAACGGTTCCGCTGAATCGGGTTTCAGGGCATCGGCTCGGGGACTCAAACCCGAGGAATATGAGAAACAAGTTCGTGCCTCTATTGCCGCATTGACAGCCGATTACCGGCTGGAGCTGGCGACGCATTCCGATCCCCTGGATTTTTCCGCGCCGTTTCAAGCTAAATCAACATATGTGCTGAATAAGTTTGCTTCGAGATCGGGCAAATACATGATTTTCGAAATTCCGTATTTTGAGATGAAATTCTCCGAAGTCAGCCTCGATAAAAGAAAATACGACATTTCTTACCCGACTACGAGCCTTAGGGTCGATGATATCACCGTAGATGTCCCTCCCGGTTTTTCAGTTAAATATCTGCCTACTCCGCTCCAAGTCAAAAATCCCTATATTGAATTCGAAGTCAAATACACTCATCAGGGGCAAACCATTAAAGTGTTCAGAAAAATGGCTGTTTTAAAACGAACGGTTCCGGTTGCGGAATACCAGACTTACAAGGAAGATCTTGAGAAGATATCGAAATCGGGGGAAGAACGCATATTCCTTGAAGATACAACATGGAAGGGGGCCGGGCGATGAAGAAATTAATATTATTGACGATTTTGACTCTGATTTCGGTGTCGGCTTTTTCGGACGTTCTTTATTTGAACGAAGGTGAGGAGCATGTCGGCGTGCTGCAAAAGATCGACGAAAAAAAGATTTCCTTCAAAGAGGCAGTCGGAGAGGAAAAAACCTTTGAGAAGGCCGAAGTGTCGCATGTCTTGGTTTCGAAAGTTCGTGAGGGCGATCAATTCTCTTTTATCGCCAGTCTGACCGATCCGTTCCTGATTTCGCTTATAAATGAAGCACCGACCGCGACGGACTATCCCGATTCGGATTACGTAACACTCTTCAAACGAAGAAGTTTTGAATATCAAGCCGACGGTTCGGTTGTTTTCAAGCGCCGGGAAATCGTCAAAATCCTTAAAGAAGACGGCTTGGGGCGGGCCGATCAAGCCATATATTATACCACCGATCGCGAGGTTCCGGAAATCATTTACGCGCATACCTATGCCCCGGATGGGCGCATTTACCATCTTACCGACGATGCCTTGTCGGATGAAGCACTCTATTCCGGAACTCCTGAATATGATCGCTTGAAGAAGATCAAATTCGCCATGAAAAAGGTCGATCTCGGCGGAATAATCGATGTTTGTTATCAAATCACTACTAAAAAGTCCACGGAACTGCGACCTTATTTGATCGACACTACATTCGGTCAGAGAGAACCGATTCTGAAGGAAGAATTTGTCGTTTCCTTTCCCCAAAGTTTGAATCTCGGTATCGAGAAATTTCAATGGACGGGCGAGAAATTGCCGGTGTTTTCCGAAACGCTCGATAAACAAACGAAAACATGGACTTGGGTATTCCAAGACAAGAAAGGTTTCATTCCCGAGCAGAACATGATGCCCGGAACACGGATATTCCCGCGCATCCTGGTTTTCCAGACCAACGAGTGGAACCGCATCGCCGATGAATTTGAAAAAGCCCTTGATGCTTCGGCGCCCTCAAAGGATCTGTTGGAATCTTTTATTGCCGATTCGAAAGCCGCGGCGCAATCCGTTGACGTGATGAAGGTCGAAAGCCTTTATGATGCGATTCTGCGTAAAATCAGGCTGCTCGATATTTCTTGCTTTGATTACGGCGGGATTGATCCGGTTCATTCGGATGTTGCGCTCAAGAAAAAATACGGAAATAATATGGCGCGGGTTTGCCTGTTGCACTTTGCCTTGAAAAACCTGGGAATCAAATCCGCCGTGGGTTTCGTTAATTACTGGGATCAGCAGGGAATTCTCGAAAAAGTTCCGGAGATGGGCCAGGCCGGCTTTGCGATGTTGAAGATTTCCGTCGATGGCGTGAATTTTTATACCACTTGTGATTCCGATTATCTGCCTTTCGGAAATATCTCGACTTCCTTTCAAGGCACTATCGGGTGCTTTCTTGGCGAGAAAGGTTTTACGTTCGAGAGAATTCCTGAGGGAGGAGCCGAACCGAATCGTTCGGACAAGCAAGTCTTCGTCAAAATCCTTCCCGACGGCAGCATGGAAGTTAAAGAAATACGTCAATACCGTGGACCTTACGAGGTGACTCTCAGAACGCTTCGTGCCGCAAAGGAACGGCAAAAGCAAATGTATGCCGAGAAGTCGGTCAAGCGCGTGCATCCAAAGGCGCAACTGGAGAGTTTCGGTTTATCAGACATCAACGATTTGAAAGCCCCGACGGTTTTTACCTTGTCTTACAAAATTCCTCAGGCTGCGATGAAGGTGTCCGAAAACCTCATGACATTTCGAAATCTTTGGGTCGACTATAACTCCACTTCGGCGAGTTTGGCTACGAGAACCTTTCCGATGGAATACTGGGCATCGACGGAAAACGTCAATACGATTGTTCTTGAAGTTCCGGAGGGCTATACCTGGGTTCCTTGGGGCAAGAATTACTCCTTCAATTGCGGATGCATGAATTACTTTTCGACTATGTCGCAGACCGGTTACCAGCTCGTGTTTTCCGACCGCTTCGATGTTCGCCGAAAGGAATACATCGGTGACGAAGTTTATCAGCATTATCGCTCTTGTCTGACGACGATGTCGGAATTGGCCAACCAATGGATCATCCTCGAAAAACTCGGGACGGAAGCGCCAGGCAAGTCTTCGGAGACCGTACCCGCCAAAAATCCGGGCGATCCGGCATCTCCTCCGATACAGCTTGATAAAATTGCTCCGGAGCCGCAAGGTTAACATTGGTTTTTTCACCCGTCCGGAATAATTCAAAGGCACGCGAGGGGGACATGCTATGGACGTATGTCCCCCTTTGGCCAGCTTATCTGGTTTTCGCGATTCCTTTTTTGTATTTTGCCAGCGAACCCTTCATTACCGCTGTTAACCAAATATTGGCTCTTCCTCTTCTGGCCATCTTGGTTTCCGGATCAGCGGCAACCGAAGATGACAAATTCTCGATCTGGTTTTTCCGCTTTTGCGTTGGTTGGTTGGTTGTCGTCGGAATTTCATCAATTACTTCGGAAGATCCCACATCATCGATTCCGGTTTTTCTGAAAGTCATCGGTATGATGGCCATTGTTGCAACGGTTCGATATTTGCCGGATAGCGCGAAAACGGCGACTTGTCTTTTTTGGGCGGCGGCCTTGGCCGGTTTATTGCATGGCTGGATAAGCATCAGGGAATTTTGGGATGCGCCGCCGATGCCTGCGACGTGGGTTGATCCGGCGATGAAAGGGTTGATACGCACGCGATGCGCCGGAATATTTTCAGATCCGAATATTTTCGGCGCTTATCTTGCTGGAATAATTCCTCTTATAATAGCCGGAATATTTTCGGTTCCCTCTACGCCCCGATCTGCCGTTGTTTTCGGCGGCGGCTTAATCGGCGCCGGTGTCGGGTTGCTGATGACATTCAGCCGAGGTGCTTATCTCGCGGGTTTTGCGGGCGCGGCGGCTTTGCTTGTCTTGAAGCGACCGGGTTGGAAAGAAACGATGCGTAATCGTGTTTTACTGATATCGGGTGGAGTGGTGCTGGCGATTTTTCTTCTCGGGCCGTTCAAATACCGCCTTACGAGCGTCGCCAATCCCGCCGATATGACGGTCTCGCAAAGATCATACATCAATCAGGCAATCATCAAGGCGATTCCTCAAATTCCCTTATTCGGGTTCGGGCTTCACACGTTCAACCAGGTTTATCCGAGATTTCGATTGGTGGGCGGGGATTACCCGATGAATGCCCATAACGAAATTTTACATTCGTTTCTCGAAACCGGCGCGATCGGTGTTTTTTTCCTTCTTGGAATCTGCGTGCTGATTTTTTTAAGGATTTTCAGGTTTTTTCGCGACCCCGGCGGTGAAGTATCCTGGATAACGTCGGCGGGATGCGCTTCCTTTTTGGTTTTCTTTCTTCACAATTTGAGCGGATTTTCCGATCGAATTTATCCGACCGCGGTTTTAATCGCGATTATGGCGGGACTCGTTTTTCATCGCCGAACCGAACCGGAAAGCCCCGGAACCGTCGTGACTCCGGGGTTGTTTTTAAAGATTTTCGGCTGCGTATTCTTCGCAATTTATCTTGTACTTAACTTTAAAAATTTACATATTCAGTTGTCGTTGGAAAAAAATTCTCACTATCTAAGGGAAGGCAATATTTCATTTGCCGAGGCGTCTTTACGGAATATAGAGTCGGTTGATGAAAATATTCCATTGGTACATATGCGTTTCGCGCAAATTGATGAAGCGGCGGGGCGTCTTGCAAGCGCGCAGGCGAGATTAAGTCGTGCCGCCGAGTTGAATCCTACCGAAGCATGGTACTGGTATGAACAGAGTCGAATCGCAACAAAAGCCGGTTTGCCGGGAAAATTCGAGTTCATGGAAAAAGCCGTCGGGCTTGACCCGGCCGCCGAATTCTTTCGTTATGAATATGCGAAACTTTTAGCTTCGGACGGGCGATCTTTCGACGCGGTCACGCAACTTGATGAGGCATTGAAACGTTCTCCAGGCTACCATGATGTGTACGCCAAATACAAGGATGTGGAGTCATTAAAAATGCGATTGCTCGGAGGTGAAAAATGAGTAAAATCAAAACTTTGGCAATAATCGGCATCGTCGTGTTGGCTTCGTGTTTATCCGTGTCGGCTGATGAGATTGGAGAAGTCGTATTTACGCTTCCCCAAAGTTCAATGTCTAAAACTTTGAAAGTTCTTCAAATCAGCGGGGACAACGAAGCTGTAATACATAATCAGTTGCATAAGCCCGGTGAGCGTGTGACGTTGAAAATTTCCGGCAAGAGCGTTGACAAGATCAAGTTTTTCCTCAACGGAATTCTTATGGAAGAACGTTCCATAGTTGCAAAAGCTCAGACCGTTCAGTCTCTTCCGGCTCTTCCAGCTTTTCCAGTTGTCGCTCCGCCGGCTACGATCGCGGCGCCCATCGTTGCAAAACCCGACATCGCGCTTCCCGCGAGTAAGCCGCAAAGTTCGGATATGCGCATCATCACCGGCGTGTCGGTCCGCTTGCGCGACACACCATCGAAGTCGGGAAAAGAAAGAGGATTTATCGAATTAGGTACGGTGGTCAAAATTGAAGAAACTTCCGCGAATGAAGATACGATAAGTAAAATTAAAAGCCCATGGTATCGCACGATTTTAGCTGACGGCACGAATTGCTGGCTTTTCGGAGGTTTTACACGTCCTTTTTCACCGGCTGACAAAGAAACGATATATTTGAAACTTGCACGGGAGCGTTGGGCGAAGACATCGAAAGAGCTTTGCGAGTCGTTCGAAATTTTCAAATTCTGCCGTCGTGCGGCTTCCGAATCCGTTGCCGTGGAAGTAAAGGCTGAATTGGAGCTTTTGGAATTGCTCGCATTTCAGCGATTCTTAAGTGAATATCGTTCGCCGGTAACGAGTGCTGAAAAAGACCCTAAGATCAAGGAATACGCCGATATGATGGTTTTTTGCGAACCGGCCGGAGCTTTCTTTGTGCGCGCCGAACGATTCTGGGACCTTTACGAACGAAACAAAAATACCGCGATTTCCGATAGGTTGGCATGGGAAGCCGCCGGCCAGTCTCTGCCCGGCGAAACGGAAGGTTTTCTCGAAGCGATTTTTGCGCTTCGGATGGCCACGGTCGGAAAATACCTGCTCGCGCAGCCGTCGGGAAAGCATGTCGGCGAGGCTCTCAAAGACATTGATGAAGCTGTTCCCGATACCTCAGGCAGGGAAAAAGCCGATTTCAGCGACAGATTGCCCGAAGATTCCGAAAAAGATGCGACGAATAGTTTAAATGAGCTGCGTTCCGCCGTTGAAAAGGTTCAGCACAAAGATCGCGAAAAAATACTGAAGAAAATCGACGCCTTCATCGACGTTCTTTCAGAGTAAAACAATAACAATAGCGCGCGATGAATTCGCGAGTGATGCGGGCCAGGCGTAAATCCAAAAGCGAATAGACTTTTTTTGCAATCTCCGGCGGAACTCCGCCGAAAAAAGCTTCGGCGATGCTTCCGGAAATACAAGCGATTGTGTCGGAATCCCCACCGATTGAGACCGCTTTCCTGATGGTGTCTTCGAATGAATTCCCTTCGAGAAACGCCGTGAGAGCTTGCGGAACCGATCCTTGGCAGGAAACATCGAAACCGTACGTGGGGCGTATTTCGTCGAGAGTTTGAGTCAAATCATAACCGAATTTCTCTTCGATCACGGCTTTGATCGCATCTTTCGATCGACCTTGACGAGCCAGAAAGATCGCCCCGGCGACGGCTTGCGCGCCCTTGATTCCCTCGGGGTGATTGTGGGTGACCTCGGCGCTTTTCTTGGCTTCGTTTAAAACCGACTCAAGATCGTTCTTATAATAAGCGACCGGGCTGACACGCATGGCGGAACCGTTGCCGTAACTGTTGAAAGGAAGCAGGCTTTCCGATTCCGCCCACTGTCTGAACTTTCCGCCAAAACCGGCCAATGGGTAAAAAGCGTAGAACTTTTTCAGATTCTCCACATAGGGCGATCCGCGTAAAAGAGTTTCGGCCAAGGCGACCGTCAGCACCGTATCATCGGTGTAATGACAATATTTCGAAAAAAGCGGGAAATCAACGGTTTTGATGTTTTGATGCTCGTAAACCGATCCGATGACGTCTCCCGCTATTGCTCCAAGCATGGTTAATGTTGCGCCGTATTATCTTGCGGCGACTTGACGGCGGTCACGGGAACGGACAGCCGCCCGGTGGCGATAAGAAGCAGATAGCTTCCCGGCAGCACCAGCATTCGCAGAAAATTTTCAAGGACCGATTCCAATATTTCCATTTGTAACATGCCTTGTCTGAAGCGCAGAACCCAGAGAAAAAGCATTATTCCGAAAAGAGAGAATGCCAGCGTTCTTGATTTGTCAGGTTGAGTTTTTTCCGTCGTATCATATTTCCCAAGCGTGATGCGCGAGAAAAAATTTCCGATGCCGCCGGGAAAAATCGTTGCCGTGAGCCCGAGAATAAACAAACTCGACGGCATTGCCGGGAATGGTGAAAAATTGGTTCGTTCCATGATTGAAAAAATAAAGAAGGAGATTTTGGCGGTCCACGCGATGAAATACCAAGGAATCGCCGGGATCAACCATGGTGCGGATGAGAGAAAATTTTTCCAGAAAAAAATTGAAGTCAGAGTAATGTTCAATCCCATCAGCAACGCGAAATACAGCATGATTTTGCATGCGCGCCGACCGGGTTGAGGGCCGATAACGGCGCCCAACAAAAAAATCGGAACAATCGTTTGAAACCATGGAAACGAAGCTGTCGCCGCCCAAAACAGCATGGAGGCGATGAATCCGATTATTCGACCGGTAAGAGAAAACTCGACGGCCATGAAAATCCCTGTTGAGAAGGCAAAGAGCATCGCCATCGAAAAAATTAATACTCTGAATCCGATTGATATCGACGGGAAGCTAGCATCATTGGGAGAGAACAGATTGGATATTCCGCCGATCAGAATCGGGTCATACTGTTCCGTAAAATGATCCGACAACCACGAAACGATAAACGGAGCTTTAGTGGAAACGCCGTCACGTAAGGAGCGCAGTACCTCCGCGGGGGGAAAAACCTGGTCGAATCCGCCTATGGCCGCGGCGACATCGTCGGCATTTTTTCCCGATTCGGTAAGATATGAACCCATGATGACGCAGGAAGTTGGAGCACCATTATACATTTTCTTGAAGGCAAGCGAAGGCGGGACACCATCGGAATGCCCTATTAGGCAGACTTTCGTGAGCTTTTTCCCTATTTGCTTTTCATAGGTCGCGAGAGCTTCCCCGATTTCCTTGATGCGCTGTTTTATGCCTTCATCAGTCGATAACGTCGGACTGTCGAGTGTGAAAACCGTAAATCCGCGATTGGAAAGTTCCCATGCGAGAGGTATAAAAACTTCCTTGTGGGAGTTCGTGCCGTGTGAACAGATAACCAGCTTATCTTGGGCATTGGAAGAACCGCCGGAACCGATCAGAAACCCGGTAAATCTGGAGTTGGAAAGCGTAAATTCCAGACGACGGCAGGATGTTTCGTTTATCAGGAAATATAATATGATGATCGACACGGTCAAACCCAACAAACACGCTGATGTTTTTTTCTTCAACATTTGCATTCTTATATTCAATGATTCGTATCAAAGCCAGCCAACGAAAAAATCAAATAGAATTTTTCACCGCGGCGCGGAGACGCGAAAATTCTTGCCCCAACTTGATTAGCTTTTCTGCGTTTCATTGCTTATATTAATAGTTACTAAACTCTTGTTTTTTTTTCAACCCGTGAAATAATATGCTTCATGCAATTATCGTTTATCGTGAACCGAATATGGAAATATTTAGAGAGGTTGAAATAATATCCTTGTTCTGTTAAATAAGTAACGGATTTTACCGACCGAATATATCAATGAAGATGTGTTTTCACGGAAAATCAAATCTGGAGGAAAAAAATGGATCGAAAAAAGCTTCTTGGTGTTTTAATTCTCTTTTTGTACAGCGTCACTTTCGCGATGGCCGGCGCATCCGACAACAAGGCGAACTGCCCGTTCGCTAAAATGGCGGGGGAATGGCGTGGAACGGCCAAATGCGCGGATCGCAACTGCAAGGATCAAATTCTTAAACTAGTACTGATTTTTAATGGTGATAAAACCGTCACCGGAAAAATCGGCAATCTCAAGATAACGAAGGCCAAGGGTAGCGAACTGAAGGGAACGGCGCGAAGAATTATGAAGGGGGATTTCGCTCTTTCGGGCGAGTTGGAGGGAACCTTGTTGCCGAGCGAGGGATCCAAAAAGTATGTTTTCGCCGTCTTTTTCTCTCTCAAAGACAATCAAATTGAAGGCGAGATCTTTAGTCAAGGTGTCGTAGGCTCACAACAAGAAAAGATTACAAACGTGTCGTGGAGAATCATGGATATGAATAAATTCAGTCTACAATAAATCCCGGTGGTTCGGGCTCGATTATTACACGTGGTGTAATTGAGCCCGGATCAATTGTGTTTGCCGTGAGATAGTATTTAATATTTGTACCCGTCGGTCGAGTATTTCATCAGAAAAATATCACAGCCGCCGTTGTTGATTACAAGGTCGAGATTGTTGTCGGTCGAGCCCGCGACCCAAAGTTGTCCGGCGGCTCCGATGCAAAGGTCTTTGCCCTCATCCGTGCCGATAGTACCATTGGTTTTGACCCAAAGCCGATTCCCGGTCGGGTCGAATTTGGCCGTAAAGACATCGTAACCGCCGGCGTTTCCTCGCCCGCTTAAATCACCCGTAGTTGCGCCGCCGACATAGATGTTTCTCGAAACATCCGATGTCAACGCCGAGGAATACTCGTCGGCTGAGGAGCCTATGATTCGTATCCACTGCTTTACTCCGCCTGCATCGAATTGCGCGATGAATACATCACGACCGCCTTGGTTCATTTCGCCGTCCAGATCACCGTATGTCCAACCGGTGACCAGTATTTTGCCCGAAGAATCTATTGCGACGTTTTTCCCCCATTCTTCGGCGGATGTTCCCAATAGGCGTGTCCAGATGATGTTGCCGGCGGAATCGCATTTCATCAGAAAGACGTCGGCATCTCCTTGATTGGAAGCGCCGTCCAGATTTCCTTTGGTATAACCGGTTAAATAGAAGTTGTCGCCGGTGTCGAATGCTATGCCCATCGCGACGTCGGCATCGGTGGTTCCATATTGTTTCGACCACTGTTTAAGGCCGCCGGCATCATATTTTGTGATGAAGATGTCGTCGAGACCTGACGCTATGTTGCCGTCGTAGTCGCCGTCCGTGGACCCCGTGACGTAAACGTTTCCGGTCGAATCGGCCGCAGCGCAGGTTCCGTGGTCGTTTCCGGCGGAACCCAGTTGGCGGCTCCATAACTTCGCGCCTGTCGTGTCGTATTTTACGACGAACATATCCGCGCCGCCCGCGTTGACACCGCCGTCGAAGTCGCCGTTAGTGGTTCCCGGAATGAAAATATTGCCGATGGAATCCGGCCCGGCTCGACCGCCCAATTCGCCGAACGTGGTTCCGAGTTGTCGAGTCCATTGCCAGGCTCCATTGGAGTCGAGTTTCATTAAAAACATGTTGGTGGCGGCGCCGGGATTGGGATTCCCATCCAAATCGCCTTCAGTTGTGCCGCTGAGATATAGATTCCCCGAAAGATCGGAACTCATCTTTTCGACTTGATTACCGCCCGCGTTTCCTCTCAATATCGTCCAGGCTTTCGTCGTGAAGGAAAAAGAATAGGTATTCTCCAGCGGAAAACCCAGCGCATCGTGAACCTCCGTTGTCAGTGCTCCGGTGAACCCGATGGGAGTATCCAAATAATCGGCCGTGGTAAAAGTTGCGGTGAGATGGTCCGGGCTGAAAGAAACCGCGCTCCAGCCCTGCACGACACCATCGGAATTTCGCGTCAGCGAAAAAGTGTTCGATCCGAGCGTCGAGATGTCCACGGGGCGATTGAATCGCAGGGATAAGCTTGTCGTCCCAGGAACGTCGCTTGCGCCGTCAGCCGGAAATGTTTCCAAAATAATCGTTTGAATCGCGGTCGAAAAAGTCCATGAGAGCGATTTGCCTAGAGGATTCCCCGACAAATCTCTAACTTCGGACGATACTGCCGCCGTGATTTGACTACCGTAAGGTAATGCCGGAATCGGAGTGAACGTGGCATTCATGCCGTCCGAGCTTAGTGAAATAGCGCCGTTGAGCGCTATCGCATCACTTGATAGCGTTACTGTCGTTAAATCAAGAGTAGTCGGATCAATCGGTTTACTGAATATGATTGCTATCAGCGTAGCGGTCGCGAGGTCCGTCGCGCCCGATGCCGGTAGAAATCCGGTGATGGCGGGAAGAGAGACGGCGGGCGCGGGGCATGTGGTAAAGTTCCATGTTTTTGCCTGCGTTAATGAATTTCCCGAAATATCTTTCAAATCGGTAGTTAGAATAATGCTGATCGCTGCACCTGCCGGTAAACCTGCCGCAGCCGTGAAAACGGCTGTTTTTTTATCCGGGCTCAATTCAAGATTTCCGGGTATCGCCGATCCGCCGTTCAAAACTACGAAAGTCGACTCGGTAAGCGTTGACGGATCAAGTGCTTCGCTGAATGTGGCCATGATGGAGGATTCGGTGGCTACGTTGTTTGCGTTTTCCTCGGGAAAAATTCCGACGACCGAGGGCGGGATGATATCGGGCTCGGCCATTGTATTAAAACTCCAGGTTTTGGGCAAGCTCAAGTGGTTTCCCGCCAAATCATTGATACCCGTGGTGAGACTGACCGTAATGCGACTGTCATACGGAAATCCAAGTGAGGGCGTAAAATAAGCGGTTTTGCCGTCGGGTGAGATGGAAATCGAACCGGTTAGCGTAACGGTTTCGCTCGCGACGAGGAATGTTGAATCATTCAAGCTCGAAGGTGAAATCGGTTCATTAAGAGCGACGCTGATTATCGCATCCGTGGGAATATCGGTTTGATTGTCCGTCGGGAAGATCTCTGCGACTGTTGGCGGAGTCAGATCGGGCGCCGAACCGGTCGTGAATGTCCAGATTTTATTCGAGGGTAGGGAATTTCCGGCCGAGTCCTTAACTCCGGTCGTGACGAAAACGGTAATGAGAGCTTCGAAGGGAAAATCGGTTGTCGGTCGAAGCGTGGCTGTTTTTCGGTCGTCGCTTAATGAAATCAAGCTGCTGAGCGGAGTTGAGCCATTCAATATGATGATGTTGTTGGAATTTATGGTGTTGGACGCCATTGGTTCCGAGAAATATACGGTGACGGCTTCATTATAAGCGACGTTCAGCGCATTATCCGCGGGGATGACACCGTCTATCGACGGCGGGGTAAGATCGGGTTCCTTTTCAATCGTGAAGTTCCAGATCGTATTTGATGCGAGCGTATTTCCCGCCAGATCTTGTATTTCCGAGGTGATGATGATTGTAACCGTCGATGAATATGGAAAGGGGTAGGAGGAAGTAAAAGATGCGGTTTTCCCGTCAGCGCCGAGAGTGATTTCGCCTTCGACCGGAGTTCCGGCGACAAGCACGAGAAAACTTGAGTTTGTGACCGACGATGGCGTAACCGGTTCGCTGAAATATATTGTCAGCGGTTGATCCCTGGGAATATTAACGGCATTGTCGGCGGGCGTGAAATTGATTATTCTCGGCGGAGTCAGATCGGGACCCGTGACGGTTAAAAATCGCCAACTTTTCGGTTCCGCGAGCGGATTTCCGGTTAGGTCTTCAGCTTGGGTTGAAATGGCGACCGTGATTGTGGCGTTAGGCGGTAAACTTGTCGCAGGAGTGAAAGTAAGAGTTTTCCGATCCGTCGAAAACGAGATGTCACCTGAAATCGTGTCGTTATCGGTCGAAACGTGGAAGCATGCATCGTCGAAGCTTGAAGAAGCCATGGCAACGTTAAAAATCACCTGAATCAATGTCGAAGTTGCGACGTTTTGAGCGTTTTCAGCCGGAAAAACCGACATCACCTTGGGAGAAACCGAGGATGCTGGTGAAGCCACGGTGTAAGCCAGCCCGTATCCGGAAATTTCACCGTAAGCTATGCGAAAAAAACCGTTTTCTCCCCAACCGGTGCTCCATGAATTTTTACCGATCCAGCAGTTCAAATAATCATCATAACCGATGATCAGAATTGCATGATTGCCGGCGGAATTTCCGATAACGTGCTTGTATACTCCACTGGAGTAATAGAAAAAATCTTCATATACGTTCATTCCTGCGATCAGCGGCCCGCTCATTAAAGCGGTTTTCATCGAATCGGTTCCTACCGCGTAAAACCAATTTTGAACGACATGGCGAGGCTCATTCGATGGCGGATCGCTGAAAGTCGGATATGCCGAGATTCCCGCATAAGGCGCGTAAGATTCCGCGACGACGCCCCCGCTTTTTAGAAATTCGGAAGCGGATGAAAGATACCAACCGCCTGGGTTGGGATTTTTTTGCCCGCTGCCTTTGTACCATAGGAACCATTCCGCGAGATCGACGGTTTTCAGAGGATTGTTTTCGGAAATTTTCAGATTTGTTTCCAGCGCCGCGCAGCATGCGAATGCAACGCAGGTTCCGAACGGCCCTTGATCTTTTATTGTCGAGTTCCAATCATATCCTTGATGATTCGCCCAGGAAAAAGAGAGGGGAAGAGCGGTGCTTGCGCTTTGGTTTCTGAGCCCCGAGGGCGGTAAGGCAAATGATAATAGGGAAGCGCTTGGAGCGCGTTCCTCAATTAATCCGTTCATTATCTTAGCTTGATCTTGGCTGAGATTTCGCGTTACGGAAGTTTGAGCGGAAAGCCAGTGGATTTCGGGGTGCGACGCCAGCGCGTTTTGTACCATATCGAAAGTAAGATTCCAAACCGGAGTCGTGTTTTGTGACCCGACCGGGTTGTCTCCATCGCCCCCGCCGCCGCAACCGAAGATCCCGAAAATGATTCCAATAAAGAGGAAAACTCCGCAAATAAAAAAAACGTCGGTTGAACGCTTTTTTGACCGTAGAATCAACTTGTCGTTCATGGATTCGCGAAAAAGCTCTCCGGCAAATTTATTCGAGTAATAACCCGCGGATTATCTATTACAACTTGAAAAAACAAGATATATCCGAAAAAGCACGCCATCCAGGCGTATTTCGGGTATCTACGCCATCCGTAGACGATATCTCGGCGCAATTATACTTTTTAGCCGGAAGATTTGCCAGTAATTCTCTTAAAAGAAATCCTTTCAATCACACCGATTGAAAGGAATATAAATATGTCGAATGTTGTTTCAGCGATTCGGTGATGGGGGAATTTCGGAGCTCTCGAACCGGATGTCGTCAACCCAGAGCTTTCCACCCATGGAGAGCATCATTCCGAATTCGCATGTGACGACGTCATCCCCCAGATCGACGGAGACCGTTTCGGTTTTCCAATCAAAAGAACCTTCGAATTCCCTGGTGAAAAATTTGTATTTTCCATTTTGATACTGCACGATGAATCCGATGTGGCAATTGTTGTAATCGTAGGGTAGGGGGGTGATTCCATCACCCTTTACGGCGAACGTGACCGAGAGGCGTTTCTTCGAAACGGGAAAGGCATGTCCGAGATACCACCAGTTCTTAGTTTGCGGATCCCCGGTTAAAAGGCAGGAAGCTTTTCCTTCGAAAAACGTCGTTTCGTCCCGGATGATCCGGCTGGTGGGAGCCCCAAACTGTCTCGCGGAAACGCCTATGGATTTTTTCAGCCCGCTTGGTTTTCCGTTCAGCCATTGCTCGAAATCGATGGATGTGATTTCGGAGGGCACATCCAGGTGGAACCTGTATCCTTCGGGGTCATGAAGCCATCTGACTAATTCCGCCAAAGGGTCGCTCGTATCGAGCCAAAGATCGGGGAGAAAGCCTTTTCCCTCAAGCACTCCGGGTTCGAGGAAAATTTTGGACGGAAGACTCAGTGAAATTTGCGAATTCGGAAGGAGATAATACCGAATTTCTCCGAAGGTGCCGATTCCGGCAGAATTTTCACCGATCAAAAGGAGATCCTTTACCGCCTTTGAGTGGCCGACGGTTCCCTCTCCGGACGAAGCCACCCAGCGATCCATCAGAACAATGAGTTTCCCTGAGTATGTCCCGACTTCGGAAGATGCGGGAGAATACCAAACCGACCAGTTTTTCTGCGGATTCTTCTTGAGAATCTCAAGCTGGATTCGGGCGTCCTTGACCCATTCCTGAAGGAAGGGAGGGAGCTCATCCAGGTTTTCGTTTGCCCAACTCTCCACGATGGGGGGACTCTTCAATTCCGCGCCGATTCTTGAGGAAGCCACCTTTCCATTCAGGTTGGTGAGCCAGTTTGTCCCGTAGATTTCCGAACCTCCTCCGTTTCCCAGAAGGTTCAAAATTATGGCGGGTTTTTCGGTCAGAGAAAGTGCCGATTTTTCGAATTCCTCCAATTGTTTATTATAATCGCCGGAAAATGACTGGACCCGGATGTGGGGAACGCCCTCCAGAGAAGTAGATGAAAAAACCGATGTGTCGTCGTCGGCATAATTTGAAAGGCGACAACGGTGAAGGGGAAGCTGGAAGGGCGATCCATTTGTGCCTTGAATCTGCAGAAAGGCGGATGAGGAGGCTGAAAGAAGACCGACCAGGAAATGCTCCTTTCCCCGAGGAGAAAGAGTCGGAAAAAGGTTCTCCTTTCCGATTCGAATCGCTTCCCCCGCAGCCAGACCGGCAATCTGGGAATCAATCACGATGAAGGAATCATTTTGTTTTTCGACCAGAAGATCGGCGAAAAAAGCATCCGTATGCCTGAAGAATCGATGATATTTGAGCCCGCCCAAACCCAGGTGGCCGTCCTGGATCTGTGCTAGCCGTCGTGGGATGACTTCCTCAAAGGTCGCGACCGGAAACGTTCCGGAGCCTGCCGCGTGGTTTCGGAGCTCGGCAATCATACCCGGGAAATCGACGCCCTTCCCGGACCAGTATTCCTTTCCGCTATAGGCGTGGTCGAACAGATATTCGAGCATGTCGATATCCGCGCGAGCCTGTTCGTTGGTGATCGTTACGGGTATTATTTCCGGTTGCGTTCCGCATTTTACAAGGGGAATGTAGGGGGCGGAAGCCTGAAGCGTAGAAATATATTCATCCAGCGGGGGTTTTATCGCCTTGGGAGCGGAATCCGCGAGGTCGGCTTTCTTGCTGTCCCGGAATTCGAATTCCCTCATTTCCCCTTTCGATTTATGAAGGAACTGGAAAGCATTTTCTCGAGACCATTTGGAAAAAGGGAGAGAGGTTTTCTTCCTGCCCGAGGCGAGAAGAGAGGTTCCTCCTGGAAGGAGAGAAAAAATCAGCCCGAGAAGCAGGAAAACACCGAAAGATTTCCTTGTCGACATATTGTTCTTCCTCATTCGCTCAAAGGTAAATTCCATTCCATAATATAACACAACCTCAAGCATCGCCGCGCGCAAAATTCCAGGGCGGCCACATGACTGTTGAAAACCTGCTTTTTTTGTTGATTGTCGACAATCGATACTTTTTTATCAATCGAGATTTTCTGTTCCCCATGTGTTTTCCTTGGGCGGCGGAAAGGAATCCCCGATCGCGACTTCGATCGAAAGACGTCCGTCAAGCCGGCGGGGTATTCCGAGACGTAAAGATCCGGAAGGAACGCGCCACTCGAAGGTTCTCACGAAACTTCCGCTCCGAACTTCCTCGGAAAGCATGGGTCCGACCGCTCCACGCTCGTAGAAATCGGCCGGGGTACCGAAACGCTCGATAAGGCTGCGCTTGACCCGGTCGAAAACGTCCATGACGCTCCCGGGAACCCCTGTGTAGACATCCACCAGAATCGCAGCTTTCATGAGTTTTCCGGATTCGCTTGTGCAGAACAAGCGCTGTCGCTGGGCAACATCCTCGAAGAAGGTCCCTTCCCATACGTCAAATCCGCTCCAGCGGCGAGGTCCGGCACCAATTCGAGCGGTGATCGATTCAACCGCCTGGCGGGATTCTCCTCCGATCGGAAGATTTGCGAGGAACCGGATGAGGGAGCCATCCGAGCTTTCGGAGGCGATCTGACCGGCAAAAGGAGCCCGGCGGTTCACATGAACCACGGTGTCGAAATCCCAGGTCCAGAAACCGACCAGTTGGTAGGTTCGAGTCCAGAGCCCTGTCGAATCCTCGCGACGATTCCTCAGATACTCGACGCCGAAGGTATGGTCCCCTTGGTGATATCGATATCTGACGCCCCCATCGGCGGTTTCGACGTCGACACTGGTTGGGTCGACCTGGTTTTGTTTGGCAAGCCTCCAATGGAGGCCAAGGTCGTGGGGGCCCTTCGCAAGTGAAAGACCGATCGCGGGAGTCCATTCGTTGCTTCGCGAACCACCCGCATCGATCAGACGGTTGTCATAATCGAGGCTTAGCCTTCCGGGCATGCAACCAAGGTTGACCGAGTGATCGATTCCCAGGGTTAACTGGGAAACGCGGTTATCCTGGAGAGCATTCAGGCCGCTATCGAGAGTCCGATAAGAAAGAGCCAAACGACCGGACAACTTATCGGAAAAAGTTTTCGAGATATCGCCGATAAGTGATCGCACGGAGTTGTCCGTCGTGCCCTTATCGTTCTCCTGGAATTGGACGAAGGCATCCAATCCCCCATGTAGCCTATTCCTTGCGCTGATCGGACCTCGGAGCGATACTCCAGCCAAGCGGGTGAGAAGGCAGTTGTCCGTTTCCCACCCGTCACGATAATGCTGCAATCTCAAAACCGCGCTTCTCCCTTTCGTCAGATCCCAGGTGAAATACCCTTCGGACGTTTTCCGGTCTGGCTGAACAGCGGCACCGACAGGTCTGAAGTCTTGACCGTAGGATTCATATCGCAAACGATAGGTGAATGGTCGGTCCCCGCCGCTGAGTTGGCCGTAGATGCCTCTGTCACGCCTATCCACTCCCGAAGCGGGCCCGGATGTTCCGTCATGATCGCCCGTGAACCAGGCGCCTTCGGTCTCGAAAATCGTCTTCTTCCCGAACATCTTTCCGATCCGTTCGAAGGCAAGCCCCCAAACGCTCTGGCGACGGTCAAACGTTCCCTGGTCCGGATTGCTCTCTCGAAGGTTGTAGGCAAGGTTGAAAGCCAGTTTCATTCGGTCTTTTTCCTGAAGGAGCCAGGAGAATCCTGCTGTCCGGTCACGCTCGACGTTGAGATTTTTCCAGTCGGGATCGGATTGCCCCAGAACAAGGATGAATGATTGTGCCAAGCTTCCATCGGGTTTGGGTTGGAACTCGACCTGGACGCCCTTGAGGGATCGCTGGAGAGTCCTGTAACTGAAGTTGGCGTAAAGGTCGCCCATCTCGAATCGGTATGGAATCCGCGTGTCGCCTTTCTCCCGGAAGAGCCGGAATCGCTCAACCTCTCCTCCCCAATATTGGCTCCGGTACTTCGAGTTGTTCCATAGTCCGCCGAACTCAAGTTGCCAAGAGTCGTAGGGAGAGGACTTCTTGTTCAACAAGAAGTTAAGCTCCTGATAATAATGGTTTCCCAGATCCGTAAATGGGCTCTGGCCCTGACTTCCATCGGCACCATACTGTTCCGCCCGAAACGTCGTTTGCCCAGAAAGCTGAAGATCGCCTCCATCGTTGGAAGCGGTTTGGGCAAAGACCAGCGAGGGGGAAACCATAACAACCGTTGCCGAAAGAACACATGCAAGGATGAAATTTTTGTTGGAGTTCTTCATCGTCATAGACTTCCTTCGACACTCAGTGGGATGATTTGCTGGAGCCGCAGGAGGAACTCATTGACACCCTCGATTCGGCGGAAACCCTCCTTCGGATCGTTGTACTCGATTTGGGTTTTCACTCTCACGGAAACCCTGGTTTTTATCAGAAGCTTAAGTAGATCCCCTTTCTCGAACTTGCTTGATTCATCAAGGGGTTGGACCGATTCGATCGACATGACTCGAACCTTGGCATCACGGGGAACTTTCCCGGTCATTGCATCAAGAAAGCGGTCTCGATCCACCATTCCCGTATCCAGGAAATCTTTGATCTGTCCGCTGTTCCAAGCATCGAAGATGCGTTGGATCCCTTTTCGGGCAAGCTCCGGAACGCGAGCGCGCGCATCACGGGCAAAATTTTCCAGATCCGGGGATTCCTGCCTCAAAAGCGTCGCATCGGACTCCCAGGTCGTGGAGTTTGGTTGGGCAATCGGTGCGATGGATCGGAATTCGGAAGCCCCGATCTCGGATGACGAAATCAAAATGACGATCAATAACGACCAAGTGAGCAGGCGCTTCATCGTTTGTTCCTCCTGACGGAAGGAAGGGTTGTCTGCGAGGAGATGATCACAAGCTTCAGATCGCCTGTCCGGCGGTCTTTCGCCGCCTTGGAGTTCATCTTGTCGACGCGACAGGTGAAAGTGGCTTTGGCTCCGGTGATGGCAACCATGTTGAAAGTCATCGTCTTCCCGGGAAGGAAGATGACGCTGTTCGTGCTCCCGGGCTTATCACCCACCGGTTTGGCTCCATCGTAATCCCAGGTTTTGACCAACATGTCGGGAAATGCCTCGATCTCATCCGACGGATCGAAGGGTCCCGATGGCGGCGTCTGGAAGATCAGGGTCTGACCTTGCCCATCGTTTCGCAGAGTGCCTTGGCATGTGTTCGGATCGATGTCTATTCCCGCATACAGAGAGTAGTCTACTGGAGGCCCAACGGCGAAGTCGACCGATCCCGAAACTCCTGTGGGAGAAGTGGGTGTGGTTGGTGTCGTAGGAGTGGTCGGTGTGGTCGGAGTCGTAGGCGTTGTAGGCGTCGTGGGTGTGGTCGGAGTTGTGGGGATTGTGGGGGTGAATGTCGATTGGGTTTCCGGCCC
>Ga0209749_1000605_pt1 | contig 44896 bp, 74 predicted proteins | sample EPASupsiteSAE347_FD_187267 | JGI IMG/M metagenome (GOLD analysis project Ga0209749, IMG submission 187267) | Bioremediated contaminated groundwater from EPA Superfund site, New Mexico - Sample SAE3-47 (SPAdes) (version 2) | ecosystem: Environmental > Aquatic > Deep subsurface > Groundwater >...
ATCAAAGATCTAAATATCCTCATTTTGACCGTCTTTATCATACCTGATCCTTACTTTTACCTGGTTTTGTAGAAAGTATTATATACTTCAAAGTGCAAGTATTAGTATACAAAGGTGAGAGAGATGAGCGAAGAATTAGTAACAATTAAGGTTGGAATAAAGACTCCCGCAACAGTTATTGAAGCCCGTGAGAGAGCAGGTGCAGCACAGTCCTTCGAGGAATATCTCCAAGCAATGATTGACCAAGAAATCGCCTGGACAAAGGCGGGTTACTAATTTTCTTAGGTGATACGATGGAGAACTAAGATTATATTAAAGTAGAGATAAACAGGCGTTCATGCCATCTCTCTCATCTTTAATCAATCCGATTGCAACAAGACGGTTGATTTTCTCCTTGATATATGTTCGGCTTCGATAATATTTTTGCATTCTTCTAATTACCTGCCCCTGGGTACTCCCCGGATGTTCTCTGATATCCTGTAATATAAGATTGTCTATTTCTTTCAACTGCTGCTGTTTCGTCATATCCACCTCGTCACTGATATCTGGGGTTCTCGGATCCTATGCAGCAGTCCGCCAAACTCTGCCCGTTCCGTAGCATCAACAAGCAAGGGATTTATCCTGGGGGGTATCAATTCAGGCCGGTAGTCGTAGACTTTACCTTCCAGGCTGATAGTTGCGATAACATGATATGATTCCATGCTTTGATAAGGAACGGTTCGTGTCCCTATCTCGATATTCTGCCCGGTTGAACCAGGAGGAAAGTATGGAGAAGACATTAGCAACCCACACCCCAGAAACAATAATAAGCATGAATAAACCCTATTGAACGAAGCCATAATGCAAGAAGTAACCCAAATATCATAATAACCCCTGTTGTTATCCGTCTTACAGTATCTTCACTCATATCTGCTCTTTTGGATCATGACCTGTGCAAAAAACCCAGTCCGTGTTTTTATATTTTGGATATTCGCGTTTTAATTGCGCAACTGCTTCTTCTGGAGTATCGGCAAATGCACAATCCCCGATTTGGATATCCGGCCCGGTAAATGCCCCCCATGAATCCCCATCCCTATATACTTTAATTATCATAACTGCTCCATCAACGCCTGTTTCTGTTGTTCAAGTTGCCTGATTTTTGCTAAAGTGTCTTCTTTTTCAGCCAGGGCTTTCTCAAGGATCTCTGCACATACTTCTTTCACGGGTTTTTGTTTTGCTAATGCAAGCACCTGTAACTTTTCATATAGAATTATCATACCCGGAGTCGTGAAATGGACCGATTTGCCCGTTGGACCATGTTCACTTTTTATCGTTTTGTTGACGTTAACAAAATGGTCTGTTTTCTCTTCTTTTTCTGATTCTGGCTCAATTTTTTTAGTATCTGCGATAATCTCATCCTCCTCTTGTATTTCCTTTTTATGTTCCCTACTCTTCCTGATACATAGTTGTTTCATCCCGGTTTCGGTCAACACCCATCCATCCGGCAGTTTATATCCTTCTACCTGGTTTTTGCTGACATAAGTTCTAATGGAACTTTCAGTATATCCGGTTTCTTGAGATGCTTCAAAAAATGTGTAATATCGTTTTCCTTCGACGACGATCATAACCCCTCACCTGCGGCCAATTTCAAAAAAAACTCCCAGGGTAATGCAACATAAGTATTAGAATAATTCCGCTTAAAAGCCACAACAGGCACTAAATTCTCTTTTTCTGCATTATATTCAGCCTGCTTCAGTGCTTCCCAGATATTAAGAGATTCTTGTCTTTTGCATTCAATAGCGAATGGAAATACTTGTCTCGCTCGTTTTGAGAGTTGTATATCCATTCCTGGTTGCCCCATCCCGTTCGAGACTACATCTTCATCAGGCAGATTGAACTTTAATCTGACATCTCCGGTGAGATCGTTTTGAAATCCTTTCCCTTTTGCTTTCCTGGTTTTTGTGTTCATTCTCCTCTCCTGTATTTATCCCAGTCTTCCTGTAAATCGTGAAAATAATCATCAAATCGCCAATCCTCACAAACTTTTGTAGGATTATACTCCTTACCCTGTTCTTTCTTGCATTGTTCGTGTTTACAGTTCTCGCAGCATACTCCATCTCTGAATGTGAGTCCAGGGCGCCTCATTAGCATTCCCCCGGACATTCCGTTTCTTCCGGGCGTTTGCCGGATTTTTTACACACTGGTACCGGAGGACTGACAAACCGGTTCTTCGTTACCCACATGAGATCAGGGCAAAGTCTGGCTTTGCATTCTCTAGTTCCCGGCATGAAAGATCCTCCTGCAATTGTTGCATCCATATTCGCCGGTTTTTAGTTTTTCTGTCAGGGGGCTTGAGCAAAACGGGCAATTCATTATTTCTCACCTTTAATTGTTTTTTCTGATTTTCTGCCGTTCCAACACCAGGATTTAATATTAACAATAGGGAACCCTTCAATTCCAGGATTATTTAACCGGCATTCGGTCTTTTCATTATCAGCGATGACAAATGAATCCCCGGAATATCTGCATGTACCACAATTATAACCCGGATAATCACCCATTATAAACCTCCCGGATAATGTATTTTCCGAGGCCTGGAGAATAGGCAAACTCTATAGTTTTGCCAGGAACGTTTGCATAAGATTTTGAGAACTCCCTTACTTCTTCGAACGTCTCAAATACACCTACAATCTTTGGTTCTTTTGTAGGGGCCGGTTTAGGGGGTTTCGCCTCCTCCTGGTGGAAAAGAGTAGTTTGAGTCATTCCGGTACCTCTTCCGACATTGGAGCAATGGCGTAAATATTAGTATCGCATCTGGCGATTAACAATCCCCCGCAGGATTTTAATTCTTCATGTTGTGGATGGTTTTTATCATCATTGATATAAATTTCAATAATTATCTCATTACTTTGTAATTCCGGAAATTCAGACCTCTGAATATCTTGAATTTTATCAAAAAACTCGAATAAGAATGTTTTATTCATTCTTGAATAGCCAGATAACTTTAGTTTACCTGAATTTATGAAAGATGTATACTGATTACAATCAATTTCCCCAGCTATTCTTTCGATACCATTGATTCTAAAATCATTAATTATATTTGCAGTCATTCTGGTACCTCCTGGATGTACTTATTAAGTATTTGTAAAGCCGAGTCTGGGAATGAACATACTGTTGAAATGCAAACTATTTCTTGCCCGAAGAGTTTAAGCAGGATCCAGAGCAGCCACATGCAAATGATTTCTTTTATCATTTCCGGGCCTCCTTACATTCTTCGTAAATAGGACACAGATTATCCGGATCAGAACATACTGCGCCAGATATACCGAATAGAGGACACTTATCACAGACATATGCAAAATAATGGATATAAACAAGTGAATCACGCGAGATATTTGGAAAATCTACTTGGAGAATTCGAAATAGTCTATCCCTAACAATAAAAATATCTCCAGGATAACCCTTCAGTTCATCCCCAATAATGCAATATTCCCTACCTTCTAAGATGGCTTTTTCCATTTCCGGATAGAATTTAAGATTAATAAGTGTCATTTTCCCCTCCAACCCACTTATAGTATTTTCTGATGTAATCTCTATCGAATCTAATAATGCATTGTAATTTTCCGGCGTCTCGTAACCTTTTCAAAGCCTGATAAATTGTTCCCCGGGGAATTTCCATCTGCTCAACAATATCTCTTTCACAGATCGGGCTATTCTGTCTGGCAAGGAATACCTCAATTTTTTCCATTTGGCTAGGATGTCGCCCGGTTTTCATTCAAATCCCTCTGGATGTATTTCATGATGTCCTGATTGATCAATCCGAAGGATCAGAACCTTGATTCCTCCGGCATGTTTGCCATCCAGAACTGCCCGTTTCAGGAACTTGTCTCGTTCGGATTGTGACCTGGCTGTCATCTCGTCCAGTTTCCGGACGTTGCTGATATCATAACTGGCATAAATCGCTTCCGTAAATGCTGGTTCTTTGAGGAGTTCGCTCATATATCCATCCCCCGAAGTTTCATTGATAACCGACAGAGAGGCTCAAAGATTTCCTTCTCTCGTTCCGTGAAGTTTCCTACCTCTGCATCACAAGCGAACGATTCATCGCAGAATCTTACTGCATTCCAGATAATATCAGCCCGAAGTTCCTTAATTTCTTCGAGGACCGCCACTATCGATTCATGCTCTTCCATGATCTCTTTTGATCCGGTTTCTTTGTATCTCGCTTTCAGGACTGTAAGCCGAGTTTCAACCTGATCAAGAAGACTTCTGGGAATTGCTATTAAACAGGGAGAATCTCGCTGAGCAATAAGAGCATCCCGGAGGATATAGAGGGTATCAGAGGTCATGGGCTTGACTCCTTCCATTCAGGTATCGTATTCTCGTTAAAAGGACAGTTAACAGGAGGAACACTATCTTCTGTATCTGCCATGAGTTTACATGGTAGTTGCCCATCGGCAATACAGAGAGAACAGATGAAGAATTTAACACTCATTCAAATCTCCCGTAAATTAAAATACAGTTATAGACCGGGTAGCCTAAAGTTCCTGCAACTGCCCCCCATGCTGCACAATGTTCTTTCAGGCAATGAACTGTATGAAAATCACTTGTCGCTGACCAACACCCACTGCGGCGGCCATGATCTCGTATCTCCCCTATAACCGGGCGGCTCATAAACGGGCATATTTTATCTTCTTCAATCTCGGACATTTAATTATCCCCAGATATCCGCAACCCGTTAATCATGATCTCGCCTCTTGTTCTACCGGAGGTCTGAGTACCAAGGTCCATCTTAATGCTGTGAAGAATCCTAATGAAAACGGATTAATTTTACTCCGTTTTTCTTCTTTTAACTTATTATAGATTGCTTTTTCCAGCCATTCAGGTATCCCATTTAACTTGTTCCATTCTTTTATTGCCTCAGATCTTGTTGTACCACTAGCATACAGTATTGATAAAACACGGTCATCTTCTGACTCATGAATACACTGTATATCATACATTTCTCCAAGATACTGTTCCCCATCATCAAATGTCGCAAAACTAATATCCGGGACATTACCGCATATTTTACATGGGATAATCTGCTCTTCAGTCATCATCATCCTCTTCAAACAACTGCTGATGCATATTTTCTATTTCACAGAGATCAGAGTAAAAAGAGAAAGCTAATTTTTGCCATCTATCTTCCAGATTATCGAATTTAAACCCCTCTTTTCTCATGATCTCTACGGCCTCCGGTTGAAAGCGTGCTACCCGATGAGCGAATTCTATTAGTTTTTCATGTTCTTCAAAGAGTAGATGGAATTCGTTCTCTGTTATATGCTCTTTGCAAGGGATTTTACATCCCATATCCCGCTCAATTCCGAGTGTACATATATCATATTTAAAAAATATGCAGGAATTTATAAAGTCAATTTCAACATATCTTCCGGGCTGGCTTTCTGGTATCCTTGCAATGCCAGGGCAATGCCGGATCTGCCGTTCTTCAACTGAGGGGATCATAACCCTGCCTCCCTACACCAGTCACTTATAGGGGCCCAATAATACAATCCTCTGAAAAGCAGGTTAAGCCGGTTGGCATGACAATAAGTAACCAAGTTGCCTGAAACCAACCGGTAAAAATCGGTTTTAACCATTTCGAGCTTCCCAACCTGACCTGGAGCCGACAAATGATAAATTTCTGTAGTTCGTTCCTTTCCGGATGCTAGCCTTCTGGCATCTGATGCTCTGACCCTGAAATGCTGACCTGAATTCAACCGGATTGTTATATCGTCTTCCGGAGTTACTCTGACGGCTTTTCCTATCGTGGTCATGTTACCCCCAACTCAATTTCGGCAATTGCCAAAAAAATAGGAAATACCTGTTGTGGTACTACCCCGTTTCCAAGTGCTCTAAGTCGGTCCACCCTGGAGGAAACCCCATGAGCCACTCGACCCACAACGGGTTCAGACTCCCAGATTCCAGGGAAGGGTTTACAGCCCTTCCAAGAAGCCCATTTACCGGGGTAGTCCCGTCTTTTATCGAATTCCCGGTATCCTTCCAGTCCCGTGATGTAGGTGTCGGCCAGTTTCTCACTGCTGTATTCAGACAGGGGGAATGCCTCTTTCTTTCTCCCGGACAATCCCCTCTCTTCCCATCGCTCATTTTCGGAGTGGGCAACAATGAATACCCTGTCCCGACGGTGAGGGGCTCCAACGGCGATAGCCGGAATAATGAACGCCCTGCAGGCGTAACCTGCACTTTCCAGGTCAGTAACCGAAATATCGAGACCCATATTGACGAATCCAGCAACATTTTCTCCAACAACCCAAGAGGGCCGGAGCTCTTGCACCAGTTTGAACATTTCCGGCCAGAGGTAACGGTAATCGCTCTGGCCTTTTCGCTTTCCAGCAACACTGAACGGTTGGCACGGGAATCCACCGGACAATAGGATCGGCTGCTGTTGGATACCGGCTTCCCGGAGAGAGTTAACTGTGACATTTTGTATATCCTCAAATCGTGGCACATTTGGCCAGTGTTTTTGCAAAATCTTAAAACAATATGGATCCTTCTCTATTTGTGCCATCGTTTTAAATCCGGCCCATTCAGCAGCAAGATCCATCCCTCCAATACCTGAAAAACAAGAGATATGTGTTAGGGTCATACTTTAGCCCCCTGTAGTTTCCCAACATATCGATATACCGGTACTTTGCAATATCTGCTATTCCACTGCTCAAATTCTGTAGAATGGTTTAGAAAAGCAGTAATCCAAAATGTATCTTTTCTCCCGATAGGAGGTTGGCTAAAAAGTTTCTGCAATTCCGGATAGTTTGTCGGATTGCTTTTCACGGCATTTTCAATTACTGTCCTGGAAAATAATTCGCTATTTCCTCTTATTTCAGATATTTCATTTATTATAGTCTGTTTTGTTTTTTCAGACATAATGGATAATCTTGGGTTCATTGTCCTGCCTCCAACAAGGTTTTCTGCCCGTTTGTATGTTTTACCGCTCCGTTTTCTATTATTACGCCCATTTGCCCGGATTCATCAACCCGTTCCATCCAGATCTGCATCTCGTTGTCTTTTGCCATCTCCTCTACAATCTTAAGGCTGACAGAATCCAGAGCATTACCGTCCCGGATGAGCAGGACCTTGAGATTAGGATTCATTGCTATTCCCATTGCCAATGATACCCGGATCTGTTCTGCGGTTGATGCCTGGGCGAAAGGAACTCCGTTTAGCAGTATACCGGACTCATCGAATGACAATCCTGGAACCGGGAATTTTGCCCTGGCCAGGCAGTCAACCTTATCCTGGTCGATATCTACTATGCCCTGAGTTATCTCTTCAAGTTCAGTATATGCTGCCTGTTGTTTTGTTTCAAGTTCAATCCGCTGGTGTTTTAGCCTGATTGCCTTGTTGGTTTGCTCAATATTGGAAAGTTGAGAATTGAGAGAGTCAATATCCGGAGGAACGAAAGCATCTGTAAGCGTTTTAAGTGAGACATATTCTGCATCTACTTTTTGTATAAATTCTCGATATCTCTTAATTTCAGATTCTAATTCCTGGATTTTTGCCTGATATCTACTGATTGTGTTGTATGCTGCATCACATTCCTGTAATTGCTTATTGTGCAGTTGAATAACTGAACTGGCTGATTGTATTTTTTGTATTAAATCCCCTGCGGATACTTCCTCATCCGGAGTATCTTCGGGGACTTCAGGCAGTTCATTCAACTGCAGTTCTATCGACTTCAAAAGAGAGTCAGTAAGTTTCTTTTCCTGCAGGAGTTCTGCTTTTTCCTGTTCAAGTTCAGAAAAATCGATTTCTAACAGATCCATCAGAGTGGTTCTTTGATCTCGTGGCTGCATCCGGACGAATTCCAAGGGATCAAACCCTATCTCTGATACCAGTTTATCAAGAATTGCCTGTGGGCTTTTGTAGATGACTCCATCTCTGGCGGTTACCTGGAGCTGGGTTTTGTCTCCGGTCCAGGTCCTGGTGATAACGAGTCCGCCGAGATCTACTTTGACAATTGCTTTCTCTTCCCCTCGTCGTACCGGTTCCGGGATTTTGCCTGCTGCTGCCCGCCATTGCAAGGCCGCCCAGATTGCATTTATGACGCTTGACTTACCTTCAGCATTCTTTCCGGTGATTGGGATTAAGTAGCCATCCGGGGAGATATCGACTGCTACAACCCGCATGAAGTTTTCAACCTGCAGGCGGAGGATCCGGTAGGTCATGGCTGGACCTCCATGTTTTCAAAAAGATCATCCGGATCATACGAATAGGCGCTTCTTCCTTCCGTTTTTATTCCATGCCCTACAAATCGAATAGTATACTCATCCCATTCAAAATCATATCCAAGGGCGTTGCAGAAAGATTCTATTCTTTCTTCTACCTCATCCCAGATTTTACCATAATCCAAACAAATATCTATAGCAAGTTTGGGATACCAATCGTCATCGTCGTCATTATTGAAAGGTATATCAGTATCGTAAACCTCACCATATGTATCTGTCTCAATATATTGCCCGTTTTCCAGGGTTATGATAGTAGGTCCTTCATACTCACATTCTATAGATTGAATATCCCATTTCTTTTTTAACTGTTCTTCTTTTCTGTGGGATAATTTCCTTGAATATTCCCACATCTTTCCAATAGCCTGGAAATGTGAGAGGAAAATTAACCGGTCGGATTTAGTCAGAAATGGGAGTTCGTTATCTTCTATGAAATATTCGGATTCATCCTGTTTTAGTTCCTGGAATACATGACCAAATTGCACAGGATATAGAGGAGGATAATTCATTGTTTGGCCTCCTGTTCAGCTGAAAGTTCAACATATAGTCTCCTATGCGTTCTCTCTCTTTTAATTTCACGATAATCAAACAACGCAGAAGTATAATCCTTCCTATTTATTTCTCCCATCAAAACATGCAATTGCATTAATATTAGTTCCACATCAGCAACCTCTTTTGCAATGTTTTCCAAACAAAACAAATCGTTTCGATATCGTTTCCATTTTTGAATGGCAAATATTAGTTCCGAAAGCTCCTCAACTACCATATCTAGTTGTGGTTCAAAGCCCCATGTTTCAAGTGCCTTAACAGAGAGATATTCGTCCCCATAATTACATTTAAAAGAATCAGGCATCAGGCATCAACCTCTTCAAAACAAACGCTGTTGAAACTTCCGTCCTCCTCTACCAGGAAAACTTTAGTATGCCATGTATGCTCTTCGGTTGATCTTATTGTGTAAATTGCTCCAATTACTAACTTTTTTGGGTTTCCTGTCTGATTTCCCCATTTATCCTGGTCTTCAGAGCATCCGGTAAACCTGACTTTATCTCCAGGTTTCATCAGGCATCACCATGTCTAATTAGTCCGGCTGCTATGGCACGATCGAATAGGATTATCCCATCCGGGTATTCGTCCTCTTCAGTAAACATGCATTTATAAATGAATTCTTCAGGGTCAGGGGTAGCATTAGCCATGATGCAAAAATCACAACCTTCATGCTGGCATCCGTGACACATGGCATACAATATTGAAATAAGATGCTCTTTCGAGGCAGTCAGAGAATAGAGTTCTCCAGGGGGTGCGTCAATAATCATCAATGCTGAGAATCGTTCCGGCCCAAGACTCACGGAGGATAAATGGTATCCTTTTGCAAGATACTCATTAATAACTCTTGAAAACGCAGGTAGATTAAAATCTGAAATTAATTTTGCTTTCTGCATTATAAACTACCTCTTTTTGACGCAATAACAACAAATTTTGTTCTTTTACCGAATTTCTCTGGTTTAACGAAAGAAACATACCCTGATCCATTCAGAGCATCTGATTTATTCTTGGCCTGTATATCAGAGAGATATTCTCCTTTCCTGGTAGGATGAGATAGATACCTACCTTTGAAGAATAGTCCGGAATTATATGTCATCAGACTCCACCCTCTACTACCAGGATTTTAATAGGGCCATCGTAACGAGGGCATGTAGTATATAAAAATCCTACTCCATGTTGATTCTTAATTCGATCATAACTTATTTCACAAACATCATCTGGTAAAATATCATGAACTGAAACTCTTTCACGGCCTGACAGTTCTTGGATAAGATCAGCAGTTGAAAGTTCACATAACAAAGATGATTTAAGTTCATCTTCTATTGCAATAGATCTATTATTATCAAGAATCCTACGGGTCAATTCTGAATAATTGGAATCGCGTAAAAACATCAGACTCCCTCCTCTGCTTCGGCCATCTTACGAACAAAAGTAATACACTCAGATGGAGTTACTGAAAAACCACAAACTTCAGATAAACTGTCTGCACATTTATCCCAAAGAGCATTATTATCCCCATGAACATCATATTCTGGAAGCCTAGAACTGAAACTCTTGATATTCCGAAACATATGAGAGGCTTCATTCAAGAATCTCTCATGCATTGCCTCAGCTTGTTCCTGGTAGGTCTGTTCTTCCTCGACGATCTTTCTCTGAGCTAGGAGGTTCTTCCTTACTTTATCTGCTATGATCTTTGCTTGTTTTCTAGGAGAATAGTCGGGATTGTCAAGTAAGATAGTCTCTTCCATTACAAAATTGACAAACTCTGATAGGTTCTCTATACCACAAGCATGAATCCCAGTACAGAGGTCTTCTTTCAAATAGAGGCATTTCCCTTTCTTTACCATTGGAAACACCTCCACTTCCACGGAGGAGAGAGAGAGAGAAGAGAGCTAGAGTACCTAGCTCTATATAATATAATATAATATAGACTTGAGAGAGAGATCATACCTGACCTCCATACTTGTGTTTCTTCTCGATCTCCTGATAGATCTCAAGACTTGACTTAATTGATGTTTTTACGATCCAGTTCCAAGCCTCATCTCTATCTTTATAAGATACTTTGTTAAAGAGACAAAACTCCTGAAACCTCTCAATTTTATCTAATGTAGCTTCATGGAGAATAGAATAATTCCGGATCAGGTCAATGATTGGATCTTGTCTGTATCCTCCTTTGCCTACTGATCCTCTTCCTCCCCAGGCGGATTTATCATATTGACCAGTCTCATCAACCGGGTTGATATCAGTTATTATTTCTCCCTCGAATTTTAACCGGACTAGTTGACCCTCTTTTAACCTGATGATTTTCTCTGCAGCTTTGCCTTTATACTGCATCCATTCATCTTGTCCATTAGCCTTATGTATCAGGGCTTTCCCGTCTCCTTTCTTCAGGAGTTTAATCTGCCATTTTTCTAGCTCTGGGGGGACTGGAGTATGTATCTGCTCCTGCTTAGGAGGTTCTTCTTTCGGTTTTTCCGCTGGAGGTTGTGAAGATTCTGCCTTTTTTGCCCGTTCCTCATGCATACTTTTTACCGGGTTTACAGGTTCCATTCCTGGAGGAAATGATAGTTTCAGTAATTTTCCTCCTTGTATAAAGGCATCAATAGGTACATCTCCTGTCCGGATTCGGTGGTCTACATCTGCATTGCTATAGCTATACTCTAGATTATGCCCCATGTTAGTCCCGGTCAGGAAAATTAGTCTGATCATTTTCTTTGCCCGGTCCAGGTATGCAATTTTAACCTGGTTGGTTTCCATCAAAGGCTTTTGAGGAGCAGTTATTGCTTCTGTCATCTTCCAGCCTCCGGACAGAGTTCCGGACATCTTGATTTACAGGTCGCAAACTCATGACATCCCAGGCAATATACTTCGTCAGAATCAGTTACCGGTAGAGGTCTGCGTCTTTTCATGGTCGCACCACATCCGGCAGAGCACCTTGTTTAATATCCCGGTAAATTTCCAATCCGGTTTTTACCTGCAGGCGTTTTTCTATTCTAATTAGGGCATTATCAATTCGGAACTTTCTCCTGATTGGCAAATGAACGATAAAATGTCCTGTTGAAATGTCACAATAATACCCAAAGTGAACATGAGGTGATTTACTTGGTATTCCACATTGTTCCAGAAGCGGGATTACCTGCTTAATTTTCTCAGGTGGAACCTGAAATTCAACGATCCTGAATTCTCGATATGGTCGATTCTTTATAATTTCGTCCCGGATTATTACGACTACAGCCATGTCTCCACCTCCGCTGCTTTTCCGGGCATTATCGGTTTTAGTTCATATCCGATAACTATCAATTTTCCAGGATCGGCACCAAGTTTTGCAAGTTCCTTCCGAGTATCTCCTAGAGTTGGTTTGAACGTTTTTTCAATTTTCTCTAGTGCTTTCTTTTTTAAATTGTTCCAAACCTGAGGATAATGTTCAAGGTATTTTTTCTCATTTAATGACCCATTTTCATGCTTTGTTTTAAGTTCTAACCTGAATAAACCCTCTTCTAAAACTCCAGATGCAATATGTTCATTAATTATTTCATGTTTCTTAGCTGTAAATTTAGACTGTAATTCAGATAGTACAGAAATAAACAAGGTAAGTTCTTTCTCACATTCCTCGATTTTCGCAACGTCATTCAGGGTACTATCGAAGTTACCAGTCTCAATCCTTAGATCAGACTTAAACGCGAGAACCCGCTTTTCTTGAGCAAATGTTTGGATAAGCTCTAGGAGGAAATTATCTTCAAGGATCTTACCGTCTCCTGACTTGCTCATCTCGTAGGCAGTCCGGAACTGGTTGAAGTCTAATGAAGATTGACTCATGCTATGGCCTCCACTCGCTGAACTGTCTCAATTTTAACAGCGTTTAATTCATCGTCGAAATGTAACCGGCGCCTGAAAAACTCAAGTTTGTTAGTCCTCTCGAGCTTTGCCAAGTCTGATAAGTCATTGACTTTCTCTTGATAGTATTCCTCATACGCTTTGAGGTCTATTTCAAAATCTACAACTGCCCTGACCGTTATCTTAACCTGTTCTGTCCAATCATCGCAGCAGAGCCGGTCTGATGCGATCTTGCAATTTGTCCCCCGCTCGGTTCCTCCATACTGGCAGGTAAAACAGGATTTGGCTGGCTGCATCATTCACACCGCCCCCTTTGGCCGGAAATATGTATTAAGCCCTGGCTCACAATTTCGGTCCAGGCATACTCTGACGTTTTTCTCAATATGCCCGTCCGGATAATGGACATCACCCTGCTTAAGCTTCCCGCAGGCAGAGCAACAGACCGGACCAATGTATCCGGGCATTTCACTCACCTATGAAGACAACGCCGAGATTTTCGTAGACTTTCCGATACAACTCAAACGGTATGGCGGCCATGTTGTGGTGGTGATCTTCCCTGAGATCTTCCAGTGTCACAACACCCCGGATCTTACTCTCTCCGGGCGGAGAATTGATTACTGTTCGATGCAAAACATTAGTACCAGTCTGGCTGGTCATGCCGGGTTCCTGATTGGCGTCGGCCCCGGCCTGTGATTCTTTTTTCATGCTGATATCTCTATAGGTTTGTTTTTGCTCAACTCCTCTACTGCCGCGATAACAACCGCGGTTTCAGAACCATACTCATCTTTCAGAGATAGGATCTGCTCGACCGTTTTTACCGGAAGAAACATGTTCTTCTGGTACTTAGGCTCCTGTGCCATATATCTACATATGTAGAGATAGGTAATAAAACTACCTCTACAATTGTAGAGGTAATTAATATAACTGTAGATTTCTATTTTTATATATGTCAGAGGAGTACTCGGATGAGAGGAATGATTTTGTCCAGGTAAGAGTGCCTAAAGGGATGGTTGCTCAAATAGATGCATTGATTGAACAAAAGAAATTTTCATCCAGAAGCGAGTTTTTCAAGCGTATCGCAGCGGAATAATCCTGTCTCTGGATGGTACATAACCCATTTTAATTCAATGAGTTTTTCCATAAGAGTATATTCATCGACTTTTAGTTTTTCAGCAACATCGACTATTGTTAATGTTTTTAGAAGAGGATCGTCAACATATGGAGGATTATATATCAGATTCAAACAATCCTCATCAATTCCTAATCTTTTTGCACCAGCATATGTTACCAGCCTGTTAACTCCGTGCTTGTCGTACCCACATCGTTTGAGATGCCCCCCGTAACGTGCCAACCCCCGCATGTAATCATCAACATCGTCGATTTTCTCTGATTGAATTGGGCCATTTATTGATAATACTTCACCATGCTGATACCGGGTGAATATCTCAACCATGTCATCTTTCCTTGACTCTATGCGTGCGGCGGCCTCTTTATTTTTCATGCCGGCAGTATCGATTTCAAGGATTAATCGATTAAACCCCTCTTCGGTCAGGAAATAGAAAACAGGCGGAAAATTCCTAATCATCCACGCTTCGTGGATGACCGGGTAAATTTCTTTTATTTCCTCTTTTGAGATTTCTATGTAGTGCTTACCTGGAATGAGACGTTTTCTAACCCTATCCATATGCGTAGATTTCATCTCTAAATTCCGGCATGTATGGAAATAATATGTATATGGAACCCCATCACCAATCAGACAACCTTGGTGTTTCCCATCCTTGAGTATCTCAAGTTTCACTTCAACGGTCTTCCATCGGGAAAACTTTTTCACTTCAGCGAGTGAATTATCTTTAGCCGGTGCCCGCTCATTACTTGGAGGTGTGGAGGGGCTGGCCTTTGTCTCTTTTTTAGTCATTGTTTCAACTCTTTACCACATTCTGAACAAAATTTACTATCCATTTCATTTTCTTTCCCACAATAAGGACAAAATCCGGGAATTGATTTACCATAATGTTGCTTTACAATTTTAAGGACAACATCAGTTTTTGTCAAATTGTCTTTTTGAGCTTCTTTTTCAATTGCCGTCACAAGTCTAATATCCATTCTAATATTGACTGGTTTAGTGCACGCAGTCACTGATAACACCTCATAATGTTTTACATTTTATTTTACGTTTTTGTAAAATATAAACTTATCTAACAGTAATGTAAAATCATGTGTAAAATGGCATCATCGAAAAGATATTTAGCTGCTCGGATCCCAGAACACCTATATAATGGGCTTTCACAAAAAGCGAAAGACCGAGGGGTTTCTATAACTGATGCTGTAATTGAAGCTCTCGAAAAATATCTTGGTAATGATCTCCCAGGTCTCTGCCCCTCTTGTCAAACTCAAAACCTGCCTGATGCACAATACTGCCAGAAGTGTGGGGAACCTCTAACTGAAACAGCAAAACAAGCAAGAAATCTCCTAGATAAAGTAAAACTAGAACCTGAATTTATTAGGGAATTATCTAAATCTGCTGGAATTAATCTATTTGAAGGGGATGATACCCAGAATATTGCAATGAATAATATCCTTAAACTCGTCAAACAGATTGACGAACTCCAGCCGATTGTTGAATGGGCTAAAAAGAAAATGGATGAAGAAAAAATAATTAGTTAAGATTTAAATTACTGGTTATTCTAGCAGATTCTTTTAGTTTATTATTTGCATCATTTATTGCATTAGTCGATTCATCAAGTAATGAGGTAAATTTATTATTATTGCCTGCCTCATATTCGTTGCATGCATCATAAATGGTGCTATATCCATAATAGTAATCATTCAGAGCCTGTAGATATAACTTTTTTACCGGTTCTAATTGAGGGGATACTTTAATTTCATTAACTTGAGGGATCATAACCCAAATAACATCATATAATTGTTTGGAAGTTGATTTAAGTTTTAGAATATCATAAGATTTCACAGCTATTGTATTTTCATCAATTAATGGAGTGATTATTTTAGTTTCTTCAATTACCAAATTTGTAAATTTAAGATCTTCAGGAGATAAAGATTGTAATTTATTACTTGATTTATAATTGTAATCTGTAGATGAATGATTACCCCCTCCAGCAGCCGCCCCGAGCAACATAAGCACAAACAGGATGGCAAAAATACCGACAAAGTATTGCCACCAAGGTCTACCTGTAATCTTAAACGCAGATTGTTTTATCGGATTCTTCGGTATCCTAACCCCCGCACTATCCCCCACTTCAAGCACATCTTCTTCCTGCCATTTCCTTCGGTTCTTGTCCCGGTTTCGCTGATATGCCGGAGTCCCCGGAGCTAGCATTAGCGCGTTCTCATAGCAGGTATCAGCCGTTTCGTAATCTCCGGTTGTAGTTAAGACAACGCCTAAAGCGTTCCATGCTTTGTGATTCTGGTCGTCTTCCTCCACAGCCTGGTGTAACTCATCGACTGCTTTCTGGTAATCGCCGGACTTGTAAGCTGTAAGTCCTGCCTGATATGACATAATATCCGGTTAACCGGAGACAAGAAAAAAGCGATCTAACTTTCTTACTTCACAACTTCAGTGAGTGCGTCCCCTCATACGCTTCGTCTGATGTAATTTCAGCATCCCCCGTAAGGGTCCAATATGTAGTTCCGGTTTCAAACCCCCCATTACCTCCAATATCCCATATTCCAGATTCATCCATCCATGAGAAATAGAGGTTATCGAAATATATCGCAGCGCCCGAACCAATTAGTTCCATCTTAATACTTGTCTGATAAATATTTTCGAAAGGACCCAGAGTTATTTTTGTCCATTCGAGCGGTACTGTTTCAGGTTCCCATACAATATCCCCGAGATTTGTGGTATATATCGTGAGTTTAACGGATTGAGAAGGCCCCAAACTCCCACTGGCTTTTACGTAAAAACTAAAGTAAGAAATTCCGTCTGTATGACTTCCCATATCATGAGACTGACATATGCCAGGTCCAGCTGTAAATGGAGTTACCCTACCCGCAATTACCCCCCCATCTGCCAAATCCGTAACTGCAAGTATTGTTCCAACCTCGTAAGTAGACGGTAGATCTACAGTCCTTATAGTTCCGTCCGTATACTGTATCTTTGTCAGTACCATGTTATTCTGCCAGTGCCACTACAACAGATCCATCTTTCTTCTTCGTTACAATCAGTTTTGTTCCAACTTCATATTCTACCGGTAACTCAACATACTCTGTTTTTCCATCAGTATACTGGATATGGGTTGTGTAACTCATGCTATCACAGTAGCGTATACGGGTTTTGCGTTCTCTGCCTGTGTTGCAGCCTCACTTTCAATCAGCCTGTCAATACTTCTCTCACCAGATGCTTTTCTTATCCCCTCATCCCAGAGCTCAGCATCAGGATCGATGCCTGTTATGTCAGCAGTAATTCCGAGGTTAGAAAGAGTATATGAGATATCAGTAACCCGATAATGAGTCAAATCTAGATATTTTCCTGTGAGTCTTGACAGTCCGGAGATATCCAGGATATTAAACAAGGACATCCCCATACCCTGGAAAGACCCAGTAAGCTGAGTATCAACCCGTCTGAAGTTAGCAAGATACGATTCAGCCAAATCGTCAATGTCTGACGTATCATTGATATTTATCTCAACCACTTTGTCATAGTAAGGAGCATCACCATAAACCGCGACCCCAACCTCTACCACGTCAGATATCGTCCTGGTTGCAATAACCCTTGTGCAAACCGCATCCGGGACTGACTTAAGCGATAATGAAAATGTTATAAGGTTAGTTTCTTCTATTAGGTGTGTTTCCAGGAATGCCGGCAATTCCTTGATATATTCGTAGTTTCCAAATACGGCATAGGTGTAAATCGTGCCCCCGACTTTTCCATAATCCAGATAAAACACACATTGATAATCACTGCAAAGAGTTTGTATGATATCAAGAGCCATTTCTCCGACAGCAACAACCAAATCATCTGTTAATACCAGATCATCATCTTGCTGCACCCTGGTCGTATCAATTCCAACTGAACTAGCCAGAGCCACAATAATAGAGCCTATCACAGTTCCAGCTTCAAAAGTGACCGCTTCATCCACTGTGACAGCTGTATGTGACAGTTTGTAAGAATAATCAATGCAGGGAATATCTATTGAGGATAACCCGTTAGAAAATGATAACGTCCAGTCAGCAGTTACACCATGAAACAGAACCCGGTTTTTATACTCGATAGATACTTCCTGATTGTTCTGAACATAAGATAGAGCATTAACCGGAATGGAAATGCCTGCAGTAGTGGAGAGATCAGAGGCACTTCGTTTTATCGTAGCTTGGTTGTAAATAAAGTCAGACTTTCCGCCTACTGTTATTTTTATCGGGGATACAAGTTTAAGGTCGTGAGTGTTCTTAACCGCTCCACCAACAGACAAGGTAGGTTCAGTAGCAGCGTATTTTCTGACTTTAATGTTGTCTATCCAGGTTATAATACCAGATGAATATGCTCCAAAAAACAATCGGTCCCAACTTGTTGGTGTTCCCCTAACCGGAGCATCTTCTTTTAACAAAGCCCCGTTTACATAGATATCATAAGCAGTCAGACTTTTTACAACCAGTTTTACAGTGTACCAGGTTGAGGCAGCATATGTGATTAGGTTATGCAGATTCCCGCCTGCGTCAGAATACCCAATATATCCGTTCCCTATAAAAATAAAAAATGCATTTTTTAGATCTGAAAATGCCCCGTTGCAAAATGTCGGGGGGATATGATGAGCATTTGATACATTAGTCCGAAAGGTATATTCGATAATACCGCTCGTTAACGAAACTGCTTTATAAACTCCAGTATATCCATATGTTGACGAATGCGTAAATTTCCCAGAATAACTACCACTATATTTTATCGATGCATCAGCTACAAAAGTTCCTGCTTCTATTGTCCACCCGGAAACATCCCCATCTTCAAAGTCATCGTATACGATAAACACGCTGCTTGTTGACTCGGATGTCGCGGAAGCGTTTTCGTAATACAGGATCAGGGAAGTTTGATTTGCATCCGGGACAGTAATACAGACTTCAGCAGATACCCCCGGAGTATATGACTCTATGAAGTACGTGCATATCGTTCCATTACTCTGTGTGAACCGGATATCACTAAAGTCAGCAGCCATCCCGGTTTTCCAAGTAAGAGAAAGTTTATGCTGAAAGTTCGTCTGATTAACTGGGTTCGAAATGGTGACGTTTGCTATCTGTTTCCAGGATTCGTATACCATCTAGTTTTATCCTCGGTTGAAAATAATATTACAGATAAATTGTTGAGATGCGCTAGAAAAACTAAACCAATCGCTTGCATCGTTATCAAACGAAAATGCTGATATACTACCATCAGAAGAATAGAGCCACATGTTTTCTACAAACGCCTCTGCACCGGTAAAATCAGTCCATGTAACATCAATTGTGGCATAAGCACCAGTTCCAGTCCCGGTAACAGTAGGGGAAGCATCTGCAGTAGGCCCACGGGTTAAGTATTGCTCGTTTTCAGTACCGTAATATCTGTCTCTGATGTAACATTTCAGGGCAGTAAACGCAGTTGAATCTACCCCTCCTGCTTTTTTGATGAGATATGAAGTTAATACACTTGCATCTAAATATCCACCCATTTTTTCCTCCTATCCTGTGTTAAATCTTAACCTGGCTGATGCATCTATCGAAGATGCCAAACTGAATGATAATGTACCGGAAGCGGTAGCCTCAAGAGTTGCGAGGTCAGTCGAGTAAACATAGCCTGCAGTTATGGTCTGTGTTTCAGCAGAAGTTACAGAGATAGCGACTGAAAGCGTGAGATACGCTCCGGACGCTGACCCCGTAACAACTGGAGTTGCATCTGCAGACGGTCCCTGTTCAGTTCCCATCAGGAACCCAACTGCAGTTACAGCTCCGGTAACTATCCCTGCTATTATCTTCGCTATTGTTTCAAGTAATACATCAGCCCCTGACAGGTTTGCTATTGAAGTAGTGGCTAAAGCATCGTACCAGTCGTATTTAGACTGGTAAATATTAAAACTGAATACCCGGTTATTCCCCAATATGTCCTGCTGAATTGGTCCTTCGATGTAACAGTTCTCATATGGTACGTAAGTGTCTCCTTCTTTAATTACCAGGACTCCTGGACGATATGGAGACAGAACATAACTATACCCGGATATTGAGTTGCCTGCATTGATAGGAAATGCATACCGGTTGAGAATGTCTATCTTATCCGTATCTTCCGTTGTACTTATCACGCTCCAGATACGTTCTCCAGACTTCCCGCTAATGGTTTTTATCCCGCAGTTAGGTATCTCGTTTCCATTGAACTGAACTGGATAACTATTATCAAACGTTGTTATATCGATCTCACCATTACATACCGCAGAACAGGCTATAGTAAAGTCTGCCAGGAAACCGTTTACCCCGTTATATAATAGCCCGTTGTAACTACACCTGAACAGGATATAGAAATTGATCGTTATGCTTTTTCCTGCAGGCACATACCCGAAGTTCTCTATCTCATCCCAGGTAAACAGGTGCCTGGCAAATAGAGTGCCGTCTGCCTGAAAGAGTCCGACCTCAGTTACCTGGCGTTCATCACTAGACGTGTTTGTAAGAGTTACGTAAGCATGAAGACAGAACGGGTACGCTGTTGTATTCAGATATTCGAAAGTACAATCAGTCGGTTCAAACCCTCCATCTGAATACGGACTGTCTAAAGCCGTTAGTGTAGTATCTTCTTCAGCATCTCCGTAGCCGGCCCCTATCTTATCCAGGTAAGAAGCGGATATTCCGCTTAAGATATTGGCAATTGCAGGATACGCAGCATCAACAAGTATTGTATTTGTTCCTGCTGCCTGGAAGGAATTTGGGTTTATCGTTCCTGTGCATGTGGCGGTTATAGAATAGTTTGCCTGAATGGTAGGGACTGAAGTGTGTACCCAAACTAAAGTACTCTCGGTTATTGTAACTGTAAATACAATAGTAATACGTTCTCCGTCGGGAACTATTCCATAGTTTTTTAATCCTGTTAAGAGAGATCTGACAATAAGGGTGTTTCCATCCGACAGGAATAATCCGGCTTCTGTTACTTTCCTGGCACTACCTGAAGAGTTTAGTAAAGTTCCGGTTACTGTAAACCCGGTTGAACTTGGGACAATAGAACATGCCTGCGGTTCAAACCCCCCACTGGGGTATGGAGTCGATAACGCATTATCCCCGTTAGCTTCTGCTATAGTCCCATACCCCAATCCTATGTAATTACAGGTTAGAGAGGTTTCCCCAATTGATAGGTTTGCAAAATACGGAAATGCTGCATCAACTACTTTCGTCATGATACCCCCCGGTATCCCTGCCGTGCCCGGATTTCCTTGGCTAATGCCGCTTTAAACTCCTCGTAGTTCGTGACGCCAGGTAATGAGATATTACCAAAATTGTATGTATGTGATGTGCTCCCGGAACTGCTACCAAGTCCGGATTCAACCGCCCCGGCTTTTACCTGAGCTGCAGTCAGGACGTATTCACCGGCGTGGACCAATGCCATTTCTGTTTTGCTGACATACCCGCCTTCTGCATATGCTTTTGTTCCGGCTGACGATGATGCAGATGCCGCAGCAGCCGATGCTGTATTTGCCGCAGATTGAGCTGCCGCAGCGGAGGCTTGAGCTGATGAAGTCGCCCCTGTAATCTGCGATACTAAAGATTGAATCTGGCTCCATATATTTCGAATAAAATCTAATATTGCTTGAAATTTACCCGTAATTAAATTATATAAAGTTTGTAGTGGTGTCACAATATAGGAAATAATATTATCAAATGCTGTTGTTATCGAGGTCAGCATATTGACTCCGAATTCTGTTAGTTTGGTGATTATATCCGTAAAAAAGTTCACCATTGCTTCGGTATATGAAGTGATCCATTCTGTTAATTTATCCAGTATATCCTGGAAGAAATCAGCAACTGCAGTTGTAAAATCTGAAATCCAGGTTGTCAAATTTTCAATAATATCAGCAAAGAATGTTACAATAGATTCAGTGAAACTAGTGATCCATTCTGTTAATTTCGCGAGAATATCAGCAAAGAAAGTTACTGCAGCTTCCGTTATTGATGTAATCCACTCAGTCAATTGAGTGAGAATATCTGAAAAGAAGGCTGTTACAGATTTTGTAAATGAGGTTATCCAATCAATTAATTGTATAAGTATGTCCTCAAAGAAAGCCGTCATGGCTTCCGTATATGAAGTAATCCAATCTGTAAGTTGAGTAATAATATCTTCAAAGAATGTAGAAACTGCTTCTGTAAACGAGGTTATCCATTCTGTTAACTGAGATATGATATCAGCAAAGAATGTAACAATAGATGACGTAAAAGATGTTATCCATTCAGTAAGGCTAGAGAGGACATTAGAGAAAAATGTTGATATAGATGTTATAAAATTAGATATCCATGTGGTTAGCTGAGTAAGGACATCAGCAAAGAAGGCAGTAATAGCAGATGTAGACCCGGATATCCATGAGGTTAATGCAGTTGTAACATCAGTAAAAAACTGAGTAAATGCAGTTATTGCATTTGTTACCCAATCTGTTATACCAGAAAGAGCATCTGATAGAAATGATGAGATATCTGATGCTAAACTAGTGAACAATTCCAGAACTTTGCCAGTTCCGCTAGTCATTCCCTGAATAAAATCGCTTATAAATTGAGTTACTCCGGAAATTATTGAAGTCCACCCTGTTTCTAATGCGGATAGAATATCATCTACAGGGAATATAGCCTGAATAAAATCAGCAACTGCAATAGCCCCGGACACGATTGCACTTAATAAGGCTCTGGGTAATGCTGTAAACCAAGAATCTAATGTGGTTAAAGAACCTCCAAGGGAAGAAACTATAGTATCTATTGGAAATATTGCTCTTACGATATCCCCTGCAATATCTGCCACTGCTCCTATTGCATTAATGACCTTCCCAGGTAGTTCTGTAAACCAATCTGCCACATCAGTCCAGTTCACTCCTAAAGCTGTAAGTATCAATGTTGGAGGAAATATTACTGCTAGAATAGCAGAAACAATCGTGTTTGGATCAATGCCTGTGATAAATCCTACTATGGCATTTCCAATGTTAGAGAACCAATTGCCTATATCTCCCAGATTTACTCCAAGCCCTGATAGTATTGCTGCAGGGGGGAATATTATAGCAAGAATCCCAGTAACTATTGCAATAGGATCTATTCCCGTAATAAAACCTATTATCTTATTTCCTAAATCTGCAAACCATTCACCGATTTGCGGGAAAAATTGATTCAATAATAGCAATATCCCAGCAGGAGGAAAAATTATCCCCACAATCAAAGATGCAATATTCCCTCCATCCAAACCACCTATAGTATCAGTTATCGTTTTAGGTAAATTCACAAACCAGTCAACAATCCCTTTTGCAATGCCAGCAAGTGTTCCAACAATGTCCATTTTGGATAGAAAATCCACCACGGGTTGTAATTGTTTAATAATCCAGTCAAATACTCCAAGTTTATACAGAGCATAAATAGCCAAAATTGCAACCGCAAGAGCCAATAAAATCGGATTTGCTATCAATATCGTTGATACTGTTGAAACTAATCCAGTTATCGTTGTTGCAAGGGTGCCAATTCCAGATATAATTGATGTTGCAGATAATGCGGGTAAAACGCTTGATAAACCCTGAAGAACCAGAACCCCTGACCCAAGCCCGGTTAGGACAGGAGAAAGAGCACCAAACGATCCTACCAATTCACCGAATGGAGCTAATGTGTCCCCTATACTAATTTTAAATTTATCAATCGCAACAAGCATATTATCTTTTACACTAGTTGCTGCAATATTCTGAGCTTCTGCAAATTTTTCGGCGACCCCAGCAGATTCTGCCATTTTATTTTTGGCAGTCTCTAAATTATCTTTAGATAATCCAATTGCAGTAGTTAATTCTTCAAAACTAATTTTACCATCAGCATTTGCGTCTGTTGTATCGGTTAAAGCAGAATTAAGGGCTGTCATCATGCTTCTGCCAGTATATCCGGCTTCAGACATAGCAACCATAGCGGTTTCGACATCCTCGATAGATAATCCGGCAGCTGCAAGTTCAGGCCCCATCCGGGTCATTGCAGTTCCGAATTCTTGAGATGAAACCCCTGTTTTATTAAATACAGTAGCAAGGCCATCGATATATTGATCCGCGTCGGTTAATTCCAGCCCGAAGGCTTTAAATGCCGGAATTAAACTTGTGACTAACTGATCTGCTTGGACACCAGATGCATCAGCTAATGTATCAAAAGCAGATTGGGCCGATTCTAATCCTTCTTTTGTGGTAACTCCGGCTTTTGCCAATGCCTGAAATGTAGCTGCAGCCTCTTCCATCGATGTGTCGGCTGTATATGCATTTGTAATCAATTCCTCCATAGCCCCGGCCGTTTCACCGGTCTGAAGAGCCAGTACTTTTGAGGCTGAATCTAACTCATTATGTCTGTCAGTTACATCAGACATTGCCCCGCTTAAAAGCCCCACTGCTGCAGTAGTAGCTCCTGCGGCTGTTATTAAATTGTTTAAATTGCTTGATGAATTTTCAGAGTTTCCTCCTAGTTCATCGACTTGTGATGCGGTTTCTTCTGCTTCTGTGCCTAATTCATCAACGGCGGACACTGCAGATTCGGAGGATGTACCTAAACTATCGACACCAGTTGTTGCAGAATCCGCAGCAGATCCTAATGAATCCATTGAAGAACCAGCCCCGGATATAGAAGAATCAATTCCAGATACTGCCGAATCTAAAGATTCCGCCGCACTGCTAGCATCATCAAGAGAACTTCCTACCGAGTCTGCAGCACTTTCAAACTCTGAAATTGCATTTCCTGCAGTTAATGTTGAATCGCCAAGCCCGGAAAAACTATTTTCTGCATTTTCTATGGAACTGTCTATACCTGATAATGAAGTATCTAATCCTGAAACTGAAGTGTCAAGGCTAGATACTGCTTCATCAGATATAGAAGCACCTTCACTAATTCCAGATAACGAATCCCCGACACCATTAGCAGCAGAATCTAATTCAGAAACAGATGAAGCTGCAGAATCCATAGATTCTTGCATCACGGAAAGATTTGAATCTACATCATCAACTGCACTTTCAAAAGATGACAACCCGGTTTGAGCTGATGTAAGGCTGTCGCTCATTTCGTCTTTAAGTACAAGCGTTACAAATAGTTCTGCCAGAGAATCAGTCATTTATCTCTTCCGCCGTTTTTCAATCTCTTCATTCTCTTTCTGGATTTTATAATTCCAGGCACAGATCATAAAGTGCCTATCGGCCTCAGGCAGGTTCCTCCACTGCTCCGGGGTCCATCCTGTCGCAAGTATCAGGTTCAGAGTCCCCTGCCCCATCTCCGTTATCGCGAAAGTTGCCTGCCTGTACCTTTTCCTCCTGGATCTTTTTGTCAGTCTTGACTTTAGACTGCGAGAAGTTCCAGATGGCAATAAAGATCTGGTTCTTGATGTATCCTGGTATCAGACCGGAAGAGAACGCATCATAATCAAACGCATCATCAACAGTAAGTTCAGCAAGTAAGTTATTGATAAAATCGCACTGCTGTTCTATTGCTTCAAAGCCTTTAATAACAGAATCAAGAACCTGCTGGTTGAGTTCGTCATCCGAAAGGTTAGTATTCTTATTCTTTAGCTTAATCTTTGTATCAGTCTGTGTTTTCCGGATAATGTTCATTATCCTCTGCAGGGGGATAATATGTTCAGGTTCGGGTTTCTTTATCTCGATCTGAGTTAGAAGGTTTTCTTCCAGGTCGAAGACATCAACCATCAGTGTTTCACGAGGAGCAAAAATAAGAGCACGTAAGGCTGCTGAATTTTCAGCGCTAGCCATCACTTTCTTTCTCTGCTGTTCGTTCTGGTTCCGGGTAATAACCGGGTTTTCAATCTGTTTTATCGGCATGGTTATGATCCGGAGTTCTCGTTATCCCACTCGATCAAAAACCCGATATCGATAGTAAACGAATCGGTATACGTGCCCTCAACCGGAAACTCTTGATCGTGCCCCGAGAACGAAACGTCAATAAGTCCCCACTTATGAGTGACATTCCCTAGACTATCGATCTTCTTTCCAACCAGGCACAGATCAGACTTAAATCCGGTAACCTTGTTACTCCAGATATATTCGCCAGTCGCTGGACCTTCCGTCCTTGCACCTACAAACAGAGCTTTGAGTGCAGAGGTAACCTGAAGCTGCGAGAAACTTCCTGAATGTTCAGTGACACCAACAACATTGATTTTATTTGCCTGCCCGTGAACTGCTATCTTTTCTGTGTCAGCTTTTGAACTTGTCTTAAAGTCCTGTGCTGAAGTGATATGAGTCAGGCCGGTAGTTTCCCCGTCAATGTAATAGAGCGTTATTACATCAGCTTCTGTAATCCCAGTATACTTGATAAACTCAATCCCGGACGTTTCTGTCGCTGCATCCGTACCGTTTGATTGATATCCAGTATACGCAATCTGCACATTGCTTTTTACGACAACAAGCATACCGTAATCAGCCGCTTTTGTAAGGGCAAATCCGCCAGCTGAAACTTCAGCTGAACTTACAGTATGTGTTTCAGTTGTCGGTACACCTCCAGCATACCATTTGACTTGTGGGCCTCTTGAGAGATCAGAGGCCGTAACATCTGCCATTTTTATACCTCGTTATAAGTGATTTCAACATCTACCGGAACATGATACCAGCCAGTTACCGGATCCACTAACCGGATGCCTCCGGTCACATACCGGGAGACGATATCATAAGATACCGTTCCGACTGTCCAGCGTTCGACCTGGTTGTTCAGTCTCGGTAGATGCATTACCGCTTTAACCGCAGCGGCCACGGCTTCCACACCTGCTGGATTCTTTGGTTTGCCGGGGTTCGCCCAGCAGGACACCTGAACCCGAGTGAAGGCTCCTTTACTGACTTTCTTATCCGGAACTCCGGATACCGGATGGATCGTTATGGCCGGAAGTACTGCCGGATCCGGTAACTCATCTATATATATCCGGGTCGAAACCAGATCCGTAACATCCGGACTTTCCAGCAGTTTGTTCCGGATCATAGCAGTTATCATAAATGCTGTAACTCCCGGACAATTGCCTGTTTCACGCCGTCAACAACGTTCTCTTTCTCTTCGTCCCAGGCAGGGCGGATATATGGCTGAGGATGATTACCGTTTGTCCATCGGCATTCTACCATATCTCCATCCACTATTATCGGGTATCTCCAACGCTCCTTCTTGCCTTGTCCGTTCTCGGCATAAATACCGGTGCCAAATTCGACATAAATTGCATAATTTATTGATTTATCCGCAAAGATCCCCATGTCTATGATCACGGTATCAGATGTGGATCTATCCCGAACCTCTATTGCGTTCTGGAGTTTTGTGGTATCAACCGGACATTTCTGCTTTGCCAATGATGCTACATTGTCCATCTCGTTCACAACATCCGGTTTGATACTTACAACCGTTCCTCTGATTTCCTTGAGTTTAGCCAGCAGTTCGTTAACTCCGGACAGTTTTGCACCCATTTACTCGACTGCCTCCAGTTCAAGGACAAGATGAGATACTGTTGAAGCTAGCATTGCAGGCTTTACCTGTAGGATCCGGTAAATCTTCACGAAGGGTTCGGTAAGCCCGATAAGTTGTTTGCCTTCCTTTGCTACCGTTCCGGCCGGAACGATACAGACCGGAGACCGAACAATCCGATCACCGGATTCGGTATATGGATACGAACCTTTCGGCTGTCCGAACCTACAGGAGATCTTCGTGTATGTCGGAGTTGCGACAGATCCCCAGGAGTTCTCTGTTGTTATCTCTCCGGTTTCGAGGTTTGCCTCGTGAATCAGTTGAGCTTTAGGGTAAGTCATCTGTTCGTCTTCTGTATCCACAGGATCTTGTTGTTCGCTTCGTTCCGCAGAAGTTCTCTGGCTTCTGCCTTCAGATTGGCTATCGTAGTTTCGGAACTGCCTTTATGGCTGTAATCTATCGTTGAAACGTCGAATGTGCCGTCAAACCGTAACCTGTCTGCAAGTAACGCTTTTGCGAAAAGCAGGGCTGCATCATGCAGGATGTTATCGGGAAGTCCTGGATTTCCAAGAACTGTAAGTTCCGAATCAACCGCCCGGTCAGCTGCGGACAAAAGATAAACAATAGTAGCATCAGGGAGAGAACAGCCTGTCAGGGCTACGAACTCGTCTGATTCTACCCGGCTCATCATACCCTCTGCATAGTCCGGATATCGATCCGTTCGTCAGTTTCGGTCAAGGGATCCACCGGAACTACCGGAACTGACAGGGATCTTTTCCTAAGGTCAGAGGCTTCCCGCTCTTCCTGGTTTAGATCCCTATGCAGTTGTGCCGAAAGACAAGGAGCAGTGCCAGAACAGATCATGATTAGTACTGGATTGTGCAACCGGCATTAATATCAAGGATTCCGGTTTCGTATCTCATAGAGAGAACCGACCCATATAACTGCCTTACCGGGTCGTTATACTCTTCTACCTGGATATCCTCCCGGATAACGACAGCACCAAAATTCATTGTGTCTGCTACCAGTCCGCCAATATATCCATCAGTTTCATAATCCCAGGTTTTTGTGCTGGATGCTGGATCAACGTCGGTTTCAGTTACAGAGAGTCCGAATAATCTTCCGCCTATGGTTCCTGTCTGAACAACATCCGCACTATTCCCCGAATAATTTACATCCGGAAGGAAGGCATCCAGGAGAACGTCTGACATTCCAGGACAAAGTAAGACTTTATCCGGTAGATAGTGTTTCTTTCTAATTTTTGTCTGGGCTTTTCTGATTGCTTTTAGCCCGGTATTTGTCCCAGTACAATCATGATCAAGGCATCCTGATTCAAGCATAACGCGAAGGATATCCCGGTTTAACTTATTCTCCATCCTGGCACCGGCTTTCTTAACCTCGAAAGAGATGATATCGTACAGACTGTCATTTATCATTTCTTTTGAAATAATAGGCCTAGTTCCGATTTTTTTAACTGATACCTCAATGGGTTTATAGACCTGATCCTGAATCTTGATTTCTGCAGTTTCTGCAACATCCTGAGCATATGCTCCAGCAGAACCCTTTGGTATTTTTATTGAGTTTCCTTTTGTCAGATTGATAGTAGGTAACCATCCTCTAAGCACTTTTCTTGGTTCTGCTCCCTGCATGATGGTATTGTACATTTCTGTCTGAATCAGGGTAGTATCTCCGATTGACCCGGAAATCAGGAGTTCTCTGACTGAACTTTCTTTATATTCCCCATCCTGAACGTATGCATGACCAAGATTGTGAGGAATTTCTGTCAGGATCTCATTCTGTCTGGCAGGGCCGGCATCAAGATACTCCATGTATTTTGCAAAGGCCCTTTCTCCGTGGAAATTATCAATAGTAAATTTTAACATTATTTTCCACCTCCTTAGCTTATTGGGACTGATATCGGCGTAGTACAGAGATATGCAAACCCGTATCCGCCGGCTGCTATATCTTCAATGGCCTGACCTACAACATTACAATACAGATAGGCTGTGCTTGTCCGGGTCAGACTTAATTCCGATACAGTTCCGAGGACGGCATTATCATCAGTAATAAGCCATGCCCCTCCATCAATTGCAACCGAACCGGAAGCATTAACGACTTTAACGATGTTACCGGCCATTGCAACAACACCTTTTGCTCCGGCTGCAACATCGTACATAGCAACTCCAGCAACTTTTTCAGAAACAGAACCAGTTGCGGGGGTGACCTCTCCAGAGGTGGAATGATAAACTACAACCTGGCCGGCTGAAGTTGCTACATGAAACGTAAATGTTTCAAACGGCCCTTTGTCAGACAAAAGAAGACTGTCATCTCCTGATACAATGTCTTCAAGGTCCGGAAATGCTGTTATGTCTGCCATGTTTAGACCCTCCTCACTGTGCCGTCCTTATGCACAATCCGATATGGTGAAAATTCAAGTTCTTTCACGTCTTGTTCCTCCCAGGATCCTAATGTCTTCGGGTCAGGAATTTTCTCTACCTTCTCAAGCCTTGCAGACAGTTCCTTGTTGACGGTTTCGCTGGCTGCTAACTTACCTTCGAGCTCTTTTATCTTCTTCTCCGAACTCTCGGACAGTTCCTTTTTCATGGCCTCTAGTTTGGCCTCTAATGCTTTTTCGTCCATTTCTATTTCCTGTTCAAATGCTCCGGGTTTTTCTGAAATATCCTGGTAAACTATTGTGACTTCAATCGGATCTCCGAATGTTATCTGTCCGGATTCGTCTATTGTGTACGATATGCGGTATTTTGTCCCAGGATCCACCTCGTAGATTACCTGGTCCGGAAGTGTTGCGATAAGATACGGCCCCCATCCGGTCTCCTGGTTACGTGGAAACTTTGCCTGGAGTGCTTCTCTTATCTTGTCCCGGAGGTTTTCCAGACTGCCTTGTTCGCTGACAATCTCGTCTTCTCGTTTATTATCAGGCATTTCTGCCTCCTGTATTGATCCGGATTCATTGTCCCGGATCTTACATACCCTGCAGGCTCCCTGGTTAACGGTTGCAAGCCCGGTAAATCCTAACTCCTGCGCCTGGTAGACTTTCTTTCCGACATTCCACCGGTCTTTGCTCATGGTTTCGACACTGACATAGTTAGCCAGACCGTTCTCTACCATCGCAATCGTATCTTTGCTCTGCTGAGTCAGGCCATGGTAGTATAGATCTCCAACGATAGCATCGTCCTCGAACCGGGGGTTTTCAACAATACCAACCTTCTCGGTTATGTTCCGGGGGACTCCACCGAAATGTCTCGACCAGATAGCGTTATCATGCCAGTTTCCCGCAAACTGTTTCAGAACTTCAGAAGAATACTCACATGGCGTCTTCTGTGCTGAATCAGTCCAGGTTCCTGCAGCCAAAAGTTTAACTCCTTTGACCCGAAGGCCGCCTTCCTGGGTCTTTTCGAACTTCCCGCCAAGGTTCGCAAATGGATAACCAAACGTGCGGGGTTTTTCTACGATATCTTCATCGATGGTAAACTGGCTGTATTTCTTCTCATTTAGCCATGTTTCGGCCATCTCTCGTGTAAATTGTTCAGAATCGAATTCTATTACCGCTACGTGGTCATCTTTATCCCACGCTGGTGTTACGCCCGGCCCGAATTTGTTAGCCTGCCTGCGGACAGGTTCACTTTCCCGAATCCGTGCGACTAAAGCGGGTGGCATGAGTACCTATATAGGATTCATCGACATTAATGATTTAAAATCATAAATTAATCCGGTTTGAAAAACTAACAGTGTAAAATAGAACGTTTAGCAGATAGAAACTATGATTTAATATACCATACTGCATGGTATATTGAAAATCAATATGTCATATAGCATGGTATATTTAGTCAAACATACCATATGTCATGGTATATTGTGGTTGTCATTATTGAGAGGGACGGAGTAAGATATCGACGGACTTCGATAGAAGTGAGGGAGGATCTTCATACTATGGCAAAAGAGAAAGGATGGAACATGGCGGCCATGCTGAATAAAGCAATTGAGGATAAAGCGAGGAAGAAATGAGTAATTTAGATAAACGATTTAAAGACTGGCAAAGATCCTGGATAAAGGAAAAACGAAATGGCGTGCGAAGTCCAGAGATTGATCCAATTCTTGAAAATAATATTGAGATTGTCAGATCTTATTTAATAAAATCAAATATTGATTATTATCAGGATTGGACGGGGTATTTTGAAATAAAACATAATGGAAAAGTGTCTGAGTTTAATATTATCGGCGGATTTAAAGGGACCATATATAATGATAATCTGCCTAAACCCATGAAAAAATATTTGCATGAGATATATGCTGATGACCCTGATCTCTATCTTGAAATTATAAAAAAAATATCAATATTTCCCTTTTCTTTTAAATACTGATTATTTAAGTAGCATTAAGGCACTAATTGAGTTATTAAATTCTGAAAAAGAATGTTATAAAATATTTATTGAATATTTCGTTAGAAACCAAGGAAAAATAAAATATCACATGCAAGAGAAATAAGATGAGAGAGTATAACTATCCAATTGGAGAAACAAAACGATTTATTCTTTTATATCTCCTAGAACATCCTGAAGGGGTAAAAGAACCAGATTTAAGAAATTTTCTTAAATCTGAGTATAACTTATCTGCGTCTAGGAATATTAAATCGCATCTTGCAGATATGGTCTCATCAAATTTAATATATAAATCCGTAGTGAGCGGTCACTCTAATGTATGGTATCCTGATCCTAGAGGGATTACGGAAATAAATTGTATAATAGATAACCTAGAATCTAAACTTAAATTATATATTAAAATATCAATGTTGTATAGTAAGATAGTGAAGGATTATAAAGACAATATCAGTTTTACTATCGAAGAGCAAGAAAATGATAATCCCTAATGGATACATAGTAACTAAAATAGGATGGAAGCGGGAACCATATGTTGTTCCGCGCTCGATTTATGATTCTAATATCACGAAAGATAAAAGATTCTATGATCCTGTGAGATTTATAGTGATAAAACTTGATTCGACTGAAATTAATGAAGATCCACATAAAATATACGATGATGGTTCAAAAGAATTTGATGAAATTTACAATAAATATCAAACACTCTTCGCCAGTAAATAATTGTTCACAGTTTTTGAGAATAGATAAGAAATAACCGCTTCGCTTTCTCCCTCTATTTTCTGCTGAATGTCTTCAGGTACCTGAATTTGTATACTTTTGATAGTTCCAAAATAGTTACTATACCATCGCGACAGCGATTGTGGTTTTCTGCTCTCCCCAAAGAGTTTCTGTATCTCATCAGCGATGGACCCCCAGCTCTTCTTTTCCGCCCATTTCAGGATATACAACTGCTCCTGGTCACTTAATGGTTTGCCGGATGTCATATCCCTCGTTCCTTAAAATATTTCTTCAGCATATCAGCATCAGCGAGTGTACGGCCTTTCCCATCCTGATACCAGCAGCCAGGGTTGATGTGATTTGGAGAGAACACAAATTCCCCTCGCTCGTATGCGAGACATATCTGATAGATAAACCAGTTTGCAACTTCGGCATAATTTGGATCGTAATGGCTGACAGTCAGGATAAACGGAATAGCTGATGATATTACCGTCTTTCTGTCTTGCTGCCCGCGTAAGTTGATATCCTCCCGGATAGTCTGATGCTCATTTTCAAGATATTGATAGTAAATATTCCTAATTACGGCCATGTTTCCATCAAGTTCATCTAACCATTTTTGAGGAGTCTTAACTTTAGCCAAAATCATCCTGACTAAACTTTTGAAAGTCCCGTGGAAACGGTATGCTTCAGGTGATGCTTTCTCTAGTTGTTCAGGGTTATTTATCCCGGAATACCAGCTCATTCGATCTCCGTAATTGTCCTTCCCACGAGATTGCCCTTGTATTGTTCTTCTGTCATAACTGGCTGCATCGTGCAACGACAGTAATCATGATATTGTGGTCCTTCCATGCCTTCCGTGGGATCAATCCAGTCGCCAAGTCCAGCATCAGAAGATATCTCTGCTATCTCATCAACCAGAAATTCACCAGTATCCAGGTTTCGGAGGCCTCGGCCATGAGTATCCATTTTGTAAAACCTGCCTTGCAATGCGATACATAATTCACAGGTTTTGCTATCGACTACTGCAATATCTCTGAATATCTCTATCCCATTTTCTTGTAGGGTATTGTAATGCGACTGTCTCGCGGCTTCAATGATCTGGTTGTCGGCTATTCGTTTTGCTTCAGTCAGCCCGGTTTTGAACTCTTTGTCAAGATCCTGGTATATCTGCAACAGTGACTTTTCCTTTTCCAGTCCGGACAATACAGCGTCCCGATACTGTTTCTCAATGCCAGTTATGTAATTGTTCAGTTTCGAAGAAAACCCGGATTTTAACGCATCCAACTGTTTCTGGAAATCCGGGTTTCCCATGTTGATATTTATCTTAACTCCAAGTTGATTGAGTTCGATGCTGGAATACTGAATTCCTTTCAGATATCCTTTCTTCACGTATTCCCAGGCCTCGATAATAAGATCATCAGTCTGCAGTTCTGCAAGTCCTGCATCCAGGATCTTTTTCGCAATCGCAGTAACTTCAGAGGAAGGGATAACATAGTCAAGTATGTTTTTCGGTTCTTCATTCTCGCGGTATTTGTTGAGAATTTGCTGCAGTTTATCCCGAATTGCTTTATCGAACCGGGTGAAAGCATCCTGGATAACCTTGGTTGCCTTTTCCTCTAATTTTTTGGTCTTGAACGGGTCATCCTGCCGGATACTTGGTTGTTTGTAGTAGATTAAATGAGGTTGTTTTTTCATGGTTTTGTCGGCCAGATTATATAGTCTGGATCTGACTGAGTTGTGATGTCCCGGAGAGCCTGCCGGTATGTTTGCCATTTTGGCATGACGAGGCCAGGTTGTTTACTCATGTCAAGTCGTCTAAACTAATCTTACTTGCTTTCGCCCAATCTAATATTTTCTCACCTTCGCTATAATTTGCATTTAAGTACGCCTGAACTTCTGCTAATGTCGAGTACAGAACAGGCAATGTCCACTTCATCCGGCATTCATCATACTGCCAGAGTGCGATCGAGTCTTCGTTAATGCCTGTTCGTTCAACCTGTTCTTTGTTCCAACGGACCCGGATTGTTGCAATTCCAGACGCTATACTGTCTATTCCGATGTTTGTCGGCTCAATATTTGATTCAACCATTTTGTTTCCCTAAAATCAATTTACTTAAAATTTCATCTTCTGACAACCCACGCTCATGTAAATAATAAATTCGCCGTGGTGTAATCTTAAATTCATTAGACCATTCGGTAATTGTTTTTCTAAATCCATTAAAAGTTAAAATTATAGAATTCCGTTTATGATAATTTTGTTCTTGGACTGTGGCCCACTTGCAGTTAGATTTGCAATACCCCTTATCATTATCAATTCTTTCTATTGTTGATCCATCAAAATACGAATCTTTCATATCCTCCCAAAATAATTCAAACTGTTCCCATCTGGGATCATAGGAGATCCCTCTTCCTCCATAGTTTTCATAATTAATCGCATTTGGATTATTACATCGAGTTTTCATTCCTCGCCATATGCTATATGGTCGTGTTTGAACCATCCTATGTTTTGTAGTAAGTTCTTTTGTCAAACAGCCACACGATTTGATATGTCCCCCAATTAAAACTCCGGATGTAAGAACAGTTTCAGATCCGCAATCACATTTACATCTCCACAATGCACATTTATTTTTGTCAATTCCTAGATATTTAACAACTAAAAGCCGATTAAACCGCTTCCCTTCCAATCTTTTGAATTTTGGGAGTTTCCCAATCTCATATTTTTTTAAGTAATGTGTCACCAGAGAACGGGAGCACCCATACATTTCTGCTATTTCATTCGGAGTTTTCTTTTGATTGATGTGCAGATCGATTAATATCTCTTTAGTAAAAGCGTATTTTTTTGAAGGTGCCATAATATATTTATGATATTGTTGTTTAAGATATGATTGATGTTTACATGGTTTATTTAGTACAAAATCTCTGATAGTTGTTATAAATGGGATTTTATCAGCGTATTTTTCAATCTGATCCATGAGCACGCATGATCCAGTAAAAATAATATATCGTTTTGTATCTTTCTCAAATTGAATTGTAAGATAATTTTCGTCTTTAAATTTTGATTTGTGAATAGAATGCCCTAAAATTAAAATTTCCTGGTTTAAAATATCTTTAAGTTTAATTTTCTCTCCGTCTAGTGCCGCATCGTCTTTTGCAAACTCAGAAAATTTTGGGTATTCTATCATTTTAACACCAAATCAGCCGATAAACTCGGCGCGAGCACCAACACTCGGATAGACATAGGCGGACTCGTTAGTTGCACGCCGACACCCGACACCCGCCTGCGTGCCATAATTCCAATAGCCACCCACCAGCAAAACGCCTGTTTGGCCGATACCATACTGATGGGAATATCCATAGTCGCAGAACTCCACATTTGACCCGCCATTAAAAGCCCCCGGCACCAATGCCATATTTAAAATCCCCGCGCTGTCCATTGCTAGATCTGATATATATCCATGACAGTAAGTGCCAGCATCAGTTCCTGAAATGTTGGTTACTCCATTCAAAGGCACCGGATCAGTAACCTCTTCATATGACCCGGAAGCCAAAACAGATGCAATTGTACCCGTTCCATCCCTGTTCAGGACCCGATGAGCAGTATCTGTTGTGTTGTATCCTGGTTTAAACTCCCATAATCCAATTAAAGACTCAACCCCTCCAGGATACACACAAGGCCGGTATGATCCTACTAGATCCCCATAACTCCCGTCTGAAGCGAGTAGCGATTGGATATCTACCCCAGCCCCAGCCGTTGTCTGATCTAAATAGGTGCCTGGAATACTCGCACACACATTACTAGCATTAGTCCTGCCATTTCCTAGTGCTGTTTGAGAGTTAAGCGAGGCATACCGGATGTAAAACAGCAGTTGCCTCATACAGTAAGTCCAGAAGTTTTCAATTCCCCAGCCGGTACCGATAGCATTTCCTGCAGCCTCGAATTGTGCCATCGTTCCGGAGGAACCAGATCCCGACAATGCTTTACTTCCTGACTTGCTAGTAAGTTTTAATCCGGTCCAATCGGTTGCATAGATTGTATTGTATGATCCGTTGTCTGCAGTTGTTCCTCCATTTGCCCCAGCCATAAACGAGCCTACATAGACCTGTTCAGCTGGAGTTGATGAATGACCACGCTGATTAAACGCATAATGCCTCGTAAATCCTGCAGATGCTTCTGGAGACAACCACCACCTGTGTTTCGTGGAATCTACTAATTTATACTTGAAAAACCACCCAGGAAATCTGGTCATTACGTAATCTGTTGTTAAATCTATCCCTGTTCCTTTGCCATCACTTCCAAATGTTGCAACTCCTGCATCAGTTAATTTGCATCTTCGGATTTGTCCAAAAACTGGATGCTGGCTAAAGTATTTTGACCAATTGTAGTCTGCTGAAAGGTTTTCTCCGTCTTCATCAATTCTTTTTAATGTCGGACTAGAATTAGACTGATCCAATTCTATTCCAATAATATCATCCAGTTTGTAATATCCTCTAGAAAATATCTGATTATTTCTCCAAGTCATCTTAAACACCTCCTGGATTTCCTGTTACTTCAATCACAGAAAACACGGTATTGGCAGTTATACAAATTAGTTTAACATGCTCGTATCTACTACCGCTATATAAATATCCATCTGTCCCTTCTGTTGTCACTTCATCACCAAATACTATTTTTTGCCCTGAATTCTGCGCAATCTTCCATCCCCCCGCCCCGCTTCCGGCTATCTCCAAAGGGTCACCAACTGCTGCCGTGCTTGGCAATGTAAAAACAACTTGAGCGGCATTATTGGCGATATATCTCCGGTTGACTGCCATTGCCTGAGTAGTACCGGTTACTTCAGTCCATGTTTTTACATCTGCCGCAAGAGCTCCATCTGTTATCCCAAATCCTGACAGTGTTGTCGGGTTACTACCGGCAGTTACCCGGCCTTTTGCATCAACTGTTACTGATTTGTATGTCCCTGCTGTTGCTCCGGACGCAGCAAGTGTTAGAGTTATTGCTGTTATACCTGATCCGGATGCATCGCCGGAGACGGTAATTGACTGGTTTGCTGTTAAGTAAGAAGAGGTGTCAATCGTTACTGATCCATCAGAATTTAATTTAATCAACCCATTACCAGATAATGCAGCAATTGCAGTCAGAAGAGTTGCAAGTGGCTGATAAACTCCTGAATGGTCATGAGAAGAGATAGTTCCAGTTAGGACCGCTTCAACTAATGCTTTTGTGATCGCCGTTAGGTATACTGATGTATCCAGATCACAGGTTCCGTCTCCAGTAACTCGGATAAGCCCCGATGTACCTGTAAGTGCTGCAATAGCGGTTAGTAAAGAATCTATTGGTTGTTTCCCGGATAAATCTGTTGCTAAGTTAGTAACATCACTTTCTGAATGTGAGTGAGAAGAAGCGGCCCTGGATGTATCTGTGGGATGAACATGGTCTATCCTCGCGACTTCATCAACTGAACCAACCGCCTGAGTACCATTTACTTTTACATCGGTAACGGTAGTCCCATAGTTCTTGTTAAACGCAGTGTTTTTTGTGGATATTGTAGGTTCTGCCCCGATGTCAGTTGTAGTTAGAGTTATGTCTGAAGATAGTGCTTTACTGTTGACGGTTCTGGTATCAGGAACTTTTGATGCTAAATCAGTTGCGAGATTCGTAATGTCAGATTCTGAGTGACTATGAGAAGATTCTGCATAAGCCGAGGTTTCAGTATACGCGGCAGATCCAAGACCTAAAAGTGTTTTAACATCTGCAATGGTCTTTACGGTAAATGCTCCTATACCAGAAGATACTAAAAACTGTGATACTGCAGTAGCAAGGGAATGAGGAACGTATCCGGATAACGCCGATGAATCTGCCTTAGCTGCTAAAGAAGTAGCAAGCCCGGATACTTGACTCTCTGTGATACTAGCCTCAGATGCCAGAGAGGCTGCAACTGCCGCAACCTCTGCAGCATCAACAACCCCATCATCGTCAGTATCGTATACTGACTTTGCCATATCACCGGAACCAGATCCTCCATCTCCCCATTCCGTATCATAGTTGGTGGTTGATTTTTTCCTTAAAACCTGCCCAGTAGTTCCACCGGTTGGAACTCCGACACCGTCAGTACCGTCTGTTCCATCTGCACCTGGAGTTCCGGGAGGGCCTCGGACTACAGGGGTAATATCTACCCAGGCTGATCCGTCATATTCCTGGAGTTGCAGAGTTGTAGTGCCTACGACTACCTGAACGCCTGTTAAACGTTCGCCAGGATGCGCAATAAAATAATCATTTCTGGCAACCAAATCATCAAAAAAATAATTATCCGGAATATTGATAGCTCCGGAGCCCCCCGGAGATCCAAGCCCCTGACTTGGAACAACCGGAACCCTTGCCATCAGATAACCTCGCTTATCCGGAGTTTGTAGATCGTTCCGTCCGTTACGGAGTAAGACAGGTTAATTGTGTCCCCTCCGGATACTTCAATTGTAAACCGGTATCCTGCTCCTGCTGCAAGTGTTTCTGCTGCATTCTGTTTCTCAGAGAAGTATTTTGTTGTTTCGTCAACTATTCTGGATCTGTTGACTGAAAGAACTCCGGCTTTTGATATAACTATATCAATATTCAGATACCATACGATGCTGGGTGATCCAATAATCTCCAGATTTTCAACAAGAATATCTGCATCTGCATCAGGTAATGCCTGATTTATTAATTCTACTAATTTTTTACAAGCGTTTGGGTCTTTTGCTTCGTAGTCTGTCATGTTGTTTCCTCAAGTTTATCCGGGATTCCTAGAACCTGTTTTACCCAGTCCCTCGGGGCGTAAGCCTCCGGGTCCAACGGGTTCGCTTTAATCAGGTTGACAATCCAGGTTGCCATCTCTGCCTGTTGACTAGGCATAACAGAGTTAAACTTTATTCTGGCTGCACCTGTCTTCCCTGTAATCTGGTCAAATACCTGGACGTTTAACGCCCGGGCAAACCTCTGATTATAAGTGTCACATTTTTGCAGAAATGCACCAATCCGGCTTACTGCAGTGTTATCGGTTGTTCCCTGCCTGAACCCTAACAGTTCACCAGGAACTCCCATAGCACCGCATACCCGGACCAAGGCAAAGTCCTGATATGCCTGGATATTTCCGATTCCAGAGTTATCAAGAGATGAGATCGATATGTCCCGATGATGAACGATATCGTTTTTACTATTCAGGTCTTCGAGTTTTCTGGTGATGGCAGTAATCACATCTTCTGCAACTGGTTTTCCGGACTCTCCTACTGCAGCATCCCATTTAGGTGTGCCATGACGTTCTATTGCATTTGCAGAACCTTCAGCGATCCTCGCATCCCTTTTTATATCATCAATGGCCCGTTCAATGAGAGAAGTTCCGTAACCTTCCCGGAGGGATGGGATCATCTGGGTGTGGAAGATCCGGTTTGGCTCAAAATCTTTTTCAGTATTGAAAGCTATCCGGTTTGAAGTTGTCTGAGTATATCCTGATACAAGTCCGTATTGATCATACTTAATATTCCAGTTGACCGGGTTTCGATACAGTAATCCGACAATCTGCCCTCCTCTGCCCTGAACTATCTCCTCAAATCCGTCACAGCAGACTAATGGAGCCGTAACTGCCATATTGAAAGCATGTTGATAATCAAATCCGGTCATGAACTCTTTACATAGTTCGATCGCTCCGGGTTCTCCTTCCCAGGTGTACCCTTTGCTGAACATGAACAGCGGATGAAGATCTATAGCCTCACTTATCATCCCGCCCTGTTCATAGATCCGGATAAACTCTTCCAGTCGTTTCCTATTTCGTTGTTTCTCTCCGAAGAGCTTCGGTTTATTTCCTCCGGTTTCTACTGAATATGATTCTGGTTTGATTGATTTCTGTATCTCCGGACTGAAGTAAGTCGTAAATTTACGTTTAAGCCCTTGTAACATCTTCACCTCGTGGATATCATAGTCAGATATGATTGGTCAGGGGATTCAAGATGCATAACTGCATATCTCATTGTGTCCATCCCATGGTCATCTACAGGATTGGGTTGTTCTTTTGCTGCTCTTCCATCCGCAGGTTTCAGCCACACATATCCCTCGATTTCCTGTTCTGTACAGTAAGGTTTTTTTGTCTCCAAAAGACGTTTATCCGGCTGGACTAACGCATTCTTAAAAATAAACAGCCTGGGTTTTCCGTCTCCGGCTTTACGGAGTCTAACCTGAACTGCTTCAATACCAGTCTTTACTGCTTTCTTTGCTGCAGTTGTGGGTACACCATGTTTCTCCAGGGTTGCCCGGTCTTCAGCGTCGTGATCACAGACTGTAGTTTCGATTATCTCCCCTTCCGATAATCGTTTTATCTCTTTTGCAGCATCTTCTACGAGTAATTGGGTCTGATAAAGTTCCCTGTAGAGATATAATCTACCATCCGGATCAACTGCATACCAGTGGCAAACGAAAGGATTAGTAAACCCAAAGTCTACTGCCCTGAATCGGGTCCATTCTTTGGGGATAATAAATGGGTCGATCAAATGGACTGCCCTATCCCAGGATTCATAAACCTGACCTTCGGCAGAGACCCATCGTCCATATCGTAACCGCTGTAACCTGACTCCGGTAAGATTATCCAGGATTCCCATTGTGACTTTACCCTGCTTTGTGAGTTCTCCGGTTTCTGTATAAAGAACAGGATTATCTTCATGCCGGCTTTCAAAAACAGTTAAAACTCCGGATTTTGCTCGTTGGAGGATCCAATGGAAAGAGGTACCAGGATTACAGTCTCCGATTATCTGAGCATAAGGCATAATGCCGGCTCTGCCTGTACACCGAGTAGTAAGTTTTTCCCAGTCGTCTAATGTGAGTTCTTCGGCCTGGTTAACATAGATAACGTCTCGTTCTGACGAAAGAACCTTGTCAGCTTTGTCCATACCTCCTACATATATCCGGCTGCCGTTCGGGTAATCATACCATTCTGCATGTTCTCCACCAAATTTTTGAACAGGAGTGTCTGAAGGAAGGACTTTGTTTTCGAACGTAGCGAGAACTGACCCCGTCATTGTTGCCCGTGTTTTCCGGATGATTGCCCCGGTCATTCCAGGAAAGATCCAGGCTAAAGTGTCAAGTTTCTGAAGACAGGCATAGGTTTTTCCGGTTTCTGCAGGACCGGCTATCATTATTTCGTGGTTTCTGCATTTCCAGAGTTGCTGTGCAGCTCCCCTTGGTGCAAAGGCAATATCTGCATATGTTCCACCAGGATTTACAAGGATTACAGGTTCAGCGGAGATCATCGATATCCACTCCTTTCAAAACCTTTACAACCAGGGGTTTGCCTTCAGGCCCGGACAGTTCCTGCTGGACTTTATCTCGCCACTGTTCTGGCCGGCGGTTCTTGAGCCAGAATATCATCGCCGTGGTATCAGCAATATGCTTTTCTGTAACTTCAGTCCTGGTATCCCCATCTACTGTAGTAATTGTTTTAATTTCTTTGACATATTCACCGATAGCACGCCTATACAAACTTTTCTCAACTTCATCGTCTGCAGACTCCTTCCCCCTTTTTACGGCATCCGAAAATTCTACGTGCTCTTTCCTCCATAAATGAAACGTTGAAGTTGCAACTCCAAGAATATCAGCAATTTCCGTATTTGTAAGACCTTTTCTAGCTGAGTTCTCCGCTATGGCTGGATGAACATCCGGATTATAATCAGTCGGTCTTCCTGCCGGCATTATATCATCACTATCTCCACATGAGCCCATTCTGCTGATATCTGTGCCGTGTGTTCCCCTCGGCTAGTCGAAACCTCAAATAAAAATGACAGTCGGTCTCTTGTAAGTGACCCATAAATAACATCCCCTATTACTCCTGCAAATTTGTGTAAGGGTGAATCCGGAGGGGGACAGAATTTGACTTTCATTTTCCTAACATGAATTGAATGAAAATAATCGCTAGTTCTCCTGCAGCAACAGCAAAAAGAGCAAGTTCGCGGATATTCACATGGGCTTTCTCAGTTCCTTCACTACAGGATATATGAGAAGTCAGACATTTATCGAGTTCATCAAACCGCTTTTCTCCGTCACATAGTCTGGTTTCGATTTTTTCAATCCGGATATCCTGTCTGCACTCTTCCCGGTTTTGTTCGGTTCCCCTGACACGGATTTCAAGATCTTTCATCATCTCCTTTTGCTCTTTTACAATCTCCCGGTTCCATTCCATATACTCTTGTAATGTTGTTTCAATGCGAGTAAGTCGTTCAATTATCTGATTATCATTTTCAGCCATTGCTTACACCCCGCTCCGGAGTCGAACCGGATTTATTGTGCTGCAGGTAATCAGCCCTTCCGAAGTGCCGGTATGTTGAATGAGAGGTCACAACAGGAACAGTATACGAGTATCAGGCTGTAAACGGGTAAATCTACTTCAGGAGTTATAACATACCGGGGATAACAGAACGCCGGTTTGACCCGGCAATCTGCCACATATTTTCTAACACCCTTGTTCCCCTCACCTTCCGGGTCATTGGGTAAAGAGGGGTTACTGGTTGCTGGATGCCTTTGCTATCCCATTTTCTATATCAAACCAGACTCCGCCCTTTCCATCTGCAGTTGGCGGGACAATGGTGATGCGATAATTTCTGGTTTTGTTCTTGGTTGCTTCCTTAACCTGCTCTTTTACAGATTCTTTCTGCTCTTCGGTTTTACATTCCCCCAGAACATAGTTAAGGTTCTCTTCTGAAAGTGGGTGGTACGTTTCGTGGTACATGATTTATGCCTTTACTGGTTGGCTGACTGTCTCAACCGGCTGTTCGACTGTCTGTAATGATGTCACAAGATCCGGGATGGATACATTATCAGATAATGGGTTTTCGGTTCTTTTGCCCCCCACAGGGAGGTAATTCGGAACAGAATTATCTGAATAAATGGGTGTTCCTAGGATCTTTTCAACAGCAATACAGATTTTTACAGGAATAATTGCCGCTAACTGTTTACATTTTGCATCTTCCTCAACTGTGAACGTCCCATCGGCATTTGACCGGGTGTATTCATCAGTTGCCCGGGCTGCTGCCTGAAGAACGTCAATAATTGCATCAATTTTTTCATTCCCGGTGTTTATCTCGGCGTTTGATGCGAGTAGGTCAGCGGTGATTTTTACAAGTTTTTGCCACGTGATTATGGCAGTTCCAACGCCGCCACATCCAAAAATTGCTAAAAGAATAGTTATAATTTCGTCCATTTTAATTTCCTTCGGTTAAATTGATTGTTTGATTAACTGTCTGGTTTACGGTCTGATTGCTTGTTGAGTTCGTCGTATTGCATACTTCCCAGCCGATAGGCATATCCGGGCCAGAATAAGCATGTCCTTCAAATTTGATAATTGAGCCAGCCTTGAATCCTGTGCTCTCGTTTGCTGACTGAATGGCATGGTAGTTAACGTCTTTCTCAAACTGTGCTGTCTTGTAGTTCTTGTTGTGTCCTGCAATTACGCTCCCAGACATCCATTCTGCGTTTAGTCCTGCAAGGCCGGAAGACTCATGAGTTACGCTCATGTTCACGTCTTCAACGTCAACTTCAGAAGAGTACTTCGCTGTGTTCTTGGCTCCGTCTCCAGAACCCATCATACCAACAGTAATAACTGCGTTCTGCGTCTGCGGATATTTGCCTGAAATCACAACACTTGAAGAATTGCTAGAGTTATAATTTGATATTCCAAGATCGCCAGTATCACATAACGTATCTGGAACATTCGTCTGGTCCTGATGGAGGGAAGCAACATCATAGGCTATCATGCTGCCATAAGTTTCAGCAACCAATGAGGAATTGGAAACTGTTGCTCCTGACATAGCCGCGAACTGGTATCCTGTGATGCCGTTGCTCGTGAGTTTCGTACTGGCGGCGTTCACCAGGTAACTGCCATTGGTTGTCATCGGCCCGAACTTCATCAGGTTGGTGCTTGTTTGTGTCTCGGATACTAACGACAGGTGCGAACTGCCAGCAGTTGACCATCCGGAAATACTGGCATCAAACGCTAAAGCAGGGAAGACAAGAAAAGAAAGTAATAATATTGCAGGTAAAATCTTCATTTTTCTTTTGTGAATGGACACACCTTTTCTATCAAAGTTGCATCTTCATCCTGACTTCCACGGATTTTATCCAAGTCTTGCATGTTCTTTTCGGCTCTCTCCCGGCCAAACTTGCTGAAGAGATTACTCCAGAACCCCGGTTTTTCAGCCATTCTTTTTCTCTTTAGGCTCTGGTTCTTCAGGTTCTTCTGGAACAAACGGTTCAATTATTCTCTCTTCACCGTCTTCGTCTGCCGGTTCAGGCTCAAAGATAGGTTCTTCACCAGGGGTACCGCCCGAGAAGATAGTTTTCATGAGATTTTATATGCCGGGAGAAAAAAAGAGGTTTTAGAGACGCCGCCGTCTGCCGCACCCCTATCTTTTTCATCTCCTTGAAGCCAATTGACCCTGCGCAATTGATATCAAAGATCTAAATATCCTCATTTTGACCGTCTTTATCATACCTGATCCTTACTTTTACCTGGTTTTGTA
>Ga0209749_1000607_pt1 | contig 44724 bp, 49 predicted proteins | sample EPASupsiteSAE347_FD_187267 | JGI IMG/M metagenome (GOLD analysis project Ga0209749, IMG submission 187267) | Bioremediated contaminated groundwater from EPA Superfund site, New Mexico - Sample SAE3-47 (SPAdes) (version 2) | ecosystem: Environmental > Aquatic > Deep subsurface > Groundwater >...
CCCGCAGGACTTCCCAGTCCCGCTTGAGCGTATGGCCGTAAAACAGCTTTATGCCGCTGTAACTGATCCGCAGCGTCGCCGCTCCCCAGCCCAATTCCTCCTTGCAATACAGCCAGTATTCCCGAAGTTCCTCCTCCGTTATGTCTTCCAGCGCCTTGCAACAGAAATTCTGCAACTGCCGCGCAGCGGCTTACTTGAACCAGCGGCTTCAGCGTACCGTTCGCCAAGCTCACGGCCGCTGAGCCGTGACGTTGGACTGATAAAAAAATAAAGAAAATAAAATGTTGCCATAAGGCACACAATATGGTACATTCAAACTACATGAATAAACCGTTTGTATGGAATGACTCAAAGAATGAATGGCTCATAGCGGAAAGAGGCATTTCGTTTGATGAAATCGTGTATTATATAATGAATGGTCACCTGGCAGATGTGATTTCAAACGAAAACCAAGACAAATATCCCGGACAACGAGTTTTTGTGGTCAATTGTGCGGGATATATCCATTTGGTTCCCTTCGACGAATCAGAGAAGAAGATTCAATTGAAGACGATCATTCCGAGCCGAAAGGCCACAAAGAAATATCTGAAAGGGAGAACGCAATGAAACTTGAAAAAGAAGAAAAAGATTTACTTGAAGCCTTTGAGAGGGGACGGATAAAATCTATTCCAAACGTAAAGAGTGAAATATCCCGTTATCGGGAATACGCAAAGGCTCATTTTCAGAAAAACAAAAGAGTTAACATTCGCATATCAGAAAGCGATTTGGTATTGCTCCAGAAGAAAGCTGTTTTAGATGGCCTCCCCTACCAAACGCTTATGTCCAGCGTTCTGCATAAATTCATTTCCGGTCGACTCGCTGAAAAATCTGCATAAAAAAACATGTCCAACCAAGCGTCGGAGGCTATCGGCGCGCAAGGCGCGCCTCAGCCTCAACGCTGCCGTTAGCCAAAGACAACAAAAACATCTTGACTCTGTGCGCACATTAGATGTACATTATTCACATGAGGTACGAGTGGAATCCAGAGAAAAACGAGTGGTTGAAGAAAGAAAGGCGCATATCTTTCGAACAAATTGTCTTCCACTTGTCCCAAGGTGATGTGTGGAAGATTTCAGATCATCCGGATAAAGATAAATATCCAGGGCAGAAAATTTATTTCGTAAACGTTGAAGGATATATTTATCTGGTTCCTCATATTGTTGCGGATGATTGCGTCTTTTTAAAAACCATTATTCCAAGCAGAAAAGCAACAAGGGACTTCAAAAAAGGTGGTGAACAAAATGAAACTAGATAAAGAAGAAAAGGGAATCCTTGATGCCTACGATAAAGGTTCGATGAACCTTTCGACGCCGTCAAGAAAAGAGAAAGAACAAATTAAATCGATGGCAGAAAAAACCTTTCGAAAAGATCGAAGAGTAACAATTCGTCTTTACGACCATGACCTGAAAGGAATTCAGAAGAAAGCAATGAGAAAAGGAATGCCTTATCAGACTTTAATTTCAGGCATGATTCATCAATATGTTGAAGGTGATCTTGTGGAAAACAAAGTTGGCTAACAATCGCCTGAACGGTACGGCTTCGCCGCCCGTTAGGCGTAACGTTCGAAGTAAAAATATATTGTGAAAAGACTGCGAGATTGATAATATATTGGCGTTATGAATACATTGGTAAAATCAGACATTCTGAACCTGAGTGTTCCCGAGCGCATCATGCTGGTCGAAGATATTTGGGATAGTGTTGCGGAAGTTCCGGATATCGTGCCGTTGACAGAAGAACAGAAAAAGGAACTGGATCGTCGTTTGGATGCGTATCATGCCAATCGTGCCGCAGGAACCCCTTGGGAAATGGTAAGAGAGAGAATCAGGAGCCGTGTGTGAGCCTTGAACTAATCATCCGGCCAGAGGCGGAAACGGAAATGACCGACGCCTTTGATTGGTATGAAGAGAGGGTGACAGGGCTCGGTTCAGAATTTCTTCTCGCGGCAGACGCCGCTTTTCAAGGCATACTCCGCTCTCCCCGTCAGTATCCTGTCGTTTACAAGACAGTTCGGCGTACGCTTCTCCGGCGTTTTCCTCACGAAGTCTTTTTCATTTCTGAAGAAAATCGTGTTGTCGTGATTGCAGTTTTTCATACCAGACGTAACCCGAAACATTGGCAGGAGAGAACATAAGCTTCGAACAATCAAAGGATTAGTTCCGACTCGACCGTAGGGAGCGGTCGGGACTAATCTCTGGTTTCCTCCATAGGCGGATCTTCGACAAGAAGCCGCGAGGGAATGGGACGGCGCTAAAGGGAAATAGTTCTGGTAGCAAGTGACAGGCAAAGAGAGATGCCCGTATGTAAATTATTTCCAGCCTTCGTTCAAGCTTCGCGAAAAGATCCGAATTGGTGCAAAAATAAGAAAGGCGTACCACTCGCCCGCAACTCCTTGCGATCGGCTTTTAGCGCACAATGCCGTCGACGATAAGATAAAAGAGGTGCTACGGACACAATATGACCAGCTGGATCCTGTGGAACTGTTACATCGGATTCGGCAGGGGCAGGCGGCACTGGCAGCGCTTAGTACGGGCGAGCCGTGCACGGGACCAAATCGGCAAAGCCTAGACCAGTTTCTTGCGCAGTTGCCTCAACTATGGCAACAGGGCGAGGTGCGACCGACTCATCGAAAAGAAGGGATGAAAGCCCGCCATTATCGAACGCGTGATGATCCTTTTAAGAACGTATGGACCGATATACTTTTATGGCTGCAAAGTGACCCCGATTGCACAGCCAAGTCGTTGTTCCGGCGGTTGAATGAGAAGCATTCGGAACAGTTTGGCGCAGGTCAGTTGAGGACACTACAGCGAAGGATTAGTGAGTGGCGCCAGACCATGGCGCGCAAGTTGGTTTTTGGGCAAATAGAGGAACGAAAAGGTGTTGAGGCCGTTGCGATTGCAACTTAAATCGGGACCGCCGGCATCAGACGTTGGCGTGGCGTACACCAGAGGTGATGATCCAAGACCGTCCGTGATGGCGAGTGCTGAATGCCTTTGAAAGATCTTCTGAAGCTGCCAGGAGGCAGCGCCCCCGCCGCTTCGCGGCAGGCTACATAAGGGTCCCTTAAACAATGGGGGAAAGAGAAGAAAAAAGACAAAAGCAAGGAGTTTGACAACCATAAAACTATAGCTTATTTTACCGCCGAACTGTCCAATCAACGTGGGAAACCCCGTTGGAAATCATGATAAATTTTGGTAACATTTGGTGTTGAGGCAACGAGGTGGGGAATTATAGTTGTCGCCGCGCACTCCGATACGCTTGGAACTATGGAACGGCGTGGGAAGCGAGGTGGACAGGAGGAACCTCGTGCTGCTGGAAGAGGTTCTGGCTGAATTGCCCATTACCACGGAGGTCTGGCAACAGGCATACAACTTGGCAGATCGTTGCCGGCGCGCAGGAAAAAGTGCGCCAATGCAGGATGTGCTAATCAGCGCCTGCGCTCGTTGCCACCGTATTTCCCTGGAACATGATGACGTTCACTTTTCGTGGCTGATGACTTTGTAGCTTTGGCCCGGCCAGCCTCGCGTCCTAGGGCGGATGTTTGGGACAATACCCCGCTTGGACCCGATTTGTCTGGGCCATCACGGCCCTGCGGGTGAATTTTACGCCGTTTCGGCGCAAAATTCAGGTCTTAAAAAAATGCGCAAGAAGGTATGCCAGGCATTATCGATTCCACACGTTATTTTGCGGCCGGCGCGCGGCGTCCCGCCTCCATGATCGGAATGGATGCCTCGGTAGGCACGTAGATGATCTGGTTGTGTTCGCCCTTGATCCCGTCTATCCACAGATAAAACTTCGCCTATTTTCCCCTTGTTTTAGACTGTCCGGCGGCGGGGGAAGCGAGACCTGAACCAAGTTTCGGCATTTCCACCACTTTATAATCGGAAGGCAGGACGAAAACCGAATCGGACACCGGGTCGCGTTTTATGTTTTTCACTTCGCTGCGGCTGGAAACGGCGCGGTCGCCGATGCGCATTTTCGTTTCAGTGCGCATGACCATGCCCTGGGGCTTTTCCACGTCGCTCATGCCGAAAAATCCCCCGAGCTTGCCGCCGAAATTACGAAAAACCTTCATCTCGCTGTCGTCAATGTCCTCCGCAATCCAGCAGGAAATCGCGGCCGGATTATTGCCGGCGCCAAGTATCCGGTATTGCTTGCAGTCATGTCCCAGAATGACGTCTTTCCTGCCGGTCTCGGTTATTTTGGCTTTTGACGTTCCGTTGTTCTGCTTTGATATGTCGGCCGCCTGCTTGAGCATATCAAGCGACATGACCATCACGCGTTTCTGGCCATGGTCAATGGTATACATCTTGTTGCCCTGCACATCGACGATCGAGGACATTTTGTTCTCGGGCAGATCAACCCTCGCCTTTTGTCCCTTCACGGTTATGATCATCCGCGACCCCCTGAGCGGCTGGTCGGGCATCATGTCGGAAGTGACGGCCTGCTCCACAACCAGATCGGCGAAGACAAGCGAGGCCAGACTGAGGAACAATGCGCACAAGCCGGCGCGTTTCGCATTTGGAATGCACATGGGATTCACCCTTTCGTTTGAAGGTTTCAAGACACAATAAAGGCCGGCAACTGACCGCCGGGCGATCGCATTCCGGCCTTTGGGTAAAAAACTATTTCGTTTTTTTGCCGTAACGTTTCTGGAACTGCTCAACCCGGCCCGTGGCATCCATGTGTTTTGCGGAACCGGTGAAAAAGGGATGGCAGGCCGAGCAGGTGTTCACCTTGATCTCCTTGACGGTCGAGCGGGTGTGAATCACGTTCCCGCAAATGCAGCTGATTGTGGAATCTTCGTATTTGGGATGTATTTTTTCCTTCATTGAAAATTTCTCCATAACAAGGATTTTTTTACCACGGATATCACGGATTACACTGATTCGGACAGTTGACGTTCATCTGCCGGCAGCCCAAAAATATCCGCGCCATTCGTGTAATCAATGGTGAATACTTACGATGTTTGCGCCAAAAAGCAAGCCTTTTTGCCGATAATTTACGTGGACAAGCTCTTAACGGCCCGAGCGCCGTTCCATCTTGGCCGCGTTTTCATAAGCCGCCGTAAACACCTTCAGGCAGGCATTCGTCCCCTCCCCGCTGTAAATCGCCCGGCGCAAAACGGCCGGAGCGATCGGCGCTGACGAGGAGTCGTCTTCCGTATCAAGCACGTCAATCGCCACCTGCCTGTCTCCGGGCCGTCCTTCGCCGATGGCCGCCGGTCTGCGGCTCGAGACGGCAAATACCAGAGGATCGTCGGTCTTCTCGGACGGCGAAGGTTTGGGCCCGGCGATCGCCCATTCGCGGACATTTTGCCTTGCGGAACTTTTTGCGGTCCAGTCCAGATGGTTTGAGTTTTCCTCCAGTATTTTCTCGATCTGCTTCTCGTCCAGGGGAGTGCCGTCCGCCTTCCTGAAGACTTCGCACTGGCTGGTTCCGTTCAAAAACGTGACGGAAACCGACAGGCCTTTATAGTTGTATTGGCGCACGACCATCTGGTCGGATTTCTTTTCTTCACTTGCAACCTGACCATAGACGTTGCCGATCTCGAGTTCATTCTGACCAAGTCCGGCCATCAGAGCCAGCGGCGCGGCCAGACATAAACTTATTGCAGCACACCATGCTTTCATATTTTCCTCGTTCAGTAATTTTTTATGATACCTTGATATAACCTTTTTCCCGCCAGCATTCGATTACATGCGCATATTGTCCGGGATTCTTCATCAGCATGAACTTCCGCATGATAAACCGGTCAAAGGCCGCGGCAATACGCTCGCCGATGCCCTTGCGCGCCCGGGTTGCGATGTTGTGCACAAGCCGGTCGGCCGCCCGTTCCAGCCGGTCCTTCACCTGAGAGGGCTGAAAGCGAGCAGGTATGCCCACCTTGAAAAACAGGTAATCCGAGAGCCGAGTCCGAAACACGTCCTGGAGTCCGAGACATTTTCTGTTGACAGATTTTCCTCCCATGAAGCCTACGGAAGAAACGGCGAGGGTGTGTTTATCCTCGATGAGCAGGGTAAAACCCAGCAGGTAGGTGATGCGTTCGTAAAATCGTTTGTAACAGGCGGTGGTCAACCCGTTCCGCACCGGCGCGCCCGCCACAAAGCCGTCGGACGCGAGCATGTCCCGGATGATCTTATCCATGTCGTCTTTCAGAACGCAGGCGCCGGTTTTCAGGCAGGCAAAGCATCCGATGCAATCATTGATATGGGCTTCACCGAGGTGGATATGGTTTACCTCACAGCCTTTTGCCTTGAGGCGTTCGGCGATGATTTCCAGCGCCCCGCTGATGAAGCCGTCCTTTTTTGGATCACCGTTGATTACCATCATTCGCATAAAGACAATTTTTACTCTATTCTCAACGTCTGTAAAGAAATAAACCCGATCAATTTTCCTGCATTGTAAAAATATCCGCCGGCCGTTGACGGCATGGCGGCCTCCATCCTGTAGAAAAAATTCCGGCAATCTTCGATTTATCCTTGAAAAAAAACGCCGATTTTGGTATGAGTTTAACATGATTCATGCGAACACCATACGTTCTTACGCGCGCCGAATTGCGCAGGAGTTCCAGCCGGAAAAGATAATCCTCTTCGGTTCCTACGCCAACGGTCGGCCGACGGAGGATTCCGATGTGGACTTGATGGTGATCATACCCTACAAGGGGCACAGCGCGGACTTGGCCGTCACGATTCGGCAAAAATTGGCCGCCCCCTTCCCGCTCGATTTGCTGGTGCGTTCGCCGCAAATGATTCGTCGGCGCTTGAAAACGCGCGACTATTTTCTGCGTGATGTAATGACCAAAGGACAAGTGCTTTATGAGGCTGGAAACAAAAGAACCTGCTCGATTTAGCTCTGCCGCTGGGTAACCATTTAGCCATTTGCAGAAGAAACATTTTTGCTTCCGATGTAGGGCCTCTGCTTGCCAGAGGCCGTCCGGTCGCCATGCGAAAAAAGACGGCGCGCCGCAAGCGGCGGCCCTACATCTGCAAATGGCTAAATGCATACGCCGCTGGAACCGCTTTGGAGTCCTCTGCGTCCGGCCTTGGCCGTTCTCACCCAATATGCCGTTATGTTCCGTTATCCCGGCGAATCGGCAACGCGCACCCAGGCTCGGGAAGCATTCCGGCATTGTAAAAATATCCGCCAAACCATACGGCGCAGCCTGCGCATTTCGGCCTGAGATTTTCGCCGTCCGGAGTTAAGGATTGCCGCTCTCCATTCTGTAGAAAAAATCCCGTCTTTTTTCCCTTGCAAATTTTCCGGCGCGGACTATCTTATTTAACATAATTTTTGCTCCCGTATTATCTTGAAAATGAATAAGTCTGTCTATGCCCACAGTCTGCCGGGAAAACCGCCTGAAAAATGGCAGCCGCTGGAGGAACATCTGAAGGCCGTGGCGGAAAAAGCCGGGGAATTTGCGGCTGTGTTTGATTCCGGAGATTGGGCTTATAATGCAGGATGGTTGCATGATCTTGGGAAGGCCACAAATGCTTTCCAAAGTTACCTGGCACGCAGCAATGAATTGGATGATTCAGAATATGACGCGGATGGCAGCCAGTCAAATCATGCCAGCGCCGGCGCGGCATTGGCTGTGGAAAAACTCTCTTTGCCTGTCGGACGCATTTTGGCCTATCTGTCGGCAGGACATCATGCCGGACTGCCGGATTGGTATACATCTGAAACCGGCAACGCAGCGCTTCCAATCCGACTTGAGGAAGGACGTAAGAATCTTGAATACATCAAGGACGCGGCTGAACAGATCATTGGCAAGCTTGCTCCTGTCAGATGCCCGCCGGATTTCGTCAGGAAAAAATCTGAATATTTTCACTTGTGGGCTCGGATGCTCTTTTCCTGCCTGGTGGATGCCGACTGTCTCGACACCGAACAATTCACGAAACCTGCAAAAAGCGCCGAACGCGGGACATATCCGGCTATCAAGGAACTGGCGGATAAGTTTTTCAAGGCCCTGCAAGGGTTGGAACGAGATGCTCGTAAAACATCGGTGAATGACATTCGCGCAGAAATCCGCCAGACTTGTGAAGATGCGGCCGAATTGCCTCCAAATATTTTTTCCTTAACAGTTCCAACCGGCGGCGGAAAAACTCTTTCATCAATGGCGTTTGCCTTGCGCCATGCTTTAAAACACGGCCATCATCGAATAATTTATGTAATTCCATATACCAGTATTATTGAACAAACGGCGCAAACCCTAGGAAAATATTTCGGCAAAGAAAATGTGGTTGAGCATCACAGCAACATCGCGCCTCAGCACGAATCCCCACGCTCTCAATTGGCGTCCGAAAATTGGGATGCCCACATAATAGTCACCACAAACGTCCAATTTTTTGAATCACTCTATGCCGCCAAACCAAGCCGATGCCGCAAACTTCATAATATCGCCAATAGCATTGTCATTCTTGACGAAGCCCAGTTATTGCCTCCGGAACTTCTTGCCCCCTGCGTGGATGCCATGAACCAACTTGTTTGTAATTATGGTGTGACAATGGTTTTGGCCACCGCCACGCAGCCGGCACTCTTTACATTGCCTTCCCCTTGTCCAAGCCTTGAAAAAGCAATAGAAATCATCCCATCCAAAATGAATTTGTATAACCGGTTAAAACGAGTTGAATATCACATTCAGTCGGATTTATCCAAAAAATGCGAATGGGTTGACATTGCCAGGCAATTGCAACAATACAGCCAAGTGCTTTGCGTAGTAAATACCCGGCGTGATTGCCACGACCTGTTCAAGCTTATGCCCAAGGGGACAATCCATCTTTCCGCCTTAATGTGCGGTCGCCATCGTTCCGCGGTCATTCGCTGGATTAAACAACGGCTCAAAAAGAAGTTGCCGACTCGAGTTATCAGCACCCAACTGGTCGAGGCTGGCGTGGATATTGATTTCCCTGTTGTCTATCGCGCTCTGGCTGGTTTAGATTCCATTGTGCAGACCGCAGGGCGTTGTAATCGCGAGGGCAAATCAAGTCCCGGCCAAGTTCATGTTTTTGTGCCGCCAAAACCGTCGCCGCGCGGACTGTTGCTTAAGGGAGAAAATACGACTCGCGAATTGCGCGCCTTGCCGGACTTCGATTTGCATAATCCGTCGCTTTTTACACGTTTTTTCGAAATGTTTTATCATGCGGTCAATGATACCGGCGCAAATTGGCTTAAAAATCGTCTTGTAAAAGATGTGAATCCTGATCTTTTCTTCCAATTCCGCACAGCCGCCAATGAATTTCGGCTTATCAAGGACGGGGAACAAGAAACCATTATCGTTCGTTATGGCAAAAGTGGCGACTTATTAAAGAAACTTCATTTTGCTGGACCAACCCGCGAGATAATGCGCGCTCTTCAAAGATATATGGTGCATTTGCCTGCCCGAATGGTTGAGCAAATGAAGCAGGACGGACTGTTGGAAGAAGTTCATTCCGGCATTTGGGCACAAGCTCTGCCTTCGCTCTATAATCGGAAAATAGGACTGGACGTATTCCGTGAAAATTTACCGGTAGATGATTTGATTGTTGACAACCCAAATCAAAAATATACGAGGTGATGAATGAGAGGATTCTGCCTGGAGGTGAAGGGAGATTACGCCTGCTTCACACGGCCTGAAATGAAGGTTGAAAGAGTAAGTTATGACGTCATTACGCCTTCAGCGGCGAGGGCTATTTTTGACGCCATTCTTTGGAAACCGGCCATACGCTGGCATGTTAAACGAATTGAAGTGCTGTCGCCGATCCGTTGGATTTCAGTGCGGCGCAACGAAGTTGGTAAAGTTGCTTCGCCGCGTTCGTCAGGCATATTCATAGATGATGGAAAGACACGCCAACAACGCGCCGGTCTGTTTTTACGCGACGTAAAATATCGGCTTTTTGCCGAATTTGAATTCATTCCTCCGGAAAAGCGCGGCAAAGTTTTAAACCCCGTGCCGGAATGGCTGGTGGAGTCAGAAGAAGCCGAAGATCTGAAGAAACCGGAAACACGTCCGGATGAAAAAGAAGCCAAATATGCCGCCATGTTTGAACGGCGAGCCAAGAAGGGACAATGCTTCAACCAGCCATATTTAGGCTGCCGCGAATTTTCTGCCTCGTTTCGGCTGGTTGATCCCCAATCCGAGCCATCCACGCCCATTCCAGAAACCCGCGATTTGGGCTGGATGCTTTATGATATGGATTTCTCGGATCCAACTGACATAAAACCACAATTTTTTCAGGCAAAGATGGATGTCGGGGTAATCATCACTGATCGCAGTAAAGTGGAGGTGCGCTCATGATCCTGCAAGCTTTGAAGGAATATTATGATCGGAAACCCGATTTGCCGCGTTATGGATTCGAGAACAAGGAGATTGGTTATGTTATTACCCTACAACCAGACGGTACGCCAGTTTCACTTGAGCCCACGTATGAAGGTGAAGGAAAAAAACGTCGGGCCAGATCATTTCTTGTGCCACATTCCGTCAAAAAATCTGTTAATATTAAAGCAAATCTTTTCTGGGATAATCCGGAATATGCACTGGGAATTGTCTTGAAAGACAAAAAACGTTCAGTCAAAAAAACAGAGGAAAAAGTAAAACAACGTGTTGCCGAACAACATGCGGATTTCAAAAAACGTATTGATGACCTTGGCAATATTGATGATGAAGGCTTGCAAGCGATTAAATGTTTTTTACAAAAAGAAAACAAAGAAGCGTTTCTGCGCGCAATAAGCAATAATTTTGATGAATTTCTTCAAGAGGGTGCGAGCCTTTCTTTTAAACTTATTGGTGATAACTGTCTGGTTTTAGAAAGACCGGCAGTAAAATCGGCCATCCAACAAGCTGTCTCAATTTCAAAAGAAACAAAAAATATCTGTTTGGTTACCGGCGAAAAAGATGAACTTGAATTGACTCATACGGCCATTAAAGGAGTATGGGGGGCCCAATCGAGCGGGGCCAATATAGTTTCATTTAATCTTGAGGTATTTCGATCCTTTGGAAAGGATCAGGGAGCAAACGCCCCCGTGGGAAAGGTTACCGCCTTCGCTTATACCACGGCATTGAATCATTTGCTTGGAAAAGATTCGAGGCAACGAATGCAAGTAGGTGACGCCTCTACCGTGTTCTGGGCAGAAAAGGAGACCAGCTTTGAGCAACAGATTATAGATTTCTTTGGAGAACCGTCTAAAGACGACCCTGACCGCAACGTACGGGCAGTCGAAAGTCTGTTTAAATCAATTCAGACGGGGGCCTTTCTTACGGAAGATGAAAAAAATAAATTTTATGTCCTTGGTTTGGCTCCTAATGCTTCGCGGATTTCTGTCCGTTTTTGGATTGTGAATACGGTCAAAGGTATGTCTGGTAAAATCCAACAACATTTTGACGACACCAAAATTGTTCCACCTAAAAATCAGAAGGATACTTGGCCCAAATGGCAATCTTTAAATGCTCTACTTGCGACAACCGCAAACGAAGTGAAATATGACAAAGCGAAGACAAATCTTGTTTATTTCAGAGGTAGATATTATGACGTAAAACCCAACCTTGCTGGCGACACCATACGTACCATTCTTGAAGGCCTGCCGTACCCGCAAACTCTTTTGCAGGCGGCCATTCGGCGCATTCGCGCAGAACACGATATCACCTACCCACGGGCCGCGCTTATAAAAGCCTATCTCAACCGTTCAATGCGTTATCAAAATCCAAATATAAAGGAGGAACTAAAAGTGAGTCTCGATGGAAACAATATGAACATTGGCTACCGGCTCGGCCGGCTGTTCGCCGTGCTTGAGAAAATCCAGCAGGAAGCTAATCCCGGCATTAACGCCACGATCCGTGATAAATTCTATGGCGCGGCATCAAGTACGCCGGTGACGGTTTTTGGCAATCTCATGCGGCTTAAGAACCATCACTTGGCAAAACTGAAACATCAAGGACGTAAGGTGTCCTTTGAGAAATTGCTCGGTGAAATCATAGATGGTGTAGACGCTAAAATATCATTTCCTCCACATTTACCATTAGAGGATCAAGGTAGGTTCGCCATCGGCTATTATCATCAAATGCAGAATTTTTTCACCAAGAAAAGTGAGTAAGAATAACAAAAGAAAGGAAAATAATATCATGAGCAATCCAATTAACAACCGTTACGATTTTGTCCTTATTTTTGACGTTCAGGACGGAAATCCCAACGGTGATCCGGATGCCGGGAACCTCCCGCGTGTTGACCCAGAAACCGGTCGTGGCTTGGTCACAGATGTGTGTTTGAAGCGTAAGGTACGGAATTACGTGCAGTTAACAAAAGAGTTCAAGAGTCCGTACGACATCTATATAAAGGAAAAAGCTGTGCTCGGTAAGGCGCATTTTGAAGCCTTCAAGAAGTTAGGAATTAGCACAGGAGAGGAGTCCAACAAGCCAGTTCCTGCCGATACGGTGGAAATCTTTTCTGAACTCACCTTACCTGAAGGGCTGACATTTGAAGAAGGCGATGATGAGCATGGAGCAAGACTCATTGTGACCGCCGATGCCGACAAAAAAGTCGTGAAAGAATGGCTGAAGGAAGAGAAACCTGACAAGTATGTAGCCGATGTCATAAAGGCCGCTCTTAAGGATGCCAGACCGCGCAAACCCACTGCCGAGGAAACTAATCAAGGTCGTGAGCAAATGTGCAAAGACTTTTTCGATATCAGGACATTTGGTGCTGTTTTGTCTCTAAAGTCAGCTCCGAACTGCGGTCAAGTCCGCGGACCGGTCCAAATGACTTTTGGACGTTCGGTTGACCCGGTTGTGACACTGGAACATTCCATTACGCGTATGGCAGTGGCCACTGAGGCAGAAGCGGAAAAGCAAAGCGGCGATAACCGGACTATGGGTCGCAAAAATACCGTTCCCTATGGTCTATATGTTTCCCATGGTTTTGTTTCTGCACATCTGGCGGCGCAGACCCAGTTCAACGAAGACGATCTGAACCTATTGTGGGATGCGCTCTGCAATATGTTTGAGCATGATCGTTCGGCGGCTCGTGGACTTATGTCCACGCAGAAACTGATCATCTTCAAGCATGACAGCGCTCTTGGCAATGCCTCGGCTCATGAGTTGTTCAATCGAGTCAAAATCACACGTAAAGATGCATCGAAACCTGCGCGTGATATTTCGGACTACAAGATTGCTATCGACGACAAAGACTTGCCGTCAGGCGTAAGCATAATTATAAAGCCTTGATATTTTGCATGGACCGCTCAATCGAAAAACAACTGACCCAGAGGGCGCTGGAATTGGGGCGTAGCCGTGATGGCGCCGCCCTGCCGGAGCTTGCCGGTTTGTTGCAAAAGGACTCGGTCGAGGTGCGTCGGCTGGCGGCTTCGGCCATCGGCAAGTTGGCCGGAACAGCGGATTGCGGATTATTTGAATGCGCATAATATCGCCTTCCGTTACGACGAGCGCTTCCGCATCGTGGATGGCTGCGCCATCCGGCCGGATTTTTATCTGCCGGAGTTCGATGTCTATATTGAGTATTGGGGCATGGATACGGCCGACTACAAAATCGGCATGCTCAAGAAACAAAAGCTTTATCAGCAGCAGGGAAAACGGCTGGTCACCATGCATTTTTCAGAGAAAGACCGGCTGGAGGAACTGCTGGCGGCCAAGCTGAGCCAATATGTTCATCTGCCGGGCGTGAACAGAGCATAGTAAAGCAAGTCCGGCTGACTCCGCGTGCGCTGCGCTATACCGTGAAAGGAGAATGCCAAGCCAAAGATTGTATGAACAATACAAATCAGATAAATAATAAAACACATCTGCCCCCGGACCCGGAATTGCCGCAAAACAGCGACGGATCAGGCTACGCGAAATTTCTGGCTGAACAGGAGACGTTCTTCCGCGAATTGGGCGATCGCTTCGGCATAAGCCTGAACCGGCACGTCAGGATAAAACTGAAAAATGTGGACCGGGAATTCGAGGGCAAGCTGGTCATGGCCCAACTGCTTCCGCCCGCCTCGCGCGACGAGGAGTTCCGCCTGCGCGTTGGCTCAATCGAGTTTTATCATACGGACATCGAACACGCGACGCTTTTGGAGTGATGAAAACCATGTTCACCGAAAATGAATTATTGCCCATTTCCGCGCTCCAGCATCTGATGTTTTGCGAGCGGCAGTGCGCATTGATACATATCGAGCAGGCCTGGGACGAAAACCGCTTCACTGCCGAAGGCCGCGTACTGCACGAGCGCGTGCATGAGGCGGACAACGAATCGCGCGGAAATGTCCGCATTGCGCGAGGGTTGCGTCTGCGTTCGCTGCGGCTTGGGCTCATCGGCATGGCGGACGTGGTGGAGTTTCATAAAACCGAAAACGGCTGGATGCCGTTTCCAGTAGAATACAAACGCGGCAAACCCAAAACAGACCAGTGCGACCGTGTTCAGTTGTGCGCCCAGGCAATATGCCTGGAAGAAATGCTGAACACTATCATCCCGGCAGGGGCCTTGTTTTATGGAACCACACGCCGCCGCGAGGATGCTGCTTTCGATAAGCAGTTGCGCGATTTGACGGCTGAGACGGCGGAACGCTTGCATTGCCTTATAAAAGGCAGTGTCACGCCGCCGGCCGCATATGAAAAAAAGTGCAAAAACTGCTCGCTGTTTTCGGTTTGTCTGCCTGAAACGGCCGGAAAGCATAAGTCGGCAAGGGAATATCTTGATAGCATGCTGAAAGATGAAAAAATTGCTTAACACGTTGTTTGTAACCACCCAGGGCGCTTATTTGTGCCATGAGGGCGAATCGGTGCTGGTAAAGACCGAAAATGAAACGCGCCTGCGCGTACCCATCCACATGCTGGGCGGCATCGTATGTTTCGGGCAGGTTTCCTGCAGCCAGCCCCTCATGGGACTTTGCTGTGAACGGGGTGTTTTAATCAGCTTTCTGACGGAATACGGAAAGTTTCAGGCGCGTGTGCATGGTCCGGTTTCAGGCAATGTCCTTCTGCGTCGTGAACAATACAGGAAAGCGGATGAATCGCAATCCGCAGCGGCAATCGCAAAAACTATTGTGATTGTAAAAGTTGCCAACTGCCGCACTGTCCTGCAAAGAGCCCTGCGCGATCATTCTGAAAAAAACGGCCTGGAAGAAGTTGAAACAGCAGTCCGGCGTCTGGGACAGTTGATCAAGGAATTGGAGGAACCATTGCCGATTGAAATCCTGCGCGGTAAGGAAGGCGAAGCCGCCAACACGTATTTCGGCGTCTTCAATCATCTGATTACAGCGCAAAAGGACAATTTCTTCTTCCATGCGCGCAGCCGACGGCCTCCGTTGGACAACATGAACGCTTTGCTCTCATTCATATATACACTTCTTGTTCATGACGTTTCTGCCGCCTTGGAGGCGGTGGGGCTTGATCCTCAGGTTGGCTTTCTGCATTCAGAGCGGCCCGGTCGACCAAGCCTGGCCCTTGATTTGATTGAAGAATTCAGGCCTTTTCTCGCCGACCGGCTGGCGCTTTCGCTTGTAAATCTGCGCCAATTGCAGAGCAAGGATTTCGAGAAGACGGAATCCGGGGCGGTTATGATGAGCGATGCCGCCCGAAAAGAATTATTGACCGCATACCAGAAAAGGAAGCAGGAGGAAATCCAACATCCGTTTCTTGGAGAGACAATTTCCATAGGTTTGCTGTTCCATGCCCAGGCATTGCTATTGGCGCGTTATTTGCGCGGCGACCTGGACGGATATCCGCCGTTTATCTGGAAATAAAACATGATGGTTCTCGTAAGTTATGACGTAAGTACCATTAATCGCGCCGGACAAAGAAGGTTGCGACGTGTGGCCAGAGCCTGTCTTGATTATGGTCAGCGGGTGCAAAATTCGGTCTTTGAATGTGTCGTTGATCCGGCGCAATGGACCGCCCTGCGTCAACGTTTGATTGACACATATGACTCCGAGCAGGACAGTTTGCGTTTTTATTTTATGGGTTCCAACTGGCAACACAAAGTCGAACATTTAGGCGCCAAAAAGGCTGTTGACCTGGAAGGCCCATTGCTTGTTTGAATGGTTCCGCGAACCGGAAGTTATCACAGAATACCGGCCAGGTTCGCGGGAAGTTATAAGCGTTTTATTTGCAAGAAGATGTAAATTTGCGAAAAATCAGCCGTTCTTTGACATTCGAATATAAGGTTATGTTCGCGTGAACCAGTGCAATGGTGTCACATAACCAATAACTTATGATTGCACTGTCGCGCCCCACGCGGGCGCGTGGATTGAAACGGTTATCATAAGCGCCGCCTCTCCACAAACTCCGTCGCGCCCCACGCGGGCGCGTGGATTGAAACACGAGGACCCGGACAAAATCTGGAACGCGATGTTGTCGCGCCCCACGCGGGCGCGTGGATTGAAACGAGCATGTCGCAACGGCGACAACGGATGAATACCGTCGCGCCCCACGCGGGCGCGTGGATTGAAACATTGACCTGCAGTCTTATGCCAAGCGCACCGGCAGTCGCGCCCCACGCGGGCGCGTGGATTGAAACTCCGTGATCTTAAAGAATGGCAATTGGCGTTAAAGTCGCGCCCCACGCGGGCGCGTGGATTGAAACCTGTCGGGCCACATAAGTCAAAAGTCGCGCTATCGTCGCGCCCCACGCGGGCGCGTGGATTGAAACGTTGGGTACGATGGGTAATCAAGATCAGATGCGGTCGCGCCCCACGCGGGCGCGTGGATTGAAACAATCGAAAAATAACATGTCCGGCTGGTTTAATACAGTCGCGCCCCACGCGGGCGCGTGGATTGAAACAAAATCGGGGCGATGTCCCGTCAGACGGGAAAGGTCGCGCCCCACGCGGGCGCGTGGATTGAAACAAAAATATCCAATCCGATATATCGGCAATCGCCCAAGTCGCGCCCCACGCGGGCGCGTGGATTGAAACAGTTCGATCAGTTGCGCCGCGGCGCGGATTTTTGGTCGCGCCCCACGCGGGCGCGTGGATTGAAACTTTATCTGACCGTCCGGCGGTCGCTGGAGTTGCGGTCGCGCCCCACGCGGGCGCGTGGATTGAAACAAACCGCCCAGGGCGACGGATTGAAAGCCGTGTCTGTCGCGCCCCACGCGGGCGCGTGGATTGAAACCCATCATCGGTCAGCATCCAAAGATTGCCGTACATGTCGCGCCCCACGCGGGCGCGTGGATTGAAACATATTCCTGCGCCCAACCGTCCGGATCATCCATGTCGCGCCCCACGCGGGCGCGTGGATTGAAACAATAATTTTACGCAGATCCTCCTCGGTGGTGGCGGTCGCGCCCCACGCGGGCGCGTGGATTGAAACGATTTTAGATTGCCGCCTGCCCGCCTGTGCCCGGTCGCGCCCCACGCGGGCGCGTGGATTGAAACCAGATCAGGTGCGCCTCGTCAATGATCACAATGTCGTCGCGCCCCACGCGGGCGCGTGGATTGAAACAAGCTTATCACGCCCCAGGAAGAGGAACGCCTGCGGTCGCGCCCCACGCGGGCGCGTGGATTGAAACGTTATAGCGTGGACCGCTTTTAACGTGGCCTGTGTCGCGCCCCACGCGGGCGCGTGGATTGAAACGGGCGGGCGGGCGGCTAGGGAGGCAATGAGCTGGGTCGCGCCCCACGCGGGCGCGTGGATTGAAACTGTTGATTTAATCGTAATATCCCAACCGTCGGCCGTCGCGCCCCACGCGGGCGCGTGGATTGAAACTATTTTGCCCTGTAGCTTGCGATCTCGTACAGAGTCGCGCCCCACGCGGGCGCGTGGATTGAAACTTATTTGGTCCAGTATTAGTCTTTATTTGGACATGTCGCGCCCCACGCGGGCGCGTGGATTGAAACAAAAGATTATGGATTTGAATCTGCCGATGGAACAGTCGCGCCCCACGCGGGCGCGTGGATTGAAACGTGGTTTACTCCTGGAATTATTAGACCACGGCGTAAGTCGCGCCCCACGCGGGCGCGTGGATTGAAACTGGTAGGCGGAAGTAATTGCGCCGATGGCCATGGTCGCGCCCCACGCGGGCGCGTGGATTGAAACCTGATCCAGCGCGATCTGCGCGGCCTGCTGTTCGGTCGCGCCCCACGCGGGCGCGTGGATTGAAACAGGTCATTAGCCTGGGCGCGCAAGGCGGAAATGCGTCGCGCCCCACGCGGGCGCGTGGATTGAAACATCCGATACATCCCAAAGCCAGTACGCGAGCTCAGTCGCGCCCCACGCGGGCGCGTGGATTGAAACCTGGGCGGGGAAATTATTGAGGAGCATTTGATCCGTCGCGCCCCACGCGGGCGCGTGGATTGAAACCTGCAGGAATGCATGTGCGTCCCCTCCGACGATGTCGCGCCCCACGCGGGCGCGTGGATTGAAACTCCCTCCTGCTCAAGGCCAGGGATCAGGAGCTTAAGTCGCGCCCCACGCGGGCGCGTGGATTGAAACGATGGGGCCGGCAAGGCACAAAGGCGCAAAGGCACGTCGCGCCCCACGCGGGCGCGTGGATTGAAACTCTATGCCGCCTGATTACTGGGTGGCAGAGATCGTCGCGCCCCACGCGGGCGCGTGGATTGAAACTTAATATATTTTGCGATGACATAATGCGGACTTGCGTCGCGCCCCACGCGGGCGCGTGGATTGAAACCCTGCTCAAGATTGACTACGCAGCAAACCTTGACGGTCGCGCCCCACGCGGGCGCGTGGATTGAAACGGCTGCTTGTTTCCCTTTCCAGTGTTTCCCGGCAGTCGCGCCCCACGCGGGCGCGTGGATTGAAACGCCGATGAACCGCGGCGTTACCGCGGTGATGTTGTCGCGCCCCACGCGGGCGCGTGGATTGAAACCACGTGGAACAATACGTAACTACTTGATTATCAGTCGCGCCCCACGCGGGCGCGTGGATTGAAACTTTTTTGCTTGCCCTCATCAGCGGCGGCACTTTAGTCGCGCCCCACGCGGGCGCGTGGATTGAAACCCAGCAACGCAAGAATAATTGCATCTTTACTTGCGTCGCGCCCCACGCGGGCGCGTGGATTGAAACGACTCTGGCAGTCGGTTGTCCCGCCAACAGTTCTGGTCGCGCCCCACGCGGGCGCGTGGATTGAAACTGCCGCATAGCAATCGCGGCACAAGATCAGGTTTCGTCGCGCCCCACGCGGGCGCGTGGATTGAAACACGGTAATCAATATTTTGCGTCCCAAGTTTCCAGTCGCGCCCCACGCGGGCGCGTGGATTGAAACTAGCGATTGCTCACTGGAAGAAAACGGTTGCTTGTCGCGCCCCACGCGGGCGCGTGGATTGAAACGTTTTTTGAATATTGTTTTACATAACAGTACGAGTCGCGCCCCACGCGGGCGCGTGGATTGAAACTGTATGACATTAGAAATCCAGTCGTGGACGTTAAGTCGCGCCCCACGCGGGCGCGTGGATTGAAACTCTGACTACGCATAGCCTGAATTTTCTCAATCACGTCGCGCCCCACGCGGGCGCGTGGATTGAAACATCTGTAAAAAATGGAGGACAAAAAGGAGATACATGTCGCGCCCCACGCGGGCGCGTGGATTGAAACCTAGCGAAAAATGTCGTATTGGTGTTTGTATTAAGTCGCGCCCCACGCGGGCGCGTGGATTGAAACGAATTTTATTCATCCTCTTTCCTCAGCGTCCTCAGTCGCGCCCCACGCGGGCGCGTGGATTGAAACCCGGGCGGCCGCGCCCATCTGCCGCTTAATGGCGTCGCGCCCCACGCGGGCGCGTGGATTGAAACAAGCCATCCGTCCCCAGCCCAAGATTGGAATTTGTCGCGCCCCACGCGGGCGCGTGGATTGAAACCCTACGGCAACTTTCGCGCGTGTAATAGGTGGCGTGTCGCGCCCCACGCGGGCGCGTGGATTGAAACTTCGACGATCTGGAGCATGACGTAAAAGTCAACGTCGCGCCCCACGCGGGCGCGTGGATTGAAACTTGTTCGGACTTATAAATTTCAAGGCTTTCCCACGTCGCGCCCCACGCGGGCGCGTGGATTGAAACCTGGCTGTAAGCGTTTGCAGTGTGGGGAATTGCGGTCGCGCCCCACGCGGGCGCGTGGATTGAAACCTCTACCATCCGGGCCGACTCGGACACGTGCGCCGTCGCGCCCCACGCGGGCGCGTGGATTGAAACTCTCCGATCGCCGCGTTATTGGTTGGCGGCGCGCCGTCGCGCCCCACGCGGGCGCGTGGATTGAAACCGGAACTGAATCCCGCAATAGAGTTATAACCACCCGTCGCGCCCCACGCGGGCGCGTGGATTGAAACTTCAGGTCGAAAATTACGTGTTTCAATCCGACACGTCGCGCCCCACGCGGGCGCGTGGATTGAAACTGGCCCTATATATATATATGGAGCAGTGAATCCGTGTCGCGCCCCACGCGGGCGCGTGGATTGAAACTATACAACCGATAATCTTCATGTTCTGCAAAATGGTCGCGCCCCACGCGGGCGCGTGGATTGAAACGTGGCCGTGGTCAGACTGCCAACAGCCGTATTGAGGTCGCGCCCCACGCGGGCGCGTGGATTGAAACTGCCACCAATCAGCCATAATTTGTTTTGGAAAGTAGTCGCGCCCCACGCGGGCGCGTGGATTGAAACTCATGGTTTACCAGTTAAAAGAGCAAAGGTTATAAGTCGCGCCCCACGCGGGCGCGTGGATTGAAACCAAGCGCGAACGGATCGAGCCAGACGCGATCCCCAGTCGCGCCCCACGCGGGCGCGTGGATTGAAACCGAATATCTTCGGGCCACCGGTGCCGATTGTCTGGTCGCGCCCCACGCGGGCGCGTGGATTGAAACGACGAGTTCCACCCGGGCGTGATTGATGCGGTTTGTCGCGCCCCACGCGGGCGCGTGGATTGAAACTCCGGATGCGCGAGCAATACGCTTGACGCGGATACAGTCGCGCCCCACGCGGGCGCGTGGATTGAAACTGAAAATTGCCCCGCGTGGTTGTAGCCACCGGGGGTCGCGCCCCACGCGGGCGCGTGGATTGAAACCATCACCTACCCGTAGGTAATGGTTTAGGATTAGCGTCGCGCCCCACGCGGGCGCGTGGATTGAAACAGTCCTGGCAATTGACGGCCCGCATAATCAGTCAGTCGCGCCCCACGCGGGCGCGTGGATTGAAACTTGACAATCGCCCATTCCGCTGCCGACTCATCAGGTCGCGCCCCACGCGGGCGCGTGGATTGAAACCCTGTCCTCCCGCTGTCGTTGTCGTTGCGTTTGGTGTCGCGCCCCACGCGGGCGCGTGGATTGAAACAAATGCACCGCCGCAAGCCTCCCATTGAGGCCGAGTCGCGCCCCACGCGGGCGCGTGGATTGAAACCCGGGGAACATATCGGCAACGCGGCCGGCCTCACGTCGCGCCCCACGCGGGCGCGTGGATTGAAACGATTTTTCCGATCTCGGCAAAATCGCCGTGGAAAAGTCGCGCCCCACGCGGGCGCGTGGATTGAAACTTTTACTGTTGAATGCGAAAACACCGTTACGGGGTCGCGCCCCACGCGGGCGCGTGGATTGAAACGTGTATGGATTGCCAACTTTTACCGGCGTGAAGGTCGCGCCCCACGCGGGCGCGTGGATTGAAACGAAAAGTGGTTTAGACTCTTATCAGAAAAGAGGGAGTCGCGCCCCACGCGGGCGCGTGGATTGAAACTTTGCCAAGCAGCAATTCGCCGATGAACCGCGGCGTGTCGCGCCCCACGCGGGCGCGTGGATTGAAACAACACCGCCCGCCGGGAAAAACCGGAACTTTTTGTCGCGCCCCACGCGGGCGCGTGGATTGAAACCTAAATCCGACTCCGATACCCCGAAACGCCCAAGTCGCGCCCCACGCGGGCGCGTGGATTGAAACATTTTTTCAGGGCCTCCAATGACTGATTTTAATGTCGCGCCCCACGCGGGCGCGTGGATTGAAACCTTTCCGCCGGCACATGCCCAACAGGATATCCATGTCGCGCCCCACGCGGGCGCGTGGATTGAAACAGCATGGTTTCCATGTTTGTCGGCCCGAAACTCGGTCGCGCCCCACGCGGGCGCGTGGATTGAAACAACATGTCCGAGTCTTTGCTCGACGCATATTGTGTCGCGCCCCACGCGGGCGCGTGGATTGAAACGCGCTCTGCTTTCAAAGGCGGAAAGCCCGATAAAGTCGCGCCCCACGCGGGCGCGTGGATTGAAACTTGCCGGCACCGGCGGGCTCCTAACCATGCTTGGTCGCGCCCCACGCGGGCGCGTGGATTGAAACAACGTAATAAGCGGTTGCAAGAGTGATTAATTTTGTGTCGCGCCCCACGCGGGCGCGTGGATTGAAACTGGATGATCCTTATAATCCTCCAAACGTGCATATGTCGCGCCCCACGCGGGCGCGTGGATTGAAACTGCGGCATACTTGCAAGCCTCCAAAAGCTCCGGCGCGTCGCGCCCCACGCGGGCGCGTGGATTGAAACGCCTTGATTGTAACCCTGCTCAATCATTTGTTTAGTCGCGCCCCACGCGGGCGCGTGGATTGAAACAAACTGTTACCCCTTGTCGGGGACTCCACGATCATGTCGCGCCCCACGCGGGCGCGTGGATTGAAACGAATACGACAAGGGCGCAATCACGGTGCACAAGGTCGCGCCCCACGCGGGCGCGTGGATTGAAACGCACAAACTGGGTAACATCCTTTTGTTGGCCGGGTCGCGCCCCACGCGGGCGCGTGGATTGAAACTTTACGATTTTTGTTGACAGAATAACCTAGCGTGTCGCGCCCCACGCGGGCGCGTGGATTGAAACCAGTACTCGCTGAACGCCAACGCAGTGCTGGCGGGTCGCGCCCCACGCGGGCGCGTGGATTGAAACATCCTCTTTCCCTCCATTGCGCCGGGCGCGGGTGTCGCGCCCCACGCGGGCGCGTGGATTGAAACAAACGCTCACGCTCAACGACATTATTCCCACTCCGTCGCGCCCCACGCGGGCGCGTGGATTGAAACAGATTGGGTTTGCCGGATAAAATATCCTGACGTAGTCGCGCCCCACGCGGGCGCGTGGATTGAAACCGTAAAACCGGCTCTCCGTCAGCTCCACTACCAAGTCGCGCCCCACGCGGGCGCGTGGATTGAAACTCATTTTTCTGCCCTTTCTGTTCCCGCGCTTGCGTCGCGCCCCACGCGGGCGCGTGGATTGAAACCTATATTGTGTTTGATAACTTGTCCGACCCAGTTAGTCGCGCCCCACGCGGGCGCGTGGATTGAAACTTCTCGAGCGCGGCGATTGGGTCAAGTCCCGCGAGTCGCGCCCCACGCGGGCGCGTGGATTGAAACACTGATAAAGGCTCGTACCTCAAGGTGGATGCGGTCGCGCCCCACGCGGGCGCGTGGATTGAAACATTGCCGTCCTCATCCTCGTCATGGGAACGTTCCCGTCGCGCCCCACGCGGGCGCGTGGATTGAAACGTTGCGACCTTCAGGCGCCGGCTTCCGTGTTCGGTCGCGCCCCACGCGGGCGCGTGGATTGAAACACGGCTTGATGCCGTATGGAAAATCCTGCGCTGGTCGTCGCGCCCCACGCGAGCGCGTGGATTGAAACTCTAAAGGTTTAGCAGATTTACGATTTTGGGCCTGTCGCGCCCCAATCAGCAGTATGCAGCAATTGCCTGATAATAAAGGGGATAATTAAAGGCTGGAGCGAGCGAAGGGATTTGAACCCTCGACACCCACCTTGGCAAGGTGGAGCTCTACCACTGAGCTACGCTCGCTTAAAAAGGTAATTATTGTTAGCATGCATTCCGCTTTTGTGCAATAATTATTTTTGCATTGCTTTGTAGCGGCGGATAAGCGCGTTTGTCGAGCCGTCATGCGCCAGCGTGGGCTCCTCATTGGCAAGCAGTTCCGGCAGTATTTTCCCGGCCAGTTCCTTGCCGAGCTGGACCCCCCACTGGTCGAACGAGTAAATGTTCCAGATCACTCCCTGCGTGAACACCTTGTGTTCGTAAAGCGCGATCAGTTTTCCGAGCGTGGCCGGATCAAGCCTTTCAGCCAGAATGGTGTTCGTGGGCCGGTTGCCGGCAAAGGTCTTGTGCGGCACAAGTTCCTTCGGAGCGCCGGAAGCGGCGACTTCTTTCCCGGTCCTGCCAAAGGCCAGCGCCTCGGTCTGGGCGAAAAAGTTGGACATGAACATGGCCTGATGTTCCCCGAGTTTTTCCGCCGGCCTGCAGAAGCCGATAAAATCGGCTGGGACAAGTTTCGTACCCTGATGCAACAACTGGTAAAACGCGTGCTGTCCGTTGGTGCCCGGCTCGCCCCAGACAATCGGCCCCGTCTGCCAGCCGACCGTTTTGCCATCCCGGGTTATGCTCTTGCCGTTGCTTTCCATGTCCAATTGCTGGAGATAAGCCGGAAACCTGGAGAGATATTGCGAATATGGAAGCACGGCATAGGATTGCGCGTTGAAAAAATTATTATACCAGATCCCCAGCAACGCCAGGATGACCGGTAGATTTCTTTCAGGAGGCGCGTTAAGAAAGTGAAGATCCATGGCGTAGAACCCGGACAGGAGCCGCTCGAAATTTTCAGGACCGATGGCCGCCATGAGTGAAAGCCCGACGGCGGAGCACAATGAATAGCGGCCGCCGACCCAGTCCCAGAATTCAAACATGTTTTTCGGGTCAATCCCGAATTCCTTCACCCGCGCCTCATTTGTCGAAACCGCCACGAAATGCTTTTCAATGGCCTTTTCGCTTTTCAAATGCGCCAGGCACCAGGCCCGCGCCGACATGGCGTTTGTCATGGTCTCCTGCGTGGTAAAAGTTTTGGAGGTCAACACGAAAAGCGTTTCGGACGGCGAAAGGTCGCGGACGGCTTCCAGAAGGTGCGCGGCGTCTATGTTGGAGACAAAACGCACGTTCAAGTCGCGCTTTGTATACGGCTTCAAGGCCTCATAGGCCATGGCCGGGCCGAGGTCCGAGCCGCCGATCCCGATATTGACCAGGTTGCGGATGGATTTACCGCGCTTTTCTCGTGGCGAAGCGGGATAGCCGCGCCAGGCGCCGCTACGGATGTTTTCGCAGAATGAGCGCATTTTCTCCAGCACGCGGTTGACTTCAGGCATGACGTTGGCGCCGCTGACAAAAATCGGCGTATTCGCAATGTTGCGCAGCGCAATATGAAGCACCGGACGGTTCTCGGTGCGATTGATGGACGCCCCGGAATACATGGCCTTGCGCGCCTCAGGCAGGGAACAGGCACGGGTAAGGGCAAGGAGCCGACGCATGGTTTCGGCGGTTATCCGGTTTTTCGAATAGTCGAGGAACAACCCCTCGGCTTCAACCGTGAATTTTTCCGCGCGGGACTTGTCTTTTGCAAAAAGTTCGCGCAGATGAAGCGGCTTGATCTGGAGATAATGTTTTGCCAGGTTTTTCCACTCAGGCAGTCTGGTAGGATCGAATTGTTTCATTTTCATGGTATTTTCCTTCCCAAAATCAATGCAAATTGCCATATTCTATGCGCATGAACGATTTTATGCAAAATCTATTTGTCTTTTTCCGCGCCGGTCCGGAACTGCTGAAATGCATCTTTGGCGATGACTGGCTGAAGAAGGGACTCGACGAACCAGCCGGAAATATGTTTATTCCAAAAGACTTTTTCGGCATTTGCGCGGCAAGTAACGATGATCCCGCCACGGATGACTATGTTGTGGCGCGCCTCAAGGAGCTTTCCATTCGCCGCGTGCGCGTTGACTTCACCTATGAAAGCCGCAATTCATTCCAGGCCCGGTTCCTGCGGAGGCTTATCGGCGAAAATTTCCTTGTCTGCCTGCACCTGGTCCAGCCCCTGAGCGAGGCGCAAAAAATGCCGCACGATGAAGAAGCGCGCAAAACATGGCGCCTGTTTCTGGCGGAAATTTTTGCAACCTACGGCTGCGACGTGGAGTTGTTCGAAATCGGTTCGACCTGCAACCGGCGCAAATGGTCGGGTTATAATCTCAACGGTTATCTCGCGGCCTGGCACATAGCCTGCGAAGAAGCGGTAGCGGCAAAAAAATCGTCCGTTCTGGCCGGACCCAACGTCACGGACTTTGAACCGTTTTATAACATTGCCGTTTTAAACGCAATGAAGCGGCTTGGCGCATTGCCGGCTCTGCACAGTGACAATCTTTTTGTCGAACGCGCTCTGGAACCGGAGGCTTACGACCATAAAATTGCGGGCAAGCGGCCGGCAAAAATATTAAAATTCAACCTGATCCGCAAAGCCCGAATATTGAGCTGCATTGCCGCTGATTTCGGAATTTCGCGGACAATTTGTCCGCACGTTTCCTGGAGCCTGCGGCGCATTGCGCGTTTTGCAGACAACATCGAGGAAAAACAGGCAGATTACCTGGCGCGCTATTGTTGCCTAGCCGCGGTTTCCGGCGCGCTCGACAGGGTTTACTGGGGGCCGCTGATCGGCCAGCGCGAAGGGCCTATTGACGACGGCACCACGGAATTTCCGGAAATACCCCATGTCACATTTTATGGCAAAGCGCACGGGGAAGCGAAAAATTACCGGGTCAGGCCGGCCTTTTTTGCGCTAAAGACGGTCAACGGTTTTGTCTCCGGCTCGGAATATGTCCGCAAAATTCCTTCGGAACACGGACTGGAAATTCACGAATTCAAACGGCCGGAAGGGCTTTTGCACGTTGCCTGGACCATGGACGGCCAAATGACGCCGATAAAAGGATGTTATCGGCCGGAAATTCTTGCACAGGCGAAGATATATTCACGCGAGGGATCCTTTCTGGAAAAACCTCCGGCCATGATTTCGGAAAGTCCAATCTATATATCTTTTGACGGCAGGCATGAAGTCCCTCCTGTAATCCCAAAACATGCAACGCCGCTGAAGAATCTCCGGTTCGCAAATTTGCCGGCGAAATCCTTTGATTTCGTCAAACACGACGAGTGGTCCGGTGTATGCCTGGCCGGTAACGAGGACGCAATTTTCGAACTGATCGCATCGTTGCGGCGAAACAATGACGGAGAAGCGCAAGTTCTGCGAGACAGCCGCAACCGCGTCTGGCGCGCGCCGCTTGAAGGCAATCCGGTTGTGATCAAACAATTCAGGCCGTTGACTCCGGCCAGGCGCTTGTTTTCCGGGCATAAGGGCGACAAGGCTCTTCGCAGCTGGAACGGCGCCAACGAGCTTTTAAGGCGCGGCCTTTTCACGCCCCTGCCCATCGCATTCTTCCATCATGCGGAAAAACCGATGGCAATGCCGGGCTGGTACGTCTGCGAAGATTTCGGCGGCGGTTTTTCCGTCCGGGACGCCTTTAATGCCTTCAGTTCCGGCGCGGGGGAGTTTGCGGATTTGGCGGCGGACAAACTTTACGGCGAGATTTCATCCTTTATCCTGAAAATGCACGAACGCGGAGTTTACTTCAGGGACCTCTCGGCCGGCAATCTTCTGTTCAGGATACGCGACGACAGGACGGTGGAATTCGCCCTGATAGACACGGCCCGCGCGCGGTTTTATTCCCGGCGCCTGGGCTTGCGGCAAAGACTTTTCGACCTGATGCGCATCTGCCATCCGCTGTGCTGGGAAGGCCGGCGCATTTTCATCGGCAAATATCTGGCTTACCTTGGGCTGCCGTGCCGTCCCTGGTTTAATATTCCGTTTCACTATTACGACCTGAAACACCGGCTCAAAAGAAAATTCAGAAGGTAGAATGCCGGATTAAAAATTTCAAAGTCCCGCCAGAAAGCTGAAAGCCAGATCGTTCATTCCCGGAACGCCCTCATGTCCAAAATCCGGATGAATGATCATTTTCTTGCGCGCTTTTATCTTGTTGTAGGCGGCAAACTGGGTCGAGGGCGGGCAAACCGTGTCCATCAGGTTAGTGATCATGAGCGTTTCCGCCTTGATGCGGCCGGCCAAGTGCTGGACATCCACATAACCAAGCCTGGTGAAAATTTCATCTTCCCGCTCGTGGCGCGGGTCAAACTGACGAAAAAATGTCCGCAATTCCTCGTAAGCATCCTTGGCCAGATCCATTTCCCAGACCCGTTGGTAATCACAAAGGAAAGGAAAAAATGACACGGCTTTTTTAATGCGCGGTTCAAGCGCGACGCAGGCCATGGTCAACCCGCCGCCCTGCGATCCGCCAAAAGCGCCGACCCTCTTCGGATCAACCTCCGGCAGGGACATGACGATGCCGGCCAGTTGGGCGGTATCCAGAAATATCTGGCGGAACAGAAGCGCTTCCGGCGAATCGTCCAGGCCGCGGATAATGTGTCCCTTGTACGTTGTCCCCCTGATTCCGCCCTTGTCTTCGGAGAGTCCTCCCTGGCCGCGGCAGTCCAGCGCAGCCACGGAGAAGCCGAGCGAAACGTAATTCAACTTGTCGTTCCAGTCCCCGGCATTGCCGGTGTAACCGTGAAACATCACCACAGCCGGATGTTTTCCCCTGGAATTCCTGGGCCTCAGATATTTTGCATGGATACGCGCGCCTTGCACCCCGGTAAAATACAAGTCAAAACACTCGGCGCAATCGGCCTTGAAATCGGCCGGCACCAATTCAAGATCGGGATCGGTTGAACGCATTTCCCGCAGGGCTTTTTCCCAGTAACGATCAAAATCCTTCGGCTTGGGATTACGGCCCTGATATTTCCGCAGTTTGTCCAACGGCATGTCAATCAACGGCATTTTATCTTTCCTCCTGTGTATTTGTTAATAAAATCTTTTGGCGCAAGAACCGGCATGTCTCCCCGAAGATGTGCAGGGAAATGCTTTATATTGCCTATGACGAGATATTCGGCCCGGCCGGCCAAAGCGATTTCGAGAAACGGCGCATCGTCGGAATGCGGAAGAGAAAATGTCAACGGAGTGCCGGCAACGAGAAAACCGGAATGTATTACGTGGTCGAGCAATGCGGATACGAGTTCGGCGTCGAAATTTAATTTTGGACGGCGCAACACCGCCGAATACTCGGAAATCAAACGGGCGTCGAGACAAAGCCGTAATTCTCCAGTTGAGACCATACGGATGATTTCGCCGCACGGCGAGAACGGAGAAAGCAGTCCTGAGACGATCACGTTGGTGTCGAGGACGATTTTCATCGGGCGTGATTCCGGCGAACCTCCCTGATCTCCGCCTCGATTTCATTTTGACTCAGCTTGTCCAATCCCCGCTCGATCGACTGTCTCTGCAACTGTGCCACGGACGAAACTGCCCTGGCGCTGCGAATGGCCGCCAGACTTTCTTCGACGTTGGATTCCCCCACCGTGGCCAGAATGGCCACGGGGCGGCCGTTATTGGTTACGACCATCTCGCGCTCCACCGGCAACTCCTGCCAGACCCGAGCGGCATTGCCCCTGAGTTCTCTAACGCTTAAAAACTTCACATTGCACCTCAATTGTTACTTAATAGAGTATACAATCGGGTAACAATGTCAATGCGTTTTTTATCAGTGATTTGCGTCTGGAATTCCCAGTTCTTCGATAAGAATGTCTCCCAATTCAGGATGGGCGATGAAAATATTGAAGGGACAGATACTGAATGATTGCGTGCCGCATTTCCGGATGGTCTTCAATTCTTCACGGAAACGTTCTGCTGGTTTGTTCATCTTTGGATCTTTGCTGTCCATGTAAATACCCACAAATGGAATGCCCTGGGGACGGGCGAAATATCGTTTGGCATCCTGCGTGACCACGGCCGTGTATTTCTCGATTTTATCGGAATTCCAGAAAGGCTCGAAATACCAGGCAACCGTCTGCATGCAGTAATCAAGATCCAACCTGTTGCCGTAGACGGGATTGGCAATAAACGTGGGATAGACATGACAGGCGATTTTTACATCTGGTTTGATCTGACGGCAATAATATACCAACCGGTTATTGAAGTCAACCAGCGTGTCCAGGGAAAACTGCTCCAACGCCCTGTCCCGCGACATTTTGCCTTCAAGGAATTTTTTGTAATAATCCTCGAACATTTTTTCAGATACCGGACAATGGCAGCACCTGTAATTTTTATAACCGAAAAAGTCAAAGGCAATACCGGCCAGTCCCGGGCATTCCTTCATAACTTTTCCCAGTTTTTGCCGGCAGTCCTCCACCACTTCAGGACGGTGAAAACAGAGGAACTCGCCGGCGGCGACATCAGTCTGGTCATTGATCGGTTCACCGCCATGCTGGTAGCCGTGCTTTCCCGGATCGGTATCCTCTTTTATGCGTTTGGCTTTTTCCGCCTCCTCGGGCGTGACCACTTGCCACCAATCCTTGTTCTTTTCATTCCCAATAATATTGAACCCATAGTAAATATCCACGCCGGCTTTCTGTGCCCTGGCGCAAAGGTCATTCAGGTAATTACTGTCACCGCCGGAAATCAGGGCCGAAAAGCCCAACTTTTTTGCGGTGTCAACAAGGACTTGGACATCCTTTTCCTTGCCTGCCCAGCCGCCTCGCCAGACTTTTTCCGAAACCTTTGGAACTTTTGCATCAATAAACTGTATGGTCTCCCATTTGTCGGGAATATGGCAGTTGACTATTCCAATGACAGGCCAGGTCCAATATTGCCGGTCGCCAGCCGGTCCTTTTTTATGAACCCTTCCCACATGCGCTTTCCAGACGTCCCCGTTTTCAGGCGGACAATTTCCCCTGATAAAGGTTTGAATGTCATCCCAGGGAATGGCCAACTCGACCGACCAGCCCTTGTCCGTGTCAGAAAGATCGTTGAGCGTGCCGTCAATATTTACGGCATGTAACGCGCCGGCGCAGTTCCATTCCCAGTGAAGAGTGTAGCCCGGCGGGAGCGGATGATTCAATGAATCGAATCCCCTTGTGATATAGGCGTCATACAATGAATTGAAGGGATTGATGTGAAATTCGATGTAATTTTTTCCGTCCGCGTCAGGGTCGAAAAAGAATTTTGCAAAGCAGTCCCAAAGCATGATTTCGTATTCGCCTCGCGAAGGACACATGCCACTAAATTTTACTTTTGAAGCAAGGTCAACAGTGCCCCACACGTTCGGGTCTTTAAAAGTCATGGCGGCATAAAAATACTTGTCATCCCAGGCGAGTTTGGCCTCGGAATCGAGACTTGGATTCTCCCCCGTGGCAAGACCTTTGAAATGAATTGCCTCCGCCTTTTGCCAGACAGGCTCATCGAGTTTGCCGTCCATTGTAATCGGAACATCCGTTTTCAAGCATTGATAGGGTCCGAGGCGTTCTGCGGATGCAAGCGTTGTCCATCCGACAAAAAGACAAAATCCCGCGACCAACAGTTTTGAAAAATATCGTGGCGCACTCATGGTTTATCCTCCTGTTTATTTGTTTCCAGACCATTATTGTTTCAGGCGCAAAACCCTTAAAGTTCCCGGAGAAAATATCAATTCCATGTCTTTTTTCCGCCCCAATACCTTTTTCTCAAGGACATCGGTAACATCATATTCCCGGTCAAACGTCATGTGAGTTTCCACTTTACTGTCCAAGGCGTCAACGACCAGGAAAAGATACAAATCTTTTCCGTCCGTCAAATAGTTGACATTCACCAGACGTGAACTCGAATTACAGGGGATCAGGCATTTCTCCAACCATTGCCCCAGCGCGCTCTCCAAGAATCCGGCCTGGAATTCCAGATCAGACGAGTGCGGATGAATGCCTTTCACGGCCTCGTACCAGGAATCGGCCTTGAAAGAGAGCTCCTTGCTTCCGGGAATAACTTTTGCCGAGTCCGGATCGCACAGGATTTGCCCGCCTTTGTCATAATAACCTTTAAAAAATTGCGCTGTCCGGGCGCTTATGAAACGAACGCCGGAAGCAAGAATGATTTTAAAACGGGAATAATCTTCCTTTCCCCCGATTTCATTTTCCATGATTATTTCAAAAGGAACGCCTTTACGAAAAAGATAATACGCCAATGCGTCGCATTCATGCAGATGGCGGTAGCGCTCGATAGGATTCTCCTTCCAGATATCGGTAAAATCCCTGGTTGTGCTTGAGTAAAAAATACCCGCCTTGCCAGGCAAACGATGCAAATTCTCAAGGGATTGGCAGACCGGCTGAATATACCGTTCAAATGCGTCTTTTCCAGCCGCAATGAAGTTATGGTCAAGAACATCTGCAGGAAAATATACGATGCCTCTTGCACCCTCAGAAAAAGTCTGCAAGACAAACCGTTTAAACGCCAGCGGAGAAATAACCCTCCTTGCCCCGGATGTTTCCTGATAAGCGTCATAAATCGGCACGTTTGAAAACTGCGGCACGCTTTCTTCGCCCATCATGGACAGGCACAACCCGTTGGCCATCCGATTGTTCCATCCGTCGGCCGTGATCCTGGAAAAATAAAATTGGTTATACATTTGATATTCCTGAATGTGGCACGCATCCAGGGTAACCATTCTTCCGCTTTTTGCAAAAACTGCAGGCGTACAATTGGGTATTGAAAGTTGTTTGCCAGAAGAAAAAGGCGCGGCCGGGATGGTAAAAACGGATATTGCCGGATTTTTCTTCTGAATCGCCGAAGCCAGGGACGCATAATATTTTCGGGAAAGTTCCCGCTGAAATTGATTCCAGAGCAGAATCGGATGATCGTCCGGAACAATTCCCGGTCTGGCGTTCAGGAAATCATCATTGGAAGGCGGCTCAATCCCGTATTTTTCCTTGAAAAGCCTTTTACATCTTTCGCAAACGCATCCCCCAGCAAGCACGCCTGGTTCATCGTCAATGCAGATTCCTGTAAATGATTTATATTTGGACAGTTCCCCGACAAAAAACTCCAGTCGCGCGATCAGTTTGTCCGTTGGCGCCGAAAAACAGCGGAAGCGCGGCTTACCACTCCAGCGGCTGACTTGCAGGCGATCCGGCGCATCATTTTCATAAAATAAATTGAGAAGCGGCATGGCGGCAATGTCAGCCTTGTCGCAAACAGCCAGGCAGTCCATAATTTGCTTGCGACTTTCATCGTTTTTCCATGCAATCTTGCCTTTTTCCGCGCTATCGACGGGACAATCCGTGTAAAACATCATCATTTTGACGCCGGTGGACTTTAAATCATTCACCTTGGATATGTCGGACAAATGCCGTCGGCTGGTTAAGCCGGTAACCCAAAACTCATGTCCGAATACATTGCAAGGCTTTCCCAGCAGCAACAGCAAGAGCATTGTTGATATCAACCGCATCACAAGTCTCCTTAATAATGGTTCATGCTCCGATGTTTATTTAACACCTTTCATTTCTTCATCAAATACCAGCCATCCCCAACGGGCAGGCAGATGGCAATTTATCACGCCCAGAACCGGCCAGGTCCAATAGACGTGCCTGCTTTTTCTGCGTTTTTCAGGATTAAACTCCGGTTTGTAAACAACCCCTGCGTGCAGACGCAATTTCTGGCCTGTTTTCGGCGGGCAGTCGCCTTTGCAAAAAGGTTTCAACGCCGTCCAGGGGACGGCCATCTCTATCGTCCATCCCTGGTCACAGTCTTCCGAATGATTCAAGGTGCCCTGAATTTGGACGGCGCTCTGAAATCCTTCACAATCCCAGAACCAGTCTGCCGGATTATAATGTGGCAGCTCGCCACCCTCAAATGTGATACCGATTTCATCGCATCCCTCTTTTGAATAAGGATATTTTAAGATTAAATCTGATTTGTTATTGATCGGGTTGACATGAATTTCCACATAATTCAGGCCATCCCCATCCGGATCTACAAATAATTTGACGAAAGTATCGCGATACATGATTTCGGGCTCGCCGGTATAAGGTTCATCCTTTGGGTAAACCCCATGCTTCCGGTCGCCATAAAAAGCCACCACATTCGTGTCGGAAATATTATATCCCACATAAAGATATTGATTATCCCAGAGCAGACGCGCAAAGCATGGTTTCGGCGGAATGGAGCCGTCAGCCAGACCGCGAAAATCTATTTTTTCAGCCTTGTCCCATACTGCTTCATCCAAATGTCCGTCTATTTGAATGGAATTATCCGGAATTTTCAGGCAATGACAGGTTGGAACCTGAAATTCTTTTGCTTCTGCGGAATCGGATGATTCCGCAGACCAAAGGAAACCTGCCGCGCCAAACAACAATACACCCAGAATGCTATTTCTTACATGCATTTTTGTCCCTCCTGTTTTTTTCTGTTTCTTTCCAACTCGCCGACCGAAGGTCGGCGGCCTCACAATCCCTCCTCCGTAAAAAACATCCCTTGGACTTCCTCGCCACTTTGTTTCCGCGGCGAATATTTCCTATCTTTTCCCCACAACGATCTCCGAATCCCAGTAGCAGGGCAGCGGTTTCTCCGGCTTTTCCCAAAGCCGGTATGGAACCAGATTTTTTTCATCCTGCTTTTTCCCGATAAAAATATTTTCCATGACATCCCACGCTTTTTCCCCTATCTTTGCCTCGTCCTCGACGTACAGGCGGCGGCACTTAACCCTGTTCCTGTAACTGTTGCAGGAAAACCTCTGGTTGGCCGTGGAATAAACGACCATCTGGAAATCTTTTCCCTCGACCTGCCCGTTTTGTGCCAGAATATCAAGCGCCAGGTTTGAAAGGCATTCGTTGTTGATCAGAAAGGCGTCCCACCTGCGGCCAGCGTTGAGCATGCCGCGTATCTGCTCTGAAAAATTTCTGGTGGGAGTCAGGAGCGAGCCGAAAATTTTTGAGGCTTTTTTCCCGCATTGCTCCGAAAAGGCGTCAAGCGTAATGCCGTTTCCCTCTCTCTCATGGTGCCCCTGCAGAATTCCAAGAATGTTTCCGCATGATTTTGAGATGAAGTAGTCAAATGCTTCCCCGATCATTTTCTCGTGGTCTGAGCGCACGTTGCATACGTTATCAGATCCTAAAAAATCTTTCAGCCCGTCAACCACCACCACCGGAAGAGATTCTTCATGTTTATCAAGGTGGAAATCAAGGGAATTGCCGATGACGAATAATCCGTCAACCCTTCTTGATTCGACCGAGGAAAGACATTTGGCAAGGTCATTTCTGAAAAATAAAACCAGATTGTAATCGGTCCTGGTCATCTTGTCGGAAATTCCCCGAACAATAGCCATGGTGTGCTGGGATGAAAGCAAATGCTCGGAGGGAAGCAGCATGCCGATCTGATAACTCTTTCCGGTGGCAAGAGTTTTACCCGGGAAAAACGGTTGATATCCAAGTTCGTCCGCCAGCTGCACAATACGCTCACGCGTTAGTTTATTTACACGATAAGCATTTTTAGAAGACAGGGCATAAGAAACGGTAGCTCCGCTTACGCCAGCTAATTTTGCTATAGAATTTCTGCCTATTTTATGAGTTCTCATATAAAATTTACACAGTAAATTAATATGTTATTCTCGCATTGTCAAATGTTTTTTTAATCTTTTCACGAACAGCCACCATTGTTTTTTGCATACGGTTTGCACAAATGATCGTTGAATATGCAACGGACTGATCTCACAATACAGACTGAAGCCGTAATCGTCAGGCAGAGATCATCGAACCATGCCGTTCCGGAACCATGAAGAGAACACAGGTCATAGAGAACCGCTCGGACAAAGGACTAACCACATTTAATCGCATCATGGTGTTATCCTCCGTTCTCAATTATTAACCTTCCTGCCTTTTGCTGTGATCGTGAGCGAAAAATCGTCAAACCAGACGGCGTCAGAGTGTTCCAACAGGAACAACTTCATGGCGCAGAGATAATTTCCGAAACTGACGGAAGGCATGTCGTCAAGCGGCCCGGCTGCAGCTCTGCCGGACCACGAGCTTTGGCGCGAGGATTTCCTGAACGGCCCGGCCGGCTTCCCCGTTTATTTTTGCGCGCAATATTTGCGCCGCCCTGCGGCCTATTTCCATGAACGGCTGGGCAATGGTGGTAAGCGGAGGAAAAAGTTCCGCGGCAAATTTCTGGTCGTCAAATCCGATCAGGGCAATATCCCCAGGCACGGCCACGTTCCGGCCGTTGAAGGCTTTCAAGGCATCCCTGGCAATGAAATCGTTCGTGGCAAAAACGGCGGTGGGACTCTTGCCCAAAAGCTCCAGGGCCGCATCATAGCCGCCGTTCGCCGGTTCGCTCTCGGCCGATTTTCCCATACCGACGATCAGCGCCGGATCAAGTTCGACCCCGTACTTGGCGAATGCCTCCACGAACCCGGCATAACGTTCGTCTATGGCCGTGCATTGCACCCCAAGGATGACGCCTATTCTGCGGTGCCCCATTTGAATCAGATGCTCGGCGGCCATGAACCCGCCGGTTTTGTTGTCCGTCACCACGAAATCGGTCTCCATGTCGCGAAAATAGCGGTCTATCAGGACAAAAGGATAATTTGCCCTCTTCAACTCGTAGATCAACTGGGCGTTGGACCTTCCCCAGTTGGGAAAAATTATGGCGCCTTCCTCCTCGCGTTCCAGCAGCAGCCTCAAATTCGTATTTTCCTGCTCTATGCTCCGCCGGGAATTGAATATCGAAAGCACAAAGCCGGCCTCGTCCAGAACCGATTCTATGCCCTCATAAATCTGGTGGTCCGAATCCTCAAGGCCGGGGATGACCAGGGCAATCCGATTCTTCCTGGGCGCGGACTGTGCGTCCGCCTCCCGCGCCACAAACGCGCCCTTGCCGGGCAGCACGCAAATGACGCCCCTTTCGCGAAGCAGTCGCAGACCGGTACGCACCGATCCGCGGCTGATGCCGTATTTTTTCGCCAGTTCGAACTCGGACAACAAGGGCTCATCCGGCTTGAGCCTGCCGCCGGAAATCTGCGCAAGGATATCATCCTGCATGGCGGCGTAAACCGCCGCCGGATTCCGGTTAACCGTTTTCTTTTGCGGGCGCATTAATTATCTTTTTAAACAACTGCAAATATCATACCTCAAATCCCTGTTTACCCAGGTAGTCCGAAATCATCCGTACGATTACATCGGAATTTTCAACATCTTCACGCGCATCAACGTCACAGATACTTACTCCAAATTCATAATCTCCGATCTGACGATCCCTGAATAATCTGGCAATATGCTTGGCAAAATTTTTCGGGAAAATACCAGTCGCGATAAAATGCTCTCCAAAACCGGAAATCACTCCTGAATGTTTTGAATAAGATATTCCTTTTGTGAGCAAAGCCGCCTCCATGCAGTAAAAGGCGGCATAATATGCACGGCTCGACGCGAAATCAAAATCACCGGAATCAAGGTGGACATGGGCAACCGCCATAGAACGCCGCGCTTTCTCGATCATCGTTCTGATTTGGCAGCCAAGTTCCGGATTGCCCGTCATACCACAACGCCTTCCTCTCGTACCGACATTAAGAGTGGATTAAACGGCATACACTCTATGGAATGCTCCGTAATGGGAAAGGCTGATATGACGGCCCCGGTCTGTAAAAGCGTTTCGCCAGCCGCATCATCTATCGCATTTTTCACGTCACAAGAGACTTCCCGCACAACGATCAGACAGTCATAATCAGAATCTTCCTGAGCGTCCCCGCGCGCACGAGAGCCAAATAATACCACGCGGATTAAATGACTGCCAAGACGTTCACGAAGCAGGCGCGTGAACAATTCAATCCGTTCGTCCAGAATGGAAGACATTTTCATTATAATTTTTGGTTCGTCCTGCAGACATCCGGAAGACTCTTTATAATGAAACGTTTAATAACATGCACAGCTTTGGATGCGGCTTTTACGGTTGTCATTGTCGGCCAAAATTCATCGTCATACCTTAATTCAACGGCATACGGAGTTAGGGTTTGCGGAATCTTCTTGATGCTGGGCGTGAAAACAGGCCGCGTCCAATGCAGCGCCACCGGCAGCGCAGAAACGCAAAGCCGTCAAATCGCTTTCCGCTTTCCGCAGCCAGCCCGTGACGGCGTCAATCTTTGCTTTCATATAAAACTTTCCCTTCCCTAACCGCGGTTGTGATAAACGCCGATTCCACATTGCGCCATTCTTCTATTTCTTTAGGCGTGTACACCAAAATGTCAATTGGTTGTCGCAGCCCGCTCATGGCGCCATATAAAGGCGGAGATCTCTGATAACGCGGCCGGCGGGAATTGGCAACAACCAGAATATCCCAATCGCTTTTCGGATGAGCCTGCCCTCGCGCCCGGCTGCCGAATAGAATAATCTTGCGTGGTTGAATCACGCGCAATATACGCCGCGTAATTTCACGTTCATCAACTGGTTTATTTGTCGCAATGTTCATGTCAATCCTGCTTTTTTTTGAACTCTAGCGGTAATTTCAAGAAAAAGCAAGGGGACAACCAATTAATCATCCGCCCACCTGCAGATTGACAAGGCGAATATTCTGACAGCCTGCAGATATTCCAAAATCGGAAGCGACTCGTCAATATGGTGCGCCTGCGCTAAATCTCCAGGCCCCATAATGAAAGCAGGAATTTTGCCGACGTTGTTCAGGATGCGCGCATCGGCGCCGGAAGGTAAGCCGGTTATTTTTGCCTCTCTTCCCATTTTGCCAATGGTTGTCCTCAGGACTTCAACCAAGGGATGATTCACGGAAGTCTCATAAGGCGGGGTATTCAGGAGCCATGTCAGCCGCGGCGGATTTTTTCGCAGCCAGTCATCGACGGAGGCAACACGGCCGATACAGTCCTCCACCTCGCGTCTCACGTCCGGGGCGCGCTCAAAAGGCAGATATTTCACGTTGATTTTTGCCTCGCATCCGGCCGGAATGATCGAGGCGCCGGTCCCGCCGCATATCTGGCAGCAGGTGACTGCCGGCGAAGGCAGCAGTTCGTGCTTTTTATTTGCCTGCCATTGTTTATTCAAGTCTTCCAATGCGGCGACGAGCAGCACCATCTTTTCGATTGCGTTTACCCCCCTGGATTTCAGGCAGGCGTGGGTGGTCAATCCTATAACCTCAAGTTTGGCATGCATGGCGCCGCGATGCGCGCAACAGACATCGAGGCCGGTCGGCTCGGCGATGATGGCCGCATCGGCCCGATAGCCGCGCTCGACGCAGGCCAGGGTGCCGTTTCCGCCGCCCTCCTCGTCCACCACGCTCTGGAAAACAACGTCGCCGCGCAACCTTATGCCGGCCTGCCTGATGATGCGCATGGCCATGAGCATGGCGGCCAGGCCGCCCTTCATGTCCACCGCGCCCAAACCGATGAACCGGTCCCCCTCGATTTCTCCGGCATAGGGATTGTGTTTCCACAAGGAAATATTTCCCGGCGAGACCGTGTCAATGTGCCCGTTGAGAATCAGCGATTTCCCGGAGCCGCCGCCCTTGAAAATGCCCACGACGTTCGGCCGGTCATGATAATCATGGCCAGGATTGAAGTCCACGTATTTTTCGATTTTCCGGTTATCCGGTTCAAACACGTCAACCTCGGCGCCCAGTCGCCGCAATTCATCGGCCAGAAATTGCTGGACTTTCCCCTCGTTGCCGCGGACACCCTGGTCAATGACCTGCGAATCAAAGGCGACCATCCGCCGCAACAGGTCCAACGCCTCGTCACGGCAACGGTCTGCCATTGACATCAATGTTGTATTCATAAAAGCCAAGCAGTTATTTGCAGGAAACTTTGAACGCTCAACATTCAACGTCCAACATCAGATCAGGATACCTGCTTTCAATGTTGTCCGCCCTGGGCTGATCCGCCTGGCGGAAAAGTTGGAAGTTGAATATTCAACGTTTCATTTACGCCTTGAATCCTTATTTCTCCACCGCAGAGAGCGCTTGATCCAGGATTTTCACGCCGATATCGATTTCGCTCTTTGTGGTAATCAGGGGCGGCACGATGTTCAGGCGGTTTCCGAAATGGCCGGATATAGTCAGAAGCAGCCCGCGTTTCAAGGCTTCCCTGACCACCCTGATGCTTTCGAACGGTTCCTTGGTTTGGCGATCTTTTACCAGCTCCAGGGAAAGAATGAATCCCTTGCCCTGGACCTGGCCGATTATGGCATGCTTTTCCATCAATTCATTGAGCCGTCCCAGGAAATAAGCGCCGGCTTCGCGCACGTGTTCGAGCAGCTTCCTTTTTTCGATCACGGCCATCATGGCCAGGGCGGCTGCTGCGCCGACGGGATTGCCGGAGAATGTCACGCTCTGGTGAATGGGTTTTAACACGTCCATGATTTTGGTCGGCGCGATGATGGCCGCATTTGGTATTACCCCGGCGGTAAACGCCTTGCCCACCATCATGATGTCCGGATAAGTGCCAAAAGCCTCTATCGAAAACATTTCACCGGAACGTCCCCAGCCCATCTGAATTTCGTCGTCAACGAGAAGCACGTCGTATTTTTCGCAGATACGGCGCACTTCCTTCCAGTATTCATCCGGCGGAACGATGTATCCGCCCGCGCCCTGCGCCGGCTCGAAGAGCAGGCCCGCAACCAGGTTCGTTCCTTTCTTGCGGTCTATCAGCCCCCAAGTCGGGTCGCTGAACATGTTTTCGATATGTTTCGCGCACTGCAGTCCGCAGCCCGGATATTTTCCGCCGAACGGGCAGCGATAGCAGTATGGATATGGAATCCTGACCGCGCCCGGCATGATGGGAAAGAAATTTTCCTTCAAGAACGGGAAGCAGGTCACGGCCAGGGTGCCGTGCGAACGGCCGTGATACGCGCCCTGGTAGCATAGAATATAGGGCCGTTTCGTGTACGCCTTGGCGATTTTCATGCCCACTTCCACGGCATTGGTTCCACCCGTATCATACTGCACCTTGCTGTTGTTCCTGAGCTTGCCGGGTGCGATTTCCACGAGTTTCTTCGCCAATTCCATCCTGACCTCGGTGGGCTGCTGGGCCGTGTGATGGACCCTCTTCATCTGTTCATAGGCCGCCTCAATGACTTCCCGCGGACAATGCCCAAGGTTCAAGGCGGCAAAGCCGGAGGTCAAATCAAGGAAAGTATTGCCGTCAACGTCCCTGACGAACACTCCCTTGGCCTCCTTGATGACCGGCGGCACGCCGTAGTTGGCAAAACACAAGTCGCCCTGGGATTCGTACTTTTGAAGGTCTTTCAGAATTTTTTTCGTCCTGGGGCCGGGGAACTTTTTCACACTGGGGAACATTTTTACGTTTGAGTTTGTCATGTTAGTGTCCTTTCTAATAATGAATACCTGTAACCAAAAGATTAACCACTGATTACACTGATTTCACGGATGCTTGCGGTTGACCATCAATAGTCTGATCATATATCAGTGTTATCCATGTCATCCGTGGTTAAATTTTCACAACCCTGTTTTCTCTGATTGATTTCAGAATGGCCAAAGCCGCGGCCAGGGATTTTCTGCCTTCCGTTCCGTTGCTTGCGGCCGGTTCGCGGTTCTCCCGAATACATTTCACAAAATAGAAAATCTCCTCGCGCACGCCGTCGCTTTCCTCGAAACAATGCTCTTCCGGATGTTTTTCATCGCGGTCGAGGAACCTCAGGTTGAACGGATAATCCAGCTTGCCCCAGATCTGCGCCAGGCCCTTTTCATAATGAACGTCAAGGTATTCCCGGCTGATCCTGCGGTCCGACGTGCACCCGCCGCCCAGGGCGGCAATGGCGCCGTTCCTGAACCGCAGATTGCAAACCACCGAGTCCGGCAGCACCGGATGCTTGAACACGGCCCGGTTGCCTTCGGCATACACCCGCTCCACATCGCCCATAAGATAGATGAGGCCATCAAGCGCGTGAACAAAATTTTCCACGATGATGCCGGGCGTGCCATTGGTCTGGAATTTCCAGCCGGGATCGTCAACCTTCCAGAGCGGATAGGTGTAGACAGCCCAGAGCGGTTTTCCCAGGGCCTTTGATTTCTCCTTCAAGCATGAAAAGGCCTTGGCAAAGCGGTGCTTGAAGGCGATCATGAGTTTGACCTTGTTCTTCCCGCAAACCCTGATCATCCTGTCGCAATCCTCCAGCCGGTGCGCCATGGGCTTTTCGCAGTAGACGTCAATGCCGTGTTCCGCCGCCAACTCGACGGCCGGCAGGTGGAACTCCGGCGGCGTCACCACCACCGCTCCGTCCAGCTTTTCAGCGGAAAACATCTCCTTCATGTCGGCGTAATATTTCGCGTCCTGCAGCAGGCTGTCCGGAAAATTTCTCCTCCGATCGCAGACCGCCGCGATTTTCACCCCGGGACATTCGCGGAAATATCCGGTTATGATTTGTCCCCACCAGCCCAAGCCCACTACTCCGATTTTGATTTCTTTCATGTCTTTCCTTTTATGTAGGGCCTCTGCTTGCAGGGGCCGTCCGATCCGATTCGAAAAAAGGCGGCACGCCGACGAGCGGCGGCCCTACAAAGATTTTGAATTTGTTATGCAATCTTTTAAACCGACTCTCCGATATGTCTCATCCGCATCCGGAAATCTTTCGACATTCACCCCGCCGCTCTTTTCGATCAGGATGGAAGAGAACGCGTTGGCGAATTTTGCCGCGCGCGCCGGATCGTTGTTTTTCAAATATTCATACAAAAACGCGGAATGCCAGACGTCCCCGGCGCCGGTGCAGTCCACCGCTTTTACCCGGCAGGCGGGCGCGGCTATTGTTGTGCGCGAGCCAGAGGCATCGCCCGAAACAAGCAAGGCGCCTTTCTTGCCTCTGGTAATGACCGCTGTCTCTGCGCCCCAATCAAGGAATTGCCTGACAATCACGCGTTCGTCAACCAGTCCGCCGAACAGGCATTTGCAATCCTCGCTGCCTGCTTTCACTATCCTGAAATATGGCATTATCTTTCTGAGATATTCCGTCTTTTCCGACGTTGATTTTCCATCCTGCCTGCTGGAAGACGCCCCGCCGAATCCGCTGAGTTCGGCAGACAACATTTTTTTGTGTTCCCAAAGGTACTTTAAAAGCGCTTCCCCGACTTCATAATCAATCGGCGCCACCAGGAAACATTTTGCCTGTAAATATTCAGCCGGCACATCCTCCGGCAGGATATCTTCGGCCTTGCTCAGAAATTCCAGCCGCTTTTGGCCTGCCTTGTCATAGATCAACAGGTTTGACGTGGTCTTTTCGCCTGTCCTCATCCCGCGCGTGTCCACTCCGGCCTGTCTCAATATTTCAATCAATTCCTCCGGCATGTCTTTCCCGACCTTTGTGACTATGCCGGTTTTAAGACCCAACCTGGCGGCCGCCACTGCGCCGTACGCCGCCGGACTGCCCAGCAGCGGCCCGATTTCCCTTCCGTCGGGAAAGATTATTCTTTCCTTTAAAATGTGTCCTATGACCACCAGGTCGAACATGTTTGCAACGGTTCCCGGTTCAAAGTTCACGGTTATTCAAACATGAACTTTGAACGATGAACCTTCTTTCCGCATCGAGTTAGGCCTTCGGCAACTGCCGTGCGCGGAGCGCCCGGCCCACCTGAATGTCTCTGAAGGTGGACGTCGCGCTCCGCGCGACGTTTCTTCCGCAATCTTTGTCCGCCAAAGGCGGATCCGCCTATGGCGGAAAATTCCTATGCCTGAACTTATTTGTTCCTTTTTCCCGCAATGAACTCATCCATGGCCTGCCGGGCTTCATCCTCGGAGCCGTATTGCACCGGCGCGCTCTTGGAGAGATACGCGGAGGCGCTTTCCAGCACCCCGCCGATCCCACGGTCAAGCGCCAGTTTGCAGCAGCGTATGCCGTCAACGATCACGCCGCCGGAGTTGCAGCTGTCAACCACCCTGAGTTTCGCCTCGAGGCTGATCGGCGTGCCGCCGAAATTCTCGCCCCAGATCTCGATCCGGCAGATCTTGTCGTCATCCAGCACTTCCAGCTGCGAAACGTTCACCGAGAACGGCGCTTCATACGGCATGACCGCGTCCACTCCGCGCTTCTTGGAAGCGTGCTTGGTTTTCCCCCGCTGCCAGTCGGTCAGGTTCCAGAAGTCCGTGTTGCCGCCGTAATTGAGCTGGTACGACTTGGTGATCTTGATGCCGCGCTGCACGCACATCCTGAGCAGGTCGCGATCCAGCACCGTTCCGCCCAACTGGCTCTTGTAATCGTCACCCACAACGGGCACCTTGGCCTTTTCCGCGCGGGCGGCAAATTCCTTGTTATTCGCCACCAGCACCGGTATCCCGTTCACAATGCCGCAGCCGGCCTTCAATGCCGCTTCCAGGTAGAACCAGGTCGCCTTTTCGGAGGCCGTGGGCAGATTGTTCACCACCACGTCAACTTTGGCGTCTTTGAGGATCTTGGCCACCGCGTCAACGTCGTCTATCGGCTTCGCATTGGAAACTTTTACGTAATATTTCAAGTGTTCCGACACGCCGTCCATCACCGGGCCCATCAATACCTTGACCCCCGTCTTGGGCACGTCGCAGAACTTCGCCGTGCAGTTCGGTTTGGCCCAGATGGCCTCGGAGAGGTCCTTGCCGATCTTGCGCTCGTCAACGTCGAACGCCACCACGGTCTTGATGTCGCCGACCTTGTACCCGCCCAGGTCCGGATGCATCAAGCCCGGAACGATTTCGCCCTTCTTGACCTTCAATCCCTTGTAATAATACGTGCCTTGCACCAGGGAATTCGCGCAGTTCCCAACTCCGAGCGTCGCTATCCTTATCTCCGACATGTTTTTGCCTTCCTTTCTTTTTGTTTGAATCTGCCTCACTGAGGCAAATTTCCGTTTACTGTTCGAGAATCATGAATCCGGGGAATGGGTGGGTAATAAACAAAGAGGTTGCTGATGCGGTCCGATTCGCCGAAATAGATTTCGCCGTCGCGGCCGGTGACGGCGCAGTCTATTTCATACCCGTACCACGGAGTCTCCACCGTCGCCAGCAAAACACCAAGGTCGCGCAACTCACGGCTTCCCGGCTCATAGA
>Ga0209749_1000609_pt1 | contig 44556 bp, 50 predicted proteins | sample EPASupsiteSAE347_FD_187267 | JGI IMG/M metagenome (GOLD analysis project Ga0209749, IMG submission 187267) | Bioremediated contaminated groundwater from EPA Superfund site, New Mexico - Sample SAE3-47 (SPAdes) (version 2) | ecosystem: Environmental > Aquatic > Deep subsurface > Groundwater >...
GCTCATTGCCATAATACTTTTCTCCGGTTATTTGCAGCTTTCGTTCAGGTCCCTTTTTCCATCGGGATATTTCCAACTCAAGAAACCTTAGATCGCTGATAACGTTCTGAGCCCCTTCAGTTATGATCGCATTGATTCGCGATGTTTCTGATATAATCAAGTTACCGCCTCCTTTCAAAATTATGTTTAGTCAAAACCGACTAAAGATTTTCGGTCTATCTTTTCAGCGACGCCTGTGATTGCATCCTGGGCGTCGTCGTGTTTATTTTTTCCTTCTCGCTGATATTTGATCATTGAGTCGTAAAAGTCGGGCCAGCGGTTATGCCAGTCTTCAGGATAGTAAACGTGTTCCATAACCCAGGTTGAATTGGTCAGGATCCGGGAAACCTTATTCTTTGACTGGTGGAACCATTGGATTTTTGTTTTGTTAGTCTTAAGTAGTCGCTCAACATTTCGGGCAAAGCCGCGGCCACCATTGTTTGACTCAATGTTCGCAACATTAACATTATCTTTTTCCAGCATTCTTGCCGTTTTTGGCTCGGTTATTTCCATGGGGTCCTTAGTGAAAAGAACGTCAAGGATATAAGCCTCGTTGGCGAACGTTACGCCATAATTGATAGAGCATAAATAGTCATCACCAGTGTCAGCAGTGTCGGTGTAGTTCTTAATCACTTTGAAGTCAGGAAGCTCACCGGAATAAGTTTTGAATTTACTGTATAATCGACCTTTAAGGTCAATCGGTTCTTGCTGGTAATTTGCTGAAGCAATGTCGGCGCCCATGGCCGACACTTTGGTCATGTATGATTTATGACTCAGTATCTCAGGGCAGAGCATTTCGCCGGTCTCTTTATTCAGCGCCTGCATTCTGACATATCGGTGTTTTTTGCCTTCTTTGACACACCAGTCCAATATCTTGCCGGCCAGATCGTTACTGTGCCAGCGGGTCATGATGACGATGATCTTTCCACCTTCTTCAAGCCGGGAGAGCATTGTATCTGTGAACCACGACCAGTGCTTTTCTAAAACATCAGCATTATTTGCTTCAAGGGCCGACTTGATTAAATCGTCAATGATCATGATGTTACAGCCGAAGCCAGTGGCGGTACCCGTCGGGCTGGTGGCCAGGTAATTATTATAGCCACCTTCAAGGCTCCACAGATTCATTGCCCCATCGCCGCGTTTAATTGTGACCCCTGGGAAGATATCCGAAAAAACAGGTTTTGACAGATCTGCCTTTTCTTCCTGAATCGTGTTTCTCACATTTTTCGAGAACATGGTGGACAGGGTCTCATTATAGGACCCGGTCATGATCTTTCGTGTTTTATCTTTTCCCAGCAACCACTCAACCAGGTTCCCGCCGGTTCGGCTTTTGCCGTGGCGTGGCGGCTCTGCAATAACAATAACTTCTTCATCGGACTCAATAAAATCTTGCAATGAGTTACAGAGGTCCTTTAAATAAACCCGGTCTTTTTTATAGAATCCCGGGGCCTTTGTCCGGCAATAAAAATAGAACTCACGCCTTGCAAGCTCTAGTTTTGCTTGTAAAGCGATTTGTTCTTTATCCATCATCTTCCCCCGCCAACTTCAACAATTGTTCTTTTGTGAGTTCTGCAAAGGGGTTATTGAGGGCAACTCCTCCTGAATGCTCAACATCCCGCTTATCCCGGTAATCGTTCGGTTTTCGGTTCTTCAGCCAGAATATTTGGGCTGTTGTGTCCGGGACGACCATCTTAGTAACAACTTTAGTGACGACCAAATTACCTGTATTCGGCTTATCGATTTGGCTGAAATCAAGCGCAAAATCAACATAAGCAACAATTTTCTCGGCTTTTTTAGGATCATAAAACTTTTTGCTTTGAAACCATGAGAGCCACTGCTTATCTTTCTTTGAACTGTTACAACTCTGGCAAGCGGGGATGATATTTGAAATAGTCAACTCACCGCCGTTTGCCAGCGGGTCAAGGTGATCTTTTGTTAAACTACCGGATCCACCACAGTAAGCACAAGAATGTCCAAAATATGATTTTGCCATTTCCCATTGTTTTTCGGTCAATTCGGACTCACCGCCGTGGCGCTGGGCTTGCCCAGTATCAACAATTCGCTCTTTGGTCACTTCTTCATACTCAAAACCTAGGGCTCTTTTTAATAAAGCATTCTCGACTTGACGGTCAACAATCTTACCTGTCCGGTTACTACTTGTGTTGGTTGTTTCATAATGTTATATCTCCTTAAGATTTATTAATATTTTTTTTACAGTTGAATATTTGCAAAGTCTGTATTTGCATCGTTTTTCAGGGTTAAAGGTTCTCGCTTATCGGTTGCTTTTGCCAGTGTCGGCTTTCCGGGTGGCTTAACAATGAATTCCGATAAAGCGGTATTAAATTCTTTCTTGCCTAAAAGCGTCTCTGTTTCTGTCAAGGTGATCGGTTTTCTTATAAAGAGAACTTCTTCTTTGGCCAGACCCTTTGCTGTTATCTCTTTAAAGGCGGCATCGGTATCCGTAAAGCATCGATTCGACCGCCCTTCCACCGCTTTCCATCCGGGGACAGTCTCACCGGCTAAACACATTTTTAAAGCGTGGTCTTTCAAATCCTCCGCCCACTTTGCCAGATCCTGGGCTTTTAATAACAGTTCTCCAACTTCTTCATTGCTCAGCACCGGGGGTAATTTCCCTTTGAAATCTTCCAGTGCTGTGTTGTTTACGCTTCGGGCCCTGCACACCGCTTTAGCCCGGCAGAATCGGCAATGATCGCCCGGGGTAAATTCACCCTCGCCTTTATGAGCAAGATCGGCCAGGGGTTTTACAAAAGCATTTCCCCAATTTAATAAAGTTTCGGCTTCCATCCCATCCACTGAAATATTGTCCAGTCTCGGTTGGAAGATCACCATTTCGACCTTATTGATCGCATAGATGAAGTCATATTCTTTAAGAGCGCCCAGAGCATATAAGCGCATCTGTGGGTTTTTCTCAGCCGATACCGGCACACCTTTACCATATTTCAGGTCAATAATGTGAAGCGTGTCACCGCTGATTAAAATACAGTCGGCGGTGCCAAACCCCTCAGGGGCATAGGATGAGAAATCCACCTTCTTTTCTATTGTTATGGTCGGTTGAGAAGGGTATCTCAAAGCAGTTTCTTTAATGTAATCGAGATATTCATCTGTATAATCCTCCATTTCTTTGGTATAGAGCGGATCTGCCTTGATCTTGTTATGGCGTTTTGTGAAAGTCGCTTTTGACATCGGGGTAAAATACTTTTGCAGTTTCAGTTCACCCAGCGCATGAGCCAGTGTGCCTTCAGCGGCGGCCTCACTGGTTGAATCAGGGAATTGTTCCTCAAGCCGGGCGCTCGGTGGACAATTAAGCCACCGTGACGCCCCGCTTGCATTGAGTAAAGCATGACTCATAATTTCGCCCCCATTTGTCGCAATTCATTGGCAAAGGCGCCATATAATTCTTTCGGTAACTGCATTAAAGATGGGGCATTAAAGCGGTTCAATAGCGCTCTGACAGCGTCCATTTTCCCGGCATCCACTAGAGAGGTCATCGCCACCGCCAACTGTTCATTGGTGTAATTCACATCAGCCGTTGGAATCCCAACAGGTGGTGCTTGGATCGGTTGCTGCGCTGGTTGTTGTACTGGTTGTTGTACTGGTTGTTGTACTGGCTGTTGTACTGGCTGTTGTACTGGCTGATCCACCGGAACCGTTACTGGCGGGGCCGTCGGTTGAGCGGGTGGCGCTTGTACTGGTTGCGCTGCGCTACCTATCTTTATATCCTGCATCACGTGAGGGCCACCCAGACCCTTCAACGCTTCCACCAAACCTTCTAAACCTGGTATATTTACTGTAATTTCTAACATTGTTCTTCTCCTTCTCTTAATTCAGAATCTTCTTCATCCACGAATGAAACACGTTCGATTGCGAATTTAATCATATTTGAAGCGGCCTTTTGAACCGAAATCCCTGCTTCATGGGCCACTTTGACAATCTCATTGTAAGAATCACCATCCACCCGGATCACTTCACTCTTAGTCGAGGGTGTCTTTTTCTGTCTGACAAATATTAGTCTGTCCATATCGCTCCTTATCTACCCGGGCATTGTGCTCCCAGACTTCAATTTCTTCTTGCAACTCTGCAATCTTTTCTTCCAAAACTTTGACCTGTGACCGGATATAGTCCCAGATCTCCGACCCCAAATGATCCTTCAGGTCTTCCAGGGCGAACACCGTCACCGGCTTACCCTTGATCATCAAAACCTCGCTCATTTCGCCCCCGACCGTTCCAGAGCCTTATCCAGTCTTGTCAGCATCCAGCCATTAACCCGGAACAGATGCCCACCGGCAAAACCTTCGACAATTTTTACGTCGTGGCAGCCAGGTCTTGAATAAACAAGACCCTTATCCTTCTTGCCGTTATATCCGTTTGATTCCAGGATCTCCTTGATCCGTTCGGTAGACAAGGTGTGATCAACCGCTTGATCTGCACAGATTTCCATTAATTTACCTCCTTAAAATATTCCGGATGCTTGTTCCGTAGATAATTCCAGACCTGACCGGCCGACATATTCCCAATAAACTCATCGTTCTTATACAGTCTTTTATGATATGGGACTACAGATTTTTCGGTTGTGTATCCTAATTCAGATAAAACGTCATTTAATGATTTACTCAATTTGCAATTTCTCCTTTTTCGTGATATATTTGTAATAACTATTTACTCTGATCCCCTGATAACAGTTCCCGCTGTTTTTGGGGATTTTTTTATTTCCATTCGTCTTCCCATTCAACACCAATGTAATCCAATACCTCCCCCCATCCAACATCGTACATCCAGAACTTCCATTCCTTGGGATTTGTTTCTCGCAGTCTGTCAAATCGGTGCGGTCGTTTTTCAATATGGATTCCAAACCCACACATGTTGCAGCCGGTTCTCTGGGCTTTTGTCGTGTACAGTGTTCCATCCTCTTTAGTTGCAATGACACCGTAGATCTCAGGGACTTCCACTTCCAGCTCTACAGCTAGTCTTAATAGATCCTGTCGGTTAAATATCGCAAACGGACAACTTCTTATTGTTGTTTTCCCATAATAGTTGCATCCATGTTTTGCCAATGCTTTTCTTCTTTGGCCACCTTCACTTGCCATTAATCCCAGATAAGGAACCATATTATTTTTCTTTTGCCAATCCTGACAGGGTTTTTCTTTAAGGTAATAACAGCATTTATTACTTACTTTAAATGGTGCCGTTTTATAGCTCGTTCCATACTTTTCATTCTCTGGACCGCCGAACAGCTCCAACCATTTCTGTGGTAGTTTCATCCGGGTATTTTTTCGCCATCCTCCATAGGCTCCAGTATCGCCGGTCATTATTGCATTTCTAACTGTTGTATTTTTATCTGTTGGATGTTGCAATGTTGAAATCTTCCCGGCTTTTTCTTTACTGATCACTGGAAATCCAAATTCTTCAATCACCGCTTTTTTATTTTTATAAGGCTTTAAAGGAACCATGCCCGGTATTTTTTTATGGACTCTCCTTATAGAAACATCCTCAAGAGCCGAAACCGAAACTGGGGTTGCATCAATTCCCAATCGCATCAAAAATTTATACAATGTTAAGCTGTCTAACCCACCAATACTGACACATAAATTCTTATCATTCGCAATCGCCCACTCTTGAAATTCAAAAGCTATTTTTTCTGCATGTGCGATTTTCGCCTCATACGGCAAACTCTGTCTTTGTTGAAATTCATATTGCTCCATTAATACACCCTCATATCCTGAATTGTTCCATCAGCTTTGGTTATTTCAAAAATGTCATAACCGGGAATAGATTTGGATTCTGTTTGCTCGTTTCCTAATACAACGCAGTTACCTTTCTTGAATCCTTTATGTTTCAGGCTGACCACATCTTTGAACTTGTCAAGATATCTTGTTTCAAAATCTGCTATCTGTTCGGGTGTCACTTCACACCTCCCCAATAAATCGGCCGTTGTCTGGCTTGTTGATCCATAGCAACCGCCATTTTGAACTTGTCCGCATCACCCAGCTTAACGTCGTAACCCCGGAAAATCTGCCGGTCCACCTCTCTGGTGGTTTTCATTTGATCAACCTGATCGAGTGTTAATCTAGCCATTACTTCACCCGCCGTTTGATATCAACAGTCTGTCCGACGATGATACCAATGAACAATCCAAATAGTAATGCACTTAAATAGCCAAAAATCATTTACTTTCCTCCCTTTCTTGCCGCAGCCTTTAGATTTGAGATTTGTTCTTCCAGATCCCGGATAGCCCGGTCCTTTTCGTCAAGTTCTTCAGCTTGTCTGTCGTGACTGTCCCTGAGTGGCATCATCTGCTCAATTGTATTCTTAGCATCGTGCAAGTCTTTATTGAGACCGTCTATTGTTGCTCTTGCCCAATTTGCGAACTCTTTAGATTTACTTTGACCGTATTTCAACCCCTCAATCTCTAAAATCATTTCGTCTCGGTCTTTTTCAAGCAGTTCAATGTAGGTTTTTAGACTCTGTTTATTCATCCCCTCCCCCCTCTCAAGGCATCCAACCCGCTCTGGGGGATTCGTGGCTCTCCATAGCAATTGATCATGAACTTTACTAACCCCGCCATGATGGCCGTTTCAACTGTCTCGACTGGAACACCAGCAATCAGGGCCGCCTGGTGGATCGTGTAGTTAAGTTCGGGTTTCATTCCATTGCCTCCATCGCTCTAAACAGTTGTAGAGATTATGAATCACCAACGCCTTGCTTTTCCAGATCGAAAAGCTTTTTACCAAGGTCATATTTCTCTCTTTTCAGTTCCCGGATGACCCCCCTGAAGCGGTTGCGTTCTTCGGTTATTCGACTAATCTCTTTTGCCATCGCCAACATTGCCGTACCAGCGACCACATTACTTTCTGCCCAATCGGCTTGTTGATCATTGAGATCGTCAATATAATCCATTGCCGTATCAGCAATCTTACTGATCAGTTCGTCCTGGGCGTTATTCCAGTCTCTGGATGATACCAGCTCACTTTTTAAACCTCTGATTTTTTCCGTTTTTCGAGATGTCAGTACCGTGTCAATTTTCATTGCTGTAGATAAATCGCCCACGTGATCTTCCAATAATGCGATGTATAAGTCTTTATTCATTGTTCGTTTCTCCCTTCTTTGTCCCATATTTGTAAAAAATCCCACAACAGGTCTGCATTGATGACCCATTTTCTACCGATCCGCACACCTGGGAATTCAGGGTGCTTCGAAAACTGTTCAATTCGTTGTGGGCTGAGGTGCAATATTTTACAGGCCTCTGTTTTGGTTACGATATTCGGCATTTTGATTACCTCCTTTGGTTTTTACTCTTGTTTCTTTATCGAAACTCAACCATCAAAAAAAAATTCATCTGCGCTTATCCCATACGTTCGGCATATTAATTGCACCTCTCTGTTTGTAAAATCCCCTTTAACCCCATTGATGTTCTGGTTTACTACAGCGGGGTTCTTCCCTATAAGTTTCGCTACATCTTTCTGTCTAATGCCCTTTTCATCAAGGTAACTTTTAAACTTAAAGTATGGTTTTCTATCCGTGATAGTTTCTGATCTCACAACCACCACCTCCTCTCTAATGTTTCTATTTCGAAACTTATTTGCATTAATCATAATCCTTCCAAGTTTCGATGTCAATAACTTTTTTATCTTTTCCAAAATAAATATTGCTATATCGAAACAAAGGCGGTATAATCTTTATCAAAAGATAAATCGAAAAGGAGAATATAAAATGAGCACTTTTGGTAGCAGGTTAAAAGTATTAAGAGGTTTAAAAGGTTTAACACAAGAAAAACTGGCTGAATCGATAAACGAAATGTTTTCAACCTCTATCAATAAAAGTATGATTTCAAAGTGGGAAAATGACAAGGAAGACGCCTCAATGACCAACGTAAGATATATAGCAAAATTTTTCGACATAAAACTTGATAAATTACTCGACGTTGATCCAGATAACAGTTTACACACCATACTGAAAGAAGAACGAATAGAACAAGGTTTAAACATCCATGAAATTGCAAAAGAAGTTGGGGTCTCTGATACAGATTTAATCCTTTTTGAGGAAGGATTAAAAAACATTCCTGAAGGAGTCGACAAGGAGATTGCCCGGTCGCTCGGAACAGATCTCATAGAATTAATTGTAAAGTATGATGTTTTTGATGGGGAAATCCCTGAAATATTCAATGGCGATCTTCGTGCATACCTGCAATTCAAAGAAGCTGAAGAGTCTGATGCTGTCTCGGAAGGATTTTTAACCGTTTCCAATATCTACCCTATAGAAAAGAAGAAGTTTCCCCTCCTTGGTAACATTGCCTGTGGCCAACCTACTCTCACCACAAATAATTTTGAGGGGTATATAGAATCAGGTTCAAATATTCGTGCTGATTTTTGCATCAAGGCCAAAGGCAACAGTATGATGAACGCTCGTATCCTTGATGGAGATATCATCTTTATTAGAAAACAGGATATGGTGGAAAATGGAGAAATCGCAGCTGTTCTGATTGGAGAAGAGGCTACTTTAAAGCGTTTTTACATGAGTGATGATGAAATTCAGTTGATTGCAGAAAACCCCACCATTCCCACCCAGCGTTACAGGAAAGAAGAACTCAACGGAATTCGAATCCTTGGTAAGGCGATAGCTTTTCAAAGTGACGTAATATAATTAATTGCAATCCTTTTCTATTGAACGTATAATAAACTTATCTTGAAAGCGGAGGTAAGTTTATGAAGAAAAAACTATTCAACCTGTTTGTGATTTGCCTGTTATTTGGGTTACTACTGGCGCCCAGCGTTTTAGCTGAAGATCTCGCTACCGATGCAACCCAAAATGTAAAGTACCAAACTCACGTCCAGAATGAAGGTTGGCAAGCGTGGAAATTCGACGGCGACATGTCCGGAACATCTGGCAAGAGTCTGAGACTCGAGGGAATCAGGGTTGAGACTCTAAACAATGTCAATCTCGGCATTGAGTACGCCACCCATGTTCAAAACTATGGCTGGCAGGATTTCAAAACCAATGGAACCATGAGCGGCACATCTGGCGAGAGTTTAAGACTTGAAGCAATCCGGATCCGGTTAACCGGAACGGATGCCGCCAATTATGATGTTTGGTACCGGGTCCATGCTCAAAATGTTGGCTGGATGGGATGGGCTAAAAATGGAGCTGACTCAGGCACTGCTGGCTATGGATACCGGCTAGAAGGAATCGAAATCGCTATTGCTCTTAAAGATGCAGGCGCTCCTGGCACAACTAACAATTGCTTTATTGATGCAAATGCACCAGCGCCAACGACAGGTCAAATAAACGCACTAAATAAAGCGAACGCCTACCTCAGTGCCACTTCTTTTTCGTATAGTGGATTGATAAGTCAATTGAAATACAGCGGCTTTACTAATGACGAATCAACCTATGCAGCGGATAATTGCGGTGCAAATTGGAGTGAGCAAGGTTTAAAAAAAGCCAAAGCATACCTTGATGTCTCAGCTTTTTCATATACTGGGCTAGTCGGTCAATTAAAATACGATGGTTTTACGAACGCTCAAGCTGTTTATGGCTCAGATAATTGCGGAGCTGACTGGAATGAGCAAGCAGCGAAAAAAGCACAGGCATATTTAGATTTAACTTCATTTTCTCGTTCAGCTCTAATCAATCAGCTGATTTACGATGGATTTACAGCGGACCAAGCCGAATATGGCGTATCAGCAGTAGGATATTAAATTAATATAGAAAAAACCGCCCTACTCCTGGCAGAGTAGAACGGCTTTACATATACCGGGATATAAATCACAGTATTCTAACACTCATATTATACTTTATATCCCGGAATTTTACAACATCCGGGTATTTTTATGCCCAAAATTCAGGAGGTATAAGAAAATGAAGTATGACAAGAAGGTCGTGAAAGGCCATGTTTATTTTAGGCATCGCCTTTATGATCCGGTGACACAAAAAACAAAAGACATCACCGCCAAAACACTCAAGGAATTAAAAGAAAAGGTTCGAATTGCTGAAGAAAAGACCAGATATGGGATCGTAGAGGATAAGGTAACCTTTGGCGCTTATTTCAATGGCTGGCTTGATAATGTCCACCTGATCGATAAGAAGCCAGCGACCGTGGAGCGGTACAAATCTTGCCACCGAAACCACGTCAAAGGTTACAGAATCGAATTAATCAAATTGAAAGACCTCAAAATTAACGATGTCCAGGATCATTACAATACGATCTTCGAAAAGAAGAAATCAAGTAAGACGGTGGAGACCATGCACCGGATCATTAAGCCTTGCATTCGTTATGCCTATGAGACCCAACGTATCCTAAAGGACTTCACTGGAGCACTAAAAATCCCGGTTGACAGCGCCGCCCTAATCAATAAAAAGTCGAAAGTCAATCCGCTATCCCTGGAAGAACAGTTTGATTTCATAAAACGTACCAACGATCATAAATTACATGCTCTGTTTAATACCGCGCTAGACACAGGGTTGCGAATGGGCGAACTGTTTGCTTTAAATTGGGATGATGTGGACTTTGATAAAATGGAGATCCGGGTAACTAAGACCCTGTCGTATATCAAGGATCAGGAAGCCAACAAATGGAAACAAGATATTTCCACGACAAAAACACTATACTCCCGCCGGGTGATTCCTTTACCACTTCGGACAAAAGGAATTTTGTTGGAGCATCAAATTAAACAGGAAAAGGAAATGAAGCGAATGGGTTTTGATCAGGATAATGAGACCTTGGTATTCTGTACCCCGATCGGCACGGGGTATGAACGTGGAAATGTTTTAAAGCGCATTAAAAAGGTTTATGCTGACATGGGAATCCCCACAAAGACTTTCCATGATCTCAGACACACATACGCCACCCGCCTATTTGAGATGGGAGAAAACCCAAAGACGGTTCAGGTTCTTCTCGGTCATGCCAATGTTTCGACCACATTGGGTACATACATTCATGTTTTAGAGTCTTTAAAAGTCCAGGCGGCTGCCAAAATTGACGGGCTGTATTCGCCAAAAAAGACAAAGAAAAAAGCCAGCCGTAAGATCTTGTGGGAAACTTCTGGGAAACCGTTAAGGTTAGTGAAGTGACCACAGTCCACGGATGGCTATTTAAATACAATTTGGCAGAGGTAGCAGGATTTGAACCTGCGAGTGATGGAGTCAGAGTCCATTGCCTTACCGCTTGGCTATACCCCTTTATTCATTTTCTGTCCCGAAGGTACGCTAAACATTTTATCTGAATTCATTTCGATTGTCAAGGAAAATGAACGGCTGATTTGCATTTTTTACTGTTTTTTTTTATTGTTTTTATATTTACATTGTCTTTTCGCCGATGCCGAATACTCTTTTGGCATTCCGGGTCGTAATCTCTGCTACCTCTTCCACTGCGATCCCTCGGATCCGGGCAATTTCGGCGGCCACGAAACTCACATAGGCCGGCTCGTTCCGTTTGCCCCGATGAGGCGTGGGGGTCAGATAGGGACTGTCAGTTTCAATCAGCAACCGGTCCAGCGGCATCATTGCGACGACTTCCGGTAATTTCCGGGCATTGCTGAAGGTCAGCGGTCCAGATATCGACAAATGAAAGCCCATGTCCAGAAAGACTTTAGCCATTTCCACCGAACCGCTGTAGCTGTGCATGATTCCGCCGTACTCCGGCGCAAAGTATTCTTTTAAGATCCGAACCATATCTTCCATCGATTCCCGATTATGGATCACGATTGGCAGCTTCACCGCTTTGGCGATGATCAATTGGCGGATAAACACCTCCTGCTGCACATCCCGGGGGGAATAGTCATAGTGGTAATCCAGACCGATTTCGCCGATGGCCACCACCTTTTCTTTGCTGGCCCATTCCGTTAACAGGGCATCGTGTTTTTGAGTCTCGTAATCCTTGGCATCATGGGGGTGAATCCCCACCGTGGCATAAACCATCGGGTATTTTTCACTCATTGCCACGGCTCGGAAACTGGAGGCCTCATCGGCACCGGGATTGATTATTAGCTCCACCCCGGCGGCCCGGGCGTTTTCCAGGACCACTTCGCGGTCCTCGTTAAATTTTTGATCGTCGATATGGGCGTGGCTGTCAATTAACATTTGTGCATCTCCTTTGCTTTTTCAATTAGAACATCTTTCTCGTTTTGATAGACTTCATCAATAACGCCTGCCAGCAGCTGTTTAAGAATCCGGCCGATTTCAGCCCCGTTGGTGATCCCCTGGCTGATCAGATCATGGCCGTTGATGGCCAGATCTTTCAGCGAAAAACAGGCCTTTTCGGCGATCACCTGATCCAGCAGCGCTTCCAGTCTTTCAAGCGACGCCAACCGGCCATGATACTGGGGTGCCTGAGCCAGGTTATCGCCCCGCTTAATCGCAATCAGATCACGAAACAGCGGCTCTGACAGGCGATTCAGCCAGCGTTTGACGCTGGTTTTATCGGCATCGATCAGGGTATCGTGATATTTTACCAGCAGACAGACCTGATCAATGATATTCTTACTAATCCGCAAGGCGGTTAGGCGCTCTCGGGCCATCGCTTCCGATAACTTGCTGTGGCCTTTAAAATGCCCCGCGCCGGCATCATCCCGGGTAAAGGTTTGGGGTTTCCCCAGGTCGTGAAACAGCATGGCCCACCGTAGCCGCGGCACCGGCGCCAAGGTTTCCATCGCCACCGCCGTATGGGTCAGTACATCATAGCAATGGTGAGGATTCATCTGATCAAAGTTTTTGGCCGGCAGCAGCTCAGGGATCACCATCCCCAGCACCACTGTTTCGGCCAGGATGATCGCTTTGGCATTTTTTCCACAGATCAGTTTATTCAGTTCAGTGGCAATCCGCTCCGCTGAAATATGACGAAGTTGTCCACAATTCTGCCGGATCGCCGTGCCGGTTTCCGCTTCCAGGGCAAAGCCCAGAACCGCGGCAAAACGCAGGCCCCGGAGGATTCGCAGGGCGTCCTCGGCCATTCTTTTATGCGGATCACCCACCCCACGGATGATCTTTTTTTTGAGATCATCCGCTCCGCCAAAGCAATCAATCAGACCCCTTTGGGGATGATAGGCCATCGCATTAATGGTAAAATCCCGCCTGGCCAGGTCATCGGCCAGGTTTCTGGTGAACTTCACTTCATCCGGATGACGACTGTCAGAATAATCGCCTTCAATCCGCTGCGTCGTTATTTCGATCGCCATCCCCTCGATAATGACAGTCACGGTACCGTGGCGGATGCCGGTTTCAACGACTCGATAGTCGGCAAAACACGCCATGATTTCCTCTGGGGTGGCGTCGGTGGTCATATCAAAGTCTGTCGGCGGGGTAGCAAGCAGATAATCCCGGACACAGCCGCCCACCAGATATCCACAGAATCCACAGCTTTCCAGTTGCTTAAAGGCCTTTTCTACCGGAACAGGGAGATTAAACTTCATTACTTCCCAGACCGATGTCATCGGCAACGGCCCGCATTCCCAGAATCGTTTCCTGCATCAGCTCATCCAGGGAATAGCCGGCCATCTCGGCTCCTTTGGTAACAACCTCGCGATTGACCCCGGCGGCAAAACTGGCGGTTTTGAATTTCTTTTTCACCGATTTCAGCTCCAGATCGTTGACGCTTTTGGAGGGCCGCATATAGGCACAGGCAGTGATCAACCCAGCCAGTTCATCGGTGGCATATAGAATTTTTTCCATCTGATGGGTGGGCTCCACATCCGCACAGAAACCAAAGCCATGGCTGACGACGCTGTTAATAAAGGCTTTCTCATAATCGTTGGCTTCCAGTATTTCGACCACCTTGACGCAGTGTTGATCGGGATATTTTTCATAATCCAGATCATGTAGCAGCCCGACAATTCCCCAGTAGTCCGGGTCTTCCCCTTCCAGTTTGGCAAAATGCTCCATTACTCCAGAAACCGCCAGGCCATGATTGACCAGGGATTCGCTTTCATTATATTCCTTCAACAGCGCCAATGCTTTTTCTCGATCCAATTGTGCACTCATTTTATCTCCTTATCCTTCTTTCTAATTTTTGGGCTAATTGCAACTTTATCATCGACGAACAAAAATTGCTTTACTGTCGGTTTCGCAATAATCTTCTTTTTATTAAGTGTATTCTAACACAGTTTGAGGCTAATCGACAAAGCCTGTTTCAAAACTTTAAGCTTTTCACCACTTACAAAAAGCCCTGCCACGGATTTTTGCATCTGTGGCAGGGCTGGCGTTTAATTTGTCGTTTTTCTAATCTGTTTATTCGAGCTTTTAATTCAGGCCCCAGGTTTGTTGAAATAGCGCATTGATCCGATCGGTCAGGGTTTCAGGTCCAATCCCGTAGCACCAATCATCGACCTGATTCACTGGCATGATTTCCATCAGTGAATTGGTGATAAAAACCTCGTCGGCAGCCATCAATTGAGCCCTGGTGTAATAACCCTCGGCCACCGGGATGTGGTTGGCTTTTAGTAGCTGGATCACCCGGTTTCTGACAATTCCGGCCAGCAGCCCGCAATCTCTTGCCGGGGTGCAGACAGTTCCGTTTTTGATCAAAAAGATATTGGTCATACAACCCTCGGCCAGATAGCCCTGGGTGTTATAAAAAATCGCTTCGCTAAAGCCGCTGGCCTTGGCTTCATTTAAGATCAGCAGATTCTCCAGATAATTGTTGGACTTAATGCTCACCAGACGGGATTTTTCATTGCGGACTGCATCACTGGTGCAGATTTTCACGCCCTGCTCAAACATCTGACAGTCGTAATGGTTTTCCCGGGCCGTGATTAGCAGGTTATCGGCGGTTAGCCCCTTACTGAGGGTAACCCGCAGTCCGCCCCGCTTGATCTCATTTTTGGCAATGATCTTCTGACAGTCTGCCTGAATCTGATCGGGATGGACTGTCAGACTAAGGCCCATCGCCAGAGCACTCTGCTTCAACCGCGCGATGTGATCCTCAAAGAAAACCGGCTTGCCCTGGGCCACATTGATGGTTTCAAACACCCCATAGCCATAAAGAAAGCCCTGATCCAGAGGTATTTGGGGCTCTTTTGAAATTTCCCCGTTATAACTGACGTAGTCCATTGGGCTCTCCCCCTAAACTCATTTTATATCGATCAATAGCGTTTCAACGCGTCCATCAGGGCGCGACCCTTATCGAAGGTTTCTTGATACTCAGACTCGTTGTCGGAATCCCAGACGATCCCGCCGCCGACCTGAAAATAACCTTTGCCATCCTTACAGACAATCGTGCGGATGACGATATTGAGATCCAGATCGCCGTTGAAACCAATATAGCCGATCGAACCGGTATAAATGTTTCGTTGGGTGGGCTCCAGTTCGTCAATAATCTCCATCGCCCGGATCTTTGGGGCCCCGGTAATCGAACCGCCGGGGAAGGTCGCTTTGACACAGTCGATGGCATCGAGATCATCTTTTAATTCGGCCGTAACCGTTGAAACCAGGTGAAAAACAGTCTGATATGTTTCCAGCTTAAATAATTCCGGGACCTTAACGGTGCCGGTTTTGGCGATTTTGCCGAGATCATTCCGTTCCAGATCGACAATCATCAGCAGCTCCGCCTTATCCTTTTCGCTGTTGACCAGGGTCTCCCGGTTGGCGGCATCTTCCGCCGCGGTTTTACCCCGGGGCATGGTGCCCTTGATCGGTCGGGTTTCAATATTGCGGCCCTGAACCAGAATAAAACGCTCCGGTGAACTGGAGACAATCTGTCCTTCCCCAAAATCGATATAACTGGCAAAGGGAGCCGGGTTGATTTTTCGCAGTTCGCTGTATAATTCCAATGGACTGATCTGTAAATCAGCGTTAAATCGCTGGGTCAGATTGGTCTGGTAAATATCCCCGGCCAGAATGTATTCATGAACCGCATCCAGCGCCTTCATATATTCCGGCTTGGTAAAGTTGCCCCGGAATTCGACATTTTCATTGATTTTAAAATCCGAACGGATGGCGACCTTGGGATCGCCGGTAAATTTTGCGGCTAAGCGGCTGACAATATCCGCTTCTTTTTCTTCAATTCCCAGGGCGGCTACGTAGGTTTTATTTTCTTTATGATCGATGATCACAATCCCATCGTAGAAACCCATGAAACAATCGGGGATACCCACATCATCGACGGCACTGCGGGGAAACTCTTCCAGATGATGACAGAGGTCATATGAAAAATAACCCACCGCCCCGCCGATAAAAGGAAACGGGGAGGGATAGTCCATCTGATATTGTTTTAATAATTTTTGCAACTCATCAAAGGGATTTCCGGTAACCGTTTTCGTTGTGGTTTTAGTGGTAACGGTAATGGCATCTGCTTTGCTGGTAAAGACCAGAAAAGGATTTGCGCCAATAAATGAATAACGTCCCAGGCTGTCCGGGTCTCTTCCGCTGTCCAGAAAGAAACTGTAGGGCTCATCTTTAAATAAAAGATAGCTTTCAAAACTTGTTAAGTCGGTTTTTAATTCTTGTATTAGCATCTTGCACCATTTTCTTTTGTCGATTGAAAAAAGTTGTCCAATAATTCCATACCCATTTCAGTGAGAATCGCTTCGGGATGAAACTGCACCCCTTCAATGGGGTAGTCCTTATGTCGCAGACCCATGATTTCATTTTGATCGGTTCGGGCAGTAATTTCAAAAAAGTCAGGAATTTCCTGATTCTCCACCACCAATGAATGGTATCGCGTCACTTTCAGGGGGTTATTGAGACCATCAAACACCCCGGCATTGTCATGGGCGATGGCATGGACTTTACCATGAACCGGCTCCAGGGCTTTGGTAATCTTACAGCCAAAGGCCTGGCCGATGATCTGATGGCCCAGACAAATACCCAGGATTGGGATTTGTCCCTTAAAACGGTGGACGACATCCAGACAGATGCCAGATTCGTTGGGGGTACATGGCCCCGGTGATAAAACAATCATGGATGGTGCCATTTCAGCAATCTCATCCAGGGTGATTTTATCATTTCTTTTTACAATCACCGTTTCATTGAGTCCTTCCAGATACTGGACTAAATTATAGGTGAAAGAATCATAGTTGTCGATCATTAGAATCAATTTTTATACCTCTTAGTATTAATCATTTTGTGCAGTATTGTATCATACTCCAGGGGTTCAATACAATGAATTATAACTGGAATATTTGGCATGAATTTTGGCTCAGATCGGATTTTTCAGGGTTGATTTACACCAGAATTTACCCCCAATCCCCGGATTTTCAATTACCGCTTTGCTTTTTTCTTGACAATGATTATTAACCCCGGTCAATTTCAATTTGACAAATCGATTCCCGATGTGCTATTATTCTCCCAAGTAAATAAAGCTTTTTTGGTGCCTTGAAAAAGGAGAATAGGGAAACAGGTTAAAATCCTGTAGGGACCCACCACTGTATAGTTGGAGCACTTGTCATCACCACCTCACGGGAAGGGACAAACTGCGATGAAGCTGACTCAGGAGACCTGCCAGAAATGATTCCATTTGGACGACGGTAAAGTTCACATCTGTATTGGATGTGGGCTTTTTTGTTTGGCGCAGGAATCTGTTCTATCTTTTCTTCCTCCATAAAATGCTTTATAATAAAATTTAGGAGATAACAATGAAAATTAACACCCGACAATTAGTCTTTATGGCGCTTTTAATTGCCCTTTCTTTTGTGGGCGCGCAGTTAAAAGTTTTTGGCACGATTGCCTTCGATTCACTGCCGGCTTTTTTAGGTACCCTGCTGATGGGACCTGTGGCTGGCGCAATTATTGCTATTATCGGTCATCTTTTAACCGCCCTTACCTCCGGATTCCCGATGACCGTACCCGTTCACCTGGCCATTGGTCTGGGTATGGGGCTGATCATGGTGGCCACCTGGTACACCTATGTTTTTGTTAAAAAGGCCGCTAATGAAATCATCGCTCTGATTGCCAGCGTTATCGTTGCCGCCATCTGCAACGGCCCGATCCTGCTGTTACTCTGTTCACCACTGCTGGTCCCGATGTTAACCTGGCCCGGCCTCATTGCGATGATGTTTCCCCTGGCCCTGGTGGGCGGAATCAATGCCCTGATTGCTGCCCTTGTTTTTAAAGCGTTGCCGCTGTCGGTTAAAAATCAGGTGTCTTCGGCAACCTCAGCCCAGGCATAACCGGACTACAACTAAAAACCGCTTGGCGATAGCCAAACAGCTCGCCAAGTCCACAGCACTTTGACTATTACTAAACGCGCAGCCCCGAAAGGAGGATTTATGAAAACTTATCAGTATCGTGACTTGTCGGTCATCGAGCTTCCCGATGCCCTCCTGGTCACTGCCTGCGACAGTAGCGGCGGTGTCGGGGAAAAGCCTGGCGATGAATTGTGTGTTCCTACTAAGTACATTTCTATTTTTGCGGCCCGGGTTTGTCTTTTTGAACTGCTGGCCTGCGGCGCCCGGATTATCGGTCTTTCCAACACCATCGTCGGGGAGATGCAACCCACCGGCGCAGCCCTGATCTCGGGTATCCGGGAAGAATTGAAACGGGCCGGCATCGGGGATCTGCCGATTAATGGATCTACTGAAGAAAATTTCAAAACCTGTATGACCGGCTTTGGCATTTTTGTGATGGGTATGGCAAAGCGGTTACGAATCACCCCATCAATCTCTGGCGATGTGGTGATCTGCATCGGCAAACCCAAATACGGTGCTGCACTTGTTGTCGATGGCGATCCGGAAATCGCCGATTATCAGGATCTCCGAACCTTAGCTGAAAATCCCGCGGTTAATGAGATCGTCCCCTGCGGCTCTAAGGGGATTTTATACGAGGCCGCCAATCTTGCTGCCATTTATCATCTCCAATTTCAAACCGCACCCAGTGATCTGAATGTAGTGGATTCTGCCGGTCCGGCAACCACCGTAATTGCCAGCATCAAGCCTATAGCCTTACCCGGACTGGCGGCCGTCTTCAAGGATAAACTGACGATTATCGGTCATCTCAAATAAATTTATGCAAATAAAAAAAGACCACCTGGTATTAGGGTGGTCTCTTTTTTAAGGGGAGGGGTAATTATATTTTAGTTTGTCCAGACGTCACAAAAATCCAGAATAAACGTAAAACCTAGGGTTTAAATATCATATATAGAATACTTGATACTTTAAATTTTTTATGATCGCTGCCCGACTTCTCTGCCACGGTGATCAGCTCTTTTTCAGTTTCTGTTCCCTCATCAGCTGACTTTTCATCGCATTCCGGAACTTTAATAAAACGATTGATTAAAAACGCCACGATGATCCCAAATGCAGTTTCCAGCAGCCTTAACATTGCCAGCATGTAGCTACCCGTGTCCTGGGGATAGGTGGTCATTACACTAAGAAACATCACACAGGTAATGACAATGGCACCAGCCTTGTTAAAATTATTACATAGATAAATCAGTGCCATAATACCCAAGGGGATAATCGCTACATAAGCAAATTCATAAGGGATTAGGTTAGCGGCAAAAATGCCCAGCAGTCCCGCTGCTCCACCAAAGATAGTTCCCAATATCCGATTCCAGCCTGTTTCGATGGAATTTTCAATACTCGGTCCCATGGTAAGCACCGCTGCAATTGCAGCAAACAGTGGATTAAACTCCGGTCCCATCAATGCAAATACCATCACACAGATGAATACTGCCAGTACTGTTTTTATGTTTCTCATACCAACAGATGGTAGATGACATAACTTCATGATCTTTTTGCTCCAATAATTTATTTGACTTTTACCCTCAACATTTTGTTCCCACAAAAAATTGCGGCTTGAAATGTTTCTTTAACTAGAGTATACTCCCATATTAAATTAAGTCAATAGCGTAATCATTTTCAGACTGATGTAACTGTTTTCACACCGCATCTCTTAAGCAAACTCACAGGTTTTTTAAATTCTTCGCCTCCCGGATCTCCCCCATAGCAACTCGTTTTTCGCGAACTGATTTAAGCCGCGCAATCAATTCTTCCTTTTCATCCAAACGGATCATTGCCTTCATCGCTTCCAGACTGGCCTCAAATTTCTCGATCTGATCGAGCAGATTTTTGCGGTTGCACATAAACAACTCGGTCCACATCGGCGCATTGATCATAGCAATCCGGGTCAGATCGCCAAAACTGCCGCCTTCAAAATCGGTGATCGATAGATCATCCTCGCAATCCACCAGGGCCGCCGCAATCACATGGCAGAGCTGGGAAGTAAAGGCTATTTTCTGGTCGTGAATTTCGGTGGTGGTTTCGACAATATGATTAAATCCCAAATCGGTAACGATGTCCCGAATCAACTGAATATTTTCCGGTTGATTGGAGGGTAAGGGGGTCAGAATATAATTCCGATTTTTAAAAATCCGATCATCGGCCCCGCCAAAACCCTCTTTTTCACTGCCCGCCATCGGATGTCCAGGAATATAATCAATATCTTTCCGCAACAGATTCCCGAGGTTTTTAAAGACCACTTCTTTAACCCCGATAATGTCAGTGACAATGGCCCCCGGTTTGAAGTCTTCCATATAAAGGGCTAAAAAAGCCAGGGTATCCATCGGGGTCAGACAGATAAAAACCAGGTCGCACTGGGACAGCATTTTTTGCAGCCCCGCCGAATCCCCGACGCCTTCATCAATTACGCCCTGAGCCAGGGCGGTTTCGATAACCAATGGGTTTAAATCATAGCCCCAGATTTCCCGTGGCCCCTGCTTCCTGAGTCCCATGGCCAGCGCACCGCCCATCAGACCCAGGCCGATAAAGCCAACGATGGAATCTTCTCGTTTTTTCATTACATCACCTTGTTCTCAAATTCAGCGTATTTTTTGACCGTAATCATAATTTTATGGAATTGTTCCGGAGTAATCGACTGTTCGCCATCACAAAGCGCTTCTTCGGGATTATTATGGACCTCAATCATCACACCATCAGCACCGGCGGCAATGGCAGCTTTCGTCAATGCTTCAACCGTCCAGGACAGCCCGGTGGCATGGCTGGGGTCAACAATAATGGGTAAATGGCTTTTCTGTTTAAGCACCGGGATACAACTGATATCCAGGGTATTTCGGGTGGCGGTTTCAAAGGTTCGGATTCCCCGTTCGCACAAGATGACCTTATCATTTCCTTCTTTCATGATGTATTCGGCCGACATCAGAAATTCCTGCATCGTCGATGACATTCCCCGTTTTAACAGGATCGGCTTGTCAATCTTTCCCAATTCCCGGAGTAAATCAAAATTCTGCATATTTCTGGCCCCCACCTGGATAATATCCACATCTTCAAAGGCCTCCAGATGTTCCAGTGACATCAGTTCGCTGACAATCGGCAGTCCGGTTTCTTTTCTGGCGATTTTTAACAGCTCCAGCCCTTCATATCCTAAGCCCTGGAAAGCATATGGCGAGGTTCGCGGTTTGAAGGCACCGCCCCGCAGAAAAGTAGCACCGGATTCTTTGACGCTTTTGGCAATCGAGACAATCTGTTCTTCGCTTTCCACCGAACAGGGTCCGGCCATGACGCTGATGGTTCCCTCGCCGACTTTTCGGCCTTTGACGGTAATAATGGTGTCGTCGGGATGAAAAAGACGATTGGCCTTTTTATAGGGTTCCTGAACTCTGAGCACATTCTCCACAATACGATTCGAACGGATTTTTTCCACATCTGCCAAGGTTGTATCCCCTACTATTCCTAGAATGGTGTGATCCACACCTTTTGAATAATGAATGTTTAATCCCTGAGTTTCAATCATCTTGATTAATCTCTGAATATCTTCTTCTTTGGTGTTGGGTTTAACTACTATTATCATTTCTTCCTCCATTATTTTTACTCGCTGACCACTCAGCCTCATTTTTTTATCTTCGGTGCACCGAAGACCACCAGAAAGCACTTTACTGATTCCCCGTGATTCGCAGGCAGCCACCAGATAGCTAGCATAATCTTTGGCCTTGCCTTTCGATAAAAAAAGGAGGCTTCCTAAGAAGCCTCCTAAAAATCAACTTTTATTCAATACACCTGTATCGCTAAAAATCTCTCATGGGTTGGGATTCTCAAAGGAACTTAATTTATTGCACGCAAAGTAACCAAAGCTAAAGAACCAATAGCTTTGGGTGTTAACGTAATAATATTCATTTAAGTTTCTTCTTAACTCTTCCATGATATTCCTCTCAGGACACATTAACACAAGAAAATAAATTTCTCCACAACCTTGTTGCCCTGTAACGTGTATTTTGGTTTATTATAGACTTAATTTTTATTAATGTCAAACAAATAGTTATCTATAATTGTTAATTTTTCATTCTTTGCTTTACGTATTGACAAGATCCTGTTACTTATGTTATATTGCTTATAATTCCTACTGGAATGATATGTAATTTACAAATAACATTGCAAGGAGATACGATTATGAAGGATACCCGAAAATTTGAAACCCTCCAGCTCCATGGCGGTCAAAATCCTGATCCCACCACCCATGCGGTTGCTGTTCCCATTTATCAGACCACCTCGTATGTTTTCGACAACAGCGAACACGCCCAGCGACTTTTTGGCTTAGAAGAGCCGGGCAATATCTATACCCGAATTATGAATCCCACCACCAGTGTTCTGGAAGAACGGATGGCTCTTCTGGAAGGCGGCGTTGGCGCTCTGGCCTTTGCTTCCGGCTCCGCAGCCATTACCGCAACAATTCTAAATATCGCCGGTACCGGTGATGAACTGGTTGCCGCATGGCGGTACCTACAATCTCTTAAGTGCCACACTGCCCCGGCTCGGCATTAAAACAACCTTTGTTAACCCAGATAATCCTGAAAATTTCCGAACTGCCATCAACGAAAATACCAAGGCCATTTATATCGAATCTCTGGGGAATCCCGCCATTAATATTGTCGATGTTAAAGCGGTGGCCCAAATCGCTCATGACAATGGCCTGCCCCTGATCGTCGACAATACCTTTGCCACCCCTTATTTATTCAGACCCTTGGATTTTGGCGCCGACATCGTCGTTTATTCGGCTACCAAATTTATTGGCGGACACGGCACCACCATTGGTGGCATCATCGTTGATGGCGGCACCTTTGACTGGGCTGGCAGCGGTCGTTTCCCGGTATTCACCACTCCGGATGCCAGCTATCACGGCATTACCTACGCTACCGATATCGGCGCTGCGGCCTTTATTGTCAAAGCCCGGGTTCAGCTGCTCCGGGATACCGGCGCCTGCATCAGTCCCTTTAATGCCTTCTTGCTGTTACAAGGTCTGGAAACCCTGTCGCTGCGCCTGGATCGACATCTGGAAAACACCGAGAAAGTTGTCGCTTTTTTAAGTGATCATCCTCAAGTTACCTGGGTGAACTATCCCTCGCTTCCTGACAACCCGTACAAAGCACTTTCCGAAGAATACTTTAAAAAGGGACCTGGCTCGATTTTCACCTTTGGCATCAAAGGAGGCATCGCCGCCGCCCGAAAATTCATTGACAGTCTGACCCTGTTTACCCATCTGGCCAACGTGGCCGATGCCAAATCGCTGGTGATCCATCCGGCCACCACCACTCATCAGCAGCTTTCCGGAGACGACCTGATTGCCGCTGGCATCAGCGAAGATATGATCCGTTTATCAATCGGTCTGGAACACAGCGACGATATCCTGGCTGATCTGGACCAGGCCTTAACCAAAGCCCTTTAGTTTTTTAATCCATCACCCGGAGGTGAACACATGCCAATCAAAATACCCACCAACCTGCCGGCCAGTCAGATTCTGACCAATGAAAACATCTTTGTGATGGATGCCGACCGGGCCAGCCACCAGGACATCCGGCCCTTGAAAATCGCCATCCTCAACCTGATGCCGACAAAAATTTCCACTGAAACCCAGCTTTTGCGGTTGTTGGGAAATACCCCCCTGCAAATTGAGGTGACCCTGCTGCAAACCAAAACCTATGAAAGTAAAAACACCTCGTCCGAACATCTGGGCTCCTTCTATTGTTATTTTGAAGACATCCGGGCACAACGGTTTGATGGCCTTATTATCACCGGAGCCCCGATTGAAACCCTGGAATTTGAAGCGGTGGACTATTGGGATGAGCTCACCCAGATTATGGATTGGAGCAAAACCAATGTCTTTTCCACCCTGCACATCTGCTGGGGTGCCCAGGCCGGTCTTTATTATCATTATGGCATTCAAAAGTATTTGTTGCCGGAAAAAGCTTTTGGTGTTTTTGAACACCACCTGGAAAAGGGCTATGTCAAGCTCTTTAGAGGCTTTGATGACACCTTTTATGTTCCTCATTCCCGGCACACCAGTATCCGGCGGGAGCTAATCGATGCTCATCCGGATCTGGAAGTCATGGCCTCATCCATCGATGCCGGAGTTTATATCGCCATGGCCCAAAATGGCCGGCAAATATTTGTCACCGGTCATAGCGAATACGATCCTGAAACATTAAAAGGCGAATATGACCGGGATGTTTCCCAGGGTAAACCGATTAATGTCCCAATCAACTATTACCCTGATGATGACCCCACCCAGCCCCCGGTGGTGCGCTGGCGGGGCCATGCCAACCTGTTATTCAGTAACTGGCTGAACTATTATGTTTACCAGGAAACACCGTTTGAATTAACTGATACCGCCTTTTAAGGGCATTATAAAAGCGCAGATTACTCTGCGCTTCTGACTGTCAAAAAAGATAACCCAGTACCGACAATTGTTACATCATGTTGTACGCATCGGAGCGGACACGGCATCGCCTGTCCGATTCCGCGGCGAACAACAGATTAACAATTGGTCGGTACGGTAGTTTATCGACAACCTTGGATACACCAAAAGCGCATCTTTCTTATTGTGCAGTACTAAATTTTTAGCGTAAACCAGAAAACCGAGCCTTCATTGATTTTTGAGGTGACGCCATAATCACCGCGGTGCATATCGAGGATGGATTTGACGATGGACAGACCCAGGCCGGTGCCGGTGACAGCCCGTTTATGGGTTTTATCCACCTTGTAATAACGATCCCAGATATAGGGAAGGTCTTCTGCGGCGATCCCTTCGCCACTATCCGCCACTTCTATCTTAACCCAGTCGGCCAGATCGTCCGCCGGATTTGGGAAAATCGTTTGGGATATGGTGATTTTTTTATCCTCGCCGGTATAGTTGATGGCATTGGTCAACAGATTGTAAAAGGCCTGGGAAATCCGGCTTTCATCGGCCGCCAGGGTAACTTCCTGGTCAGCAATAAAATCAATCTGGTAGCCATCCATTTCCATCAGTTTATTCATCCGGTTAATCGAATCGCCCAGGCTGGCGGTTAAATTATAGGGTTGGCGATGGATGCTGATATTGCCGGTTTGCAGCTTGGAAATATCCATGACATCATTGACCAGGGTGGTTAACCGTTTGGTTTCATCGACAATAATCTGAGCATTTTCGGAATTGTTTTCATCCGGTAAATCCCGCATCGCTTCGGCATATCCGCTGATCAGGGTTAGTGGGGTGCGTAAATCGTGGGAGATATTGGCAATTAACTCCTGACGCAGTAGCTCAACTTTGGAAAGCTCTTTGGCGGTATAATTAAGAGTATCTGAAAGTTCGGCAATTTCTTGATAACCTGTGCCCTTAAACCGGGTGGAATAGTCACCGGTGGCCAGCATTTTGGCGCTGTTGTTAATCGCTTCGATCGGCCGGGAGATCCATTTGGCAATCACCAGGGCCAGGATAACTGAAAATAGAATCATAAAAGCGGTAATATAATAAAGTTGTACCCGTAGGGTATTAACCGTGGCATTTACCGGAGAAATCATTGAGTTAAGCACTAGGGTTAATTCCTCATCATTCGCATCGATGATCGTTTTAGAGTAAATAAGGGTATCCTTTTCCTTCTCTTTTTCATCCGATGGTGGTTTATCCTGAACTTGCGTGTTGTCAGTTTCAGTCGAGGCAGAATCGGGAGCCAGATCCGGTTCTGTTTCTCTGGTGTAACCATCATGGTTATAGTACTGAAACAGTTCACCGTCGTTGTTGGTCACCTCAGAGGGCAGGGCTTTTTCATCAAAGTCTGGCTTACTGTGGATGATGCAGCCCTTGACAACATGAGATGAATAGATGGTATCACCGGAACTTGATAAAACCTTGATGCAAATATCGTTATTTTCAGAAACGGTGGAAATGATGGTGGCAATATTTTCGTCATTAATGCTCTTTTCAATGGTGTTTGCCGTAGCTTTAATTTCATTGATTTTGATGCCTTTATAAAAACTGTTCAAAAAAATCACCTGAAAAAACCAGAGCAGCATCAGTAATACGCCGCAAAAGCCCAGTAGAAAAAGGAATATCTTCCATTTGATACTGATTTGTTGGGGTTTGTTTTTTTTATGGGATGAAGTCTTGTTTTTTTTCAATGTTTTAACCTTCAAACCGGTAGCCCACGCCCCGGAGGGTGGTGATCAGTCCGGCATATTCCCCAAGACTTTTGCGGAGTAATTTTATATGGGTATCCAGGGTCCGGTCATCCCCGTAGAAATCATAGCCCCAAACCTCAGTAATCAGTTTTTCCCGGGTCAAGGCGATATTTTTGTTCCGGATCATATAAAAAATCAGGTCAAATTCTTTTGGTGACATATCAACATTTTCGTCATTGATGAGGATTCTTCTGGCCGTAAAGTCGGCGGTCAGACCGCCCTTCTGGAAAATGTCGTGCGCCTGGAGCTGGTCCCGGGTGCCTCGTTTGATAATGGCATCAATGCGCATCATCAATTCTTTGGGCGAAAAGGGTTTCACCACATAATCGTCAATGCCCAGCTCAAAGCCATGAATCTTGTCATATTCTTCACCCCGGGCCGAAAGCATCAACACCGGAATATTTTGGGTTTTTTTAATTTCTTTAACGGCAGAAAAACCATCCAGTTCCGGCATCATAACATCCATAATAATGATGTCAAAGGTTTCTTTGCGGCACAACTCCACAGCTTCCATGCCGTTTGAGGCTTCAACTGCGGTATGCCCTTCGAAAATTGCATATTTTTTAATCAGAGCTCTGATTTTTTCTTCATCATCAGTTATTAATATCTTATACATCCAAGTCACCTCTTTTTCTCATTATAATATAAATAGGATAATATTGCTAAGTGTTTATTGCGTGAACAGGCGCTGATTAATGTCTGAAAAATTCTTCAAAAAATTCATGATTTATGTGACGTCATCACAGAAAAAAGTCAGGAACGGCGGTAAAATATAAATATATTAAAAAAGCGTAAAAATTTACACCAATAAATTATATAAAGGAAGGTTTTATTATGTTAAACTTATTATCAAGAAAATCAGAATCCCGGAATTCAGTAAAAAGAATATCTCCGGATGAGGCCAAAAAACGATTGGATGCCAAAGAACCGATAGTGCTTCTCGATGTCAGAGAAAAAGCCGAGTATGCCAATCAGCATATTCCTGACAGCATCAATCTGCCGTTAAGTCAAATTCAGACAGTGGGTGAAATCCTGCCGGATAAAAATGCCACCATCTTTGTTTACTGTTTGAGTGGCGGCAGATCACAAAATGCGGCCAGCCAAATGGTTAAGATGGGATATCAGAACATTTACAATCTTGGCGGCATCAGCAGTTGGAAATATGAAACTGTCAGCGGCAATCATTAATAATAGAAAAAAATGAGGTAGGTATGGGAGATCAAAAGATTCATGCATTAACCAGAAAGATATTTTTAAAAATTACTCCGCCTGGAAACGGTGATATTGTTGGTGATCAGGAACGCATTCTTAACGCATTGACCCGGGAATATGGGGAAGTGCGTTTTTCTCGTCGCCTGCTTAAAAAAGTATACCCCTTGTGCCGGGAGGCCAATTGGGAAATTAGCCTGACCCTGGTAAAAAACGGCACAACCTGGGAGCTGGTGGAACTGGAATCCGGGGATCAGCGCCATCGTCATTTTGGGTTGGCGGTGGATTTAGGCAGCACCTCAGTAGCTATGAAAATGGTCGATCTGAATACCGGCAAGGTATTGGGTGAAGAAAGTATTTTAAACCATCAGATTCAATATGGCGATGATATTCTCAGTCGGATCTTTTATGCCAAAAATAAACCCGATCATCTCATCGCGGTGCAGGAAGCGACCGTCAGCACTTTTAACGCTCTATTGAATCGGCTGGAACAGGTAACCGGGATCAATGCTGAGGAATCATGCATGATGGTTGTTTCCGGCAATACCACAATGATCCACTTTTTATTGGGAATTGATCCCTGGCCCATTTTTGAGTATCCTTTTGCGCCGGTGTTTAACCATACCGGTTATCTTGATGCCCGGGATCTCGGCCTCAATACCAGTGGTTATCTTTATTGTATGCCCTCGGTAGCCAACTATTTAGGCGGCGATACCGTCAGCGGGTTACTGGTGGCGGGCCTTCATGAAAAAGATGAATTGGGCTTATTTATTGATATTGGCACCAACGGCGAAATGGTGTTAGGAAATAAGAGCTTCCTGGTGGCTGGGGCTGGGGCCGCCGGACCGGCACTGGAAGGCGGTATCAGTAAAAATGGTATGAAGGCCACTGCGGGTGCTGTGGACTCAGTCATCATTGCCGAAGATGAGCTCAGATTGACGACCATCGGCGGGCATCGGCCGCTGGGAATCTGTGGATCCGGGATTGTCGATCTGATTGCTCAGATGCTGTTAGGCGGCTGGATTGATTTTTCCGGCCGCTTTAATCCCGAGAAATCCCCGCGGATTGTTAAACGTGATGGAGAGTTTGGCGTTTTATACGCCGGTCGGGATGAATCCGGCAATGGCGAAGAACTGCTTTTTACCCAAAGCGATATGAGCCAGTTCATTGATACCAAAGCTGCTGCCAGTACTATGGTTGCCTATCTGCTGGAACGGCTGGGGGTGGAACCGCTGGACGTTGATCGGCTGTATGTTTCCGGAGCCTTTGGGACATATATCAATCTGGAGTCGGCAATCACCATTGGCCTTTATCCCGATTTACCGAGAGAACGTTTTGTTTCATTAGGAAACAGTTCGTTAAAGGGGGCCTATGCGTTGTTAACCAATGGCGAGAAAATGGAAGATGTAGCGATGTTGCAGGAACGGATTGAATATCTGGAATTCGGCGCCGCCACGGATTTTATCTCGCGGATGTATGCCTCCCGGTTTCTGCCCCATACGGACTTTGATCTCTATCCGACCGTTAAGGCCGCACTTAGAAAACAGGGACGATTGCGTTAATTGGCAAAAAAACAGGCCGTCAGGTAATGGAAATCATCCATTGCCTGGCGGCCTTTATTCGTTGAGTAATTATTATTGTTCAATCTCGGGCAGACTGTCAAAGCCGATTTGAAGATCTTCGTCAGTGGGAACATAGTCGGTCATGTTGCCGGCGTTGTAGTTCATATAAGCGGTCATATCAAAGTAGCCGGTACCGGTTAAACCAAAGATAATGGTTTTCTTTTCTCCGGATTCTTTGCAGGCCAGAGCTTCATCAATGGCGGCTTTAATAGCGTGAGCTGATTCTGGCGCTGGCAAAATCCCTTCAATTCGGGCAAATCGAGTGGCGGCCTCAAAGACTTCATTTTGGGTATAAGATTTAGCGCGGATATAGCCGTCATGGTAAAGCTTGGAAATAATCGGACTCATACCATGGTAACGTAATCCGCCGGCATGGTTGGGAGACGGCATGAAGCCGCTGCCCAGGGTGTACATTTTGATTAGCGGGGTGGTTTTTCCGGTGTCACCAAAATCCAGGGCATACCGTCCCCGGGTTAATGATGGACAGGATGCCGGCTCGACGGCTAAAAAATCAATGTCATTCTGGCCTTCAATTCGGTCGGCCATAAAAGGCGCAATCAGACCCAGTAAATTGGAGCCACCGCCGGCACAGCCAATGATGATATCCGGTTTAATGTCATATTTGTCGCAGGCAATTTTGGTTTCCAGTCCGATAATGGACTGGTGGAGACCGACATGGTTTAAAACACTGCCCAAAACATATTTGCAGCTGTCAGTGGTGACCGCCACCTCAATGGCTTCACTGATGGCACAGCCCAGTGATCCGTTGGTGTCCGGAGTTTCGGCCAGAATTTTCCGGCCAGCGTTGGTAGTGTTAGAAGGTGAGGCAATTACTTTGGCACCATAGGTTTCCATCACTGCCCGACGGTGGGGTTTCTGTTCGGCAGAAACCTTAACCATATAAACAGACAAATCCAGATTATAGTAGGCACAGGCCATTGAAAGAGCAGTGCCCCATTGTCCGGCCCCGGTTTCGGTAGTTAATGAGGTTAAACCCTGTTTTTTGGCATAGTAGGCCTGGGCAGCGGCAGAATTAAGTTTGTGCGAACCAGAGGTATTGGTGCCCTCATATTTATAATAGATTTCGGCTGGAGTGTCCAATTCTTTTTCCAGACAATAAGCCCGAACCAGCGGTGATGGCCGGAACATTTTGTAGAAACTCTGGATTTCTTCAGGAATTTCAATGTATTCATCAGTTGTATTCAGTTCCTGATCCACCAGTTCTTCGCAGAATACTGGCAACAGTTCCTCTTTGGTGCAGTATTCACCGGTGCCGGGATTCACAAAAGGCTCAGGTAGCTCCTTCATTTTGGCCCGGAGATTGAACCAGTATTTCGGCATCTCATCTTCACTTAAATAAATCTTATAGGGTATCTTTTCCATGACTTTTCCTTTCTTTCTGTTGTTAACTCATTACAGACAGCTGCCTGTAAATACAAAAAACTCGTCCTCTACTAAACGTAAAGGACGAGTATAACGACTCGTGGTGCCACCTTTTTTCACAGGATTAAGCCTGCCTCTGCAGAATACTAACATATTCCTCAACACTTACGTAGTTGTCACGTCATGGAATACTCGGCGTCAGCCTTTGACCATGCCCTCAGCGGTCCATTTGATGGATTGCGTTCTGCAAGGCTCTCAGCCTACCTCGCTCTCTGTTAGTGCATCTTCCACCGTTATCTCCGCATCAACGGTTTGTTTAATTTAATCTACATTTTAAATGAAAATTTAAGAAAAGTCAATTAGTAAATTCTAATCTTGACAATTATCTGGAAATGAAGTACAATCGACTTGTAAAGAAATTGTAACGAAACGGAGTTTCGACCTGAGGGTTGAAATGGAAATGGAGGTTTTATGATAGAAAAAGAGAAGCAGAGTCCTAATAAAAGAAAAAAGACGATTCTTAAAATAGGTATGGCCAGCTTGATCATCACCTGTGTGGTAGGAACGGCCAGTTCCTTTGTTTTTGCCAAGGAGATCAAGGTAACTGTTGATGATACGGAAAGAGTGCTCAGTGGTGGTATGTTCCAGAATGTCGGTGAAGTGCTGGAAAGTAACGGCATAAAACTGGGCGATCAATATACCGTCAATGTGGATACCAACTCGGTACTGTTTACCGTTGATAATATCGAAGTGAAAAGCAAATCCAGTGGCGAGCTGTCATTTGATGGGAAAACCATCGTTTATCAAACTGAAGCAAAAACAGTGGGCGATTTACTTAAAGAGTATAACCTTGAACTGGGCGACCTTGATCGGGTGGAACCGGGACAGGCAACCGCCTTGGAAGATGTCGAAGAAGTTGACGTGATCCGGGTTCAGGTTGATGAGCTGCCAAGCCGCCAGATCATTACCTATACAACCCAGAATAAAGATAATCCAGAAATGGAAGCTGGCAAAAACAAGGTTGTCCAGGTTGGTGTTGACGGAGAATCAAGTCAGGTTGAACGGGTACTTTATGAAAACGGCGTGGAGGTCAAACGTGAAATTATTTACGATGAGATCGTCACTGCACCGATTCCCGAAATCGTCGAAGTGGGAACAAAAGCAGTTGTTATAACAACTCCTCCGGTAGTAGAAACTCCGGCTGTTGTGGAAACCCCGGCGCCGGTGCAGACACCGGTTACCGAAACTCCGGCAGCGGTTCAGGCACCAGTGGCAGCAACCCCGGCCCAGTCAACCGCAACCAATACCATTCCTGAAGGTGCGGTAAAAATGACCATCCAGTGTACTGCCTATACGGCAACTGGAAATGCCACCGCATCGGGTGTGATGCCAACAGCCAATCACACGGTAGCAGCCTGGAGCGGCCTACCCTTTGGTACTAAGATTTACATCCCGTCAATGGGCACCACTTATACCGTTGAAGATCGGGGTGGCGCAGTCACTGAAGGAATCGTTGATATTTATATGGATTCCTATGATGCCTGTATTCAGTTTGGACGACAGAATCTGGAAGCCTATATTGTTTATTAAAACGAACTAACATAAAAGGATGTGCCATGGCACATCCTTTTTTAGTCTTCATCATTGGTTGGAATTAAAAAAGCAGAAACCCATCACTCGGTTTCTGCTTTAATTTTTTAGATGTCTTAAGACCAAGGCACGGTAGTCGAAGGGATTGGTGATATCCCGGGTGTAGGGAATCGCTGCGATGTTAAGCTTCACATCAGGTTCAATGGCTTCATATTCTAAAATCAGAGCATTGAAGGCATCGGTAATCTCCTGATTAATCAGCAATTGATTTTTAACGGAGGTATTTTCCATCAAAATGCTGAAAACACTGCCATCGAGAATATAGATCAGGTGAGTGCTGTAGCAATGGGTCTTAATAATCTTTAAGGTTTTATAGAGAATCTCGTCCCAGAACCTTGAACCGTTCATGGTTTTGAGTTCATCCAGATGGCGAACCGTAATCATTTCGAGGGTCAGAATGGTTTCGCCTCGGGAAGCGCGATCCATGGCATATTTAAGGTCTTTGTAATAGGTCTTTTCAATGGTCAGTCCGGGACTTTCTTCCAGATTATCGTAATGAGCAATCTGTTGCTCAAGATTTTTTTTGAAATGAAAAAGCTCCCGAACCTTTCTGATCAATAATGCACTACTCCATAAAATCATCGGAATCACAACCAGCCAGCCGATCTGATAAAATTCAAAGGGAACTTCCAGGTAGAAAACAGAAATGAGGGATAAAACCACATAACTGCACAGTAACAAGATCATAAAAAAGATACTGGCACCGTAGGGCATGGCAATGGTAAAAATCAAGCAGGTGAATAAAATAAACACGACACTGTAATCAATAAAATTAAATTCCGAAGCGGTGAAAATCAGAAAAGCGCCAAAAACCATTAGTCCCATAAAGAAAAAAACAAGCGGCGGCACCATATCGGTAAAGCTGGGCTTTTTGAGGGGGGAGTGGTTTGTTTTTTTAGTTGGTTTAGTCTTTTTCTGTTTGGTCGCCTTATCTTTGTTTTTTTGAGATTTGCCTTTTCCCGGCGGTCGTGGTTTTTCCTGAACTGGTGCGGTTACATTCAGAATCGGTTTATTCGGACGAACCTCCGGTGCTTTTTCTAGGACTGGCGGCGGGGAGGGGGTTTGCCCTTCAGAAACAGCTTCTGGAGAAGGCTGGGATTCATCCATTTCGGAAAACCGGGAGTTGAGAATCGCGTCAACCGAGTTTGCTGTGGCTGGATCGGCAGTCGCTGATTCGATTGTTGCCCCGGAGATGGAGGCAGTTCGCTCCGATTCATAGGCGTAAGGTGTGGTTCGACCCAGGATTTTTGACAGGGTGGGCAATTCTTCATCATCCTCGATTTCACCGAAGGGTGTGGAAAAGCCAGTCATCTCATTGGAATACGATGGTTGATTGGTGAGACCCTCACCATCAAATGCCAGCCTGTTGGTCCGGGTTTCGAAAGGACGGGAATTGAGAACGGCTTGATCTAGAGCATCGTCATCCGAGATATCAACACCGGAAAGAAAATGTTCACCGGGTTCGTAAGGATCCTGGATGGCTGCTTCAAAAACGTCAGCACTCACTTCACGGGAAATAAAACCGTCATCAATGAGTGAAGCAAGCTTTGCATCAATTCGTATTTCACATTCCTGAATGGTGGCATCCAGATGCTGTTTTTTTTCGAGAATAATATCCAGTTTACTCGGCTGGATTTTGTCATTATTCATATGTATCCATCGCTTTCGCAAATAATTTCATTGCAATATTTTTTGGTCATTGACTTTATCATCATAATCGTGGATGATAAAGGAGCTTTTAGAGGCGTAGGAATCATTATAATAAATTCGAAATAGTCCTCTACAACTACACATTATAGCAAAGATTTTGCTTACATAAAAGGGAAAATCGAAAAAAGGCAGCGAATTCAGAAAAAATATTTTTTATTAACAGACAATGATATCGAAAATTTTCATAAATAGAAGTTTAAACCGCTTGTTTACAGGGTTCTGATCATTAGGATGATAAGTATCAACTTTTATCTGTGCATATGTGGATAAGTTATTAAGAAATAATCAACAACCCCATTGAAAAAAGGGAAATCAGAAAAGCCCACGGTTAGGGAAGTTTTAGCGAAAAGGTGGATTATTTACAATACTTATCCACAGATAGTGGATAGAATTGCTAAAACTGTGGATAAACCTGTTGATTACCTGTGAAAATTACAAAACTATTTGGATAGAAGGAGTTAATTGTGGATAACTTTTTAAAAAAAGGTGAAAGAATTGAGGATTTAGGTCTTAAAAATTTAATGATAATCCAGAATCCGGATTATTTCTGTTTTGGAATGGATGCTGTTTTGTTATCCTGGTTTGTTTCCCGGCGAACAAAAGGGTCTCCCCACATCATCGATCTGGGAACCGGGACGGGCATTATTCCATTATTGCTTTATGGCAAAACCAAGCCGGCCTCCATCACCGGACTGGAAATACAGGAACCCCTGGTGGAAATGGCCAGACGAAGCATGGCTTTGAATGGTTTATCAGACCAAATCAAGATCATCGCCGGCGATATTAAAGCGCCGGGCAGTGAGATTCTCCCCAACACTTATGATGTGGTGGTCAGTAATCCGCCCTATATGCGGGCCCAGGCTGGTCTGAAAAACAATTGTGAAACAAAGACAATTTCACGGCATGAAATTTTATGCAACATTGAAGATATTCTCATTTTCAGTAAGCGGATGCTGAAAGATCGGGGACTGCTATTTCTGGTTCACCGGCCGGAACGGCTGGGGGATATTATTTCACTGATGCGGCTTTATAAAATTGAGGTCAAGCATCTGCAATTTGTTTATCCTTCGATAAAAAAAGAAGCCAATCTGGTTTTGATTGAGGGACGAAAAAGCGGTAAACCGGGGTTAAAAACGGATGCCCCGCTGATTGTTTATCATGAAGATGGCGAGTATACCCAGGAGATTTATGATATTTATGGAATGACTAAGCCAGAATAAGCAGCTAGCTTAAAATATGCCACCAGCTAGACACCGAACAGTGGGCACAGATTACTTTTGCGAAGACAGAAAACAATAGATTACCCGGAGGGACCGATGGCGTTTACTTATTTTTTTAGAGATTTACATACTTTGGAGCTGATCTGTGACCATGCCATCCCAGAGCTTCAGTCAAAGCCTGAGCTTAAGATCTGGGATGCCGGCTGTGCCATGGGGCCGGAACCCTATACCCTGGCGATGCTGCTCCGTGATCGGATGGATCAGCTTGATTTTGAAAAGGTGAAGATACTAGCTACTGATATTGATGGCAGCGACCTTTTTGATAAGATTATTTTTGAAGCCGAATATCCCCGGGAACAGGTTCAGCGGATCCCCGCCGAAATTTTTGAAAAATATTTTTTCAAGGTCGAAAACAGAGATTTTTATCGGCTCACTGCTGAGATCCGGGGTGCGGTAACCTTTCAAAAGCACAATCTGTTGACTCTGAATAGCATCGGGAAAGACTTTGGACTGATTTTATGTAAAAATGTTTTGCTTCACTTTAATGAGCAGGAACGTATTGAGGTAATCTGGATGTTTTATGACGCCCTGATGGATGGGGGCTATCTGGCTATGGAACAAACCCAGAAGCTGCCCATGGAATTAGCAGATCGCTTTGAGCCGGTGGTGTCAAATGCCCGCATTTATCAGAAACGTAGTGATCGATATTAAAAAAAGGTGTCCGGAGTTAAGTCCGGACACCTTTTTTTAGGCACGGCCCCGTCGGGCCTTGAGAATACGAATGTCTTCGCCCAGAAAGGGAATGGTTTTAAAATTGCCGGAGATCCGGGAGGAAAGCCGTTCGTCATAAAGCGCCTTGATTTTGAGCACTGTCAGATTACTGGAAATGATCATCTTTTTTTCGGCATTAAGACGGCTGTCGATCACCTCATAAAGTTGCTTTTGGCTGTATTCTGAAGAAAACTCTGCCCCTAAATCATCGATGATCAGGAGATCGCAGAGCAGCAGCGGTTCATAAATTTCGGTGGAGGTTTTTTTGTCCCGGAAAAGCTGATCCTGAATGCTGGCGACCAGGTGAGCGGCGGTGACATAGACAATCCCATAACCTTTTTCAGTCAATTTATTGACAATGCAATTGGACATAAAGGTTTTGCCCACTCCGGGCGGACCGGTAAAAAGAAGCTGGTCTTGGATATGTTCAAAATTCTGGCAATACTTCACCATACTTTGTTTAATGCTGAGGGCATTGGATCGATGGCTGGCAGACCCGGAACCGATCGGCTGTTCGGAGTAATAATCAGGATTGAAGCTCTCAAAGGTTTCCCGCTGGGCCCGGGTTTTCAGGTCATAGCTGGAAAAACTGATCTCCGCCAGACACTGGTTCAGACATGAGCAGATCCCCTCCGGGAGAATCCCCGAGTCCTGACAAAGCGAACAATAATAGGAGTGGGTCAGCAGGGCGGCCTGATCTCCGGCCAGGGTTTTTTTTCTGGATTCTATCTCGCTCATCTGTCGACGGATGGCAGCGGTTTTATCCAGTTCTTTTGCGATGGTGGCCCGGGTGAGGGCAACTCCCAGGCGGTTAATTTCATTGTCCAGGACCGAAAGCTCGGGAATCTGACTATAGAGGGCTTCTTTTTTTTTGCGCTGTTTGAATTGGTAGGCATTCTGTTTTTCCTGCAACAGGGCAAAGGCTTCATTATAGGTCTTCATCGTTTATCTCCAGTTCCGGCCATAAATCTTCGGCATAATCAACTTCCATATCCAGGTAAGCCTGTTTACGGGAATCACTCATGGGTTCAATGGACTCTTTATGATCAAATTTTGGTTTTGGTTTGTCATTTTTGATGTCTTCCAGGGTTTTAAAGCCCTGTTCGTGCCAATTTTTCAGAATTCCATCAATATATTTCATATTCGGTTTGTTGGTTCGGGATAAGGCCTGGACAATGATTTCCATCGAAAAACCGTAGTCATTAAACCAGATATCCATCATCTGCCGCTCAGAAACCATAGGGTTTCGCTGGATGCCCAGATATTTGAAAATCTGAAAATAACTGGTGCGTTTATGGGCGGAGTCTTTAATATGGGCCTCAGCCTCGATGTGATCGCGGACTTGGGCGGTATAAAAACCCTTGGCGACGGTTTCCAGATATGAGACTACCTGGGCTGGGGTAAAGGTGCGGTCTTTTTTATTGATCATATTAATGGAATATTCCACAATTAAAATAACGGCTTCCGGGGTGAAATTGTATTCATCCAGCCAGCGTTTGAAAAGCAGGGTTTCTTTTTTGGTAATGGTCCGGCTTTCGTACATATCTTGAATGGTGGTGTACATTCTTTGAACCCGGTCTTCCATGCTGTTGGAAGATTGGGCATTTTTGGGAACCGTGGTTTCCGGGATAACCTCATTTTTATAGAGAATCGTGCCGGTGATATTATAAAAACGAACCAACGCATCCCGGGTGCCGGTGTATTCAATGGCGATGATTTTTTCAGAAGCCCAATAATCCCAGGCTTTTTTCACATCGGTTTCTAATAAATTCAGATCTTTGGCAATATCTTCGTTGCTGATGGGGGTCAGGCCCTGATTAAAGCATCGCTTTAAGCCGTAAAGATAGACCTTCACGTAGTCCCCCCGAGCCATGGGCATATAGTGATTGATAAAAATATTTTCAATGGGTGTAACACCCAGGTCGTCATGGCTGGAAACTAATTCAAAACGATTCATTTTTTACCTCGAGTTATGGATTGATAATCATTAAATTTCTAAAAAACTTTAGTTTGGATAAATATGATTATGTTATTATATCACATCCCTTTTAATTTGTGAGGAATTCCTGTTTTCTTAAAGTTGGGAAAAGATTTCTTAAAGAGTATAAGAAAAACTGGATTTGCGATAAAAAAACGGGTTGAAATCAAGAGATTTCTTGATAATATTAAAACTTATGATATAATTGTCAATTGGATATTGCATATATACTTGCACTGAAAGGAATAAACATGGATGCTTTTATTATAGAAGGAGGTAACCCCCTGCAAGGTGAGGTTACAATCTCCGGGGCAAAAAATGCAGTGTTGGGAATTATTCCAGCTGCGGTACTTTGTGCCTGCTCAAGTAAGATAGAAAATGTTCCTGATATTAAAGATGTTAACAAAATGATTGTTATTCTTGAAAAATTGGGCGCTGAAATATATAGAGAAAAAGATACCCTGATTATTAATACTGAAAAACCGATTTCATATGATGTGTCGGATTATGAAGAGGAAACTGGCCAGATGCGGGCTTCCTATTACCTGCTGGGAGCTTTGCTGGGACGTTATCGCAAAGCGATTGTACCATTACCTGGCGGTTGTAACATTGGGGATCGACCGATTGACCAGCATATCAAAGGCTTCCAGGCCTTGGGAGCAACCGTGGTGATCGAACATGGCCAGGTAAAAATGGAGGCCCCGGAACTCAAAGGTGCCCATATTTTCATGGATGTTGTCAGCGTTGGCGCTACTATCAACATCATGTTGGCAGCCGTTCGGGCCGATGGAAAAACAATTATTGAAAATGCTGCCAAAGAACCCCACATCGTTGATGTGGCTAACTTTTTGAACCTGATGGGAGCAAATATTAAGGGTGCGGGAACAGATGTCATTAAAATTGTTGGCGTTGAAGAAATGCAGGGTTGCGAATATTCGGTCATTCCCGATCAAATCACCACCGGCACCTATATGATGGCCGCTGCGGCTACTGAGGGGGATGTTTTAATTAAAAATGTTATTCCCAAGCATATGGAGGCGATCACGGCTAAACTCAGTGAAATGGGGGTCATTGTCCGCGAAGAAGACGACGGGATTCGGGTCATCGGTAAGCATCCATTAAAGGCTGTGAATGTGAAGACCATGCCTTATCCTGGTTTTCCCACCGATCTGCAACAACCGATGGCGGTGTTAATGACCATTGCCCAGGGCACCAGTACCATTACCGAAAGTATTTTTGAAAGCCGGTTTAAATATGTGGACGAATTACGTCGAATGGGCGCCAATATTTCCATTAATAGCCGGACGGCAAGCATTACCGGTGTTAAGGCCTTATCAGCTACCAAAATCAGAACTACCGATTTAAGAGCCGGAGCAGCCATGGTTATTGCGGGATTAATTGCTGACGGCGAAACAAAAATCACGGAAATTGTTCATATTGATCGGGGCTACGAAAATCTTCAGGAAAATCTGCGAAATCTGGGGGCTGATATTCGTCGGATTTCAGAGAAAGATCCAGCTGGCCTTTAGTAAAATTAAGCTTGATGAACCAGCAAGGGACAACGATTACCTTAAATCTCGTAAAGTTAGGTTAAGTCAGGTTTAAGCATCATTAGCTAGGATAAACCTAACAATCCAGCTGGCCCTTGGCGCATTTAAATGGAATAATTTTACAAGGTTTTTTAAAATGAACAAGGGAGCGACGATTGAAATTTTGTAGTTTATATAGTGGAAGTTCAGGAAACAGTTTGTTTGTCTCAAACAACAGCACCAAAATACTGATTGACGCTGGCCTCAGCGGGAAACGGATCCAGAGTGCCCTGGACGCCATTGAAGAGGATCCCCGGGAAATCGGCGGCATTATGGTGACCCATGAACATAGCGATCATATTCATGGGGTTGGGGTATTGTCCCGGCGTTTTGACCTGCCTGTTTATGCTAATGAAAAAACCTGGGCAGCAATGATGAAAGATCTGGGCAAAATCGCCGAGCATAATGTTAAGATTTTTGATTTTGAAAAACCTTTTAATATCCAGGATCTTCAAATCGAAGCTTTTAAAACATCCCATGATGCGGCGGATTCGGCTGGCTTTGTCATCTCTGACGGAAAAAATCGACTGGGAATCGCCACTGACTCGGGAATTATTACCATCGAGATGCGCAGTGCCTTATGTGGCTGTGATTTGGTGGTGCTTGAGTCCAATCATGATGTGTCGATGCTGGAGGCTGGATCATATCCCTTCTACCTCAAACAGCGGATAAAAAGCGATTTCGGTCATCTGTCCAATGAGACAGCTGGCGATCTGGCCCTGGCCCTGGTAAAAGAAGGCACCCGGCAACTGGTGCTGGCCCACCTCAGCCAGGAAAACAATTACCCCCTACTGGCCTATGAAACAACAGCCCGGATATTAACCGAGGCGGGAGTGGTTCTGGATGGGGATGTAAAACTTTGTGTAGCAAAAAGAAGCAGTGCGAGTGAGACAATTAACCTGTAAAAGAACTTCAACTAAGATTGAGGTGAAACGATGAACGACGATCTGAAAAAAGAAAAAAAATCGAATTCCCTGATCATCGGCATGATCGGGGCAATTATCGGTGGCGTGATTGTGGGCGCTTTATTTCTTGGTGTCAACTTTTTCTTCGACAACAGCACCGTGATACAGGGCGCCAAAAATGAAATTGTTGTCAGCGAGGGTTCGGCGAATACGGTGGTGGAAGCCATTGCTCAGACGGTACCCCCATCGGTGGTCGGGATTGAGACAACCGGGGTGGCGATGACCACTTACGGACCTCAGGAAGCAACCGGAGTCGGTTCCGGTTTTATTTTAACCAGCGATGGTTACATCGCCACTAATCAACATGTGGCATCAAATGATATTTCGGCCATGAAAGTATCGCTGGCTGACGGGAATACCTATGATGCCAAATTGATCTGGTCGGATGCCAGCCTTGACTTGGCGATTATTAAAATTGATGCCAAAGATTTGCCAGTACTGGAACTGGGCGACTCGGACAATGTGGTTGTCGGGGAACTGGCGGTAGCAGTTGGCAATCCGATGGGACTAAATTTTGAACGAACGGTTACTTCAGGAATCATATCAGCCCTGAACCGAAGCATTCCGCTGGATAATGGGTTGGCGGAAGATCTGATTCAAACCGATGCTTCCATTAATTCGGGAAATAGCGGCGGACCGCTGGTCAATAAAAACGGTGAGGTGATTGGCATCAATACCTATAAATTGACCACCGGAGAAGGAATGGGTTTTGCCATTCCGATCAATATTTTAAAACCGATTCTTAACGAAGTTGTCGCAACTGGCAAATTCAATTCCACCGTGATGGGCATCACCGCTTATGACCGGGCCATTGCCGATTATTACCTCACCGACAGTGATGTTAACTTCAATGAGGGCATCTATATTGCCTCAGTGCAACAGGGCGGCGGCGCCGCCAATGCCGGTCTGGCGGCCGGAGATATCATTAAAGAAATCAATGGCGTCAAAACCAATACCATGCTTAAGATGAAAGAAATTCTCTATGCGGTCAATGCCGGGGATAAGGTAAGTGTTACCTTTGAACGGAATGGTCAAAGTCAGACAAAAGATGTGGTAGTAACAGCCGGACAATAAAAATCGTTTTCAGTTGAAAATTTATGAAAAAAATGAAAATCCCATTGACAGTGGATTTTTATGGTGCTATAATCAAAAACATCTTAAGGTTATGGATAACAGTAGTCAATGAAGACCAGACTGTTATAGACAGATACTTAAAGATTTTTAAATGCTTATCAAAGGTGATAACAGGAAACCCTGTTATCACCTTTTTTTATTCAAACCAAATAGTACCAATCAATTTATCAAAGGCGATAACAGTCATGAATGTTATCGCCTTTTTTAATTGATGGGATTGTCATTATTTTATCGTTTGAATGGACATAAGAAAAAATGAATCGCCACTCAAATAAGAAGTTATGGCGGATTCAAAAGAAGAGGACAGAAATTATAAATTGCCTAAAAAGGCGGCTTTGGTAACTGTATGATCGTCACGATACGTCAGTTGATCAAAATAATTGAGAAAAGAGGAAGTTAAAATGATTAATTCTGGTGATGTCGCATTTGTTCTGATCGGTTCAATGCTGGTATTCTTTATGACTCCTGGCCTGGGATTGTTCTATGGTGGGATGGTTCGCAGAAAAAATGTGATCAATACATTAATGTCGGTGCTATTTTGTTGTGGTCTGGCAACGGTGATGTGGTTTGCCGTTGGTTACTCAATTTCATTTGGTGAAGATGTGGGCGGACTGGGTGTTGTCGGAAACCTAAGCAATGCTTTTTTCAGCGGCGTCAGTGCTACTGAAGCCGGCCCTTATGCGGCCAATATCCCCGGCGCACTGTTTGCCATTTTTCAGTTGATGTTTTGTATTATTACACCGGCTATTCTGGTGGGCGCCTTGGAAGGCCGAATGAAATTTTCAGCCATGTTTATTTTTATCACCTTTTGGCTGTTACTTGTCTACTACCCACTGGCTCACATGGTTTGGGGTTTAGGCGGCTTTATCGCCGGATTGGGAGCAGTCGACTTTGCCGGGGGTAATGTTATTCATATCAGCTCCGGGGTTTCTGGATTGATTGCCTGTATCATCCTTGGTAAAAGAAAAGGCTATGGCATTCAGGCCTATCATCCCCATAACATTCCGATGATTTTCACCGGTGGTGCCATCTTATGGGTGGGCTGGTTCGCTTTCAATGGCGCATCGGCTTTAGCCGCCAACGGACTGGCCGTTCAGGCCATGGGCAACACGATGATCGCTTCGGCGGCAGCGATGTTAAGCTGGATGCTGATGGAATCGATTCTTTATAAAAAAGTAACGGTTCTGGGTGCTGTGACTGGTGCGATCATCGGACTGGTAGCTATTACCCCGGGTTCTGGTTATGTACCATTTGGCGCTGCCTTGGTGATTGGCGCCCTGGTTAGTCCGATCTGCTTATTCTTTATGACCAAGGTAAAACAGAAATTCGGTTATGATGATTCGCTGGATGCCTTTGGCTGTCATGGGATTGGTGGAATCTGGGGTGGTATTGCCACCGGATTATTTGCCCAATCAGCGATTAACCCCGTTGCTCAATGGGATGGTTTGTTCTTTGGAGCCACCGAATTATTTGTGGCTCAATTGATGGCAGTGGCGATTTCCGTTATCTACTCGGCAGTTATGACCGGGGCGATCATGCTGGTGCTTAAAAAAGTGATGAACATCCGCGTTTCACCTGAAGCCGAATCATTGGGTCTGGATATCAGCGAACACAGTGAACAAGGTTACCCAGCTTTCTCGGGAATTGATCAATAAAACGATATTGAAATACGGTTGGGGAGCCATGCCATCATGGCTTCGCGATTAATAAAGAAAGGAAAAAACTTATGAAACTGATTGAAGCAATTATCCGTCCGGAAAAGTTGGAACCTTTAAAGGATGCGTTTTTAGAAGCAAAGGTCAATGGCATGAACGTCCGTCAGATACTCGGATGTGGTAACCAATTCGGATGGGTGGCCCATAATCGGGGTACCTCGGTAATGATGAACATGCTTCCTAAAATTGAAATAAAAGTAGTGGTTGCCGACGATAAGGTCGAGGAAATCATCCAACTGATTATGAATACCGTCCGCACTGGAGAAATCGGGGATGGGAAAATCTTTATCAAACCGGTGGAGGAATGTATTCGGATCCGAACTGGCGAGCGCGGCGATATCGCACTTTAAAAGAATCAACAAAAAAATAACAACGGTGACTATAAGCGATTATATTAAATGTTTGATATAATCGCTTTTTTTGTGCGTTTTTTCGAAATAGTAGAAAAGATTCCAGCTATGATAAATTCAAGGATTGACTCGAAGGATGACAAATGCTATAATGCGACTTGCTGAGTCAGAAATGAGTCGGTAAAAATTAAATATTAAAATCAACCTTAAATAATAGCGAAAAGGTTCAGTCGATTAGTCAATGAAGAGTAGCGGCGAAAAAATGAACCGGATATATCATTTAGAGTATCAAAGGCGATAACAGTTTTTTTGTTGTCGTCTTTTTTTGCGTTGAGCGTCTGCAATTATCGTTTTGAAATTTAGATAATTGAACCAACTTATCAAAGGGGATAAGCGTAGCGGCCGGTCTGTTAAGGGCTGGTTTTAAAGTGGGTTGATCGGATAATCATTGGACCGTTTTCAGTGATTGGCATAAATAACGATAACAGAGAATTATGGAGGAAATTATGATTAATTCTGGAGATGTGGCATTTATTTTGATTTGTACAATGCTGGTATTTTTTATGACCCCGGGGTTGGCATTGTTCTATGCCGGGATGGTGCGGCGAAAAAATGTCCTCAACACGATCATGTCGGTGGTGTTTTGCTGTGGACTGGCCACGGTAATGTGGTATGTGGTGGGGTATTCGATATCCTTTGGCCCGGACCTGGGTGGATTGGGTATTATCGGTGATTTTAGCAACGTTTTTTTTAGGGGCATCAGTGCTTCCGAACCGGGACCCTATGCCAGTAGTATTCCCGGGCAATTGTTTGCTATTTTTCAACTGGCATAGG
>Ga0209749_1000610_pt1 | contig 44492 bp, 35 predicted proteins | sample EPASupsiteSAE347_FD_187267 | JGI IMG/M metagenome (GOLD analysis project Ga0209749, IMG submission 187267) | Bioremediated contaminated groundwater from EPA Superfund site, New Mexico - Sample SAE3-47 (SPAdes) (version 2) | ecosystem: Environmental > Aquatic > Deep subsurface > Groundwater >...
ATGGAAGAGCATAAAGAGGGTAATCTCTCGTATCCTTGTCCGGGATATCGACCATATGAGGGCCCTAATTCGCGATTCTTTTCTCGAAAATGCTTCAAAGCTAAGCTTTGCAGGATATTGGATAGAACGCTTTCTTGGAGGCGCGAATTGGTATAAAAAGTTTGGTTTTTAACTATAATTGCTGCCCAAGGCCCCAACCCTAGGCTCGATCGCTGCATGGCCTCTGGTTCCTGGCAGAAAGGCATGCTTGAAACCGCATCCGCTCAATTATCGTCTTTCAATTCAATAATGTCGCCCTTGTCCAGAACCTTGTCCATCTTATCGTTTAGGCTCCGGTTCATGTCCTTGATCTCAAAAAGGGTTTCATCCTGTTTGCCAAGCATTTGGTCTTGCTTGCCCAGCATTTGTTTCTGCGTGCTACAAATCGAAATGAGCAGATCTCTCATGTCTTTCAGTACGCCAATCCCTTCATCCAGGCGAGAATCAGTTTCCCCCGTTCCTACAAGTTTATAGAAGCTGCCAAATTCGCCATAAGGCTGTGAATATATTTTTTCAATAGAAGTGACTTGGATGAAGGTGTTCTTTATGTCTATAGATCCCTCGAATAATTTTATCTTTTCTTCATCGCCCTCTGCAATGATTCGAACTCTTCCATCGCTCAGGTTCTCGATTATGCCTTTTAGACCCAAGCCATTGGCCAACTGGATAACCCTGGCCCTGTAGCCTACCATTTGGACCTTGCCTGAGACAAATGCTGTGAGCCGCTTCATTTAATACATTTCATCTCTTTTTGTATTTGGCTTTTCCTATCATATTACTCGTTGGCTTTCCTGAGTCCCCGCCCGCATGCTACCGCGCCCGTGAGCGGGCGACCGCTGCCGGGATCCTGGCCCGCCCGGCCGCAATCCACAGCGCAACCGGGATAGCGAGCGCCTGCAGGCTATTAAAGTAAGCGAGTGCTTGCAGTTGCTCCCATCCGTCATCAGCCAAGTGGGTGTGGCAAGAATTGTCCATCTCTCATCGAGACTTCGCGGCTTCGCGTGAATCCGTAATTTCGGCCCGACCGGCCCGCGGCTCCGAAAGGACCGACCAGTCTGAGACTGCCACGAAGACTTACCAAAAAATCTCTATGCGTCCTCTGTGCTCTCTGTGCCTGCGGTGGTGGTATCGTTAGTTAATAAGTTATAATTATCAGCTAATATAAATAGCAAACCGGAGACTTAGTTTCCCCAAAAAACCAGCCCACGGAAAACTCCCTTTGCCGGAGGCCAACTCCACCCGACCCTCCGGCTCGACCGGGTCTCCTGCCTCTCGCACGATCGCTTGCCGGGGTCCAGGCCCGCCTGGCCGCCCCCCCGCAGAGCTGACGGGAGGAGCGATTGACCGCAGGCTCCTTGATGTTTTTTAGAATCAGCTCACAAAGTATATGCCTATCGCCACCACAAGAAACGAAAATCCCTTTTGTTTCAAGGAGCACCAATCCGTTTTTTCATTAATCACGTTGGCCAGCTTCGGGGTGAGCACTCCCAGGCCCAGGATGATGAGCACAGTCATGATGGGCTGAAGTGCTCCTATGCTTGATACCAGGGTAACCGATCCGATGGCATAGGCAAAAATGGAGAAGATGATCCCCAGGAATTGGAACGTCTCTTCTGAGATCAAAGCTCCCACAGCCAAGCCACCCTGCCCAAAGAAGCTCTTGACCTCGCTGCGGATGGAAGAGATGCCCATGAGTGGCAAGACCGCCATAAGACTGCCTAGAGATGACCAGATGTAGAGATTCCACTCATCGATGGAGATGAGCAGATACTTAAGGGAAAGATAATAGATGGCGGTTAAGACCCAGTATGATAGGAATGGCTTGATGGCAGGTGAGAGGGAACTGATAAATTGTCCTAACTGCTTGCTGATCAAGCTGTTGTTCGTAGAGCCATGACTGTATAAATCAGTTTGATCAGACAATTTTTTTTTGCAGGATATGAGCAGAGTGCCAGCTAGAAGCAATAGCCCTCCTGCATAATGTCTCAGCTCCATAACCTCTCCTAAAAGAAGTGCGGAGCCTATGAATATAAATAATGGATATACATATTCCAGAGCAGATACTTTAGAAATTTCTTCAATCGCTAAGGCTTTCATGTAATAAAAGCAGGGAAATACCTGCAAGCTTCCGAAGAGAAGAGCAAAGAGGGATTGCGGGTACACAAAGTCGGCGCCGGATATTAAAAACACCGGGATGGTAAAGAGCTGAGAAGCCAATACCTGGCATACAATATACGCATTGGAATCGTCGGTATAGCTGCTGAGAAGAAACTTATCCAGCAATCCTGCAACTGAGTAAAAAATCATTCCTAAGAATGCGAATGCAAACCATTCCAACTTAAATCCCTCCCTTAAAGTAATAATTATTTAGTATGATTAAGTACATAGCTATCGTTTATCAACGATAACTGTTTTAATCAATTTAATATCAATGTCATACTAGTTATACTTATTCAATTCTCTATTTATGAAACAACAACAATTAATAAATTTTTTATATATGTTAAATCTTAATAACAGTACTAGCCATAATAACTGAGATTTATGAAAAAGCAATAATGAAATGATTTGCAAAAAGTTCTTCGATCTACCATTTGTATTATACATTTTCATAAATAATCAAAATCGAGCTACTCTGTAAAGAATAGGAATTAATTCAACATATTATATTTTATAGAAATTAGGTTATCTAACTCACATTCGCCCCGCGCATTCCTCGATTTTATACCCTCTGAAGGTAGGAATGATTTCATGGACTCAAAACTGCATCATAAAGAGTATTTTGCTCAGGAAAATGGCATGGTGCGCCGGCAAGGTCTTCTGCTGAGAATTGCAAAGAGACGCAAAAGATCTCAAAAAGAGTTTACATCGATTTATTCTCAATTTCTTTCGGATCATTTTTTTTTGGCTACAATGATGATGGAGTATGAACCATCCACATCCTCTACTGTTGGGTAGGCTACAACGTAAGAGAGCCATCGCATCATTTCCGGCGAATGCAGGGTCGGCTCATCAGCAAGCTTTTGAGTGATTCGCTTGGCATTGGACAATTGCTGTTCTCTTCGAAAGAGCGCCTTGGACCAGGACTGTCCTAGCCGGTAGACCACTCGCATCTTATTTTGTGCCACAAGCCTGGAAAGCGATCCATAATTAAACCAATGTTTGTGAGCCTTGTTCCTGGGAAGACCGCAACTATCACCTGACTCGGAAAGGACATTGGGAACAGAGCAGATAAAAAAACCGTCCGGCTGAAGGATTCTTGAAAACTGGGCTATAGCCCGAGAGGGATCGAGCAGATGCTCTAATGTCTCGAAGCTGACCACAGCCGCAGCACTACCATCTTTTATTTCGGGATACAATTCGTCTTCATCCAGGTTTTTGCGGAGAAAATACAGGTTAGGCATTAGAAACCTCCGACGGGCCGATTCCATCAGAGCTATATTTTCATCAACGCCAATAACCTTCCCGGCCACGCTGCATAGTTGAGCAGCTCCATATCCCAGGCCGCAAGAGATATCAACCACAAGACCCGGCTTATGTGGCCGGAGAAAATCCGCTGCAAAGAGATAGCGACCCAGGTACTCGGCTTTGCGCCAGAGGTTGGAGTCGTTGGCATCAAAAGGATCTATCTGATCAAGACCATTTCCGCTATACCCAGAATACGAAGACATTTGCAGGCCGTTATTTGAATTGTTCAGGTCAATATAGCTTTCTATTCGATTACTATTTATGGATGAAACTTTAGAACAATTAGCATGAAGGCTATTGCAATAAACGGCAGCCCTCACATGGAAGAGGGCAACACGGCCATGATCCTTAACCCCTTCCTGGAGGGCATGAAGGAGGCTGGCTGCGATGTGGAAGTATTCCACACCATGAAACTGAAAATAGGACCCTGCAATGGGGATATGAGCTGCTGGTTTAAGAATCCGGGAATATGCGGCCAGAAGGATGACATGCAGATGCTCGCACCCAAGCTGAAAGAGGCGGATATCATCGTCTGGGCCAGTCCGGTTTACTATTCCGGCCTAACAGGTCCTCTGAAGAACCTGATGGACAGACAACTACCTATTCACGTGTTGGGCAGCATAGGAGAAAAGAAACAGAAGGTAGTTCTCGTCTCCACCTGTGGTGACTGGGATATGTCCATGTTCGATCCTCTGCTCATGCAGATGAAAGCCCTCTATAGCAGGCCGGACGGCAGCAGTAGCTTTGTAGGAGCCCTGCTCCGCCCCATGGCAGATGGAGTCAAGGAGATGGTAAAAGCAGGGGAGACGGGATTAGTTGATGGCGTCTTCCGGGCTGCCAGAAATGCCGGTCGCCAGCTTGCCAAAGATGGAATAATCTCAGAAGAGCTGCAAAAACAGGTAAGCAAGGTGCTAATGCCCCGCGATGCTTATTATAAGGCCGCTCAGATGATGATGGCGGAGATGCAAAAAACTGCGGGGAATTAGAGCCGGAAAGATCAAATTGCGTGCGGCCATGCCCAGAAGATGAGAGGATGATTAAGGCCGCGCGCCCTGCTATCCGGATAATTGTTATTGAACTACATGGAGGAGTTGAACGTCTCTTTACATCAGGCAAAATCTATAATAGAGATACTTGGTCATATAATTGTGCATGAAACGGATTTGGTGTTTTGCACTGTTAGCCATGGCGTTGCTTGCCATGGGGACCTCTGCGGCGCAAGTTCCAGACCTGCTTGGGATTTGGACTGCAAAGTGGAGTTCGTATGATAATGGGATGGGATTCTCCAATTCGACGGAAAACGAAAGCCTTATTCTTTCCATCTCAGAGCAGGAAGAGCGCATCTTCGCAGGAAATATCACATATGAGGTGGATAACCAAACCAAGGGTAGCGACGGTTTTGCAGGAGCCATTGGTTCGGATGGCAAAACGCTCTATATAGCTGAGTTTGATAAGGGCTATTGCCTGGGTACGATGATTTCCAACGATGAGATGGAGCTGATTTATCTCGCGGATGGGGAAAATGGATCGGTTGCCATCGACAGGCTTTATCGGATAGAAGATCTTTGAGGAGTCAAAGGGACAGACCATCGGTAAGATGATAACCAAAATCAAGGTAGTCAGGGAAGATGGAGGGCAGATCGACATGAACCAGGCTCTGACGAGGAATATCCTCAGAATCCCAAGACGATTGTCATAAAGGCCTGATTGTCAGCACCCAAGTTCCGATAGCTAGAGGCTGCCTGGGAGGCTTCTAATCCTTCAGGCATCCTCTCTTCCATAATCCCCCCTGCAATGGTCCTCCTTACCAGATGACCGGCCTCTCATCCTCCGGCCTGTAAAGCTTATCACCGGGTTTGACATCTCTAAAGGCCAGGTAGAACTCCGGCATATTGAAGACTACACCATCAATTCGGAATTTGCATGGCGAATGTGGATTGGTCAATACCTTGGTCCTCAAAGACTCATTTCGGATATTTTCTCGCCATATCTGGGCGTTGCCCAGGAAGAACCTCTGATCCGCAGTGAAACCGTCGATCTTCTCAGTCTCATTTGGCTGTGTCAGATGGAAAGCATAATAGGCTATGGTCAGGCCGCCCATATCCGCTATGTTCTCGCCTAAGGTCAGGTTGCCGTTCACAAAAAGACCCGGCAGCGCTTCGAGCTTGTCATACTGGCCCGCCAACACCTCTGTGCTGTTATTGAAGTTGGATTCATCCTGCTGCGTCCACCAGTCAGTCAAATTGCCATTCTTGTCAAACTTTCTTCCCTGATCGTCAAAACCATGAGTCATCTCGTGTCCGATGACGGCGCCGATAGCTCCATAGTTGATGGCATCATCTGCCAGGGCGTTGAAGAAAGGAGGCTGCAAAATCCCTGCCGGGAAGAATATGGCATTCATCTCGAAGTAGGCGTAGGCATTGACCTCTTGAGGAGGCGCAAACCATGTGTTGCGGTTCACGGGCTTTCCTGCCTTGTCCAGTCCGGAATATCCGTGTTCTAATTGGAATTTGCCGGCTCTGAGCACATTCATAACGTAGGAATCGTTAGTTATCTCCAAGCGCGAGAAATCCTGCCATTCTTCCGGATAGCCGACCTGAACATCCATGGCCTCCAGTTTATCAAGGGCCTTGACTTTAGTGGCATTCTCCATCCATGAGAGATTAACGAGCCGTTCGCGAAATGCAGCTTTCAGGTTACTTACCATTTCCTTCATCTTGGCCTTGGATTGAGGATCAAAATATTGCTGAATGTAGAGCTGGCCGATGCTCTCGCCCAGGAATCGGTTCTCTGTCCCAAGGACCCTCTTCCAGCGAGGCTTCATCTCCTCCTGGCCGTTCAACTTATGGCCGTAGAATTCAAAGGATTCATTCTCAAATTCGGAGGAGAGGTATGGAGAGGTCGCAGATATCAGCTTCCAGCGCAGAAAGGTCTTCCAGTCGTCCACGCTCTCCGTCTCGATCATCCTTCCCAGCTCCTTTACGAAAGTCGGCTGGTTGACATTGATCTCCTCAATATCAGGATAGCCCACATCCTGGAGCAATCCTGTCCAGTTGATTTCCGGTGCCAGTTCCTGCAGCTCTGAGAGAGTCATGCGATGATAGGTCTTGACTGCATCACGATTCTCAATATTTGTAAAAGATGCATTGGCCAATCTGGTCTCCATTCTCATGATGGTTTGAGCATCTCTGGAGGCGTTCGCAGAAGATTCTCCCAGCAAGATAGACATATTTGTGACGAACTTAAGATAATCTTGGCGCGTCTTGGCCGATTCATTGTCCTTTCGCAGGTAATAATCTCTGTCTGGCAAGCCCAGGCCGGATTGATAAATGGTAGCTATCATCATCTTGCTGTTCTTGCTGTCGGGAGAAGCATAGAATGAGAAGAACGGGTCGATAATGTAATAAGAAAGCAACCTCGTGGAGACCTTTTGAACATCAGCAGAGGTGGTTATATTGTCGATCAGTTCCAGTTCTACTTGCAGCGGTCCGGTTTTATGTCGGTTTATTGAATTGGCATCCATTCCTATGCTGTAGAACCGACCAATCTTCCATTCCAGGCTGCTTTTCTGGGCAGATGTGTTATTGCAGGCCTGTTCTACCAGCCATCGAACCTGCTCGTCTGTTCTGTCCCCCACAATCACAAATTCGTTATAATCGGTTTTATCCGATGGAATGGGATTCTTCTTGATCCACCCGCCGTTGACATATTGATAGAAGTCGTCACCTGGATGAATTGATGGATTCATGTTTCCAGGGTCAAAGGCCGGAGTATCATAGTCTGAAATGTCGGCTGCCATCAAGCCAGGCATCTGCAACATTATTACTAAATAAATCAATAATGTTATGTGAAAAACTCTTTTTAATGCAGCTTTTTTTAATAATGGAACAAATGCATTCTCCAAAATCATTCACCACCCAATAAAAAGAGAGAGTAGAGCCGGAGAATTCTCTCCTGGCCCTGGATACCCGACTCTATGCGGTGATCTTGCTCTTTGCGATGTACTTGATGAGGTCCGGGCCGAGTCTGGCCTTCTTCTGGATCTGGCTGGCCAGATCCTCCATGGCGGCGCCGCTGGCAACTAGGGAGCTAATCTCCTCTAATGTAGCATCTTCCACGGTGAAGTACTCGTCCAGGTCCTTTCTGTGTCCCCAAACATCTCCTTCCAATAGCTCAATGCCCTGCATGTCCAGGAATACCTGGATGGCGTTGGACATGGTCTTGTGGTAGGATGGTGGCACCTGAATCATTCGCAGCCTGGGGCATCTCTGCATCAAGCTGAGGAAGTCTACATTGCTGGCGCGAAAAGCCAGATGAACCATCTTTTCATTGGGATTGAGATTTGTTATCTCATTTTTTGAACTAACTACTCTAAGTCTCATTCAATTCTCCTGTTTGCTAAAGAATATTCGCTAGTATTAATAGACACTTAAAGTGTACACATGTGTACATATCAGTATCTATGAACTATACACATACTCACAAATAAAATCCTCTGGCTCGTTAATGTACTAAATTAGACAAAAATGATACAATATTGGAATTTTATGGTGCATATAATTTATAACAGATACAATAAGCGGAGCAAATTGGTGGCTTTCGTTTTGCCCATATTTAATAAATGGCCTAAGTACTCTCATTAATAGCTGTCGCTATTCTCAGGCTAACTTTTAACAATAATAGATGATATATTGCTATTAAAAATAGGCAAGTATCTTCGGATGCTGCTTTCCTTGGCAGGAATGCCTTTGCGCCAACATGCACTGATTCCAAATGGGTCCTTGCCCGTCGCGATGCTACGAGATCATCATTGCGTTCTCTGAAAGAGGCAGGGATTCTCTGCCCCTGCGGTCCCCTAATCCTAAAGCCGGTTCTTCAGAGAAAGCAGATACAGCTGCATATTTTCATCCCAGGCTCTTTCTGCAGCAAGTCCGCAGATCTCGAATAAAACAGCTTCCACAATCAGGTAGACCTCAGCCTTATCTCGAATGCATCCCAAGAGAGACTGCCGGCCTCGTCCCATTGCGCAGTGGATATGCAGCTTCGGCCCCTCAATAGATGGATAGACTGTGGCCATGCCGAATACCTCCCAGGCGCTCTCATAGGTTTCAAAATTCGGCGTGGGAGGCACTACCGGCAACTTTGGACCAGTCACTGCCCGGCCATCACGTAGTGCCCCCAGGAAAAGGGCGGTGCAAGACTCGATCTTTTTCTCCTTCAGAAACTTTTGCAGCGATTCTATGAGATCTTCGCCATGGTCCATCCTCAGGACGAAGACGCGGCCCAGACTGCCCTCGGAATATTGCATGAGGGGTGATTTGCTTATCCATTCATATCATTTTCCATGAATATCAAGAGATCGCAGCGACTTGCCGTCTGCCGTTGTTGCCAGCCACCTGTCTAGCATTTTTGTCAGATCTCTTCGCAAGACCGGCTTGGCAATGAAATCGTCCATTCCAGCTTGAATACACTTCTCACGATCTCCAAACATTGCGAGAGCAGTCATGGCAATGATGGGAATGCGTGGATTAAGTGCTTTTGATTCTGGCTGGCGGATTTTGCTCGTGGCCTCGTAACCATCCATCTCAGGCATCTGGCAGTCCATCAGCACCAGGTCATAGGGAATGGTCTGCAGCGCATTGACGGCCTCCAGACCATTGGCTACAACATCCGATTGCATCCCCATCTTTCGGAGCAATGCTATGGCCACCTTTTGGTTCACAGGATTATCTTCCGCTACCAGGATGCGTATTTTGCGTTTGAATGATTGAGCAAATCCTGGCACATCGTTCTGGTGCATTGCTCCTTTTACCTCAATCTCCCCAATATATTCTGCCGATTCGATTCCTGCCGGCTGTTTCTCGAAAATTGCAGTAAACCAGAATGTGGAGCCCTTGCCCACCTCACTTTGCACGCCGATCATCCCACCCATCAGCTCGACAAGCTGCCGGGATATAGCCAGACCAAGGCCAGTTCCGCCGTATTTGCGTGTGGTCGAGCCGTCTACCTGCGAAAAAGGTGAGAAGAGAATATCTTGCCGATCTACCGGGATGCCGATGCCTGTATCGCTGATAGAGAAGCGAATTGCGGCATTTCTTTCGTCTTCGCTATCCAGGCTGGCGCGAATCACTATCTTGCCATGTTCTGTGAACTTCACGGCATTGCTGCCCAGGTTGATGAGAATCTGACGCAGTCTTCCTGGATCGCCTCTTAATAAAGAAGGCACAGAGGGATTCACAATGCAGACCAGCTTCAGATCTTTCTCATGAGCAGCAATTGACAGGAGATTTGTGGTATTGTCAAGCACAGAGCGCAGGTTATAGTCCAGTGTCTCCAGCTCCAATTTATGGGCTTCGATCTTGGAGAAGTCTAAGATATCGTTGATGAGAGACAACAGGATTTCGCCGCTGATGCCGGCGATTCTTGCGTATTCCAGCTGCTCGGCATTCAAATTCATATCCTGCAGCAATCCGATCATGCCGATGATGCCGTTCAAAGGAGTGCGGATCTCATGGCTCATGTTTGCCAAGAATTCGCTCTTGGCGGCACTGGCCTTTCTGGCCAGATCTGCCAATTCATTGGCTCGGATGGTCTGTTCATTGAGGTACTTGTTAAGTCTGGTCGCTTCGTTGAGAGTCTCAAGCAACTCCTCATCCGCACGGGCGGTCAGAATGACCTGAGTGACCGTATTGCTCAGGATATTAAGCTGGGCGTCTTCCTCGCAGGTGATCGTTTTCTTCCTGAAAAGTGCCATGACGCCCAGGGCATCACCATCTGGCAGACGTAGCTGGTAGCCGGCAAATGAGACCAGGCCGTTCTCCTTGGCCCATTCGCGATTATGAATACGAGTGTCGCTTTGCACATCATTGGTGAGGAATCTCTGTTCTTTCTCAGATGCGATGCGCCCAATCTTGTAGCAACCAAAAGGCACTCGTCTGTGAACCTCTCCATCCGTGTGGATATAACGTCCTGAACTGGCAAGAAGTCGCAGACATCGATCTCTATGAAGGCAGACGTGCGGTCCGGCGGTCGCAGCTGCGTGGATGCACCCAACATCGCATAGATCTCCGGGACCGGTGATCCAAATACGGCAAAAGTCGGCCTCGAATATATCCACCACGCCATCGGTGATTTTCTTTAGCTTCTGCTCCAAATTGCCTGGGCTTAGCAGAGTCTGCATAAGCAGGTTCAACTGCTTTTGACGTACCAAGGACCGCTCGCGATTTAAATCGGCCTGCTTTCGCTTGGTTATATCCCGGATGGTACCTTGATAGCCGATAATCCGTCCTGTGCTATCTTTTTTAGCAACAGACGTTATGAGTGTGTCAATGATAGTGCCATCCTTTTTCCGCAGGGCCACCGGATACTCCTTTGTATATCCTTTTTCGTTAATAACCTGAAGATGTCTTGCCCTTTCGTCAGAATTTACATACAAGTCATTAATATCGGTTTTCAGTAGATCTTCTCTGCTTTCATAACCAAAAACCGAAACTGCCGCATCATTCAAGTCAATCCAGCGACCGTCAACTGATGTGATAAAGACACAGTCTATTGATGTATTGAAGAAGGCCCGGTAGCGTTTTTCAGCCTCAAGTGCCTCCTTCTCAGCGCGCTTGCGTTCGGTAATATCCATATACGTTCCAAGCACGCCGATGATCTCTCCCTCAGAACTGAGCAAAGGTATCTTGCTCGTAAGAAGAACTATGGTATTTCCTTCGGGAGTCGTCTGAGGCTCTTCGATAAGCAATTTGGCGCAGCCGCTCTCGATGACCTGGCGGTCATCGCCGCGATACAATTCCGCCTGGTCACGCCATCCCATCTGGTAATCATCTTTGCCGACTATGTCTTTCGAATCAGTATAGCCCGCATCGTGTGCGAATATCGCGTTACAGCCCAGGTAAACGAGATCTCGATTTTTCCAAAATACCCGCACGGGTATCGCATTGATGATCTCTTCGATAATTAGATGCGATGCACGCAGCGCTTCCTCCGCTCGCTTGCTCTCGGTGATATCGCTTGTCGTGCCAAAGGCAGTGATTCGTCCGTCCGGCTGGGAAAAAACCGAAAACTTGGAAAGAACCCAAAGCGTGGTGCCGTCAGCCTTTCGCATGCGGTATTCTGCAGTTTTTTCCTTTCCAAGCTTGCGTATCATTTCGAAAAAGGTATCCTTCAAGGCCGGCAAGTCATCAGAGTGGACATAAGAAAAATATTTTTCGAAGCTGTCTCCGATGGTGCCGTCCGGCAGGCCCAGCATCCTGTCCGCAACCGGAGATATATAGGAGCCAATGTGCTTTCTCTTGGCATTGACATCATAGCGCCAGACTATATCGGAGATCATTGAGACGACCTGCTCGTACAGGACCTTGCGGTCTTGCGCAGCTTGCTGGGCTTTTTGCAGAGCTTCCTCAGCCTTCATGCGGTCAGTGATGTCATTGCCCATGATCTTTAATGGAGATTTCAAATTGATATATCTATGCCTTTTCAATCTGTTTTCTATCGCTCAACCGCTATTGGCAGCCATCTGGCAAGCATCACGACCAATTCTCTTCTCAAGACCGGCTTGGCAATAAAATCGTTCATTCCTGCCTGAATACACTTCTCACGATCTCCATGCATAGCGAGTGCAGTCATGGCAATGATGGGAATATGTGGATTGAGTGCCTTCGATCCAAGCTGTCGGATTTGGCTCGTGGCCTCGTAACCGTCCATCTCAGGCATTTGGCAGTCCATCAATACCAGGTCGTAGGGAGTGGTCTGCAGCGCATTGACGGCCTCCCTGCCATTGGCCACAACATCCGATTGCAGCCCCATCTTGCCAAGCAACGCCTGGGCCACTTTCTGGTTTACAGGATTATCTTCCGCCACCAGGATGCGTATTTTGGGTTTAAATGATTGGGAAATTGCAGGTCTTGTCGCGATGGGATCCAGCGCTCCTGTTCCATTAATAACCATAGGCTCATCATCGACCGATATCGGCCTTGCTATCTGCTTTCCAAACACTGCTGTGAACCAGAAGGTAGAGCCTACGCCCACCTTGCTTTCCATGCCGATCTCACCACCCATTAATTCCGCCAGTTGTTTGGAAATTGCCAGACCGAGGCCAGTTCCGCCATACCTACGCGTTGTCGAACCGTCTACCTGTGAAAATGGTGAGAAGAGAATATCTTGCCGATTTTCCGGGATGCCGATTCCCGTGTCTCTGACTGAGAAATGAATTGTGGCGCTTTTTTCGTCTTCCCTCTCCAGGCCGGCGCGGATCACTATCTCACCCGTCTCGGTGAACTTCACAGCATTGCTTCCCAGGTTGACCAGAATCTGGCGCAACCTTACCGGATCTCCAAGCAAGAATGGTGGAACCTGCGGCTCCACCTGACAGCACAGCTTCAGTCCTTTCTCCTGGACACTAAAAGCCAGGAGATTTGCAGTTTCGTTCATCATGTTGCGAATATCGATGTCCAGCATTTCCATTTCCAGTTTTCGGGCTTCAATTTTTGAGAAGTCCAGTATATCGTTGATGAGTGACAGAAGCATCTCGCCACTGATATGGGCAATTTGTGCGTATTCATGTTGCTCGGCATTCAAATCCATATCCAGCAGCAGTCCAGTCATGCTGATAATGCCGTTTAATGGAGTGCGGATCTCATGGCTCATGTTAGCCAAAAATTCGCTCTTGGCAGCATTGGCCTGACGGGCTTGCTTGGCCAATTCATTTGACTGATTAATGGCAATTTCCAGATCGTGATTGGTTTGATGCAGTTTTTCCTCCATGCGCCTGCGCTCAGTAATGTCGAACAGGAAAACAGTCAGTCCGATGAAGGATCCGTCTTCTACTTTGATGGGGCTGTAGTGGTCTTCAAAATAGCGACGCTGCAGATTGTTGTCTCCATATGCCTCAACAATAACCAGGTGCTCACCAGCCAGTGCTCGGTCAAAGTTGCGCTTTGCTTTGCTGCGATCAGCGGCATTTGTAATATAGTCGAGCATATTTGCCCCGATTTCAATGTCAACCCCCCAAATGGCCCGCATAGTGTCCTTATGATTTTGATTGAATGCCAGATATCTGTACTCTTTGTCCAATGCGAAAACAACGATATTAAAGGGGCTTGCCATAATAGCCTGGAGCAATGAATTTGATTGTTGAATCCGGATCTTGGATCTCTTGATCTCCTCAAGATTCAACCTGATCTGTTCCTCAGCCCGCTTGCGCTCGGTGATATTCATAGCAACATGAACTAACCCCTGTACTGAGCCATTTGCATCTTTGACAATAGAGCTTCTCGACAGCCAGGTCTTGCCGTCCGGGGTTACGACCTCTCCTTCCTGAAAGTGTCCAGTCTTTGCCGCCTTCAATGCCGTGCATCCGGGACACGGCCCCTTGGAGCCTTGCAGGATCTCATAGCAGTAACTACCTTTTATCTGCTCCATCGACAATCCGAGAGAGGCTTGCACCGCCTCATTCACCCAGATGATACGCATGCTGCTGTCAAGGTACTCCACCGAAATATGACCCAAGCTATTTAGGATAGCCGCCTTCTCATGCTCTGACGCCCTCAAGGCCAACTCAGCCTGCCTGCGATCGGCTACATCTAAAATGATGCCCAGCAGGCCAATGAACTCTCCATTCGATTCTACCATCCGCCGACCACTTATAAATCCCCAAAAATCGCTGCCATCCCGGCTAATATAATGTCGCTGTGTAGAGACGGTATCAATCCTATTCTCCATCAATGCATGCATGCGATCTGTTCCCTCGGAGCGTTCATCCGGATGAACAAAGGAGGGATAAGTAGAGCCTATCAATGTCTGCATCGGGCAGGCAAACAGTTCTGCCAACCTCTGGTTGGCCTGAATAATTCGCCCTTTGGGATCAACGATGATGATTCCTGCAGAGGATGTCTCGAAAATAGTCCTAAGCCTCAGTTCGCTCTCCCGCAATGCTTCCTCTGCTTTCTTGCGCTGCGTGATATCATTTATAACGCCAAATACCATTTTTTTTGTGCAATCATATTCTGCCAGTGAATGAATATCAAGGATCTGTCCGTCTGATGGTCTTTTAATTTTGAATTCCATATTATACGGCTTTCCATTCAGAACCAATTCGGAAAGTTCTCTGTCGAGGAGAGTGCGGTACTCAGGTAGGGGAATCTTTTGCACATCAGCAAGCGGCCACTCATCGCCTTCCATTCCATAAATGCGCTTAGCCCCCTTTGAGGCGTGCATCATCTTTTCGTCTATTGAGAGTTCCCAGTGACCAAAACGGGCTATTTCCTCTGCTCGCATAAGGCGCTTCTTGCTTCCCTGCAGCGCTTCTTCCACCCATTTTTGCTCGGAGATATCACGAATAGATTGGATTGCTCCAACAATATTGCCGTTACAATCATAAAGAGGAGAGACAATACCCCAGAGATAGGCACCTTTACCCTGGTTGAGCTGGGGTGCAAATGCCTCGGCAGTCAATTTATTTCCTTTTCTTGCGAGAGTGATATATTTCTCTTCAAACTTCGGCAGTTTATGGAAGATCAGATCTATGAGAATCGGCCTGGCTTCACCAAGGAACGGTACTGCATAGGCATAATTGCTTTTGCCCACTATCTCCTCCTTCGGCACACCGGTCATAGTCTCAATAGCATGATTCCAGGCGAGTACCTTTCCGTCCTGACTTATGGCAAATGTTGCATCCGGCAGATAATCGAGGATATTGGCCAATTGCAGCTTTGGTTCATTGAGTTCTTCTTCTACTTGCTTGCCGTCATTGATCTCAATTGTAGAGCCAAAAATATTGATCCGGCCATCGGGCTGCCGACCGGCATGACTCCTGGAACGAACCCAAATCATGGTTCCATCAGCCTTTCGCAATCGGTATTCTGCGATTTTCTCAGTTGCAGGCATTCGCATGCTTTCGGAAAGCATCTCCTGCACGCCTTGTAGATCATCAGGATGTACATATGAAAAATATATTTGGAAGTTGTTTTTGATGGTATCTTCTGGCAAGCCCAGCATCTTGTCCGCGACCGGTGAGATGTAGGATTCAATGATCCGTTTCTGAGAATCAACATCATAGCGCCATAAGATATCATATTTCATTGAGACGACCTGTTTGAGACTTCGATTTCTGCTCTCCTCACTGCCTTATACGTCTTTCGGAAGATATTTTTATGCCGCTATATACTCTTGATCATCATCTGACTCAACTAATGCTAAGTATTTTAGCCTTCTTCCTCATGGGCATTTCGCATTTAATCTCCACCATCCCAGATGGTCATTGTATTGTTGATAGATCATTATCCCTTCGACTTTTTGGCAACATCCGGCAATAGTTCTATAAATAGTAATAAGAAGAGTAAGGGCCGTTATGCCCGTCAATCCCAAAAGGGTAAGAGTCTTAACGAAAGAAGAGCATCCGAAAGGCCCTGTTATCTACTGGATGAGTCGCGACCAGCGTGTTAACGACAACTGGGCTCTGCTCTATGCCCGGGAGCTGGCCCAAAAGCACGATTCTTCTCTGGTGGTGGCATTCTGCCTGGCTCCCCAGTTTATGGGTGCGACCGGCAGACAGTATCGTTTTCTGCTGCAAGGTCTAAGAGAGGTGGAAATGAACCTGCAGGCCCTGAATATTCCCTTTTTCCTTCTCCTGGGCGATCCCGGCAGAGAGATGGCATGCTTGCTGAGTGAAATCGGCGCTGGAGCTTTGGTAGGCGACTTTTCTCCTCAGCGCCGTAGCCGGGAATGGAAGAGCGCTCTTGCCGGTGAGATGGCGATTCCCTTTTACGAGGTAGATGCCCATAACATCATTCCCTGTTGGGTTGCCTCATCCAAACAGGAATGGGCAGCCTACAGCTTCCGTCTCAAGGTGAACCGTCTTCTCTTTGAATTTCTCGATGAATTCCCGGCCTTACAGGAGAGAGCGCAAATGAATTCTCCCCCCATGAATAGAATTATCGAGAATGATTGGGGGGCCGCGCAAAGGAGTCTCAGAGCAGATGCCTTGTCGCAGGCAAATTGGATTGTGCCGGGAGAGGCGGCGGCCATGAAGCAACTGGACCGTTTCCTGGATCTTAAGCTGGACGGTTATGAAAAGGATAGAAATGATCCCAATATTGATGGTCAGTCCGGCCTTTCTCCCTACCTGCACTTCGGCCAGGTCTCATCCCAGCGTGTCGCCCTAGAGGTTTTAAGGAGCCGTAAAGACATCGGTGCATTTTTAGAGGAGCTGGTAGTGCGAAGAGAATTATCAGATAATTACTGCAACTACAATCAGCACTATGATGATATGCAGGGCTTTCCCGCCTGGGCAAGAACGAGCCTTATTGAACATGAAAAGGACAGAAGAGAATATCTCTATGCTCTGCAAGAACTGGAGAATGCCCGCACCCATGACGACCTGTGGAATGCAGCCCAGCAGGAGATGGTTCGAACAGGAAAGATGCACGGCTACATGAGGATGTACTGGGCCAAAAAGATTCTGGAGTGGACGGAGTCGCCCGCGGCGGCCCAAACCGCAGCGATCTACTTGAACGACCGGTATGAACTGGACGGCAGAGATCCCAATGGATATACGGGAATTGCCTGGAGCCTGGGAGGCCTTCATGATCGAGCCTGGAAGGAAAGGGCGATCTTCGGCAAGGTGAGATATATGAACTTCAATGGCGCAAGAAGAAAATTCGATGTGCAGGCTTACATTGAAAAATGGGTGCGACAATGAATAACAATAATGTTCAACCAGGCATCTGGTATTATGGTCTGGCCGTTCTGATAATATTCATAGGATTTGCGGCATTTGCCGGGTCCATCTACGACGGCATAAGCAACGCAGAACGCGGCCTATTGCAGATGTTGGTTCCGGGAGAATCTGACCTGTTTCTCAGAGAGCCGGGCGAATACACAGTCTTCTATGAGAACAACAGCTACTTCGGCGGGAAGTTCTACCGTACGGATGAGCCGATATCTGGTCTGGAGGTATATGTGCGGGAAAAAGCCACCGGCCAATATTTGGCTACCTATCCGGCAAAAAGCGATTTCACCTACAGCCTGGGAGGACGAAGCGGTCGATCCATAATGGCATTTAGCATTGAGCGTGCCGGCAGCTATCAGGTTAACGCCTCGTATTCAGAAAGGAATGGGCCTCAAGCGGTACTGGCTATTGGAAAAGGAATGGTTGAGGGACTTTTCTCATCGATCCTGATCTCCCTGGCGGCACTCTTCGGATCCATCGCTATTGCAGCTGTAATTACCTTTGTTACCTATAGCAGAAGAAAGAAAGCATTTCTAAGGCTAAAAGAAGATGAGCGGAAAATAAAGGGACTTTCCTGACAGTATCTCAGCTGATCTTCTACCATCCGTTGTAGTGCACCCTCTCTTCCCTTAATCTCTTGGGCGCAGCAGGTGCTTCATTAGGGTATCCCAGCGCTACCAGGGCAAATGGAGTTACCTCCTCAGGCAGACCCAGAAGCTTGCGAAAAGCCTCTACCCGGTCGTTCATGGGATAAATTCCAACCCAGACCGCGCCCAGCCCCTGGGCATGCGCAGCCAGCAATAGATTCTCCGTCGCGGCTGAGCAATCCTGTACCCAGAAATTTGGGTACTTTTCCAAAGACGAGTCGCCGCAGACCAAGATCGCTAGAGGCGCCTGCCGGCACATGGAAGCGGTGGCACAAATATTTGGCACCTTATCGAGAAACTCGCGTTCATCCAATACGATGAACTGCCAGGGCTGCTCGTTTCCGGCAGAAGGGGCAAACATGGCCGCCTCCAGGAGATTCCTCAACATCTCACTGGTAATCGGCTTATCCAAAAACTTCCTTATGCTACGGCGGGTCTTTATTGCTTGCAGGGTTTCCATAGACAACACCTTCAATTCCATAAGATATGTTTGGCATGATCTTATAATCTATGCCTGCTCTCATCAAATTTTATCCGGAAAGATTTATCTCATGAGATGTCAACGCCTCTTAGACCTCGATTTGGGAATGTGAGTGCATGGATCTACTCGGAATAGCGGCCCTTGCGGCTCCCTTTGTGGCTAAGGGAGCAGAAGTATTTTCGAAAACCGTTGGAGAGAAGCTGGGAGGTCTGGTAGGTGATCTTTCCCGGTCGGTCGCAGACAGGTTCAAAGGCGACGCCAGCGCCCAGCAGGCTTTGGCCGGCGCCCAGGAAAAGCCGGATTCAAAGGCAAGGCAGGCTGCCCTGCAGGCGGTCATAGCCGAAAAGATGGGCGAGGATGCTGATTTTGCAGAGGTGATCCAGAGGCTTGTTGATGCCATCAAGAAAGAGGGCGCAGGATCGGCATTCGACCAGCGGGGGCAGACGGTTCACGGTCCTCAGACCAATATTGCCGGAGGCGTGCAAGGAGCTGTATTTTCCGGCCAATTCAAGGGACCTATGTCAATGGGTGGAGACGCAATTGACTTTCGAGGCTCGAAAGGAGCGGTTATTAGGCCAAGCGGCTCAGTCAGCCAGCATTTCGGAGATACAATAATCAGCCATTCCAGGGCAAAAGAATCCCCCGAAAATCATAAAAATTCTAAAAAGATTAAGGTTCTCTTCCTGGCTTCAAATCCCAAAGGCACTACACCATTAGAGCTTGATAGAGAGATCAGAGAGATCACAGAAAAGATCAGAGCGGCAGAGTACCGTGATTCAATAGACCTCATATCCGCCTGGGCAGTTCGTCCCGATGATTTGCTGCAACTGCTCAACCAGCATAAGCCACAGATTGTGCATTTCAGTGGACACGGCAGCCAATCTGGCGAGATAATTTTAGTGGATAGTCGGGGAGAGCCAAAGCCAGTAAATCCCAGAGCGATAAAGGCACTATTCCAGACGCTGAAAGGCGACATCCGAGTAGTGATTCTAAATGCATGCTATTCCAAAATACAGGCCGAAGCCATTATCCAGGTGATCGATTGTGCCATTGGCATGAACGATGCAATCGGAGATGAGGCTGCAATTGCCTTTGCTGCCTCTTTCTACCGGGCCATAGGTTTTGGGCTATCGATTAAGCAGGCTTTTGATCAAGGGATCGTCGTTCTGCTCCTTGAGGGGATACCGGAAGAGAGCAAACCAGAATTACTGGTCAAGAAGGGAGTCGATCCCGAAAAGATCGTGCTCATAGCTCCTGAGAATGAGTAGACCTCGATGAGGGATTAAAAGATCAAGCGGGAGGAGTTAAATTTTGGATTTCAGGGATGCTAAAGGGCCGGTTGTAAATCCCTCTGGGAATGTAGAGCAGCAATTCGGAGATAGAAATTATTTTATTATCCCAAAACCTGATGAACCCACCCGGCTTCCTTTCATCCCGGAACCGCCCTCAGATTTCACAGGCCGCAATGATGAGCTGAATGAGCTTTTAGCGGAGTATTCAGCCGGTAAGAACATCATCGGCCTGCGTGGCATCGGGGGCGTTGGCAAGACGGCTCTTGCTCTCAAGCTCGCCGAATCACTCAAAGATCGCTACCCAGACGGCCAGATCATGGTGGATATGATGGGCACGACCAATCCCATCTCTCCCATGGAGGCAATGGCCTATGTCATCCATTCTTATCATCGCAACGAAAAGATTCCAGAAAGCGATTCTGAAGTCAAAGACAGATATCTTGAGGTCCTTAATGGCAAGCGCGTCCTGCTCCTTCTGGATAATGCTCTGGACGATAAACAGGTCATCAAGCTGATTCCTCCCAAGAGCTGCGCTCTTCTCATCACCTCCCGCAGGACCATCAAAATACCCGGCCTCTTCAAAAAGGACCTGGACGTCATGAAGCCAGGTGAAGCTCTGGAGCTGCTGTTCAATGTCTGCTGCCCTGCAAAGCAAGATAAGTCACCCGGAGAGGACCCTGCCTGGCCTGAGATTGCCAGCCTCTGCGGCTTTCTGCCGCTGGCCTTAAGAGCTGCCGGAAGCTATCTGGCCAATTCCGAGGACATCAGCCCGGAGAAATATGCTCAGGAGCTGAAGGACGAGCACACCAGGCTTGAGATGATCGGCGAGCAGGGCGTGGAGATGAGCGTTGACGCCAGCTTCGGCCTAAGCTTCCAGAGGTTTGCTGCTGCTGTGCAGAAGACTTTTCTCGATCTGTCAGTCTTTCCGGCTGACTTCGATGCCCAGGCTGAGGAGCAGATCTGCCTGGATGATATGCACAGGAATTTGAGTGAGCTGGTGCGATGGAGTCTCGTAGATTACAGGTCTCATGATCGGGATTACGGGCGCTACAGGGTGCACGACCTGGCACGCCTCTTTGCCTCAGCCCGTCAGCCGGATGAATCGAGGGAGATCATTGCTGCAAGGCATTCCTCTTACTACAAAGATTTGCTAGCTGCAGCCGATGACCACTACCTGCAGGGAAGCGAAGGAATCCTAAAGGGTCTTGCGCTCTTTGACAGAGAGGTAGTGAATATCAACGTCGGTTATGCCTGGTCCTGTAAGAGCTTGGAGGCAAGCTCTCAGGCAGCGAACCTTTGCATGGGCTATCCTGATGCTGGAGTTTATGTGATAGGTTTGCGCCTCCATCCGAATCAGAGGATTTCCTGGCTTGAAGAAGCCTTGAAAGCCGCCCGAAAGCTGAGGAATAGGGGCATGGAAGGAGCTGCGCTGGGCAACCTGGGCAATGCCTACGCCGACCTGGGCGACGCCCGTAAGGCCATCGAGTACTACGAGCAGCACCTGACCATAGCCCGCGAGATCGGGGACCGAAGGGGCGAAGGAGCTGATCTGGGCAACCTGGGGCTGGCCTACGCCGCCCTGGGCGACGCCCACAAGGCCATCGAGTACCACGAGCAGCACCTGACCATAGCCCGCAAGATCGGGGACCGAAGGGGCGAAGGAAATGCGCTGGGCAACCTGGGGCTGGCCTACGCCGCCCTGGGCGACGTCCACAAGGCCATCGAGTATTATGAGCAGCGCCTTGTCATCGCCCGCGAGATCGGGGACCGAAGGGGCGAAGGAAATGCGTTGGGCAACCTGGGGCTGGCCTACGCCGACCTGGGCGACGCCCACAAGGCCATCGAGTACCACGATCAGGCGCTGGCCATTGATCGTGAGATCGGGGACCGAAGAGGCGAGGGAGCTGATCTGGGCAACCTGGGCCTGGCCTACGCCGCCCTGGGCGACGCCCACAAGGCCATCGAGTACTACGAGCAGCACCTGACCATAGCCCGCGAGATCGGGGACCGAAGGGGCGAAGGAAATGCGTTGGGCAACCTGGGGCTGGCCTACGCCGACCTGGGCGACGCCCACAAGGCCATCGAGTATTATGAGCAGCGCCTTGTCATCGCCCGCGAGATCGGGGACCGAAGGGGCGAAGGAAATGCGCTGGGCAACCTGGGCAATGCCTACGCCGACCTGGGCGACGCCCACAAGGCCATCGAGTACTACGATCAGGCGCTGGCCATTGCCAAAGAAATCGTGGATAAAAGGAATGAAGGTGCTTGGCTGGGCAACCTGGGCCTGGCCTACGCCGCCCTGGGCGACGCCCATAAGGCCATCGAGTACTACGAGCAGCGCCTTGTCATCGCCCGCGAGATCGGGGACCGAAGGGGCGAGGCATTAACATCCTGGAACCTGGGTCTCGCATATGAGAAATCAGGAGATCTCAAGCAGGCTGCTGAAATGATGCAAATATGCGTAGACTATGAAAGGGAGATCGGACATCCGGATTCAGAAAATGATGCCAAGCATCTGGAAGCCCTCAGGGCCAAGTCCAGGAATGGAGAATAAATGCCTGCCATTTCCATAGAATCTGCAATCATCCAACAATTGAATCGAAATATTGAGTAAGAAGAATCTTGCCAAAGTTAGACCGCCTTGATCTTTTTAATGAGAAAGCTTTAACAATCGTTATCAGACGGGCACATTCAAAGCTTCGGATAAACTTAAGTAGCATTATGCCAGGATTGCTAGCGGATCAACCTTACATTACAGTGAGAATTATGGGGCATGATAGATTTGGCACCTTTTATCGAGATACGGGATCTAACAGTTCGATTCGGTGATGTTGTAGCTCTCCGCAATATAAACCTGGTTATAGGTGAGGGCGAATCAGTGGGAATCTTGGGCAGAAGCGGCTGCGGCAAGAGCGTCTTGATGCATGTCTTGCGCGGTGTGGAGTCATTTCCCGGCATGAGCGGAAGCGTGATATTTCATGTGGCCAGATGCGAGAAATGCCGTCACGTAGAGCTGCCTGGCCGTGCCGGAGAAAAATGCAAATGCGGCGGAGTTCTTAAACCAATCGATGCTGATTTTGTGGCTTTGGACATAAACGATCCGCTTCGGCGTGACATTGTAAACCGAATCGCCATTATGCTGCAGAGAACCTTTGCTCTATATGGCGATGAGCGTGTGATAACAAATGTCATGCGGGCCGTAGAGGAGAGAGGAGAGTCCATGAGCGTTCACCGTGCTGCCGACCTTTTGGATGAGGTAAATCTTTCCCACAGGCTGATGCATGTGGCCAGAGAGCTGTCCGGTGGAGAAAAACAGCGCGTCGTCCTGGCCCGCCAGCTCGCCAAGTCGCCTATGGTATTGCTGGCCGACGAGCCGACTGGAACACTCGATCCGTCAACGGCCAAAGTCGTGCATGAATCCATCAAGCGTGCCGTCCGGGACTTCAATATGACCCTGATCATCACCAGTCACTGGGAAGATGTCATGGTCGAGCTGACAGATAGAGCTATTTTGCTGGATGGCGGAGAGATCAAAGCAGAAGGCAAACCCAAAGACATCGCAGCTATGTTCCTGGCCATGGCCGGAACGCTCGGCAAGCGAGAAGATGTGGAAATGGGTGAGCCGATAATCAAAGCCGGCAACCTGGCTAAGAGATATATCAGCATAGACCGGGGCGTAGTGAAAGCCGTGGATAGAGTCAGCCTGGAAGTGAAAGAAGGCGAAATCTTCGGTCTGGTTGGCGTTTCCGGCGGCGGCAAGACCACTCTTTCCAAGATGGTAAGCGGAATTATCACACCTACCGATGGCAGCATCTTCGTGCGGGTAGGAGACGACTGGGTGGATATGGCAGTACTCGGATCTAACGGTCGCGGGCGAGCCACCAAATACATCGGCATTCTTCATCAAGAGTATACACTTTACCCCTCCCGAAGTGTCATAGAAAACCTGACCGAGGCCATTGGCCTCTCCCTGCCGTTCGAGCTGGCGGAGAGAAAAGCCATTCATACCCTGGAGACGGTGGGATTCACAGAGGAACAGGCAGAAGCAGTATTGTCCAAGATGCCGGATGAGCTCTCTGAGGGAGAGAGACATCGCGTGGCCATGGCACAGGTATTAATAAAAGAGCCGAGAATAGTGATCCTGGATGAGCCCACGGGCACTATGGATGCCATTACCAAGATCGAGGTTACGCGGTCTATCCTTAATGCTCGCCAGGAGCTGGGAGAGACATTTGTCATCGTCAGCCACGACATGGACTTCGTGAAAAATATCTGCGACCGAGCCATGCTTATGCGCGACGGGCAGGCGATTTTCACCGGTCTTCCCAGCGAGGTCTTAGCCAAGATCACGGAAGAGGAAGAGAAGGAGATGCTGGGGAGTTAATTTGAGAGTCTTCGTTGATGGCAGAGAGATTGAGCTATTGCCCGGGGCGCTACTATCCGATGCTCTGGGCAAAGCCTGCGTCCATCCTGCGAATGGCGCAATAATAGGAATTGTCAGAGGTCGCGGTGAGAAGAGCCTCCAGACCAATTCCTATTGGCTTAACACCACCAAGGGTAAACTGAGAATAGAGCTAATTGATAACGATCTGCAGAGGATCTGGCACGAGAACATAGAACAGATATCAAGATCAACCGTTAGATGGGCATCCCCTGATGGCGTGGCCTTCGGGTCGTTTGCCTCAACCATCTCTTTTGAACGCGACGCAAGGGAATATAACCGATGGGAGGTAGTTCTCGGCGCAGCCGGATTTGACAGAGAGAATACCCAGATCATATTCATAAGGAGAAGGCATACGGCAGCCTACGGCACACCAAAGAGCGGTGGTGTGCTGGGCCATGTTGTGGGCGGCAAAAATACTCTCGATCGGCTGCAATCAGGCGACGAAATATTGAGCATAGAGCCCATTGTAGAATGGCAGGATATAACATCAAAACAGGCTACAACCGATCTGGCCTTGCCCATCGAAGAGGGAATGGAGATATTCACGCATATTAGGGCCGAGCTGATAGAAGAGGCCCCGGTTGGCGCGGAATTCTTCCTGGCCTTGACCCGGAACGGCACCTTCAAGGTTGATTCGGTCTCCAGTTCATATGTTTCATCTGATCAATTGCTCACCGTTCCCATAATCTTCGAGCATCGCGAGCCTCGCCTGGAAGGATTGGTGACGGTAAGAACGAGCGGACGAGGTTTGGGTAGGATATTCATCTACAAACAGGATCGGACCTCGAATCCGGGCCACTCTGCCGTGGCAAGGATCACATCCGGAATGGATATGATAAAACTGGCAGGCCAAGGCCAGTTGATAACAGTCGAGGTCTTACCGAAGCGTATCATGCTTATGGGCAGCAGCCTCAAAGATGCCTTGAAAGAGATGCAGGAACGAGAGATCGAGGCAGAGGTGGAAGGATACGAAGGAGTGGATGCAGTAGTGGTTAAGCAGGAGCCTGGGGAGACAATGTCGATCCTAAAGCACAAAAAAGTGCGCATCTTTTCTATTCCCGCCTCCCGGCTGGTCTCGGTCCAGCTTTACGATGATCTGGCACCCAAAACCCTGGACTATTTCCGGCATGTAACAGGCCTTAAGGAGCGGCCTGTGGGCCCCTTGCCGGTCTATTTTGTCTATGAGAATACTCTGCTCTTCAAGCCGGAAATTGAAGCCGTAAATCTAAAGGATCTGCTGCCGGAAAATAAGCCAACCGGACCTGTGCCTGCCGGTTCTATCGCCGTCTCCAACCAGGTTTCCAAGAAGATAGGCCTGGTGGGAATGAAGCTCGTGGACGATAAGCGCTACGGTCCTTCGGGTGAGAAGTTTGAGGCGACGAACGTTATCGGCCGGGTACTGGATCCGGAGAAGCTAAAAGATGTCTCGGAAGGGGAGACGATTTACATCAAGGAGGTGAGATGATGTTGGTCACTAAATACGTGATAACATCTTCTGAGTCGAATATCCTTCCCTCAGATATCGCCATGAAGATCTACGGTTCGAAGTACGAAGTTACCGTCAAGGAGACCTGCTTTGGCGTCGTCATAAACGGCGAAGAAGATGTAATAAATGCGCTCATAAAAGAGATCCGGGCTCTTGACCCTGCCGGCATATTCATCAAAGACAGGGGGTTTCCGCCGGGCGATCCCAGGCGCTGCCGAGGTCGCAGAGGTGGCGGAGCGAGGCCTGGATTTTATATGATCGAATCCGAGTCAAAGATGTTGCCTATGATCTCCAGGGCACTGGCGTCTGTTGGCGAGGTCCCGGCAATTCCTGAAAAGAAGAAACCTCTTGCCATCAAGAGGCTGGAAGAGATAATAAAGAATGGTTTATCCTGAGGTAAATCAATGGCAAAAGTTATAGTTTATCCTCCCACCAGCATGATACTCTCCGACCTTGTGGAGAGGATGGGCCACAAGGCGCTTGTGGTTCCACAGGCCGTTCGCAATCTCGTCACGGCAAATGAGATTGATTCGCCACCTTTGAATGTCACTCCCGAGGAGCCTAAGAAGGGACTACGTTATGCAGCTGTAGATGTCCCTTCGGGCGTGCGTGGCCGGATGGCCCTCATCGGACCGATCATAGAAGAGGCCGAGGCTGCGATCATTGTAGAAGATCCGGGATGGCTGACCGGTTGTGCGGGCTGCTCTCGAACTAATGAGCTGGTGAGGCTGCTCATCAGGACAAAAGGGGTTCCAGTGCTCGACTTATCTTATCCCACAAATGATCCGGAAGCTATAGTATTTGTGCAGAAGATCAAGGCCTTTTTAGGGGGCTTAAAATGATCCGCATTGCTCAGCTATCCTGCGGTTCGGAGTACAGCGGCATTCAGCAAGAGATTGAACGCGCTGCGCAAACGGTAGGGGCAAAGATCGTCTATCCGGAGGTATCATTGGATGATATCCTCAACGTTGAGAACACGTTTGGCGTTTCCGTCTCCTCTGGCGACCTCAACTTAGCCATGGCTCGGGCGGTTCGCATTGTGCAAAATCCAGATCTTGCCGATGCCGTAATTGTCATGACCTGCTTTCGCTGCGCCGAGGCTGCCATCATTCGATCGGAGATCAGAAAGTATATTCATGAGCACTCCAAGATTCCTGTCTTAAGCTACTCCTTCACAGAGAGGACGACGGCGGAGACGCTCCTCACCAGGATGGAAGCATTGGTTACTACCGTCAAGTTCCGTGGTCTCCTGGCTCGAGAGAAACAGAAGGGCCTTACCGCGGGAATCGACTCCGGTTCCACCACTACCAAGTCGGTGATTATGCGGGATAATGTTGTGATAGGCACCGGCTGGGTTCCCACTAATGAAGTCTTGAAGAGCGCCGAGGATGCGCTGCAAGGTGCCCTTAAAATGGCGGGCGTGGCGAAAGAAGATATCGCCGCCATTGGCGTGACCGGCTACGGGCGCTTTTTAGTGGGCAAACACATAAACGCCAAGCTTGTCCAGGAGGAGATCACCGTCAACTCCAAGGGCGCTGTATTTTTGGCAGACGCCCAGAAGGGGCCGGCAACAGTCATTGATATCGGCGGCATGGACAATAAAGCCATATCCGTGCAGGACGGCATTCCGGGCGGCTTTACCATGGGCGGAATATGCGCCGGAGCCTCGGGAAGGTTCCTGGAGCTGACGGCAAAGCGGCTTGGTGTCGACATCACACAGCTCGGAAAGCTGGCGCTTAAAGGTGACTATAAAAATGTGGCCATGAACAGCTACTGCATAGTCTTCGGCACGCAAAGCCTGGTCAACAGCCTTGCCCTGGGCTGCAAACCGGAAGATGTGGCTATGGCCGCCTGCCATTCTGTGGCCGAGCAGGTCTATGAGCAGCAGCTTCAGGAAGTGGAGGTTAAGGAGCCGGTGATCATGGTAGGCGGCACCTCTCTCATAGAAGGACTTCCCAGAGCCATGGAGGAGCTTCTCCATGTCAAAGTGACGGTTCCCAAGTACGCCCAGTACATCGGAGCGGTAGGCGCTGCATTGCTCGTTTCGGGGCTGCTGGAGGACTGAGATGGACCCAATGGAGGTCTTCAAGATTGAGGTCACAGGCCAGGAGGAGTTTGCTGCCCGGAAATATCGCGAACTCATCATGGACATCTTGCAGGACCTCGGCCTCATCCGGTCCATCGGCAGGCTTTATGTTTATGTGGACATACTTAAGCCGTACTTTGCAGTATACGGACTTCTTCGCTCAGGAATTCCGCCGCTGACCGTCAAGAATGTGGGGGACGTGCTCCGAGTTGCCGGCGGCTATCAGATTAAGATCAATGATGAGGAGCATATGGCTGATCTGCTTCGGGTGCTGTGGGAGCGCTATGGAAGAGAAAGAGTAGAGCAGCCGGCAAGGGACATTGTGATCATAGCTTCGGATACCTCGCCTTCCGAGCTGATGGTTGCCGACCTGGAGGCGGAGTTCCTGCAGGATCTTACTGATGCTCTGGTGAGAGTGGCACCGGAAGGCTTTCGCAATAGGCGCAACATAATGACCAAAGACAGCTTTCTCTTTATAGCTGCTGAGGAGAGCTTGACTCCTGAAATGGTATCTGAGATCAAAGCAAAGATCCGGGAGATGGAAAATGCTTGAGCCTGTGATGTTCACGGGAGGATTGTACAAGCACGATCTGGTCGTGGAGCTTGTAGAAGATCTGGGTGGCTATATTCTGCAAAAGAATGTGACGCAGACCGAGATCATCCTTCTGATATTGGTTCCCAGCGAAGATTTGGCTGCGCTGCAGCAACTTGCCAAGGAGCTACGCGGAGAGCTGGTGCGAGCGCCGCTGGCCGGAACCGAGGTGGCGGTGGTAACGCCGACATTGGCCATTCATCACTTGCCTCATTCCGCTTGCGACATAGCTGAGTACCTTCGCCGTCATGGCTCCAAGACCAATATGCTGGGACTGGCCAGAGGCGTTGGTCGCGAGATCGCCCAGATCAATGAGTATGAAACCGCACTCATAAATGAGCATGATGCCGCCGTATTCATCTTCGGCAACTTCCGGGAGTGTATCACGAAAAAAGAGAGCCTTTACCGCAACATCAGCGTCCCGGTGGTGGTTACGGGCGGGCCGGAGATCGAGTCCAAAGACCTGCCCTATGCCTTTGAGTATGTCTCTTCAATCGGGCGGGTGGCTCACCGGGCCCGCAAGGCTACGGAGATTGGATCTCTAGACAGGATCGTCGACGCGGTAGGCAGAGCTCTGGATAAGACCAGGGCTGCCATCGCCAAGGATCCGCTCACCACCTCGCCGCCTCGAGTCATGGATGCCGTGCGTGAGCAGGTGCCGGATATAGAGTTCTCCTATTCGCCGCTGCCCATAGCCCTCAATCTGAACGGTGTGCGGGTGAAGCTGCCCTTCGATGCTTACAAGGATGCAGTAAAAGCTGTGACCTTCGACGAGGGAGTGAAGCTTGGCGAAATTGCTACCATCAAGCCATCGCGGATGAAAGATTATATACTTGTGAGAATACTGTCCGCTTCTGAAACCGGGTTTGTCTTCTAAGCCTGGGGAGATGGAGTGGTCATGAGCTTCGAAGATGATCTGGACGCCATACTGGTCAAGGGTAAGGAGAAGGCAGCAGAGGATATTCTAAGATCGGTGGAGAGCACTTACGGTGAGGTTCCTTACGTTTTTCAGTTCATGCAGGATAATCCGGAGATTCTCATCACCAAGGTGCTGCACAACAATGCCATCCAAAGGAGTTCTTCTCTGGATGCCAAGACCATCGAGCTGATCTCGGTTGCCGTGTCGGCTGCCATGAGATGCAGCCACTGCCTGAAGCTGCACATTCGCATCGCTTCTAATCTGGGCATTCCGGATGACCAGATTGCGGCCGCCGTATTTTTGGCAGGAAACCTGGCCTCAGCCAGTGTGCTGGCCACAGCTACCCGTCATTTGGATAGCGAACGAGAGGTCTGCCGGGTCTGCGAGATCGGAAGCGGCGCCTGCGAGATTCATGAGGAGAACAAAGATTAGGTCTGTTGCTTTATATATGAGAATCTCGCTAATTGATGTAATTGATGTGCGTGCGATAGTCAACGAAAATTTTCCGGGATGAGTGTAGCGAGTCAGAGTCCCGCCGTATCCGGAGCTTGCGTGCCAGGCCAGAGCGGCCACACGCCCACCTGCTCACGCGCGCAGGAGCCTGAAAACAGATGATCTTGGGCGACCTCATTGCTACTAGGGTCGAATGTTAGACAGCAAGTGCCTAAGCGATGGACAAGATCAACAAGCTAACTGGGGAGGAAGCACAATCAACATTGAAGGTTGGTCTATCGACCACCATTCCCTATGAAAATGCCGGACAAGGCACCATTAACAATTTATCCGATGACTATATCAGAGACCGGCCTTAGTTTGTACAATACCCCATTCCAGGGTCCGCAAAGATATTGGCTGGAAAAGTAAATATGATACAAGCTCATAAACCTCTCTGAATGCCTAATTTCCTTGTCCTTCTGGAAGGTGCCTGGCTGGTAAGAGATGTCAAGACTGAGGATGACGCCATCGGTGTGGCCATCTCGGAAGCCGGCAAGCGGTTGAATCAGAGAAAGATGGACTTCGTCGAGGTGGAGACGGGCCAATGGGACTGCCCGGAGTGCGGCGAACCTTTGCCCGGCGTATTTCTCGTCGCCAACACCGCCCTGGTGGCGCTGCTCTTTGAGATCAAGATCTTTAATGCAGAGAGTGAGGAGCATGCCGGGCGCATAGCCAAATCCTCAATTGGAAAGGCCCTGGGAGCCATACCCCTGAACGTGCTGGAGACGACTCTGATAGATTAGCCTCTTTTTTAGAAAATGTCTAACTTTTCTTGCGGGAACTCTTTGGGCTTGGCTTTGTAGCAGTCTTGGCTGCAGATTTGTCTGTTCCCAGTCCCAGCGCTTTGGCCAGCTCCCTGAGATCTCTTTTGCCTGGCTTTGCCGCTTTTGATCTCCAGGGCATTTGCAGCATCTCTTGATTTGCATTAATCTGCGTCTTACTAGGTCGTGATTTATTCAGGTGAGTTTTATCCATCTTCCAATCCGCGACCTTCTTCAAAATTATCTCTCTGCCCTCATTTGCGTCCACCAGTATCAAATCCTCTCTCACCCAATCCGGCAAGAATTCATTGACACTTCCCGGGCTGTTATCCCCAAACCTGCGATCGCAAAACAGGATCACGCCTCTTTCCAATTCAGAGCGAATGACTCTGCCGGCTGCTTGCAGTCCGCGGTTGACTGCCGGCAGGGTATAGGCAATGAGCATTCCTTTGGCCCGGCCATACTTCCTGGTATAGTAGCTGTTGATCTCTTTTTGAATCTCATCGTATGCAGCCAGGGGCAGTCCAACCACAGCCACGCCGTTTAGTGCCTCGCCCTTGTAATCAATTCCCTCTGCCAACTTTCCACCGCTTACACCTGTTAAGACGCCGCCGCCTCGACCTGCCAGGCGGAAGAATTCCTGCAAGATAGAAGGGACTTCTTCGCTGCTTCGGGGCTCGATGCATAGCTTCTTCCCCGCCTTTTGGCAGGAGGTGAGACATACTTCCCGGTAATTGTTCATCATTGGATAGGAGGTAAAGAAGATAGCCACACTGCCGGGAACGCATTCGATTATAGATCTTATGTGCCCGGATATCTCCTCCCTGTTATCCGCATCTTCCCTGATGTCGAGCTGCGTCGTCGCCTTTTTTGCAGCCATTAGCAGACGGTTTTCTTTGGGGAAGGGATTGGGCAGGCTCAGTTTTTGTGCCCTGTTCTCTTCTCCCAGGCAGTACAGCTCATAGGCCTCCAGGGGCGAGAATGTGCCGGAGAGCATAATAGTCGCATTGATGTTGTCGGTTATACGCCGGATGTTGATGGCCGGATCGATATTATTGACCTCGAGACGCGCAAATTTCTGGCCGCCGGATCCGCTCACAATGATCTTTCTCTGATAGGACGGATCTTTTTCCGCGCTCTCAACATCCATGAGGTAAAGCAGTACCAGTGCGAGACTGGGCTGAATGTCGCCCTGTAGGTTCTCGCGATCGCCTTCCGCCAGATTAAGGTCGGCTACGGCTACGGCAACATCTGAAAAATTGGATAGTGCTTCATCAATATCTTCAATACCATTGTAAAGGAAGGTGCGAAATAGATCCGCATCCAAAAGAGCCTCACTTTCTTGCATCCTCTCCTGCTTGCTCTGCAGAAATTTCCTCAACCTGGGAAGAAGCATGCGGATGACTCTTATTCCCTCCCTTCTCCAGGAAGCTTTTTCTCGCGTCTCTTCCAATCTGGCCTGGCCGAGGGTTCCTTCGAACTTCTCTACCTCTTTTTCCGCCATGTCAATCATGCGCATGGAAAGAAGTCGCGAGTTCATGGCCCGGACGCCGTCACCAAGGTTATGCGCCTCATCTATGATCAGGGTGACCTTTTCTGATTCCATCTCCAGCCATTGAAAGATAATGTCCTGAAAGTCCGGGGAGAAGAGATGGGAATAATTCATAATAACTATATCGCAATTTTTTGCATAAAGGCTCTGAATCTCGTAAGGACAGATTCCCCGGCAGGATTCCAAAAGGCGGGATGGTGGCGTGATCGTCTTTTTCAAGCTCTCCACTACATCCAGAGCAATACCTGATCGCCGGAAATGGACTGTGCCGTTGAGATCGAAGCCCTCTCTGCTTCTCAGGTAGTAGGGACAGAATGTTCTGTAGCCGGGCTCCTCCTCAGGAATACTGTCGAGGGCAGGGTCATAGATGCTTGCGTTGCTCTTGCCGATCCTTGAGGAGACATAATTCTTGGTCCACTCTTTTAGCCTTGAGCAGCCGGCATAGACGCTCTCTTTGCGAAATTCATCCTCCAGGGGACAGATCTTCTGCTTGCCTACCATATAGGCTATCTCCGGCCTGTGCCTGGTCTTTGACCAGATCTTGCTAATTTCTTCGATATAGATATCGATCTGAGATACAGTTCGCACGGCCACGATGGTCTTTCCTGGAGCGGCAGCTAAGACCGAGCAGATGCAGCTTGTCTTCCCTGTGCCGGTGGGCGCGTCTATCATCAGAACGCCGTGGCCACCTTTGCTCACAACTTCATAGACCGCGTCCAACATTCTATCCTGGTAAGGCCGGAGGGAATCATAGGGGAAATAGTCCAGGTACACGTGAGAATGATAATACTAGGAAGAGATAAATGCTCTCCACAGGGTGAAAATGAAATGTGATATAGAAAAGTTAAAATTGTATTGGAGACTTGGTTGATAAAGGGAGCACACGAGGTGGGGATTATGAAGCGGATCATAGTAATCTTATTAATGCTCTTGGCAGCGGCAGAACTTCTCATTGCGGCGGCATTGTCGAGTGGTTCCGGCTTTGCAGGCATCATCGATCCGGCGGGTGCTGTCGTCTCAACGCCGGGAACAGATACCAAGAAGGTAGAGGATAAATTGGCTGATGCTTTGGCAAGGCTGGATTCCTGGAAGAAGGCCCTGGCAAAAGAGAAGATAGAACCGGTTGTCGGCAATACAGATCAAACTAATTTGACTCAATACAATTCAACGTCAGGCAACTCAACTTTGGACAATGATAGCATCATCATCCCACCAGGCAATTCTTCCCTTCTCAATGATGCAAATAGCCCTGCAGGCCTACAAAATGTTGGTTCCAGCTCCGAAGGAAGGTTCAAAGGCTACTACGGAATGACTGCTTCCCGGCATGAGATGGGCAAAAGCGGCATAAATTCCCACACCTTCTTGAGCGGGAACTTTGAGATGGACAAGACCGTTAAATTCCAGGATCAGGGAATCGATTAAGTTGGAGTTGGAAAATGAAGTTATCTCTTATCCTTTTTTTCCTCATCTTTTCCCTTTGCTTTTCAGCCACAGCGCTAGCGTTAGAGCCTCTGGAAGAGTGGAATTTAACCTTTGGAGGGCAGTATTCTGATGGCGCCTGGTGTTTGCAGGAGACGGAGGACGGCGGCAATATCCTGGTGGGAAATTGTGCGTCCAGGGGCGAAGGAAGCGATCTCTTCCTGATCAGGACCGACAACATGGGAAAATACATCTGGAGCCGGATTTGGGGTGGATCGGCAGAGGACGTGGGATACTTCGTGCAAGAGACGAGAGACGGCGGATTTATTGTTACGGGGAGCACAAAATCCTATTCCATGGGCGAGGAGCTGCTATGGCTGGTCAAGACAGACAGCAGCGGCAACATCAGCTGGGAGAGGACCTTTGGAGGATTTGTATCTTCTTCAGGGGATGGGGGATGGTCTGTGGATGAGACCGATGATAGTGGCTACATCATCGCCGGATATACTCAGTCACTGGGCAGCGGCAGAAAGGATCTCTGGCTGCTGAAGACCGATGGAATGGGCCGCAAGATCTGGGATAAAACCTTTGGCGGAAGGGAAGATGATGTGGGCATGTCGGTCTTGCAGAGCCGGGATGGCGGGTATATTGTGGCAGGACGGACGGCATCCTTCATCAGGGGTGGAGACGACATCTGGCTCCTTAAGACTGATTCCCTGGGAGAAGAGCAATGGAACAAGACCTTTGGCGGCAACCAGGATGATGCCGGCTTTCAGGTTGTAGAGCTTGCAGACGGATACGCGGTGGTTGGCAGGACGGAATCGGGCTCGGATAAGAAGAAGATCATTCTCATTAAAGTGGACCCCAATGGCCGGAAACTCTGGGAGAGATCTTACGAGGGAAGTTCGGCTTCATCTCTGCAGTCGACTGCAGATGGCGGCTATATCATTGCAGGAAGAATCGATAATATTGATACAAGAAGAGATGCGCTCATCATTAAGGCTGATTTTGCAGGCCGGGATGAGTGGTCGATGACCATAGGCGGGAGGGCTGACGATATCGGCACCTTTGTTATTCAGAACAAAGACGGCACCTACACAATGGCAGGCATTACAGATTCCTATGGGCAGGGAAGGGAGGATGCCTGGCTGGCCAAGATTCGAGCGGAATCACAGAGCACGGAAAATGAGACGCAAATGCTGCAATTAGTGTTTCCTACTTCCTAACGAAAAAATTTTTAAAAGATGGACTGCATTTATAGCCATTGATGCATACGCCCGTCAGGATCTATGAAATAGGCCTCTATCTGCGCTGTCCCAGGCTTATTTTCTTTGAAAATCTGAGAAATACTCCCAAGAAGATCGATATCAAGCATATCCTTTTGCGCAGCCTAATGCTCTCCTTTTCCCAAAAGGAGGATCTGGAAGGCCAGCTAAGGGAGAGCCTGGCGAGACTGGAAGAGGAGCTGCCTTTGGTTTATGAGATAGAGCCGGATGAAGTGGGCCCGGCTTGCCGGGAGCTGGAAGGAGAGATTGCCGGCATTGCTCAGTGCCTGGCCGGGCAGCTGGATCTTCTGCTTCCCTGTCAGGCAGAGGTTGACCTCTATTCAGATAAATTGGGCCTCTCCGGCAGGCTGGACCGGCTGGCAGCGGGCGGCACCCCCAGCCTCATTCGCACCGGCAAAGCCCCGCAGGACGGCATCTGGAAGAGGGACCGGCTCATGCTGGCGGGCTACGCCCTGCTTATGGGCGAGAAGCAGAGGACACACATAAATCAAGGACTGGTGGAGTATCCGCGCCAGGGATTGGTGCGGGCTGTTGAGATTCACGGCGTGGATAGAGCGCGAGTGCTGCGCATTCGGGACAGAATAAGACAGATTAAAGATGGACAGCTTCCCGACCGGCCAGAGGATGCACCCTGCCGGGATTGTGAGGCGAGGGAGATCTGCGAGACCAGGCACAGTCTGGCGTCGAGATTCTTTTAGATATGTTCTGGGCAAATTCTATCATGCTTCGAGGTGATGGCAAAGACATCATTGAACATTAGACATTTGACTATTTTTTCATTGACTCTTCGTTTAAAATAGGCATCGTCCTCTCCGAGTATGCCTTTGATAAACGTTTTTTCTAATGTGGCGATTTTATCCATTAAGATCTCTGTGGGATCTCACTGGTTATGACGGCCACGGTTACGTCCAAGTATCCTTCATATAAAACCAGCGCGGGCCTCAGTTTTTCGCCATACAAATCTGAAAATGGGAAGTCAATTAGAATAATGCTCCTTTTGGGCACTATCGGCGGCGCTTCGGACATCGTTTATCTGAATCGCACTTTAAGGTCTTCGACGGTATAGATATCTGGTTCGTTTTCGAAAACGCTGGCCAAGGATTTCTCAGAGAGTATCATGAGGCCTCTGGCGATCGCCCTATCTTCGTCAAGAGGGATTTCGGTCAAGTCGTTCGGTTTGTTTGGCACAATCAGACTTTCTCGATTGTCATGTATACCCGCCACCCCGTCATCAATCCCTGATGAGATTAGCTGGATGCATAATGATAAATATAAATGAAGATTGGGTTACGGGTAAAAGGTATTTAACTATGGACGAGGAGTATTGATCGTAGGATACAGGGTCACTACGAAATTACAGCAGATTAGGGACACTACCTTGATTGAGGGACTAAATATGAGAAATATCGAAGTTATTTTAGCAGTTTTCTGTGTAGTTGCTTTGCTGGGAGTATCTTCAATTGGCTTGGCAGTGACCACAGATGAAAACGAAAGTAGTGCATATATATTAGAACCGGAAGCAAGCGAAGATTTAATCGCCTTTGTGAATGAAGCGAGAGACTTCGTTGTGGAGCAAGGCAAAGATAAAGCCATTGAAGTCTTCAATGATCCCAAGGGACAGTTTGCAGGAGGAGAGCATTACATAATTGCCTACGACTTTAATGGAACCTGTTTAGCTCATCCGCACGAGCCTACAATGATCGGCGAAAATGTGCTGAACGTTACCGATTCCAATGGAGTTGCCCTCAAGAGGAACATGCGCGAGGTGGCCAAAAGGGGAAGCGGATTTGCCTACTACATCTGGCCCAATCCTGCTCATTCAAATGCAGAGGAGCTTAAGATAACCTATGTTCTCAAGGTAGACGAAGAAATGTGGTTAGCGGCAGGAACCTATCTAAACGTGCAGACTCCATTCTTCAGTAATGAGTCCAGAGAGGATCTTGTAGCCTTTGTAGATGGCGCAAGAAGTTTCGCTCTAAATGCTTCCCAAGAAGAAGCAGTTAAGACCTTCAATGATATCAATGGTAGTTATGTCGAAGGAAACCTCTACATCATAGCCTATGACTTCGCGGGTAAATGCCTGGTACATCCTATACTGCCGGAATTAGTAGGGAAGAACAGGATTGACGCTAGAGATCCCAACGGCGTTGAACAGGTTAGAGATATGATGGCTTTAGCCCAAAACGGAGAAGGATTCACTTATTATCTCTATTCAGACCCTGCAAAGAACATGACGCCAGGACTCAAGTTAAGCTATGTCACGAAAGTGGACGATACATGGTGGCTAGGAGCAGGAATCTACGCGAAGTGATGGATGGAGAAACATAACCAATTTCAGCTTCCATCTCTATTTTTTTATGGGGTAGGTTATTTATCTAGATCCATTTTTTGCGGATGCTTTTTTAAAACCCAAAACCGGAGTCTTTTTGATCTCTGCATTCCTAAAGGATGCGATATGTCCGATCCTCAGATTAAAAAGCTGGCTTTGCAGTTATCCCTGGGCAAGAGAGAAGTTTTAGCCACAGTAGAATTGCTGGATAGCGGCGCAACGCTTCCCTTCATTGCCAGATACCGAAAAGAGGCCACAGGAAATCTTGATGAGGTGGCAATAGCCAGGATTCGTGATCAACTCTACAAAAACCGGCAGCTAGAAGAGAGGCGGGATGCCATTTTGCATTCTCTGGCCAAACGCGAGCTGCTCACTGCGGATCTGCAGGCTAAGCTGCAGGCAGCCGAGACTCTGGCCCGTCTGGAGGACATATACCTCCCCTTCCGGCCCAAGAGGAAGACCAGGGCAACTGTAGCGAAAGAGCGCGGTCTGGAGCCGCTGGCCAAGAGGATCTTCGCACAGGACCATCGCAACCTGGATCCGGAAGAGCTCGCATTACCCTTTGTGGATGCCGAAAAGGGGGTTGCCTCGGCAAAAGAGGCCCTGGCCGGGGCAAGGGACATCATGGCTGAGTGGATGAGCGAGGATGCAGAGGTGCGGCTTCGCATGAGGGCCCTCTATCAATCGCAGGGCGTCCTAAGATCCGCGGCAGTTGCCGGAAAAGGAGAGGCAAGAGGTGCAGGAGAGGCGGAAGAGTCATCTGTTGGGATAGATGACGCAAAATTCAGGGACTATCAGGATCATTCCGAAGCCCTCGCCAGGGCAAGCCCGCACAGGCTCCTGGCCATGCTGCGAGGAGCGCGGGCAGGCGTGCTTAGCCTGCATGTAGCTCCGGCTGAGGAGGACGGGCTGGCGGTCTTAGAGGAACTCTTCATAAAGGGAAGTGGTCCAGCCTCAGCTCAGGTGATGCAGGCGGCGGAGGACGGATACCGCCGGCTCCTGGCACCGTCCATGGAAAATGAGACGCTGGCGGCGGCACGCGTCCATGCCGAGGAGAAAGCCATCCAGGTTTTTTCCGAGAACCTGCGCCAGGTTCTCCTGGACCCGCCTCTAGGACAAAAGTGCGTTCTGGCGATTGATCCCGGCCTGCGAACGGGATGCAAGCTGGCGGTGCTAGACCGCCTGGGTCAGCTGCAAGAGAGCCATGTGATCTATCCCCATGATACTCAGAAGAAGAGAGAAGAAGCAGCAGCACTGGTGGGCGCGATCTGTAAGACAAGAGGCATTGAGGTGATTGCCGTGGGCAACGGCACCGCTGGCAGGGAGACACAGGCTTTCTTGCAGAGCCTGCGGCTCTATCCGCCCATTATGATGGTTAACGAATCTGGGGCATCGGTCTACTCTACGTCGGATGTGGCCAGGCAGGAGTTTCCTCAGGAGGATGCTACTGTGCGCGGTACGGTCTCAATTGGGCGGCGGCTCATGGATCCGCTGGCGGAATTGGTCAAGATCGAGCCCAAGGCCATCGGCGTCGGCCAGTACCAGCATGATGTGGACCAGACCGCTCTGCGACGCGCCTTGGATGATGTGGTAAGTTCCTGCGTAAATCTGGTGGGAGTGGATGTGAATGCCGCCAGCCGTGAGCTTCTGGCATATGTATCAGGACTGGGGCCCAAGCTGGCCGAAGCAGTTGTAAAGTACAGAAATGAGCATGGCCTCTTCAGATCGCGCCAGGATCTGCACAAGGTGCCGCGCCTGGGGCCCAAGGCCTTTGAGCAGGCAGCGGGATTCTTGCGCATTCTGGAGAGCGACAATCCACTGGACGGCACAGCGGTGCATCCGGAGAGCTACCTGCTGGTGGAGCGGATGGCGAGAGATTTGGGCGTCACGACAAAAGAGCTAATGCAAAACGAGGGCCTCCTCAAAAAGCTGGACCCAAAGAAATATATCAGCGAAAAGGCGGGCGCAGCCACTCTGCAGGACATCCTGGAGGAGCTCTCCCGGCCGGGCCGCGATCCCAGAGCCGATTTTGAGGCCTTTTCTTTTGCTCCTGGGATCGAGAAGATGGAGGATCTCAAAGTGGGCATGAAGCTGCCGGGCATTGTGACCAATGTCACCGCCTTCGGGGCCTTCGTGGATATAGGCGTGCATCAGGACGGGCTGGTGCACATCAGCCAGCTGCGAGATGGATTTGTGTTGAATCCGACCGACGTGGTGAAGGCCAGGCAGAAGGTCACTGTAAGAGTGCTGGATGTGGATCTGCAGAGGAAGAGGATATCGCTTTCGATGAAGAAGTCAACATGAGGCGAAATCCTTAAATATCGGCGAACGATTACAGCTAATTCGGCAAAAGTCGAAGACCATCATTTTATCCCTCCTACACTAAGACTTTTGCCTTCCTCCTATTCGATGCGGCATCAGATCTCCTGATCATGTGCTATATCACCATAAGTTTAACAAGGACCCAATTTTTACCAAACCAATTTCGTATAATATTGACTCTATTGAAGTCCAGGGATATGTGTATTATGACCCCAAACTAGAACAAACCGAGAAGCAGACCCTCCTAAGTAGACTTTATGATATTCGCGAAGAGTTGCTCAAGGTGCGATTGAATAAGAAGAGCAACCCTTACGTAGTCTTCAAAGAGAAAGCGCAAGGATTTGGAAGCTTCTTCGATTGGCATGTGATCGATAATCACTTGACATAGAAGTAGTGTGGCAGTTCCCGTTTAGGCTATGTCCTTCAGCTCTATCTGATCTTCGTTCCCACACCATCCTGTCTATTTTATTGTCATTTCGGCATGTAGCAAAATGCTCAGCACGATGTCGCCGGAACAAAATCCGCTCCCGGATCTACCTTGACGCTCATAGCCTCATGCAAGCTTGCGGCATCCTGGCCACGTGTGGCTTTGCCGGTTGCGATGTATCTCTTCAGACTGCCCAGGATAACTGCAATATCCCTGGGAATTTTGATGCATTTAGGCAGATGATGCTCTGCACTGTTCATTGCCAGCTTGCATCCGCCTCCTGAGCGTTTTCGGTTAGCGCATCTTCGATTGCAGAAGGTCGCAGTTCTGAGCAGAACCGCTCCCACATCGATTATAATTGGCGGATCACAGATGCTTCGGGCATAAACGGCTACCGCCATGGCAAAAAAGGAGAGGTTCTCTATGGCTCCCTGCGACCATCTTCTGGATAGATATTTCATGATCCTGGGCTTGATCTCGACCTGGGCCTGCTCTACCATAGCCCGATAGCCCGCAGCGGTGGGCATGAGCAGTACCTGATCGAATTCAAACACCTTGCCGGAAGCCCTGCCGTCCACCAATTTCGCAAAATGGCTGCCGTATCTATCCGCAAAATCTTCCATTTTACAATCTCTTTGCAGCCTATGCCTATATCTGCTTTTTCACCTTCTTTCTCTCGTTCCTTTTTTTGCTCTCGCCTCCACCCGTGCCTTTCCGGAATCGGGCATCACCTCTCTGATAGGATCCAGCTTTCCTCCATTAATTAAGCATCCTTTTGTTCGCAGTCCTCATATGTTGATGGAATGTCAACAATAAAAATTATTTCTAAACACCTCTAATGATTTCAATATCATAATCAATTACTATTCCGATTTTATGCCAAATTTTTCCAGAGCTTCTGCTGCGCCTTTGCGAACCTCGCGGTCAGGATCTTTTAGGGTTCTAAGAAATGCAACTGCTGGTACTTTATCTCCGATTTTGGCAAGAGCAGCTATTGCGTTTATGCGAACCAAATTATCAGCATCTTTTGAGGCCTCAATCAATCCAGGTACTGCTACTCTATCTCCAATCTCGCCAAGAGCGAATGCTGCCCACCTTCGAACCTCATCGTCAGTATCTTTAAGGGCCTCGATCCACACAGATAGTGCTACTTTATCTCCATTCCTGCAAAGAGCAGATGCTGCTCTTCTACGAACTTCATGATTAGTATCTCTCAAGGCCTCGATCAATACAGGTACTGCTACTTTATCTCCAATCTCACCAAGAGCGAATGCTGCGCCCTCGCGAACCTCACAGTTGGTATCTCTCAAGGCCTCGATCAATCCAGGTACTGCTACTTTATCTCCAATCCCACCAAGAGCGAATGCTGCGCCCCTGCGAACCTCATAGTTGGTATCTCTCAAGGCCTCGATCAAACCGGGTACTGCTACTTTATTTCCTGTCTCACCAAGTACTGATGCAATATAAGATCTTACATCATACAATGGATGCTTTTTCATTGCAGATAGCAGCACTTCCGTTGAAGAAGGTTGATTATATTGAGCAAGAAGACGAATAGCATTACGACGTTCGTCTATAGTGACGCTATCCAAAGTCATTATTGCTTTCTCAATAATTGGAGGACAATCAAATGGGATTTCAATCGAGCAAGACTGTTTAGCTTCGGCAATTGTATCGCTTTTTTTCCTTTGACCTTTCGCGCAAATATCTTTCAAATCAGCAATTAGTTTATCCCAGGGTCTCGCATTTCGGTTTGTAAAATCGTGATAATGAATTTCTCTTAACCTTGGATGCAGATCGGCTTCCTTAAGCTTGATCGGGATGACTTTTAAGCCTGCTCCAAGGGCAAAAATCCATTCATACGTTACGTAAAAAGATTTTTTTGATTCTTCAGTCACGACTAAAACGAGTGCCGATGAGTCTCTGATATTTTTATCGATTTCCTCACGCCATTCGTCTCCTCCTGCCAATCCACTTTCGTCCATCCAGATTTCAAGCCCATTTTCCTTTAATTTTGTAGCAAGGTTCTCTGCAAAGTCGCCATCACAATGGCAATAAGAGATGAAGATATGGCCAGGCATTTTATGACTCCAATTATCTCAATCTGCAATTATAGTATCGCCTCATTAACTTTGTTATATGCGCTAAAATTAGATATTACTTGAGTGAAATGATAAAATGATAAATTGCCTAAAAAAGTATAAGAGACGGCCGGCTAAAGATTTTCGATTATCCTATCTTCTTCTATCTCGCCCTTCTCTTCTCCATTCCCCACCCGCCCGCAGGTCGCGCAGGTATCAGGCACCGCCTCCCCTCGCCGATGAGGTCCGTCCTTCCCGCTATCTGCAACCCCTCCCGGACCAGATCATAGTTCTTGGGGTCCCGGTATTGCAGCATGGCCCGCGAAATCCGCTTCTCCCTGCCCCTGGGCACATGCACCGGCTTGAGAGTGAAGGGATCAAGGCCGGTGTAGTACATGGCAGTGGAGACGGTCATGGGGGTGGGAGTGAAGTCCTGCACCTGCTCGGTGTACATGCGATTATCCTGCAGATACTCGGCCAGCTCGACCATGTCCCTTACCGTGCAGCCGGGATGGCCGGACATGAGATAGGGCAAAAGGTACTGCTCCTTTCCTACCGCTCGAGAGGCATCTGCAAAGCGCTCCCGGAAGGCATCCAGCACCTCCCGTGAAGGCTTATGCATACACTCTGTGACCGACCGAGAGATGTGCTCGGGAGCGATCTTGAGGTGGCCGGAGACGTGATGGCGGCAAAGCTCCTCTAGATATGGGGAATGGTCGGCCATTATCAGGTCGTGCCTGATTCCCGAGCCGATGAAGACCCTCTTCACTCCGGGAATCTTGCGCAGCCTGCGGAGCAGATCGACCTGCCGGGAATGGTCTTTGTCCAGGCTGGCGCACTCTGCCGAGCAGAGTTTATCTCGGCAGGCGCCTTTTTTCCAGCGCGGGCAGGTTAGGCCGTACATGTTGGCAGTCGGCCCGCCCACATCGGAGATGATGCCGTTAAAGCCCTTCATCTTAGCCAGCATCGCTGCCTCGCGCAGGATGGAATCCTCGCTTCTGCTCTGCACAATCCGGCCCTGGTGGTGAGTCAGAGCGCAAAAGGAGCAGGAGCCAAAGCAGCCCCGGTGACTGGTGATGGAGAAGCGGACGGGCTCCAAAGCCGGGATGGGCTGGCGGTAAGAGGGATGAGCCTCACGGGTGAAAGGCAGCTCATAAATGCGGTCCAGCTCCTCCGTCCGGAGGGGCCGGGCTGGAGGGTTCTGGATGATGACCGTCTTGGGGTGAGGCTGGACGACCGCCCTGCCATGGAATGGGTCCTGCTCCTGATAGTGCAGGGCAAATGCCTGGGCATATTTTCTCTTATCCGCAAAAACCTCTGCAAAGCCGGGAATGACCAGGCAATCCTCGCGCGGACTGCTGCGCCAGCGACTGATCTCCTCCTTGACTGTGGTTGCAGCAACATCCCGGATCTCCTCAATTCTCTCGCCTTTCTCCAGCCGCAAGGCCACCTCTCGCAAAGGATTCTCACCCATGCCGTAGATGATCAGATCAGCAGGCGCATCAGCCAAAATGGACTGACGAACCGAGTCAGACCAGTAATCATAATGGGCAAAGCGACGCAGGCTAGCCTCAATCCCGCCTAAAACTATGGGCACCCCAGGAAAGAGAGCATGAACCTTGTTGGTGTAGACGATTGCAGCCCTGTCCGGCCGGAGCAGAGCCCCTCCGGGCGAATAGACATCACTGCTGCGGCGTTTAAGGTTGGGCGTCAGGTTGTTGACCATCGAGTCGACGTTTCCCGAAGAAATGCCGAAGAAGAGGCGCGGTCGGCCCAGCCTGATAAAGTTCCCGTCCGCTCTCCAGTCTGGCTGGGCAATGATGCCCACGCTGAAGCCGGCATCCCAGAGAACCCGGCCGATGATAGCAGCCGCAAAAGATGGATGATCAACGTAAGCGTCTCCGCTTATGAGAATGACATCAAACTGCTTTATCCCTAGCTTTCGGGCTTCCTGCAGGGACATGGGAAGGAAATGTGGTTGCTCATTCATCTGCCTTTAACTAGCCCTTTCGGTATCATAAACTCTTCCCAAGATGATAAAAGGCAAGTTTTTAAATCAGTAAATCATAATAGTATTTGGGAGAAAGAAGGCAATGAAGCATGGAGCAAAATATCTGGCAGCGCTGGCAGCAGCAATAATCATTCTGTCATCGACTGCCCTGGCCGCTACAATTTCCGTTCGATCGGGAGAGAGCATCCAGGCAGCCATAAATGGGGCAAATCCCAATGATACCATATCCGTTCAGAGCGGGGTTTATAGAGAGAGTCTGAACATAACTAAACCAATCAACCTGGCTGGTATCGGCCGTCCGCTTCTGGACGGAGGCGCAATAAACAGCGCAATAATCCTTCAAGCCGACGGAGTAAGTGTATCTGGGTTTGACATCAGAACCATGCGTCGCACAGGCATCCATGTCCGTTCTTATGATAATATTATAGAAAATAATACCATCAGCGGTTGCCTGGACGGCATTCGTCTGGATCATTCCCGCACCAACAACATCTTCCTCAATGATATAAACAACGTAACTATTCAGCCACCCAATCAAAATCCTATTTTTCTTCTGAAACTTCCTGAATTATAATGTCCGATACTCAACCCAAAATTTAAATATTAATGATAATCATATAACG